>Ga0316202_10001824_pt1 | contig 15278 bp, 25 predicted proteins | sample 3monrhotite_MG_FD_204934 | JGI IMG/M metagenome (GOLD analysis project Ga0316202, IMG submission 204934) | Microbial mat bacterial communities from mineral coupon in-situ incubated in ocean water Damariscotta River, Maine, United States -... | ecosystem: Environmental > Aquatic > Marine >... | reverse complement strand
CGTCTCTAGTTAGTTTCCAGCCGCTAAATATCTTAACATCTTCAAGATCAGCACCTCTAAGATCAGCACCTCTAAGATTAGCACCTCTAAGATTAGCACCTCTAAGATCAGCACCTCTAAGATTAGTGCCTCTAAGATTAGCGCCTTCAAGATCAGCACCCCAAAGTTCATCACCTTCTTTAACTGCCTGCTCAACTGTATATTTCAATTTTTCAGATTCTTTTACATCTTTAGGAACTTCACATTCATACAAAATTCCTTCTATGTATCTGTCTTTTATTTGTATTTTACCTGTCATCTTTAAAAACCTCCCTTACAGCATTCAATGCCATTTGCGTATTTGATACGCCCAAATTAGTTACACCCACAAAAAAATCACAATCGCCTGACAGCTCCCGATGCTTGATAGGTTTATGATTACTAAATCTAACTTTAAATTTTTTATCACCTTTAGTAACGGTTATATATTTTGAAAAAGTTCTACGAGCTTCGTAAATGTGTAATTTATAACCTTCTTTTAATAAAATTTCACTAAATTCAATCCATTTTGCCTTTGGATATCCCATGCCCTCAAACATTTTCCACTTCTTTTTTAAAATGCACGGTGTTAAATACTGGTTTGTCATTTTCCGTAACTTTTTAGCCATCACTCCCACCCCTTTTTTGATAGCTCATCAAGTGTGTACGATTTCAAGTTGTCCACCAGCTCCCTAGCAACTTCTAAGTCTTCTATTTCAGTTACAACTAAGTTTACTAAAAATATTTCGCCCAACAGATCTGCTATTTCTAAATTAGGTAGATTACTAGCATCAATCATTTCAATTAACTTGTCTCCAAGTTCTTTTTTTTGCTTGCTATAGTCAGTCATTATTTAGATTCCTTTATTTCAGTTTTATTATGTAACGGCTGTAAATCAGTTACTTTAGCATCGCGCCATTTTATTTCTGTATCAGAAAAACGCCCGTATTTACAATATCTACAAAACTCATATTCAACTTGTAAAATAAGTCTTCCGAACATTCCACTTCTATATCTGCAATTTCCTGTAAGGCGATTAATTTTCATTACTATTTCCTTTTATATTATTTCTGTTTTTTTCTTATTAACTCAGTTAAGGCGCTTTCATACTCTTTAGGGAAAAGTATAACAGGATTGTTTATTAAAGGGTTTATTGCAACCCTAAAGCCGTGATTAACGGCGTTTTCAAGTGCTTTCTTGCGTTCTTCGTTTATACCGTTTAAAAGCTTATGGGCTTCTTCTAACTTCTCAATTGTAAGTTCTGCATCTTCATTGCTTTCATTTTGTGTTGTTGATGTGTGTGTAAAATCCGACATTACTTAGACTCCTTTATTTTAAACGCTGGCTTTTTAGGCTTAATGGTTAAAGCCTCGGCCATTTCTTGATTAAATATTTCACCGCACATATCTTTTAATGCTGCAATTTGCTTGGTTTGTGGCTTCCACTCTTGTTTAAATGGAAAGTATGGAAGTTTAGACAAGCCATCGTCAAACTTATTCTTAAGCCTATCTATCGCATCTTGATCATACGATTCACTATACCCCGTTACTATTTGCAAATTATTAGGTAAATTATTAGTACCCTTATCTTGTAAGTTGCTTTTTGTAATTTCTAACAATTGCTTTTCTATTAAAACTCTATGTGCATTAGCTAACGTTTCTTTTTCTTTTGCTTGCTTCCACTCACTTACTAGTTGTGTGTATTCTTTATTATTTTCTAAATTAGTCATGATTGTTTATTCTCCATGTTATTAACATTTCCACCAGCCGCAATGTATGCCGATTCCGCAAGCTCTATTTGATATCCATAGCCGCCGATCAATGAGCTTCGTAAATCGCACCTTAATAATTCTTCGATAGCTTCAAATAATTGCGGCGCGGCATTACGTACGCGATCTTCTGATTCCTGCTTAGCTTTACGCTCCGATTCTTCTTTTGCTAATTGCTCAAGTCGTGCAGCCTCGACTTTTTCAGCTTCAATACGCTTTAATCTATCGCGTTCGCGTAAATCCTCTAACTCTTTGCGTTCACGCTCAATTTCAGCTTGCATTCTTTTTTCTTCATCCGCGCGCTTTTCGGCTTCCACAGCTTCACGTTCAGCTTGTAATTTAGCATTGGCCTCGGCTTGCTGTTTTTCAAATGCAGCTTTTTCAGCTTCAAATTTAGCACGCTCAGCTTCATCTTTTTTTCGTTGTTTTTCTAATTCTAATTGCTCTGCTTCATGAGCAACCTTCACATCATAACCCCTGTGCAGTTTGCCTCTTGCTTCTTCAATGACGTTGTTGGCATCCTCAGAAAACTCTTGAAAGTCGAATTCTTCATTAGCAAATTTAATAAACTCATTTATTAAATTGCCTATATCCTCTGACGTGTTTAATTCTAATGCTGATTCTGCAAATTCATTAGCTTGCTTAATTCTAGCCTGAATAGCAGCTATACGAGCATCTTCTTTTTCCTGAGCCAATTGCGCCAATCTATCCAATTCAGCTTTGTACTCCTTTATAACTATATCGTATGAGGATTCAATTTCACTTACAGGCTCGCTTACTCTCTTTGCTTCTTTATCAACCTTGCGGCCATATTCTAGCGCATCTGCCTTTAATTCTTTTCGCTTTTTTTCAATGGCAATACGAACCTTAGCCGGCTCCTTCCTTGCTGCCTCCACAGGCTTTATATCGCCATCAATCTTATACTGCTTCAAAACATTATCTCTAATATCCGACATTTCAGATATTTTTGCTTCTTTTACATTATATTCGATTAAGTTAATTGTCATAATATTAATTCCTATTTTTAATTATTTGATAATGCTCTGATTAAACTTGCAACCGCTTCTTGATGTTTGGGGTTTGTGATTTTTGCAAACATGCGCGACACTTCAATAGTTAAACGTCTGTGCTCTGTCTTGTCCTCTTCAACCACTTCTACAAAATGAGATAATGGTGTTTTTAAGGCTTTAGATAAAAGCGCCATTCTACTAACAGATATGCGGTTATCACCAGTTTCATATTTATAAAACTGCTGGTGCGAAACACCTATTTTTTCGCTTAACTGCTGCCTGGACAGCCCTTGTGCTATTCTCATAGATTGAATCGCTCTACCTATATTTTTATCCATAATTCTAGTTTCTTCGGTGTGTCGTGACATTACGCATTCCCCTCTTTATTAAGTTGTTTTAAATATTCTTTAGCCAATTTGCCAGTTTTAAAAGAGCCATTCCAATTTGGCTTAATTATGCATCTTGTTGCATACCACTCATTTTCGATATCCGGAGTGTATCCGTACAAGACTTCACGCCTTGTTATAAATCCAAGTCGTTTATGATTAACTTCTACAGTTAATACTTCTTCTGTGTATTTATGCATTATTTACTCCCTTACTTATTCAAAAACTTTGTTAATAATTGTTGTTATATACTCGTTATCTACACGCTTTATTTTTTTATCTCGCAAATGACGTATGATTTCCATGAAGTATGCTGAATCAACTCCAACCAGCTGATCTTCTAAAGTTTCTACATCGCATAGATCAATTTCATTTAACTGCATAGCCATCTTTAAGTACTGACCAGCGTTAATACTCCAGCCCCGTTGTATAAATTTTTTAGATCTAAATATTGAGCAAAGAGGGTATTTTGAGCCAGTGTAAAATAACTGCTTTGCAAGTATGCACTCTAAGGATTTAACATTTGTAATTAACTTATTATCCCACGATGTCCAGTAGTTTTTGCAATGCTCATAGTCGTAATTTTTGTGTATCTCATTAGGCTCTCCGGTGAATCTAATTATTATTTGAATTTTATTCCTTAGAGTAATGGCATTTGAAGTTATATATTCAGTTTTATACTTAGTGTCTTTATCTGTATTATTCTTTACAAAAACCTCTTGATTGATTGATTCTCCGGGTTCAGGGGAATTATTACTGCAATTTATCACGCCGCTTGAAGGGATGTATATTCTAACTCTATCCTTATCTTCAATCATTTTTAAGAAAAACGAATCAGAATCAGCTACTGTTGACCCTAGTTTTTCCTCAACGCTTTTAATTGTTGTGATTCCACCTCCTAAAACAAGCTCTGATCCGGTTGCTTCCTTTTCCAAAAAATATTCAGCGACTTTAAATGCAGCCTCCTTTGTTCTCAAGTATATATCAAAATCATTTACATCTTCACCTAGTAGCATTGAAGTTATGCACCCGCCTGTAACTATTGTTTGCTCTTTAAATATATTTTTAATGCTTTCGTCATCTATATAGCTAATAAAATCATCTATTTGTGCCTTGATGATTTTTTGGATAGTTTTTGTTTTCATAATAAGTTCCTTAATAAAAATTAAGCCTTCCATGTGGCGGTAGCAAATACCTTTCGCTGCTCAATGTATAATGGAAAGTATTATTGGTGTCAATAGTAAATATAATAATTTCTATTATCTTTTGTCTTTACTTATAAATATCAAAATGGCATACATAAATGCGTACGATAATTACAAGAGGATAGCTAATGGGAATATTTGAAGATAATGCGGCAAAGTATTTTGAAAATGGATACAACGTTTTACCGGTTGAGCCTAATAGTAAGGCTGTAAAAATACCAAGTTGGCAGCAGTATTCAGATAATAAGCAAGTATCGTGGCAAATAGATAGCTGGTTATCAGCTTATACCAATCATAACGTGGGCATACCATTAGGCGCTGCAAGTGGTATAATAGGGCTGGACTTTGATGATGATATGGATGGGTTGCATGAGGCTGTACAAAAATTACTGCAAGGCAGTTTAGTTAAGAAAAAAGGACGCAAAGGATTTACAGCATTTTATCGCTATAATGGTGAAGTTACAAAAAGATGGAGAAAAAATAGTAAAACAGTAGTTGAATTATTATCAGGCGGCACTCAAACCGTTATGCCACCTTCCATACACCCAGATACTAAAGAGCCTTATGTATGGCTAACAGAAGATACGTTATTTGATCTGCAAGCTGATGATCTTACATATCTGCCAAATAATTTTATAGAGCAAGTAGATAAATTATTTGGCTATAAAGAAAAGATAATTGATTATAATAATAAATATGAAGTTGGTGAGCTACCACAGCTATCAGATATAGAAGATGCACTATCTTATGTACCATCAGATGATTATGCAACATGGATAACAATTGGCATGGCACTGCAACATAACTATGGTGATGCAGCATTCACCGCATGGGACAACTGGTCAAGAAAAGCTCCTAATTATTCTGATAAGGGAATGAATTATAAGTGGTCATCATTTGGTAATTATGGGGGTAATGTAGTTAGTATCGGCACCATATTTCATTATGCCGTAGGTTATGGATATATAATTGCTCGTGAGCCCGAATTTAATATACCTGCTGATTTTAAGCTGATGGCAGGCAATGTAAATTTAATAACAGGTGAGGTAGAGGAAATTAATGATGCAGAAGTTCCTATTTCAAAACCCGAAGCGGTCACAAATTGTGATCGGCTAAGTGATGGTGGTGTAGAGTTTCCAAAGCATTTACTTGAGCGTGCCCCTGGTCTCCCCGGTGAAATAGCAGCGTGGATAAATAGCACAGCACTTAAAAGACAACCAGTGCTTGCGCTTGCGGCTGGTATATGTGCGGCTGGTACTATATTTGCCCATAGGGTTAGAAATGATTCTAATTTAAGAACTAACTTCATGATACTTGGATTAGCAGAATCAGGAGCTGGTAAAAACCATGCAAGAGAATGTATAAAAAGTTTATTTTATGCAGCCAACATGGAGCAATATACATTTGCTAAATTTGCTTCTGATAGTGGATTGATAAATGCATTATCAGATAATAATGGCGTAGGGCTTGCGCTTGTAGATGAAATAGGGCGTGAGCTGCAATCGTTAAATGCAAAAGGTGCTGGTGGGCATGAAACTAGATTATTAACCGCCATGATGGAAATATATAGTGAGGCTGGCTCTTATTATGATGGTAAGCGATATGCAGCAGCAGAAAACTTTAAAAAGCTAATACAACCATTGCTGTGCATATATGGCACTACAGTACCTAAAAGATTTTTTGATAGCATGACATCAGATGAAGCGGTTGATGGGTTCTTAGCACGTTGGTTGGTATTTCAAAGTAATGATATAGATCCACCAATGCAAAAAAGAGGTAACGTAGAAAATATACCTACAACACTTATGGAAAATATAATGTATGTCCGTAACATGCCTATACATAAGCCACAAGATGAAGGTAATAGCTATAGCGTGGAAGCTCCCATTCCATCCCCAAAAGTTATTGACTATAGTGATGCTGCAAAAGATATACTGCATGAATTTAGTAATGCGTGTAATGCTAACAGAATGGCAGAAATAAAGCGTGGTGGATTGCTAGCCCCTATATGGGCGCGTAGCCGTGAACATGCTATCAAACTTGCTCTTGTAGCACATCCATATAGAGATAGTGTAATAGATAGTGTAACGATGCAATGGGCGTGCGAAATGGCCATGTACCTATCACAAGTGGCAGTCAAAACCATTCAAGATAATGTTTCAGATAGTGAGCATGAAAAATTATTAAATAAAGTCAAAAGCGTTATTATAAGATGGTGCGGTAGAAATAATAATCAATATATGCCACATAGAATATTATGTAGCTATGTAAAATTTATCCGTGGTCGTGAGCGAAATGAAATATTGCAGCAACTTCACGAATCTGGTATCATTGATATTCAGGTAAATGAAAGCAAAAATGGGCAAAAAAGCAATAGCTATAAAGTCCTATAGCATTTAAGTGCGAGAAGCTTGTTGAAAAATGTTGACGCGCTCGTCAACAAAGCAACAGGTTGAAATATCTAGATAAATTTTACCTTTTCTTTAAGTGCACGACATGTTGACGATAGGCGGTATATCCGGTGAAGGGGTGGGGTGCGTCAACACGTCAACACGTTTTTATACACGTTATATATACAATACATACATATATATACTATATAATATATATCTATATATATTAATAACTTATTATTATTCATTTTATTTTAATGTAATCTTTTTTTTACTAAAATGCGCTTGACGCTTTTTTCAACATTTTTCCTGCACGTCCTGCACTTAAAATAGTTATTGATATATATAATAGAATGTATTATATATTGTTTGTGTTAGTAAAAATAAAAAACAATAGAGAATTAATAGGATATTAAAAATGACTAGGATTAATTGCGTACCTGTTGAAGAATTACATGATAAACATTTATTAGCTGAATATAGAGAATTACCGCGTGTATTTACATTAGCGCATAATGCGATTGAAAAAGGAAGCTGGGAAAGCCCTGCTAAATATGCATTAGGCACTGGACATGTTAAGTTTTTCTATAATAAATTAACATATTTAGCTATCAGACATATTGATTTATGCAACGAAATGAAGCGCAGAAAGTTTAAAGTAAATATAAAAAATATACATGAAAAATGGATTGTTTTTTTAAGTAGTGATTATTCAAAATATAAGAAGCTATGGAACGATTGGACACCAAATGAAAATGCTATAAAACTTAATAGGCAAAGAATTAACGAAAGATTAAAACAAATGAGGAATAAATAAATATGGCAGATTCAATGCCTAATAAAATAAATTGCCTCAATATGAAAATAAATTTTGAAATAGAAAGAGGCAAAACTCACGAACATGCCGCTGAAACTAAAGAAGACAAGGCATATTGGAATGGCGTGCAAGCCGGAATAAATGCGATAAGGGGGTCAGAAGAGTTTTGCGCCCTGCAAATATTTGTAAACGGTAATAATAATTGACATATGGGAATATAATAATTAATATTAGATATGCATATTTGTTATATGTTAAATGTATATTTTAAGTTTGTACCTCTCCTCTTTGCGTTGCGAAGGCAAATATATAATTGGTGATTAACTTGTATAAAAATATAATGTAATTTGGTACAGCGCCTATAATTAGGCTCATTAAGGTGGTTACATGCAAAGTTAATGCTTCGCTAACTTTTTAATTAATTAAGGTATAATATGGTAGAGTCTTTTAATCCCGATGGCAGGCCAAGAAAATACGAAGGTGACAAAACCGACACTCAAGTTTACAAGTATGCATTACTTGGATTAACTGATAAAGAAATGGCCAATTTACTTGATATAACTGTATCAACATTCAACAAATGGAAGACTGATTTTCCAACGTTTTCGGAGTCAATTAACGATGGAAAGGATAAGGCGGACGCAGAAGTGGCTTCAAAACTACATCAAAGAGCTATAGGGGTGGAGTGGGAAGAAGAACAGGCGATTAAAGTAAAGCGCGGAATTAACAATGAAGAAATAGAAAAAATAAAAGTAAAGAAAAGATTGCCACCTGACGTTGGAGCTATAAACTCATGGCTAAGTAACAGGCAGCGAAAAAGATGGAAAAATAGACAAGACGTTGAACACAGTGGAGATGAAGAAAACCCTGTTGCAATAGATGTTGTACCAGACTTATCAAAAATATCGGATGAACAACTTGAGCGAGCAATCAGAATTAAAAGTAAATCTATCACCGGAGATTCTAGCGGGGCTTAGTGACATTGATTACATGCAAAAAGAATTGCAAGTAAGAAAAGCTCGAAATGATTTTTGGCAATATAGATTACTAATCAATAAAAAACTAAAAACAGGATGGTGGCAGCTAGAAATCGCAGCTAAGCTACAACAGTTTGCGCATGATCTAGCCAACGGTAAAAAGCCAATATTAATAATACAAGCGCCGCCACAGCACGGCAAGTCGGTGCAAATAATAGATTTTCTAACATGGTTAGCTGGTAAATATCCGCATCTTAAAAAAATATTTGCATCTTTTTCGGATAGATTAGGAATACGTGCAAATTTACGAATGCAACGTATAATGGAGTCTGAAGAATTCAAGCGTGTGTTCCCTGATTTTAAATTACCCACACTCAAGGACGCAGGATATACAAAAAATAGAAATTTAATTGAATATTTAAATGAAGAAGGGTCATTTAGAAATACAACAGCTGGTGGATCAATAACTGGTGAATCATTAGATTTGGGTATAATTGATGACCCCATAAAAGGGCGTGAAGCCGCCAATAGTGAAACAATAAGAGATAAAGTATGGGAGTGGTTTACAGATGATTTTTATACTAGATTTTCTGAAGATGCAGGCTTATTAATTATTGGTACAAGATGGCACATTGATGACCCCATAGGAAGGTTGATTAACGCTAAATTAGGTAATCTAACATTACTAAAATATCCAGCGATTGCTATAAATGACGAAAAAAATAGAAAAGAAGGTGAGCCTTTATTTCCTGAATTAAAATCAAAACAATTTATTTTAATAAGAAAGAAAACCCTTGGCACTCATAACTTTGAAGCACTATATCAACAATCGCCAATATTAATTGGAGGTGGAATATTTAAAGACGAATGGTGGAAGTATTATGATTTATTGCCAAAAATCAAGTATTCAATTATAATTGCAGATACAGCCATGAAAACAAAAGAACGAAATGATTATTCTGTTTTTATGTGCTTAGCTTATGGTGAAGATAAAAATGCTTATGTTGTTGATGTGTTGCGCGGAAAATGGGAAGCCCCGCAATTAAAAACTCAATTTGTGGCTTTTTATAATAAGCATAAGGCGAACGCTAGTTTGAAGTTGAGACAAGCGTGTATTGAAGATAAATCAAGTGGCACAGGGTTGATACAGACTATTAAGCAAGAAGAGAGGATACCAGTGAAGGCTATAAAACGTGATACGCAAGATAAAGTATCAAGAGCTCAATCAGTATCGCCATTAGTCCAATCTGGGTATGTGTTCTTAAATAAGAGCACACCTTGGTTATCTGATTTTATAGGTGAATGCTCTGCGTTCCCTGATGGAGCACATGATGACCAAGTAGATGTTATATCGGATGGGCTAGATCAGATATATAATACAAAACGTGAATTTAATGCAAGGGCAATATAAAATGCAATTTAATCCATTTGATTATAAAACTAACGGTATATTACCAGCTAAACAAACTGACCACATGGTCATAGAAAAAAAATCAACATACCCTGTAAGCTGGCCGTGGCTAATAAATGGGCAGAATGGTGGTGAAAATAACACTCTTACAATAAAGCGTGCTTTGAAATATTATGATGAAGCAGCACCTGTATCAACGGCGATTGATTGGATTAATGATGAGTTTAAAAATCTGTCATTAGTGTTAAAAAAAGGTGAAGACGTAGATCGCATGGCTGATGTGTTGCGATTTATGCGATCTCCTAATGATGATATGACACAAGAGGACTTCTTAGAGAATACCGGTGCTTTGTATCTTATTTGTAATGAAGTGTATTGGCTAGCAACGGGCAGGCAAGGTAAAGAGCCGGCAGAAATATATATCATATCACCTGAACATGTAACGGTTGGAAAAAATAAAGACGGCCTTATTGATACCATGAAGGTAAAGGTTGCTGGTATGACGGAGATGGTTTTTAGTCGGTCAAGTGATGAGTATAGATTTTATTCAAATGATGGGGATGCTGAATTATGGCAAGTAAAAGGATTTAGCGCGGTAAGTGATGAAGTGTCAGGCGTAAGCTCTGTAATAGGCACGTCAAACTTAAGCAACGCTCGTGGGCGCTCAAAGTTATCATCAATAACCCGCGAAATTAATCAATACATCGAAATAGGCAAGCACAATCTTGCGACATTAGATAATGGCATGAAGCCATCAGGGACTATTGAAGTGCCGGACGGCGCTGTATTAGATGACGATCAATTCGAGCGATTAAAAGAACAAATAATTAATTATTACAGTGGTGCATCAAATTCAGCAAAAACATTAATATTAGACAACGGTATGAAATTTATACCATCGTCTTTAACTGCTAAAGATATGGATTTTGAAAAGTTAATGAAGTCAACTACATTAGCTGTTTTTAATAGGTATAAAGTGCCGCTGCCATTAATATCACCTGACAACATGACACTTGCTAATATGGAGTCAGCAAGGCTTAATCTTTATGATAATTGCGTTATTCCACTTGCTAGGCGCATATTCCGTGAATTAACAAATTTTTTAGCTCCTAGGTTTAATTTAACTGAAGATGAGCTTATATGTTCTGACATGGATGCTATAACAGCGTTGCAAATAAGAAGAAATCAAGAACTTAAGCTTAAAAAGGAATTAGATATACTTACAAAGAATGAATTACGTAAAGATATCGGTAAAGAAGAAACTGTTGGCGGTGATGTGCTTTATCAGCCAATTAATTTAGTGCCAATAGGTACAGCATATAATTCCACGCAAGCCAACGAGCCTGCAAGCACTGAAGACGACACAAGCAATGAGCAAGTAAAAACATCACGTGTTGAATTTGTGAAGCTTATGCAGGCTCAAGTTGACAAAAAAGGCAATAGAGTTCTAACTGATGATGAAATTCATGAAATAGCAAATAATGAAGAACTGACTTGACTTATAATAGATACTAATATAATATACCTTTGTTGTATATAAAGGGTATTGGGTGGTGGGCAAAAAAAAGGAGTAGCATGTCAGTATTAATTAAAGGAAAAGAATATGCGGGCAGAGATTATTAAAGCCGCTGCTAGGGCAATAATTGCCATGCTTTGGGTGGCTCTAGCACTTTTTGCATTGTGCCAATTCGTTTTGCTCACTGCGACATTGGTGCTTATGCTTGGCCAGGAGTTGTCTTTATATCTGGGTTTAGTTACAGTGTTTGTGATGCTTTTTTATAATTATTACAAAACGGAATGTAAGGATTTTAAATAAAGGAAAATGAATAATGAACATGAGCGCTGGCTATGTAACTAAAAAAGCTATGGCCTTATTGAATAAGTTGCATAGTTACACAATGGGAGCCACTGAGTTTTCGGGGTGCAGCGCAGAGAGGGCTGATGGAATACTATTTAGGCCGGAAGGTAGCACTTTAATAGAGACAAAAATGACAAAAGCTGACTTTAAGGCGGATGCTCGTAAGCCGTTTAGGAGCTGTGAGAGCAAAGGGATAGGTCAGTTAAGGTATTACGCTTGTCCAGAGGGGGTGATAAAGCCCGAGGAGCTGCCGAAAAAGTGGGGTCTAATCTACGTTTATCCAAAGAATAAATCCGCAAAGCTAATAAGTGGCTATGGTGGTACATACAAAGCCGGCAAGGAAAAAAAACACCCTAAATATGGCTGGAGTGTTCCGGTTTATGAGAGTCAAGGGGAAAGAGACTTTGAAAAGTGGCACTTTGATAAAGCGTGCTTAAAATTGGAATATCAATTCTTATACTTTTTGGCAAAGCGGTATAAAGATAGAGTTTTTATGGATAACATATGTTAATACTTAATAAGAACTAATTAATATTAATAAAGGAAAAGAAGTAATGCCAGTATTATATCAATGTGATTTTTGTATAAAAGAACCCGCGGAGCACAACCCAGATAGTCCAACTGCTTTAATTGTTTCAGGCAAAGAAGGAGAAAAAGATGGTTCAGTTATTTGTGAATCATGCATCGATATTTGCAATGAAATAATTGCGGAAAATAAAAAAAAAGAAGAGCAAATAGGGTGTTTATAAATGACGCTGGATGAGAAAGAAAGATAATAGGTAAAAAATGTTTAATATAGATAAAAAGCTTTTAAAGTGGTTTAAAAGAAAAAGACGGGATACTAGTAAAATCGAGATAGTAGATAAGCGCAAAAACAAGCGGGCTATTACTCCGGTCAAGGGGGGGTTAGATCCAGTGCGCGCCTCCATGATTGCTGCATGTATGCAGGGGTGCGAGCCGGTATTTGGTCAGTTTGATGGTAAAAAGCTAGAGATAGATAACTAGGGGGTTATTATGGGAAAGTATATAAACAAGGATGGAAAAGTTGGGGTTCTTGTATCAGTAGGATTTGGTGCTGGATGGTCTACATGGAATGATAACGAAGATTTTTTAGCAATGGACAAAAAGCTTGTCGAAATGAAGCTGAACAAAGCCCCAATAGAAGAAGTTGAGGCTTATTGTAAGAAAGTAAATGGCGAAGCTCCATATATGGCAGGCTGGGGCAATGTTGAGGTAAGGTGGATGAGGCAAGGGGCTGTATTTAGAGTAAGTGAATATGACGGCAGTGAATCACTAGTAAGCGCTTGTGACGATGTAATGGAAGCTTAGCTTTTGAAAAGCTGAACTCTACTTTGCATATTTGAAAGTATAGTATATATTGTGCTATAATAATATCTAAGAAATATATAGGGTGCTCTATGAAAATAAATGTAATAGAATATACAATGATTTGCCTAATATACCGCAAGAATTGTTGTAACAAGGGAATGTAAATGATTATAAACAATACAATGGATAAGGATTGCACCTGCGTGTCAACTGCTGATATAGAGCCTTGTAAAGCAATCTGGCATATGCAGCGACAGGATGATAGTATTCCAGTAAATCGAAAAGAAAGACGTAAATTAAAAGCTAGAAAAAGAAAAAATGGCATCCCGACAAGATAAAATAGCAGCATCACAACTAGCACGTAAGCTAAAGTTAGAAAAGCAGTTTAAACCAAAGCTCACGCGCTTTTTTAAGCAAATAGGCCGTGATATAAATGTGATTTGGGGCGCAACTGGCAACATACCAACACTTTCATCTTTTGAATTCGAGCTGGCTGTCCTGCTTAAACAGCATTATAGGGCTGTTGCAAAAGCATTTTATAAAGAAATTCAAAAAGAGGCTAAACAAGCCGGACTTGCACTTGAAGTAAAGCAGGGGCAAGAGGTTATTGATAATGAGATTATTAACTTTATAACAAGTCAAAGCGCATCACAAGCGGCCATAATACTTGGCACTACCACAAAAGAATTGCAACAAATAATGTCATCTGTTTTACTTAATTCAGCACTTTCCGATACTCCTTTATCACAATTGCAAATTGGTAAAGAAATACAAAAACAATTTACTGATAGGACGGGGGCGCGAGTTGATACTATTGCTATAACTGAAACTAATATGACGGCAGAGCGTGTAAAAAACATTGAAAGTGATGCTTTTGCCAGTCAATTAGCACAAACAGGACAGGCACTAATTAACACATGGAATACCACATTAGATGAGCGCACTAGGCCGGCGCATGTTGCCGCAGATAGGCAAGAAGTAAAGCAGGGGAGGCCATATATGGTTGGCGGTGAGATGTTAAAGTTCCCTGGCGATATGTCGTTAGGTGCGTCTATAGGCAATACTATAAATTGCCGATGCAGTAGCGTAGCATCCATAGCTGGCGAGCCCATCGCACTAACTCCATCAGCTCCTCTAATTTCAACTAGATTAAATTAATTTTATTTAATAGTTGACACACTATAATAGAATCCCTTATACTTATATTATAATAGAAAGTAGGAGGAATTACTATGTTTATATTGTATATTATGTTTTTACTGATAGTGTTAAGTTCTATTTCGTGTTTTGCATTTATTAATAAATTAGAAAAAATTCTAAAGCACATGGAATCGAAGGAATATAGGTTAACAAGATTAAATAAATATAAATTATCTAAAGTTCAGGCTTGGCCATTAGTTAGCGGAGAATTTTAACATGGAGTGTTATATGAAAATTAAAGATTGTATTTTAATAGGTATGTTAATAGGCGTTATATTTACAATAGCTATATGTCAAGCTGGTTACGAAGATGATATGTATAAAACTCGCATGAAAGAATACAAGAAATAATACTTGATTACGTAATCAATAGGTGTATAGTGGGTATAGAAACAAAACAGGAGTATAATAATGACAAGCGATAAAAGAAAAGAACAAAACAAAGTAAATCAAGCTAAGTTTAGAGAAAAGAAGGTTGATAATATAACACAAGCTACTAACGCGCTTCTTGCAGTGACTGAAGAGCTTAAGGATTACGTTAAAGGCTTAAAGGAGAAGTAATATGAGGGCATTTCATAACGATGAGAAAATAAAAGAGAAATATATAGCTAGAGTTAAGGCACATCAAGTGGCTGATGAGATTACTCAAGGGATATACTGGGAGAATGGGCGTGGTTGTGCTGTGGGTTGTACATTGCATAGTGACGATCACTCTGCATATGAAGTAGAATTAGGAATACCAAGGATTATTGCAAGACTGGAGGATGGTATTTTTGAAGGATTGCCGTTAGAAGAAGCTAAAATATTTCCATTACGTTTTCTTGAGAGTATAAATGTTGGAGCTGATTTATCTTTGGTGGCTTCTAAGTTCTTTCATTGGTTGCTAGTCGACAAAGAAGATGGTGT
>Ga0316202_10001823_pt1 | contig 15286 bp, 13 predicted proteins | sample 3monrhotite_MG_FD_204934 | JGI IMG/M metagenome (GOLD analysis project Ga0316202, IMG submission 204934) | Microbial mat bacterial communities from mineral coupon in-situ incubated in ocean water Damariscotta River, Maine, United States -... | ecosystem: Environmental > Aquatic > Marine >... | reverse complement strand
AACCCACCTTCTAAAAATAGAGGAGCCTCAATCAATAAAGGAGACAGATTTGAGGCTATCCAGGCGTTATTTTCTGTTTTTTCACCAGAAATATGTACAGATTCACGAGGAATTATTTTCGTATAGAGCTTATCATCAGATGAATATGCATTAAAATTAACAATCATGTTATTTTCATTATCAAAAATTTCAATTTTGTATTCTACATCAGATATGATTTCTTGTGTATCATCATTCATTGTTAAAATATCAAAAATAATTTCTGTTTCATTTCCTTCAAGAACAGATGGATTAGTTTCTAAGATTACTTTGTAATAATTATCATTAATGAATAGAATATCACTTTCCTCACTTCCTGAACCACCTGCAAAGACTAATGGAGTTATTCCAATTAAAAAAACTAGGAAAAATACTGTAAAACAAAATTTCAAATTCATAATAATCATTTTTTAAAAATTGGATGATAAAAAGTCTATACTTTAATCAAACCATTTGAAATTAAATATTTCAAACCATTTGCAAACTCGACGTCAGTTAATTGACCTTCAGACCACCATGAGGCACTATTTCTTACCCACATTGGTATAGATGTAATATTTGCCAATTCTTCATCAACATCTACATTATCTCTTGGAACATCAATAATATTTTCCTGAATCATGTATTCAATTCCTTTAGCAAAGTCAGGATCATTGATTTGTCCATCAGACCACCAGGATGCATTCTTCTTTACCCATGTAGGAATGGAAATATCTTCTGAAACTGAGGTAATTGAAGACTGTGATTTAGTATCTTGAATTTTTTTTATTCCTTCAGAACTTTTTAAGAAAGAAGTTTCAGTTATTGTAGATTGCTCTTCGGTTTGTTGGGCTACATTAACTAGGCCAATTGGTTGATCATAAACCACAGTTCTTGCTGTAATATCTAAATCATCAGAAGTTACATATGGTTTTGGTAATGTCATGTCGATATATTCAACAGTAATTGTATCACCATGATTAACACGTAACACATCTAATTCTTGAGAATCATCATCCAATGTTACGCTAAATTCTCCTGCGAGTATGTCAATATAGTGAGTACCATATCTGCCTTCAAATTCATCAAGAACTGTATCAAATGCATGATGTCGTGGAACTACATCTTCTAAAATTGCTTCAGGAGCTACTTGAAATGAAAAAGAATTTCCAACATCAGAACCAAATAGATCAGTAAACACAATCTTTGCAGAACCTCTTTGATCAAAGTTTACAGTTTCAATGGCATGACCATCGTCTGCAAATTTCTCTGTTCTGACTTCTAATAATTCGCCATTAAGCCAAATTTCCATGTTATAGTATAACTTTGATTCGTGAATGTCTGTTAACCCATCATGAACCATTAGATTAAGATCATAATCTTGATTAATTCCAATTACTCCACCTGGAGACCACCAAAAGTACATTTTCCATTCTCCTTCAGGAGTATACTTTGTCAATGATGAAGCAGCGGGTTTAGATAATTTTGTTTCAACACCTTTGTATTCAACTTCAGAACCATGATCATGATTTTGAATAAACTGAACTGGAACATAAATTCCAGCTTGATCAGAATCAGAATATACACGCATCCAATAAGTGAAAAATTCTGCGTGATGAATCCATAAATCTCGGTCATGCAACGTGAACTTTATTGGTTCATTAGAACTAAATTCATTTTTGTCAAATTCTATTTCACCAATTCTCCATGACCATGTAGCAGTTTTTGTAAGAACAATATCTTCATTTGCTTCCCATGAAACAGTTACTGCCCCCTCTTGAAAGTCAGTAGGTAATCTTGCAGCAACATCTAATGCGCTTCCAGTAATTCCAAATCCACAATCAGGATCCGCCATATGTCCATGCATTTGAGCATGTGCATCTGGAATAAAATCAAACATAGCTGCAGTGAATAGTAATCCTTTCATTTGCATAATTAGTGGAATTAAAAATCCGTGTCCATGACCACCACTAGTACTAGATGTACAATCAGGAGTTACAACTTCACCATAATTACTAGACAAATGTCCATGAGCTTTAATGTCTACATCATTTTGATCATGTACAATGTAATGTTGTCCAGTTAATTTTACAACTCCAAAGAAAATTCCTGTATCAGGACCGGTTTCAGTAAATACTGGGGAATCAATTGATTCATCACGAGTAGTAACAGTAATTTCTGAACCCTCAGATTCGCCAATTTTCTCCATATTGTATTCATCAGTATTCCATCCAGGTGCATAAATCAAAACATTTACTCTGTCAGTCCAAGTATATCCATCATATTTTTCTACACATTCTTGTGGAGTTAATGCATGATTTTCACAAAACATCATTTTTACACCTGTAGATTTTTGCACAGGAGAGAATCCTGATTCAGAAGGTGGTAAAAATTTAGATTCAGCAAATGAATCTTGAAGAGAAATAGGAATTACAAGTACAGCAACTAAAACAAATACTAACATTAATGATAATTTACTAACCATTGCTAACTTCATCAATCAAATTTTTAATATAAAAAAAATGGTTCATTCGAAAAATGTACCAGTTATCTACAATTATGCTCTTTATCCTATACTAATCTGACAAGAATGGAAATTTTCACTCCATTTAGAATGACCTAAAAATCGCTTAGATTCAAATTCTTTAAGATCATAAAATGTTGCACTTGTATTACCAATAGAATTACCCTCATTATCTAAAAATGAAATAGTTAGATTGATCTGAGCACGTTTAATATCATCATTATAATATTGACCAGAGATTGTTACCAATCCAAAATCATCTCTAACACATGAAAAATTTTGTACTCCCTGACTTACAGATTCTTCTAATTCAGTAGATTTTGGTACAGATTTAACTTGATCAAATGATGAATCTGAATTCTTATTTTGTAAAACCTGATGTAATGAATAATTGATCATGTCATTTTTAGAATAACTGATTTTTTTTAATATTTCACTAGATAACCTACTGGTAGGTTCAGTTTTATCTAAAATTAAATTATTCACATTATAATCAAAGTGTTCCCCATGTTGATCAAATATTAGTACTTGAACTATCAAATTATCATACATACAAGATGTTACTGCACCTTTTGAATTATAATTAAATATACACTCAGAATGTTCATTTGGAGTTCCTATAAGATATGATGAATCAAATATTTTTTCTTTTGTTCTATCTTCAAAAGAGTTCCAATAGTTATCTAAATCATTTTGATTGTTAAATTCAGATATCTGCATAGTAAGTGAAGGAACTTTAAATTTGTAAAAAACAGGCTCGTATACTCTAGTTATATCAGTAAAAATAAATTTTACAGAGTCTACTACTCCTTCTTTTTCTTCAAATTCATACTCAGTTGAAAGAAGTCTCCATTTTGTTTGTTTAGTGATTTTTAAAAGATCAATATCATTTAACAAATATTTTTCCAAACTGGATTGAAAAGTTTCATCATTTGAAAAAAGATTTTTCTCAGGATCATATTGTAAATATCCAACTTCTTTCAAATAATGTAAAGTTCTAAGAAATTGAACGTCATTTATTCTTCCTTCTACCCACCATTGAGCTCTCTCTTTTACCCAATGAGGAATTATTTCAAAAGTACCTTTTTCATATAATTCTGGAAATTCATTGATCACAGTTTTTGCAGTGTGTTTGAGGGTTTTTTTTGATTCTAATTCCTCAGGTAAGATACTTTTTTCTAAGACACTTTCTATTAATGCCAAAAATTCAGAATCAGATATTTCTCCATTCACCCAAATTTCAATTCCCTGTCTTACCCAATCTGGAAATACATTTTCTTCTATATTTTGACCAAAAGCTTGACCTTGAAATAAAAATAAAACAAAGAAAAATACAATTCCCAATAACAAAATTGAATTAAAATTCATTAGATTGAAATCTCCTTTGAGAATTGTGACAATACTTTCTTAAACTCATCATCATCAGGCGTATATCTAGCATATTCTACACTTCCACAAAGCAATAGTCTATTTTTTACCTGATTATATTCACTAGATTTGGATTCTTTTAGAATAATTAGTAGTTCAAGATTCGTTATTTCTTTGTAAATTCCTAAACGTTGTGAATAATAGTATCTTATTGCCTGACTAAGAATTTCATAAGCTTCTTTTCTTTTATTATTATCATACAAACTTTGAGATTTATTTAACATATCATGTGTTAATTCTCTAAAATCAATTTGAGGTTTAGATACTTGTAAAAGAGGTTCAACAAGTTTCTTTTCTGTTCGTTTTTTATTCATCAAATATCCAAATATTACCAAAGCTGTAAAAACAGGGATTAGTAAGAGTAAGGAAATATTTTCAAATCCAGGAGAAATTTGAATTGTTCTAAATGGATCACTTTGTAATGAATCACGAACATGTCTAGTGTTTTCAAATTTTGATTGTTCAAATTTGAAATTATCAAATATGCTCTTAGAAGGTTGTGAAAGTCCTATTTGAGTATCTGACAATGTACCATCAGATTCTAATTGTTTTCCAGAAATAATTTCATTAAATAGTTGTGAGGTTTGTTCTGAAAATGAATTCATCATTCGTTCTTGAATTTGTTCTTTATTCAATTCTAAATAATTCGGAGAATATTCTCTAAGATCAAATTCACCTTCACCAGATCTTATTGCTTCATCCATCATCGCTCTTCCCAAAGTAAATTCTCTAGGAGTGAAAATATCATTTGGGATTGCTTCTAAATTATCCATACTGTATCCTCGTTCAAGTACAAAGAGCTCCATGTTTGAATTTGGATTATAATCAAGAGATCGTCCATTAATGAGATATTTACTATCTCCAATTGGATCCAATAATGCTTCAGCTATTTCGACATACCCATCTGAAAATCTATCAAAATATTTTATTTTTTGCTGAAAACTTTCTTGTCTAAGATCTCTCTGTTCTATCAGCATTCCAGCAATAATTTGACCTTCTTCTGAATCAATTGTAATTTTATAATCACCAAAAGAATATTGATTGGCAGTAATAAATTCATCATAAACAGTTTTGGTTGATTTTAAATTTTCATCTTGAACATAACCAGAAATAAGTTCAGATTCTTTTGAAGTATTTTGCTCATTAATTTGTCCTTCAATTAACCAATCCATTTGAATTTCTGTATTATCTGCATATACAGGATTTATAATTAGAATAAGAGGAATTACAAAAATAACTTTTTTAAAATTTTGTGAAAAATGCTTATTCATACTAAATCATCAAAGTTAGAAAAAGAAATGTTTGAGACAGATAATTCAGATTGTTCGAAAATAAGGGTCAATTCTTGATCAAAAAAAGACAAAATTTTCCTTTAATCGTAATTGGTACATTTTTCGAATGAACCAGTCTGCTATTAATTCAAAAATCCGTAATTATAGAATGGCACCTAGAGAAAATGAGATAAAATATTCAGCCTCAAATAAGGAAATTCAGGATTTGAATGAAAGGGCCCAAAAATATGCAGAAAAACTTCTTGAAGTGTTAAAAGAGTCTAGCCAGGTAATTGTAGGTCAAGAAGATGCAATTAAAAAAATCTTAATTTCAATAATTGCAGATGGCCATGTATTATTAGAAAGTGTTCCAGGTTTAGCAAAAACATTGATGGTAAAAACAATGTCAGAGATTTTTAAAGTAGACAATGTCAGAATTCAATTTACACCAGATTTACTTCCAGCAGATATCATAGGAACAAAAATTTACAAGAATGCATCAGGTTCTTTTGTCACACAGAAAGGTCCTATCTTTCATAATTTTGTTTTAGCTGATGAAATTAATCGAGCTCCACCCAAAGTACAATCTGCACTACTTGAAGCAATGCAAGAAAAACAAGTAAGTATTCATGGAGATACATTTGAATTAAAAAAACCATTTTTAGTACTTGCAACTCAAAATCCTATTGAAAATGAAGGAACATACAAACTTCCTGAAGCACAAGTGGATAGATTTGCTTTTAAAATTTTAATTGATTATCCAAATAAAAAAGATGAAATAAAGATAATTGAAAAAAATTCTTCATATCAGAAATACACTATAAAACCAATTTTCAATCCAGAAGAAATAATTGAAATTCAAAAATTTAATGAAGAGATTTATTCAGACAGTCTCATTACAGAATACATTGCAGATATTGTAAATGCTACTAGAAATCCAAAAGATTACGAATTAGAACTAGACAACATGATAGAATTCGGAGCATCTCCAAGAGCATCTATTTGGTTAATGAGAACTGCAAAAGCTCATGCATTACTTAATGGAAGAGGGTTTGTAATTCCTGAAGATGTTAAAGCTATTGCACATGAAGTATTACGTCATAGAATAATTCTAACATTTGAGGCAGAAGCTAATGGAGTAAATGCAGATAAAATAATTGATTTTGTTTTAGAAAAAATCAGTCCACCTTAGATATGACTCAACTTGCAGAATTATTAAAACAAGTAAAAAATCTAGAAATTAAAACAAAAAATATAGTTGAAGGTATGGAATCTGGTGCCTACAGGTCTAGATTTCGTGGTGGAGGGATAGAATTTTCTGAAGTACGTGAATATGCAGCAGGAGATGATGCTAGACGTATAGATTGGAACGTTTCAGCAAGATATAATGATCTATTTGTAAAAGAGTTTGTAGAAGAAAAAGAACTCAACATCTATGTAATTATTGATATATCATCAAGTAATGATTTTGGATTTATAAAAAGTAAAAAAGAATTAGGTACAGAAGTTGCTGCATCACTAATGTTTTCAGCATTAAAAAATAATGATAGAGTTGGAATGGGTTTATTTACAAACTCATTGGAAAAATTCATTCCAGCAAAAAAAGGTAAAAAACACATGATGGAAATTTTAAAAGAATTGTTAGATCATAAAACAAAAAGTAATAAAACTGATATTTTTAAATCACTTTTAGAATTACAAAAGTATCTAAAACGAAGAAGTGTAATTTTCATCATATCTGATTTTATTTCAGATTCTTTTGAAAAGCCATTAAAATATTTAAAACTTAAACATCAAGTTATTTTAGTAAATATTTCAGATATACATGAAACAGAAATTCCAAACATAGGAAATGTGTATCTTGAAGATGCTGAATCAGGTGAGCAAATTTTAGTCAATACATCGGATAAAAAATTTCAAGAAAAATATTCTCAATTAATTAGAAAAACTAGAAAAGAAAATGAATATCAAATTAAAAAAATAGGAATTGATTATCTTAATTTATCAAATGAAGAATCATTTGATATTACATTTAATCGATACATTAGGAATAAAATACGAGGTAGAAACTAATGGATATACAATTTGAATTTCTATATGCGTTACTTTTATTGTTAATAATTCCAGGATTATATTTTTTATATGCAAAATATAATTTAGAAAAAAAAGAATCAATTCTTAAATTTAGTTCATTAAAAATTATTAAAAAATCAATTTCAGGTAGAGTAGTTTTTAGAAAACATTTACCTTTTATTTTGATGATGGTGATTCTTGGTTTAATCATAGTTGGATTGGCAAATCCTCAAGTTCCCACAATTTCAGTCGAGAAAGGTATCAATTTGAGTATAGTTTTAGATGGTTCTGAGAGTATGGCAGCCTCAGACTACGAACCTACACGCCTAGATGCTGCTAAAGAAGCAATTAGTAAAATGGTTAACAAAGTGGGTTCTCAAAATAATGTAGGAATTGTTCTCTTTGAATCAGGAGCTACAACAATTTCATACCTAACTCCAGATAAAGAAAAAACAATTCATGCCATTTCTTCAATTCAACAAGGTCAAGGAGCTACTGCAATTGGAGATGGCTTGGCATTAGGAATTGACATGGCATCATCCATTCCAGATAAAAAAGGTGTAATCGTATTACTTAGTGACGGAGTTCATAATTCGGGATTAGTTACACCCCAAGAAGCAATTCAATATGCAAAAATAAATGAAATACAAATTCATACTATTGGTTTGGGGTCAGTTGAACCAGTATATCTAAGAGATGACATCTATGGAGAACCACAGTATGCAGAGCTTGATGAAGAAACATTAATTGAAATTGCAAACGAAACAAATGGTAATTATTTTAAATCATTAGATGAACAAACACTGAATGAAATTTTCGTAACATTAAGTAGTAATTTAGAATATGAAATGGAATATTCCACACTTAGAGATTGGTTTATGACAGCGGCCATCGGAATATTACTAGTAAATGCATACATCATTTATGGAAGATACAGAATTGTTGTATGATTTTAGATTAAAATAATTTTTCTTTTTACAAGATTCTCAATTATATTTAGAAATTCATCATCAGAGATTTTTTCTTCATACCACCAACCTGTTGAAATTTTTACCCATGAGGGAATACTCCATTGTGATTCTAAAATTACATCTCTTTGAGGAACAGATACAATTTGTTTTTCAAAAAGAAAGTCTATCCCTTCAAGAAATTCTGAATCAGAGATTTGATTGGTTATCCACCAATCAGCATTATTCTTAATCCACTGTGGAATTTTTGGCATTTCAGGTGGCAATCCTTTATCAAAACCTGAAATTTTGAGCGTACCTTGTGATGTAGGTCCTACACTAAATGCAACATGCCAAAAGCCCATCTCATCCATACTTTGAATAAATTCTACTGGTTCATCATTTAGAGTTACAAAGAATTTTTCATTTCCTGAAATTGGGGGAAATTCAAAATTAGCATATGTCTCTAATGGATAGCTGTTGTATCCTTTGATACTAAGTGTAGTTCCTGCTTCATCAAATTTAGCAGCAGAATACCAAGCACCTGAATCATATCTAAAATCAAAGTCACCACTATCTTTCTTTGCAGTAACAGGAATTACAGTTGTATCAACGGGTGCAAAGCAGCTGTAATAAAAGACATCTTCAGTGATTGCAGGATCTGGATACATTGAAAAATCTAAGATTTCTCCGGGTTCAATTTTTTCAATAAATTCAATGTTCTGTGTAATATCTAATACATTTTCATATCCATGGACAACAGCGTAGATTTTAGGATAAAAGATAGTTTGATCACCTATGTTTTGAATTCTTCCTGTAATGTGGCCATCATTGTGTTTTACCAAAGTTTTGTCATACAATATTTGAATTGGAATTTCATGTGTGATTGATTTTTGAAATGTTATTTCAGGGTTAACAAGCACTGGGATATTAGATGATAATCCAGGGAATTTTATCTTAAATGGTATTTCATTTCCAGGGCCTAATGGAACGTGGTTAATTATTTTTGAAACTGTTTTTAAATCATCAATTACAGAAACAGTAATTGTAGGAGTAACCCCAAAATCATTTGTGTTTTTTACATTTCCTACAACAGTATAGATTCCATTAGAATCAAAATATCCCAAATATTCATGTAATGGAACATAGACATCAGCAAATGTTAATTGAGGAATAAATAACATTACAAATACTAATCCTAACAATAAAGGAATTTTCGAGGCTAAAACTCTAGAAGGAATTGATGATATCTTCGAATCCAGATGTTGGTTTCTCAAGCAAGCTTGGTCTGTAATCTTCAATTAATTTATCTATAAGATCTCTTGCTTTAATATGATATCTCTTTTTGAGGTCAACAATTTTAATTTCAACTAACTCATCTTCTACAATTTGTGATAAATATAGTGAAACAGTTGATGGAGATTTTTTAACTGCTTTAACAAGTTGTGAAAATTCTAATCCATCATTTTCAATTAATGCAAGTAACAAATCTCGCGGGGTTTGTTTTCGTAAAGCCTTGATTACAATTGATTCATCTTCAGTAATTTTTGGAGGATAGAATCTTACTTGACGTGGTCCTCGAATTACTTTGACAATTCCACTCTTTTCTAATTTACCCAGATAATGACTCAATACACCATTTTTTAATCCAGATGAACGCATAATTTCACGAAATTGAATTCCAGGATTTTGTTCAATAATTTGTTGTAATTGTAAATCTCTATCAGTCATTTCTAAACACTCCTAATGCCAATAATCCTAATGTAATAAATGTCAATAAATGTCCTACTTCTGGAAGAGTCATATCACCAACATCAAAGACAGATGGCCAGGTTGCATCAATAAGTAATACAACTTCTGCTGCAATGAAATTTGTAAAAGCAACTGCACTAAGTAAAAGTCGTTTTGTTCTTAATCTATAATATGCAAAAGTTGCAAGTACCGAAATAAAGACTGCAAGTGTAATTCCTCCAACGTGTAAAAATATGTGTGCTAAATGGTAACCATGTAATAGATGAGGAATTATAATTGGCATTGCTAAAATTGCGATTACACCAGCAACCACAATAGAAAATAAAGTGGATTTTTTTTCAACTATACTCTCAGGCCTAAACAAAGTGATCAAAATATCAATTTTAGAGATTTAAAGCGACTGGTTCATTGATCGAATAAGGGTCGATCAAACATGAAGAATTCCAGCCTTTATCATAAATTCTAAACCTTGAACAAATGTTTTATCATCAATTTGTCCGGCTGCCCACCACTCTGCATTGTTTCTAATCCAAGAGGGGATTTCTTCAGATGTTGAAGTTTCTTGTTGAGTCTGTGGAATTGAAATTATTTTATTTTTAATCATGTATTCAATTCCTTGAATGAATGTATTATCATCAATTTGTTCTTCTGACCACCATAACGCATTATTTCTAATCCAATCAGGTAATGAAATTTCATCATTTAGCAATATTCTATCAATTACAATTGGAATTGTTGTCTTTGCAAGATTATTGTTGTCTAGATTTTTGAAATTTAAATTCACAATACCTGAAACATCTTCAGGAATGAAAAATTCTGCAATGTTATGTTCATCTTTGGAATCAGTACTCATATCACTTTGTTCAAAAATTACTTTTTCATCTTGAGTTATTGAAAATTCATAGTTTGTTACAACTGGTTTGTTTTTTAAGAAGATATCAGTCACATCAAAAAGTATTTTTGCATTTGAATTTGATTTTAGATTTTCGGGTTCTGATGATACAAGAATTCTAAACTGTCCATTATCAGTAACTGCACTAAGATGGGTATAATCTTGATCTGGTTTTATTACAAAACTCATTCCTTTTTGATTTGGATCATTATCAAAAACTTTCTGTAGTTCTTTTTGATATATTATAAAATGAACAATTCGTCCATCAGAAAAAAAGTCATCAATATTTACAATATCTTCAGATAATTGTACTCCATTTACATACATTGTAAATCCAGATACTAGCAAATCGCCAAATTTTTTTGGAATTACAAGTTCTTCATGAACTATTGATGTTTGGTTAATGTTTAATTGAGTCCACTCAAATGGCATGAAAAAACTAATTTCTTTAGAACTAGAATCATAATTAAAATTTGAAATTTCGTCATAGTAAGTAACTACATGTATGTTTTGTTCACCAAAATTTGGATCAATAAAATCATGTCTAGATGTTTGAGCAATAGAAATTCCTGCATTGAAAACTAGTGGCTCATCTAATTTTTGTAAATATCCATCTGCAGTTAATACACTAACATCTAATTTGTAGAGACCACCTTCACTCAATTTTGGTCCTTTAACATGCACCATTCTACTTTCTAATCCCAATAATGAACCAAACAATCCACCACCATTTTCTTCTTCTACAATTATGGAATCAGTTTCTTCTGATACAAAATTAAAAACTATGAATCCATTATCAGCTTTGAATTCTTGCTCAAAGAGGAATTGTTCTCCACGTTCAGATTTAATTTGGAATGTAACATCTCGTAAAGTGATTTTAGAATTAAAATCAATTAGCGATATTGAAATTTGTTGATCATCACTTTCGTTAGGATCACTTTTTGATGACGATACTTCAAGAGTGACTTGTTTTCCATTTAGATCTACAGGAGGGAAAGTTTCACTACCTACACCATGACCATAGACATTATCAAATCCAATAGTAAAAACAGCTGAAATTATTAAAAATGCAAATAATGAAAAACTTTTCAATCTAGGTCCACTTGTCAGGATTTTTCTTTCTAATTTCTTTTCCATCAACTGTAACTTGATCTTGTTCTTCAAAAACTGTATGCCATCTACCATTGTCAGGGAAAATTTTATTCATTTCTACAACTTTATCATTTGTCGGTGCCTTATTCATCAAAGCGCCCCATCTCATGTTTTGAACTTTTGGCATGATGTCGTTGATGTCTTTCATTATACTATCACTTAACAGAATTTATTTAAAAACCTATGATTGAATTCTCATAATTCCTTCTTTAATCAAGTATTGAATTCCTTGAATGAATGAATCGTCATCAATTTGTCCTGCTGCCCACCACTCTGCATTGTTTTTAATCCAACTAGGGATGTCATTTGAGCCAGAACTAGTTCCTTGTGAAGTTGAAGGGATTTTTAGAACATCTTCTTTAATTAAAAATTGAATTCCTTGAACAAATGAACCGTCATCAATTTGTCCTGCTGCCCACCACTCTGCATTGTTTTTAATCCAACTAGGAATTGGTGTTTTTTCTGGAGTTGATGGAACAGAAGTTGAAGAACCAGGTCCAATTTCAATTATTGCTGAACCAATTCCAGCATATGTTGGATCATAATCAAATCCAGTTCCGTAAACTAAGATATCAACACGAATCTGACCAGCAGAAGGAACATAGATTCTTTGAACATCTAATCCTTCAATAGACATAATTCCTGGATTAACTAAATCATCGCCATCATTTCGTGCTATTTCATTATCAAATTCATCTAAAACAACATATGCGTATCGTACATCTTTGATTAGTTCTCTATTTTCATTGAAGAATGTAAATTCGAATGGAACATCTTGATTTGCACCATATTTTCCATCCCATGCAATGTTAACTGTTGTTGGAACTTGTTCAAAGTTGTCAGTGTTTACTAGATAAAATTCAGTAGAACTCTTTGAAACTTCTTCTAATGGAACTAATTTCAAATCCATCTGTAGATTATCATAATTAGAAGGACCAAGAGTTTCATTAATTTTTTCTAATTCATTTTTACTAATTAAGAAATGAACAATGTTTGAATCCTCTGAGGAATATGGATCATTTAGTAATGCTCTCTGATCAATTTCAACACCATTAACGTATCCTTTGAATTGTTTTCCATCTGCATAAGGTGCAAATGTTTTTGGAACTCTAACTTCTTCATGTACCACTTGTACTAAGTTAACGTAATCTGGACTCCAATCAAAGGGCATATCAAAAGAAATAGAATTATCTGAATTATCAAATTTAAAATTATCAACATCATCATAGTATGTCTTTACAATAACAGGAATTTCCTCAGCATTTGCAGTTTGAAATGAAAAGTTTTGTTCTTGTGCTACACTAACAAAAGTCTCATAGCTTAGTAAATTAGCTAATACAGTTCTTGGACTAGTAGCAGCTTCAATATCAACTCTAATCTTGTATAATCCACCTTTTACAAATATTGGACCAGTAATAGATGGTCTTGCGCAGATATCTAAATTATCATCAGTACAATCGGCTCCCTGTACAAATAATGCACCAGGGGCGCTTACATGTTCAGAACCACCATAAATTGAACATTGGTGAAGGTTAGCCTCATTACAATTATCTTTTGGTTTAATTTGAACATCTAGTCTTCCATCCATGTCATAAAACAAATTTCTAGCCAACAGTTCGCCACTTTGCCAAACTTCTACTCTGTAAGTAACTTTTTCAAGATTCTCATCAGTCAATGTATCAAAGAAACGTACTTGCATGTTAGCAGAGTCAACATCCCCTACTGTGATATCAGATGGACTCAATTGTGTACTGACAGTTACCTCCATACCACCAAATGATATTGGTTCGGCTTGATCTCCTCCAAGTCCATGTCCAAATGCATCAGGTAGAATAGTGGCAATTGAGAAAATACCAATTATTGAAATGAATAATGCAAACTTGCTATACAATACAAAAAGGGTGTTAATTCCATATTTAAAGCTGGTATAACATTCCTATGCGTGGTAATTTTTTTCATTTGGAAAATAGAGTACGACTTTTATTTCCGATTTTTAAAGTTAGAACATGAAGTTTTTTCTTGCCATATTACTAATTCCATTATTAATAATTCCAGCATTTGCTGAATCGCAAACTCTGAGAACAGACAAAGGAGCAATCGATGTCAATGTATCATATGATGATATAAAACCAAATATTCAAACAAAAATAAATATTGATTTCTTAAATCCCGTTACACAAAAAACACAAGAACATATTGACTATACTGTAACTGTAACAAAGGATGGTCAACAAGTATTTGGACCAATACCACTCACCCATACTTCAGTTGGAACTGTAAAAATCCCAATTGAATTTAATCAAGGTGAAGGTGTGTATAAAATGGACTTTGAGATTGAAGGAATTTTGTTTCAACCACTTCCAACTGAAACTGTCTCCTTTGACATTACAGTTGGAGAAGCACATGCACAAACAACAATGCCTGATAATGTTCCCCCTGCTGAAGAAAATGGTGGTTGTCTAATTGCAACAGCTGCATATGGTTCTGAAATGGCACCGCAAATTCAACAATTAAGGGAACTTAGAGACAATACTGTATTGTCAACACAATCCGGAATTGCTTTCATGAGTGGATTTAATCAATTCTATTATTCATTTTCTCCAAGTGTAGCTGACTTTGAAAGAGAGAATCCAGTTTTCAAAGAAATGGTTAAAGTTGGATTAACTCCAATGCTATCATCATTATCATTGCTAAATTATGTTGATATAGATTCAGAGCAAGAAATGTTAGGATATGGAATCTCTTTAGTCCTACTAAATATCGGAATGTATGTTGGAATTCCTACATTTGGAATTGTAAAGATATACCAATTTAGAAGAAACTAGTTCTAAGTCTGGAAATTCCAGTGAGGTTTTTATGTATCCAATCGAGTAATTTCTCTATGAAGACTAAAGCACTTAGCTCTTTCTTCGTACTATTTGCTATCGCAGCTGGTATTGTCGCAATGACACCAGGTGCTTTTGCAGATCATGCTGAAGTAACTGTTACTCCAGCAGCAGGTTCTGGTTCTCCAGGATGTGAAGATACACCGGAAGGATGTTTCACTCCAATGACTGCAACTGTCGATGTTGGTGGAAAAGTAATTTTCTCAAACACAGATAATGCAGCACATACATTCACATCAGGAGAGGCAACAGATGCCGATTCAGTCGGAGTAGTATTTGATTCCAGTCTAGTAATGGCAGGAAACACATACGAATGGTCTCCAACTGAAGTAGGTGATCAACCA
>Ga0316202_10001820_pt1 | contig 15332 bp, 3 predicted proteins | sample 3monrhotite_MG_FD_204934 | JGI IMG/M metagenome (GOLD analysis project Ga0316202, IMG submission 204934) | Microbial mat bacterial communities from mineral coupon in-situ incubated in ocean water Damariscotta River, Maine, United States -... | ecosystem: Environmental > Aquatic > Marine >... | reverse complement strand
CGTATTGTTACCCGCATGACACAGTGAACGTCGAAAAACTGACATTTGTTCCATGCTGGCGCTATACGAGACCGGGCAACTCTCCAGCTGAATTACCGTGGTTTTAACAACTCATTGCACGTATAACTGCCGACTCAACGGAATATCACTGCGGGAGAATGTGGTTCTCTGCTCATGACCCTGCTTACCTACGGTCCTCCGTGGGAAGCGATACCTCACTCAACGATGTCAGCTGCCCATATGCGTTCCCACGCAGAAGCGTGGGAACGAGTACAATACAGACCGAAAAATAAGATGTGACACAATGACCAGAAGGCTTACCGTATATTATGGGCTTTTTGCTAAAAAGTGCCGGGGAGACACTGGCTCTGGTTCTCACAGTCCTCCGTGGGAACCGATACCTCACTCAGCGATGCCACCTGCCTGTATGCGTTCCCACGCAGGAGCGTGGGAACGAGTACAACTGGACCAGTTAATTAATCCACTGCAAAGCAGACTCAATAGCCTCCCGTGCCGGTGCAGCACCCACCAGGCCCGAAGGACAAGACATCGTAACGTCAAAGCCTGGCACATGGCCTGTTAGCACGTTGAGAACCGACGGGTCGATAATGTCAGCCGCAAAACACTTCAAATCGAGCATATGGTTTGCGCCTTCAATAATTCTCAAATGGCTGTCTGTGCCACATGCGTAGTTACCAGCATCTTTTGATGTAGTGCCAAACGGCACGCCTGCTGCGGCATCACACAAGCGCATTGATACGTCAACCGGCACCAACTCATCACCATTGCCATGAATAATAAACGTGGGCGCAAATGCTGCTCCCTCGGCAATACGACGCGGCATCCCATTCTCACGTGCAAATGGTGATAAATTATCCCGATCAATCAGGGAAAAGTCAGGGTCTTCACCCATATCTGCAAGAAACTCCCCCACCAGTATTCTTGTATCCTCAAAAATTGAATCGCCAAAAGAATTCGGCGATTCAAAAACCCCTCCTGGCGCTGTTTGCTGCACAAAGTATTCAAAATCAATGGGCGGATAAAACAACAGGCTTTTTAGGATATCGGCACCATAGGTGTTGTGAACGGCTAACCAGGTGGACAAATGCGCCCCGGCAGACTGCCCCACCAGGGTAATTTTGGCATTTGATGCCCCCAATGCAGGCCCGTGTAATTTCACCCACTCCAGCGCTGCTTCAGCATCCGATGTAATTTGTCGGCCAGTTGCCCCTTGACACTCAACCGGTCCATCAGAGCTCCCCATCAGCCGATGGTAGGGCGCAAAAACCACGAAACCCCGTTCGGTATAATGCGATATCGACGCCTCCATGCCGGTTGCACCAAATCCGCGATATTTCCACGCACCACCGTGGATATATAGTAACGGCTTCAGATTTTCCGCCAAGATATCCTGTTTATAAATGCGCATTTCCAGCGAACAGCCTTCATGCTGGGGAACACCATTAATGGGCTCAAAGCTATTACGGTATTCGACCTTTTTCAGGAATGGCCGTCTATTGCCTTCCTGCGACACGGCAATGGCATCCAGACGTGTACTGTGTGACAAGGTCCAGCGGCTATTTTTGCCAATGCTGTCGTACCTTGGGGCACCGCTATGCGGCCAAGCATTCGCATTACCGACAAAATATTTACTTTGCGGTGGCAACAAATTGTTTCGGCAATATTCCAAAAACGACATAGGCGCATAGGAGACACCCGCAGTACATGCGGGGTCTGTAAAGACCTGTGCATACGTACCAATATCAGGCGACTGAATAGCCTGGCAACTACCGCCATTCAATTCATACAATGGCGAATGCGACATATTCGCCGTTAAATCCTGAAAAAGACCACAGGCTAATAACTCTTGTGAAGTTTGCTGCGTCCCACCGGTAATAATGGAATATAAGGCAAGCTCATACAAATCATTGATATCGGCCGTCCAAAAGGGCTCAACAGCATCAACCGCAGCCGCCACTTGCACATCCGTATAAGCTATACCTTCCTCAACATGTTCGCTGTAAGGAGTGTCGAAATGTTTCCAGCTCTTTTTGTAACAGGCACCCATAAAACAAACTTTTTTACGCCGCTTTATCACCAAACTGCCATCGAACACTGCATAGGCAATACCGGTGTCATCATTACTGCCCCCCACCCAGTCTGCTTTTGCCACACCATTCAGGGATAAATTTGCCTTGAAATCGTAACCACCACCAAAGCCAAAGCCAAATATCGGATAAGCTTGGATATCGGCCTTTGCCAAGCGGGTATTGTGGTTTATTGACATATGGAAATGGCTCTGTGCCGGCCCAAAGGATAACTGTTCATCAACAATTGACATATCAACCGTCGTGCCTATTTCGAGCGGCAATTGGAAATGCTGTGGATACACCTTCACATTGCCATAAACATAGGCAACGGGCAGTATCGGAATTTTTTTAAGTATTTCGAGCTGTACTCTGCCTATTGTGGTCAACCCAAATCGCCCGGTTGAAAGATCAAAACTGCCGTCTTTGATGCCCAGCTCATATTTTGCATTGACCACAACACTGACACTGCCATCCTGCTCATCCCGCACCCGACAGCCTTTTGCATCAAAGCCATAGATGAACTCCCCCCCGACATCGATGCTCGCCAGCTGTGCCGGGATATCGATTTGAAACCAACCAAGGTAAGAAAACCCGTTAAAATAAGTCGGAATCGTATAATCACCAAGCTCAATATTTATCTCTGCTGATTCCCTGTAGTAATAGGGAATGCCGATTGATGCAAGCCACACCCTGGCAAACTCTTCCAGGGGCGAAAGGTTTAATTCCCCCATTGCATTAATATCCGCAAGTTCATCTTGGAAGAATTCCGCAATTTTATCGCCATGCGGCTGGGTCAATATTGGCAGGGCCGATGTCGCACGACACATGTCCGTATTGGGATCAATCACCGTAAAAAACAGACCATGCCCATTCGGCATGGGTACGCTACCACCAATAATGGGTGTATTGGCCAAACCGGCAGGTTGTGACACCTGACGCCCCTGGGCACCGGCAGGGTTTGAAATCAGGGTATAGGTAATACGCCCATTCTCCTGCACATCGGGAATAATGGAAGCACTTCGCAGCATTGACAACGATCTTTCCTGGGCCAGATCGGTGGCTAACTGCTGCCTGTCGATTAAATTAATATTCACACGATTAGCCGCCGATGCATGTGGCGCCCAGTCGATTTTCATGGGTGCAAGCTGCTCAAGCCGCAAGCGCTTGATCGTAAAACACTGTGACTGACTATCTAAAGCCACACCATTGCCGCCATAGGCCACAATGTGCATACAACTGTTGGACTGGTTTAACAGGCCAAGATCAACAATCGACTCAAAACCATCTGCGGCAGTGTCGTCCACAAAGGTCCAATCGCCCAGACGGTACTCAATCATGGCAACAGGCCCTGCAGTATCGACCTTCACCATTTCGAAGGCACTCACGTCCTGGAAATAGGCATTATCTGCTGGCAGCTTTAAACGGATATCCGTGATCTGTGCCGACTGGAAGGGAAGTTGATGCTGATTATCATTGGGCCATTCACCGGAAATTTTTGCATACGGGTCCAGGGTCAGCGAGAAGGTATCCCCCAAACGTGCCCGCATTGTCGGCAATAGCAGCTCGGCAGAGGCATCGATGGCCAAACCCGCAATAACACGATTTTCTGTGTAATAACCCGCTGCACCGATATGATCGAAACGTACCTCGATCATATCGCTTATGTCATAGTCACCCACATTGGAGACTTTGATAGTTATATCGACATCACACTCGGTTTGTCCGGCGTTACAGTTTGAATAGTCATAATCAATACTGTCGGCACCCAGTGCAATATTTTTGGCGCCAATGCTAAACCGGGCCTTGCGCACGGTTTGAAATTCATTAAAGGTGCCGCGCAATAGAATTTCATGGCTTCCCGGCGAAACAGGAATTGAAATTTCAGTGCCGGGTGGATCGGTAATTAACAGCGGCGTTCCGTTATCCAGCGCATAGGTAAAGTTATTAAAAGTCCCCTCTGCGGCAAATTCAAAAGGCAACACCGGCGGCAATGCCTCGCTTAATATTTCTTCACCTTCTTGAGGACGCACAATGGCCAGATGTGACACGGCAAACTGTACACGCTCACTGCTAATGCTTTGCCCACTGCTGTCTTGCGCGACAATCTGGAAACTGTGAGTCCCGCTGCTAAGCTGCGTAAGCACACTGCCCGTCACCTCGACATCATCCAATAAATATTGGATATTGCTCAGTGGTTTGTTACTGGTGTATTCGATGGGTATTTCGGTAAACGGGTAATAAGATGCTGCGGGTGATTGTAAATCAATGCTCGGAACCACTGAGTCCGTCTTGAAGTTAATCCGCTGACTCACCACATGACCACCCACCGGGTGCGTTGCCGTCAACAACAGGCTGTGATCACCATCTTGCGGCATGCTCAAAATACTGCCCGTATTAATGATGCCGGTTTGCTCGCCAAGTTGATACGCAACCGGGCTATCCGAAAAAAAGCTGACGGTTATTTGATTGCTGGCATAAACGGCATTTTGCCTGGGCTCATCCACTTGCAACACAGGAATTGCAGCCTGCACGGTGAAGGTTTGCATTACCGATACCGTTGCCCCTCCCGCCATTTGGCCGAACAGTTGCAAAGTATAAGTGCCATCGGCCAGATTGCTCAGATTAAGGTCTTGCTGTTGTGGACCACCATTAAGCGTATACCAGACATTATTTAATGGCTGACTGCTTGAATACTGGATGCGTATTGCATTTGACTCATAGGTTTTTTGTTGCGGTGATAACAGACTGAGCGTGAAACTGTTTCTATCAATGGTAAACGTCACCGTTTTGGTGATCAGATTATTCAGTGCATCCCGTCCTTGAATTGTCAAGGTATGCACACCATCCGCCAGCCCAACAAGGTCATTGCGCGGCATTCCATCGACCAATGTCACAACATCGGTAAGCGGCTGGGTAAGATTTAACAAATACTCGATATTTTCCCCATAAACCCCGCCTTCCTCGATGCCATGAATGATTATTTCAGGCAGTGTCGCATCTACGGTGACAATTTCTTCCTGTGTGATGCTGTTACCCGCATAGTCCACTGCATGTATTCGTATGCGATGTGTGCCGTTTGCTAACTGTAGAGAAAGTGTATTCCCCGTGAAAAGAATTGGGTCGGTATAATCTATCGGTAAATCATCATTAATCTGGTATGTAACGGCAACAACACCACTTTCAAAATCCCTTGCCAAAAAATCAATTTCCACTTGATTTAAAACAATTGTTATCCCGCTTGAGGGAATCATAATTTGGGGACCACTGGCATCAACACCAATTATTTTAGGGTTTTCTGCGTGAAAAACAGCACCATATGCGTTTGTGGTAGTGATTCTAAATTTAGAACAACTATCGGTAGAAGTATAATCCAGATGATTTTTCAGTGTGGAATCATCACCAGTTGGAACCCAAGGGCGCGATAACCAATCACTCTCCGCTCCACAATCACCGGGACCTCTCCAACCTAACGATTGCCGCATGACCTGCAATGACACACAGGAAACACAAGGCGATGTAAACGTTATTGGCACTACTATGTCACTAGTAATACCATCAGGATAGTCAATAGTGCCTCCATCACCATCATTTTCGGGCAGATAAATATAACTTTTAGTAGGGCTTAGCCACTCTTCGCCATTGATGGGGTGTACCAACTTAAACTGTAAATCTGCACTTTGAGTCGTTTGAATATATGGATTGGTTGGCGTTACTATTTTCCTTTTCTCATCAGACAGGTAGAGATATAGGCTAGCAGCAGCTTGATGGTTAGCCGCAATTCCACCTCCGGAGATTCCAACAACTTTACCCATGCTAGCACCGATCTTAACTGATGGACCAAACCCTGACACACCCCCTGTAACGTGTCTCACTCGCGGAGAAGCAGCCTCAGATTCTGGGGAAAAACCTAACAAATATGTTTCATCAGACAAAATACTGACAATAGGCTTAAGCGCAACTGGAGCATCCGCAAAATAATTAGCACACGGATTACAAACTATAGATTCATCACTAAATGGAATTCCAAAAACATCATAATATCGCGCATACTGAAGATAGCCCTCATTGTTAAGATTACCGATTGTAGGCGAAACCCTAATCCAAGTTACAATAAAATGGTTTGCGGATATTGCTTTGACTACAGGATTCTCTTGCCGACTAAATAATACACCGGAATCAACGCGCACCTTACCTTGCTGCTCAACACCATTATTTGTATAGATGCTCATTAAAATTATATCTTCACCAGAATTTGCATTCTGCGTGGTACGCCTCCACACTATCGCGAAACGATCCCCTTGTATTTTTTCAACACTCTGTTGCTCTGACTTGTAGGGCAAACTGTCACTCCCCACAGGAACCAATGAGTTATCAGGAATACCACTTGCTGAATAAGATCGCATTACTATATGACTTTCATTTGACGAGTCGAATGTTCGTTGTGCTGTCACAACAAACCCACCATCAGATTTATCGGTCACTTTAGAAGAATGATAAAATACACCCCCTACATTCTCAGTTACTAAAACAGCACCACCAATGCGCACCCCACCGCTATCAAATATCTGGAAATAAACATCAGACCTATCTGCAGAAATACGATGCCAGGTTGCCACAAAACCACCATCTGACAATACAGATACAGAGACATCCTGATTATCTAAAATCGTGTTAGGGTCTATGCGTGTTTCATTGACTATAGTGACACCGTCTGCATCCAGTATTTTAAAGTATGCGTTATGAGAAGTAGGACCTGTGTACGGATTCCAAACAAACACATAGTGGCCACTATTGAGTACCACCATATCCGTCACATTTTCCCATATGTCTGCATTATCTGTTACAAGATGTGTTCTTGAGCTTTGACTCCATGCAGGACTCCAAGTTACCCCGGCATCCAATGAATAATAGGGTTCCTTGTTAATCCCATTATAAATCTCATAGACATCTTCATCTTCGTAAGAAACCTCTGCCGCTACATTCACACCTGTAAAATAAATATTAGTCAAACCGGATAACGAATCACCTAAAGCCGAGGAATGAGTAATTTCAGGTTGCTCCCAACAAATTGAATACCCACAAGGCAATGCCGCTTGCGCAGTCGGTATACCAAGACCCAACACTGCCATTAAAAAAGTGAGTGTTATGCATTTGTTTAAACTGGCGCGTTTCATTACAGGGCCTCCGCATTGACGTCGATGCTATGCGTATTGTTGGTTATGTTATTTTCGTCATTGCGTTCCAGTACTGTCACTTCCACCCGCGTGGTTCCTGAGGGAAATACGGCGCGTGGAATGACAATGTTGATGTTGTGCCCTGCGCCCGCCAGTTGGTCGGCGGGCAGGTATAACACCGGGGAATCTGTATAGACGGTGTTTGTTCCCTGTTTAACGGCTATTTGTATCGGCAGTCTCACCAGTGGTTTTCGATAACTTGCATCATAAGCTGCCGCGCTTAACGTTACACTCAACAATAAGTCTGCCGATGTTGCGCCCGGGTCTGACAGGGCCAGATTAATGAGGTTTGCATCCTGGTTTGCGCTGGCGGCACAGCTTGCCGTTTCGGTAAGCGATACGGTGTCCTGCGCTGTGAATATTTGTCCCAACTGATTTTGAAAGCTCAGCTGTACGGTGTATGTGCCATAGGCCAAGCCATTGAAGGTGATGTCCTGGCTTTCACCCGCAGACACCAGTGGCACGTAGCGGTGAGCCACCGATGCGCCGCCTGCGTTGAATACTTCAATGCCGGGGCCAATGATTGAGACATCACCACTGTTTTCGATTGTTGCCTGGATGTTTTGGCACCAGCCGGACAGGCTGGCAAGTTCCAGTTTGGCTGTTGGCAGTTCACCACCGGTGGGGGGTGCAGCGGCCGTGGTGAGAATCAGTTTGGAGCGGTTGTTGTTCCGGTCTTTTTCACTGAGCTGGCCCAGCGGATTGACAACGGCATATAAGGTGTTACCCAGCGGGGCCGGTTGTGTGCTGCGCTGAATTTCAATGCTTGCTTCGCCGTTATTGCCCAGAAATACCGTGGGTTGGTAAAACCAGGGCGTGACCGGCAATGTTGAGCTGATCGCTTGTTCAGGGTCATCGGTTAATAATAAATCAACACTAACCACTGGCAGGTCGCCCTGGTTGCGTACGGTCACGCGTATTGTGTCACTGTCACCTTCCAACCGGGTGATAAGAAAATCCGGTGCGGGTTTTACTTTGAAGGCATTTTGGTTGTTTGAATAATTGTCTTCCTGAACGCTTTGGGTTTTATTGACCACCACCTGAATTTGATATTCCCCCGGTTTGTTGATCAGGTCCGCTGATTCAACAACAATGGGTTCTGCTATGTTGGGATTAAAGGTAGTGCTGGCCACCAGATTGCTGGTGGCGGCGTCCGCGAGGTAGATGTCTACGGCTACCGGTGCGGCGGCGATGCCTTTTCGTTCAACTACGTCTGCCACGATGCGGTTGTTGCCCTGTTTTTTGACGCTGCGTACGGCAAAATCGGGCAATACTTTGACATCATAGTTCCGGCGATTATTGGCTGGGTTGCTGTCATTGGCATCTGCAATAATTTCAATGTCCAATGGGATAATGGCTTGGGCCTGGGTTAGGCTATGGCTGAGTGCCTGCGTTTGACCGGGCGCAATTGGGGTGCCGTTGAGGCTTGCCAGTACCTGGTTGTTTTGCCGGATGACAACGGAATAATTAGGAGACGGGAATTGACCAAGATTGCCAACGTTGATTTCAACGGTGCTTTGTTGGCCAATGTGTTTGACATTGGGTGTGCTGTTTATTAGTGTCGGTGCTAGGTCGTAGGCTAGCGGCATGCGGGCGACAAAAACGCCGTCACCGGCTTCGTCACCGTTTTCGGCTTCGCCCACTGCGGGGATGTGTGCGGCGATGGCAAGCCACAGTTCGTTATTCTGATCCAGGAAGTGTTCGAGTTCAGACAGATCAAAGCCCGTTCGGTTGATATTGGCCAACACGCCTACGGCGTGCCAGCCATCTTGTTGATTGAGCGCTGCCTGCACGGTTCCACTGTCGTAATACACCAGCAATTCGCCACCGCCAGTGGCGTAAACGCTGCCATTCAGTAGCTGTAAGCCAAAAAGACCGGTTGGCGTTGGTATTGCCCAGGCAGTACTAAATTGGGTGGTTAATATTGGCCTGCGTGGGTCTGTTTCGCTTACTGCTTCGCCCTGCCAGAACAGTGTCGCCTGATTTTGAACCACGCTTAAAATGGGTACTGTTTCTGTCTGGAGTTGGTTGGTAACAGCTTGCGGTGTGTTAATCTGCCCATTAAGTGCGATGGTTGTGTAATGAAATTTCCAATCGTCGCTTGTATCCGGGTTGTTGTCTTCGTCGGTTACCCATGTTGCCATGTATTGGCCGTTGGTATAAATCGCGCTCACACCGAATTCAGCAACGCTGTTGTTGGTAATGGGAGTCGGATTTGACCAAGTGTGATTGGAAAAAACACTGTAACTTAATTCCTGGTCACCCATTGTCGTCGTGTCGTTATCGGCATCAAGGGTGAAAATGACTAAGGCACCACCCTGGTCACCTGCGGTTAATAGTGGATTGCCTGCTCGTGATGTGTTGGGGATAAGCTGTGGTGCGGACCATCCTGTATTGGTGTAGAACGACGCATAGAGCCGCTGATTATCATCCAGCATTGTTGTTAACGTTGCGTCCGTCATTCCCGGAATGATCGGGTCTGTTTCATTTTCCGGTTCGGTGGGTGCTGATGACAAACCAAGTAGCGTACCGTAGTCGGTGTCGTCGCCTTTTATGAGCATCAATGGCGTTCCGTTTGAAAGATTCACAACACCTGCGAGCGTGTTTCTGTTTTGATTTAATCCACCAGTATCAATAGGTGTGGACCAGTGCTCATTGTCAAACACAAGGTATTCAATATTACCTGTTGTCTGCGATTTTTCATTGGCATAGAGCAGGTTGAGTGCACCATTTTTGTCAGCATAAAATGTCAGCCCTGTCGGCAGAGTTGATTGCATGGGGGCAACCAGTTGGTCAAATACAGGGGCGGCTTCCACTTGCGACGAAAGCATGCCTGAACACGCCATGCAAATGCTTAAATACCCTGTATAAGCCACACACTTTTGTACGCTTCTCATTGTGCTGTCCTGTTAAAGCTTGCTGAATCAACTTCCGTTGCGCGCTGTAGCGCATTGATCACGTCCAGCTTGTTACCGAGCTGAATGAATACATTGTTTTTCAATCTGTCATAGTGGATAACATCTGCATTCGGGTATGTGACCTCACCCTGACACTGCACACCATCTGCGATATTCTGCACGGCGACGGCAAAGTCTTGTTTTGTGCAGAATTGATTGAGACTGTCATTTACTGCTGATTCATGTGGCGTTACGTATACATGGTCCAGCTTCAGGTCAAACTCGACCCCTGTTGTTGCGATGCTGCCAATGTTACGCATGGAATAGGTATATGCATTATTTACCGTTAACCAGCGTGCCTGGCAATCAGCAGAGTGGGCCGTGTGCGTTTTGCGCTGGAAATCACGGTATGTGAATACCAGTTCTTCCTGGGCAAATTCACCACCACCTAAATCACGACACGGCCCATGCCATGTTCCAACAAGGTTGTTGATAACGTCAGGCACACCATCGCTATTGAGGTCTTGTGGTGTACTGGTGGAATCATCAGGATTTGTGCCGACTTGTGTTTCATAGGCATCACTGATTGCATCCGTATCTGTATCGACCACTTCAAAGCGGAGGGTGTAAACCAATTCCGTACTTACATTTTCAAATTCGATGCGCATATCCGGCGTGGTGTCACCGGTTGCAAGATCAAAGCTTGCTGATGCAGAAATCATAAAAAATGGTTCATTGTTTCCGGTATATCCATCTGCATTTGTCACCGTCAATGATGAGCTGCTCACTACCAAGCGGGATGCCCCTTTCACCGTTTCACCCGCAGGGTTTGAAACGCTGTTAAGTGTGAAATAGCCTTGCAGGGTGCCATCAAACGTTGATGGCCCTTGATTAAAGGTTATATTGTTTAGCGCAACATAGTTGATCTGCTCAGCTGATGGCGGCGACTGGCGAATCGGAGTTATATTAACGACCGGTGACCAATAGGGCTGTTCAACATTGTCATAAACTTTGTTGGAAATCGCTGAAATATCCATCGTGCCCCACCAGTTGTTGCTGGCATCCAGGGTGACACTTGCGGCATTACCTAAATAATAGGCGTAATAGTCATAGCTGCTGTTACCATACAAGCTGTTGCCCATGACCACTGGGCTGGGGTTTTGACTGACATTGCCATTGCTGCGCACATACACACCAAAGGTGTTATTGATAATGGTGTTGCCCTGGGTGATTTGTGGACTGGCACCATAGCCAACATAAATACCGAATGAATTATTTTGAATCACGCTGTGATGCACGGCACCAGTGGATTGATCAAAGAAGATGCCACGATTGGCCCATTCAATGACCGCATAGTCAATCACCACATTCGTAGCATTCGGGCCGATGATAAAACCAGACCAGCTATTCTTGGCGGGGTTAGTTTTGTTACTGGTAAAAATCACGGGCTCGGCGGCCGTGCCCTGTATATTCAGGCTGCCATCAATACGTATTTCCGTATTCGCCCCATAAACACGGAAGGTGACACCCGCCGGGATGGTGAGAGTACTCCCTTGTGGTACAGTAAAGTCATCAACGACATCATATACTTGACCGCTGACCAGCGATGTAGCATCCCATGTCCCTGACAGGCCACTGCCATTGGTGGATACACCACCTTCACTTCCCTGGAAAGGCAGGAAGTTGACCACCGGCGACCAATAAACCTGCTCGGTATTGTCATAAATGTTGGTGGCCATCGCCGAAATGTCCGTCGTACCCCACCAGTTGTTGCTGGCATCCAGGGTGACACTTGCGGCATTACCGAAATAATAGGCGTAGTAGTCGTAGCTGCTATTGCCATACAGGCTGTTGCCCGTGACCACTGGGCTGGGGTTTTGACTGACATTGCCATTGCTGCGCACATACACACCAAAGGTATTATTGGTAATGGTGTTACCCTGGGTAATTTGTGGGCTGGCACCATAGCCAACATAAATACCGAATGAATTATTTTGAATCACGCTGTGATGCACGGCACCACCCGCTTGATCAAAATAGATACCACGATTGGCCCATTCGATGATTGCATGATCAATCACCACATTCGTAGCATTCGGGCCGATGACAAAACCAGACCAGCTATTCTTGGCGGGGTTAGTTTTGTTACTGGTAAAAATCACGGGCTCGGCGGCCGTGCCCTGTATATTCAGGCTGCCATCGATACGTATTTCCGTATTCGCCCCATAAACACGGAAGGTGACACCCGCCGGGATGGTGAGAGTACTCCCTTGTGGTACAGTAAAGTCATCAACGACATCATATACTTGACCGCTGACCAGCGATGTACCATCCCATGTCCCTGACAGGCCACTGCCATTGGTGGATACACCACCTTCACTTCCCTGGAAAGGCAGGAAGTTGACCACCGGCGACCAAACGGACTGTTCGGCATTGTCATAAATGTTGGTGGCCATCGCCGAAATGTCCGTCGTACCCCACCAGTTGTTGCTGGCATCCAGGGTGACACTTGCGGCATTACCTAAATAATAGGCGTAATAGTCGTAGCTGCTATTGCCATACAGGCTGTTGCCCGTGACCACTGGGCTGGGGTTTTGACTGACATTGCCGCTGCCCGTTACATACACACCATAAGTATTGCCAGTAATGGTGTTACCCTGGGTGATTTGTGGACTGGCACCGTAGCCAACATAAATACCGTGCGTGTTGTTTTGAATGACACTGTGATGCACGGCAGCAGTGGATTGATCAAAGGCAATACCTCGAGAGGCCCATTCAATGACCGCATAGTCAATCACCACATTCGTAGCATTCGGGCCGATGACAAGACCAGACCAGCTATTCTTGGCGGGATTGGTTTTGTTGCTGGTAAAAATCACGGGCTCAGCGGCCGTGCCCTGTATATTCAGGCTGCCATCGATACGTATTTCCGTATTCGCGCCATAAACACGGAAGGTGACACCCGCCGGGATGGTGAGAGTACTCCCTTGTGGTACAGTAAAGTCATCAACGACATCATATACTTGACCGCTGACCAGCGGTGCACCATCCCATGTCCCTGACAGACCACTCCCATTGGTGGATGCACCACCTTCACTTCCTTGGAAAGGCAGGAAGTTGACCACCGGCGACCAATAAACCTGCTCGGTATTGTCATAAATGTTGGTGGCCATCGCCAAAATGTCCGTCGTACCCCACCAGTTGTTGCTGGCATCCAGGGTGACACTTGCGGCATTACCTAAATAATAGGCGTAATAGTCATAGCTGCTGTTACCATACAGGCTGTTGCCCGTGACCACTGGGCTGGGGTTTTGACTGACATTGCCATTGCTGCGCACATACACACCAAAGGTGTTATTGATAATGGTGTTGCCCTGGGTGATTTGTGGGCTGGCACCATAGCCAACATAAATACCGAATGAATTATTTTGAATCACGCTGTGATGCACGACACCACCCGCTTGATCAAAATAGATACCACGATTGGCCCATTCGATGATTGCATGATCAATCACCACACCAGTGGCATCAGGCCCAATAACAATGCCATACCAACTGTTTTTGGCTGGGCTGGCGAGGCTGGAGGTAAACGTCACCTTATTCGAAACCCCACCCAAAACACTTAGCACACCATTTACCGTTAAACGCGTACCTGAATCAAACTCCACACGCGCACCCGCCTGGATGGTTAATGTTATTCCGGAATTGACGATGACATCCCCGCTCACGTGGTAAGTTTGATCTGCTAAAAGGGTACTGTCTTGTGTTATTGCACTCGCAAGTGTTCCTGGTGCTATATCAACAGCTCGCACGGGTGACATTGCACAAACAAACGCCAGTCCTATAACCCATAGATCAAAATAATGGGCACGATTTTTTAATTGCATTACAGCAGGCGCGCTGCATCGCAGCCCACAAAATACGTTTAAGTACGACATCATTTAGTTCCCCAATCTTTATCGTCTGTTATGCACATACTGACCTGATTATAGTTTCCAACTTGACCCACCAAAAGACCAAAAATTGTCCGTCAGGCATTGTTTCAATTTTGTTATTTGCGACCAAGATTCCTTACTCTAACGACAACACTCAATCCTGAAAAACTTGCTGTATTTAAGCAATTAAAGGCCGACAGCGTTGCGGTTAAACCTGTCGACAATCTTCAGGCTTGGGGGGAGTTTCTGGAAACATGTAATTCCATTCATGTTCCACCAGGGTGTTCACATAACAGAAATAGCAAATTATGGAGGGAGTTTAATAGCACGACACTAACCACCAGTGCCCTGCTGTAAACGGATGACAACATCAAGTACCGCACCCTCTCCCTATGCTGTTTTTTTAAGGGCACCCACAACTCCCCGTCCACATTTGCCTTATCTAATTTAGCACGCAAGCGCTATGGCATGCTTCATACTTCAATTATTGTTATGCTTATGAGCCTGCCACATTTTGCAAAGCAATACAATTTTCAGCTTCACTCTTGAACTCCGGGATAAATTTCTCTTCGCTTTCAGTATGAGCCTAAAACATCATTTTCTTACATGCCTCTGCATTTAACTCAGGCAGGTCATAGATTAAGCGGAAAAATGCCATTTCTAAGCGCGAAATGCTGACAAATAACGAACGAGCTGAGTCAAGTGCAGAGGCATATTTTCTTATCAATGCTGACCAGTGAAATCACAGTCTTCGTGCTGCATCAAAATTGGTATTTGCATGAAAACAGAGAACTTGGATTCTCGTTTTTTTAGACAAGGTAAAGCGCCCATCTATGCGCTCAACCAAATTCAACCAATTCGTCAAATGAACTAAACAAACTTGCGTACGGCCAGCAAATCATTTGTAACATCGAGTTTGCGGGGAAGAATGGCATGAACTTAGTTCTTTCACGCATTGAGGCTCGATTTGTTTTACCGTTAACGCTCATATGGCCAAGACCCATCACATTTTTTGGGTTTTTATCTGGATATTGGAAAACTAATTTTCCTTGGTTTTAACAACTCATTGCACGTATAATCGACGACTCAACGGAACATCACTGCGGGAGAGTGTGGTTCTCTGGTCATTTATTTGTCAGGGTAAAAAACCACCGCCGAAGGCGCAACCGCCCGGAA
>Ga0316202_10001819_pt1 | contig 15334 bp, 10 predicted proteins | sample 3monrhotite_MG_FD_204934 | JGI IMG/M metagenome (GOLD analysis project Ga0316202, IMG submission 204934) | Microbial mat bacterial communities from mineral coupon in-situ incubated in ocean water Damariscotta River, Maine, United States -... | ecosystem: Environmental > Aquatic > Marine >... | reverse complement strand
CAGTGTCCGCAGTCGCCTTATCCACCCTTCACAAGCCCCGAAGCGCTCACGGAAGGCGCGACGAAGGACACTCGCCCCCGCGCCCGCGCCACACGCCAAGATGGGGGGGCTTGGGGGGGGCGCAGCCCCCACCAAAAAGAGAGCCGCGTAGTACCTCACCCCGCCAGTACCTGCCGCACCCCTTCCCACTTCTTCCCCCCTGAGGAACACTCTGGGGTCTGGACAGGGGCTTGCTACTCTTGCAGGAACACCCAGCCCTGAGAGGAGCCACCCATGTTGATCCCGATCGTCCGTGCCCTAGCCAAGCCCTGGGTCGTCGCTGCAGGCGGCTCCGTGGCGGCCTACGTCCTCTACCGCAAGAACCGCGACGCGCGAGGTCGCCTTCGCGACGCGAAGCTCGAGCTCGCTGAGCAGCAGCGCACCATTGACCGGCTCCGTGGTGAGCTCGGACGTGAGCGCCACCAGCGTCAAGAGAAGAGCCTCGACGAGGGCTATTGAGCCCAAGCTGTCCGCTGCTGCCCTGAGGCCCCTCTCCTTCTCGGGGACCTGGCTTCTTGGCGACCTGGGTGCTTTGGAACCTGGTAAAACGGGCGCCTGAAGGGGGTCGGTCCCGTGGAAAACCTCGTTGAGCGCCTCAGCGCGCTCCAACCCAATCTCCCCGGCTGTGAGAGCCTCTCGGTCGCGACTCGAGACGGGTTCGTCCTGGCGACGACCCTCACTGACGAGCGGAGCGGTGAGCTCTTCGCGGCCGTGACTTCGGTCGTCGTGGCGAGCTGTAAGCGCGGCCTGGCGCCCTTCCGCGCCGGCGACTGTCGAGCCCTAGACTTTCGCGGCGACCGTCAGATCCTGCTCGTCTTCCTCGGCGAACTCGACGCCTACCTGATCGTGGTCCTCCACCCAGGGGCGACGCCGATCAACGCTGACGAGCCCCTTCTGCGGGGGACGATCCTGGCGCTGCCCGACGTGCTCCACGGATCCGAGCGCGCCGACCCGCCGCGCTACTTCCTTCAGCGCGACGAAGCCTGGCTGACTCCGATTCGGAGTGGACTCTCGATAGGCAAGGACGACCACTGCGACGTCGTCGTCCCGGGCAAGCGAGTCGAAGGCGTCCACCTCCGCTTCGAGGTCTTGGCCGACAAGATCCTCGTTCGCGATCTCGACACGACTCACGGAACCAAGCTCAACCGACGTAGCTTCACGGGCACCGTCGAGATCGCCGCTGGCGACCGGATCAGCCTCCCCAAGGCAGGCGGCTTCACGATCGTCGCCAAGCGACCTACCGGCAAGCTCCGCGGACTCACTCGCCGCGTCAAGCGCGCCAAGAAGTAGCGCGCTAGGGGAGGAAGAGCTCCGCCCCGGCGATCACCGAGCCGCGCTCGTCTACGCCGCCCAAGATCAGAACTCGCCGATCGCGCAGCTGCGTCGCGGTGTGACGCAGGCGCGGGCGATTCAAGTAGGCGTCACCGGTGACGCTGACCGTGCCCTGGACGCTATTGGTTCCAAAGCGCGTCAGGAGGCGAAGGGCCTCTGAGTGGTCTTGGGCCAGGCCCGAGGCGCCGCGTCCGCCGACGAAGAGCACCTCGCCGAAGAACTCGTTGAGGCTGATCGAGATGTGCTCTGAGCGCGCCGTGCTCAAGGAGAGGGTCCCCGGGATCAGCGTCGGACCAGCCGTCTCCTCCGGCTCGACCATGACTAGGCTCGCCAAGGGCACCCCACTCGCGTTTCGGCCGCCGCTGATCACGACTCGGTTCGGGGCCCTGAAGAAGGCCAGGCTGGCGCCTCCCCGGACGTCGTCCAGGGTCAAGGAGATCCGGTTGAGCTGGCTGAAGGGGTCGAGGCGCTGCAGCTCGTTCTGCTGGCCTCCCGTCCCCTCGCCGGGTCCGACGAAGAAGTAGCGATCGGTGACGGCGATCTGGTGCTTGCTGCGCGGGTTGGGGAGCGTGGTGCTGACGCTCCAGCTCCGTTGGAATCCGTCCCAGACCTCGACCTCGGGCACAGGGTTGCCCGAGGCGTCGACCCCGCCGACCAACCCGTAGATCGGCGCGCCGAGGGGACCGAAGCAGGTCAACGTCGCGTCGCGACGGGGGTGATTGAGGTTCCCCCCGCTGATCCAAGTCTTGGTGCGGGGGTCGTAGAACTCGGTCTCGGCCACGAGCTGGCCGAGCTCGTTGACGCCGCCAGCCACCAGGACCTCGAAGCTGAGGATCTGGGTCGCGGCGTGTCCTGCCCGCGCGTTGCGCATGGAGGAGACGGTGGTGAAGGTCTTGGTGTCGAGGCTGAAGAGCTCAGCGCTCGCGGTGGCGAGGCGGATTCCGTCGGTCCCGCCGGCGACGAGGACCTCGAGGTCGTTGATCGCCGTCGCGGTGTGGTCGGCGCGAGGCTCGGGGAGGTCCTCGAGGACGTCGTAGGTGCCCGCGAAGAGGTCTGCGTCGGGGTAGTAGCGCTCAGGCCCCTTGCCGCCGCCCAGGACCAGGACGTGGCCAGGGCCCGTGGTGGCAGCGATAGCGCGCGGGCGGGTGGTCCCGCTGGGGGCTGCGATCAGGTGCCAAGTCCCTGTAGAGAGCTCATAGCGCTCGGCCGTCGTGGGCCCCTCAGTGGCGCCCGTTCCGCCGAAGACCACGATCGAGCCGTCGGTGTAGGCCGCCGCCGGCAAGCGACGCCGGTGATTCATGGCGGCGACGCTCGTCGTCCCGCCGGTGGCGGGGTCGAAGATCTCCGCGTTGGTGAGGGCTTGGGAGTCGTCTCCCAGGGCCAGCGATCCACCGACCAGGAACACCCGGCCGTCGGGGAGGAGGACCGCGGCGTGCTCGACGCGGGGCGCGCTGATCTGACTTCCGGTGGTGATCTCAGCCAGGGTCGCGCCCGAGATCAAGGCTGTATCGACGATCAGGCCCGAGGGGCCGAGGCCACCTGCGATCAGGACGCGTCCGTCACCGAGGCGGGTCGCGGTCGCGCCGGCGCGAGTCGCGAGGGGGCTGGTGTAGGCGGCGCTGACGCCCGTGGCGGCTGTGAAGAGCTCGACGCCGCTGATGGGGGTCCCGGTCGCGGTCTGCCCGCCGAGGATCAAGGCGCGCCCGTCGCTGAGGGGCGCGACCATGGGGGCGATCCGTGCGGTCGCGAGGGTCCCAGCCACGCCGACGGTCACGCTCTGGCTGGAGTCGATCGCCCAGCGGTCGACGACGGCGCTGGCCCCGGAGTCCGTCAGCCCGCCCGCGAAGAGCACGGATCCGTCCGCCAGGCGCGCCGCAGCGAGTGAGGTCCTGGCTTGGCTGAGGGAGCCAGCTGAGGGAGCTGTGTTCGTGAGCGGGCGGTAGCGCCGCAGCCCGGCCTCGCGCTGTCCTTGGGCCTGCAGCCCGCCGAGGAGAATGCTCCCGTCCTTGAGAGCGACGGCGCTTCCTTCCTCGAAGGTCAGCTCGTTGTCGAGGGTCTTGAGCGGGAAGAGACGATCGCTGAGGTCGACGGTGAAGGGGCCGGTTTGGTCGGCTCGGGAGCCATCACCGGCTCCAAAGAGCGAGAGGACGACGTCGCGGTGCAGCCCTGGGCCGAGGTCTGCTATGGGGTCCCAGAAGAAGTTGAAGCGCTCGCCTTCGGGCTTCGAGAGGAGCTGGCTGAGGGTCGGCGAGCCAGGCGCGAGGGTAGCGTCTTGAAAGGTCCGGCCTTGATCAGCAGTGACCGAGGCCGAGACGTTGGTGTTGGTCGAGGACTGCTGAACGAGGGTGTAGAAGACCGGCGTCGGTCCCTCGACTATGGCCGTGGGCGTCTCGGTGAAGAGGAAGGGGAGCCGAGTCTTCTCATCCTTACAGCCGAGCACCCCCGCCGCGATCACCGCTAGGGCGACGCGCACGATCCGCCGGCGAGAGCAACGATCGAACATGAGGTCTCCAATGCGCGCGCCGCGCAGGCCCGCGCGCGAGGGGCAAGAGGCTACCACCGCTCGCGATAACGCGCACGCGCCCGGGAGAAGGCTCAACGCGGAAGTCGGGGCCCTCTCGCGGCTTAGGGCCCGGCCCCGAACGCGGCAAAACAAAAGCCGAACATTTGCTTGGCGAAGAGGCAGGCGGCGCCTAGGGTGTCCTGCTCGGACGAGAGGACGAACATGGGATTGGCACGAGTGATGGCGGCGGGGTTGGAGGGCATCGAGGCCTTCCCTGTCGAGCTAGAGGCCTGGACGACCAAGGGCGTGCCGCGCATGACCGTGGTCGGCCTGCCGGACGCTGCCCTCCGGGAGGCTCGGGATCGGATCCGAGCCGCGATCCGAGCCAGCGGCTACGCGCTCCCGGCTACCTCGACCACCATCAACCTCGCGCCAGCGCGTCGCCGCAAGGAGGAGGGCGCGGCCTTCGACCTCCCGGCTGCCCTGGCCGTCTTGGCAGCCCTCGACCCGCCCTTGATCGAGCGCGAGGCGCTTCGGGAGACCGCTGCCCTCGGCGAGTTGACCCTCTCGGGGGCTACGCGCCCGGTTCGCGGGGCCCTGGCGGCGGGGCAGACCCTAGCGGACGCGGCGAGCGAACCCGAGGGCTCGCCCCTGCGAATCAAACGACTCCTGGTCCCGGTCGGCAACGCTCGCTCGGCGGCTCTGGGGGCAGGCGGGCGTCTCGAGGTGATCGCCATCGGGCACCTCCACGAGGCCGTGGCCTACCTGGCTGGGCGCCTGCAGCTTGCCCCCGTCGAGGTGGACGCCGAGGGCGTGATCGGCGCGGTCGCGCGAGAAGACGACCTGGACCTGCGAGACGTGCGCGGGGCGGGACCTGGCAAGGAAGCTCTCGTCGTCGCCGCGGCTGGAGGCCACGACTTGCTCTTGGTCGGACCCCCAGGATCGGGCAAGACGATGCTCGCTCGCCGCCTCCCCGGCCTCCTCCCTCCCCTGACTTTGGACGAGGTCCTCGAGGTCTCGCGAATCCACGGCGGCGCCATGGGCTTTGATCCAGACGGAGGGAGCGGTCTGATCCGGCGGCGACCTTTCCGAGCTCCGCACCACACCGCGAGCTATGCGGCCCTCGTCGGAGGAGGGCCCGTGCCTCGTCCTGGGGAAGTCAGCTTGGCCCACCACGGGGTCTTGTTCCTGGACGAGCTCCCTGAGTTCTCGGCTCGGACCCTGGAGTCGCTGCGCGAGCCCCTCGAGTCGCGCACGATCACGATCTGCCGGGCGCGGCAGTCAGCGGTCTTTCCCGCTGGGTTCCAGCTCGTGGCAGCCATGAACCCCTGCCCCTGCGGCTATCTGGGCGAACCCAGGGAGCGCTGCAGCTGCCCTCCGCTCGTGGCCGAGCGCTACCAGTCACGAATCTCGGGTCCTCTCCTCGACCGGATCGACCTCTGCGCTCGGGTCTCGACCCCACCTCTCAAGCTGCTTCAGTCGCCGCCGCCCCTCGACGAGCTGGGCACCGCAGCGCGGCGAGAGGAAGTCGGGGCGGCCCAGGCGATTCAGTTCGAGCGAGGGGGGCGCTTGAACGCCCGGCTCTCGGCTCGCGAGCTGAGCCGGACCCTGAACCCGACGCCTGCGGCCAAGCGCACGGTCCTGGCCGCGAGCGCTCGAGTTCGGCTGAGCGGACGAGGGCTCGCGAAAGTCCAGAAGCTGGCTCGGACCCTCGCCGACCTCGAGGGGCGCGACAAGGTCGACTCGGGACATGTGGAACGAGCGCTCCATTGGCGGGCTCGCAGTCCCGGCAAGGCAGCCTGAAGGGAGGCAAGGAATGTCGTCTAGCGCTCCTCGTCGCCTCGGCGGGCCTCCTTCAGCCGCGACTTGAGCTTGGCGACCGCGAGGTCGATCTCTGGGAACTTCGCCCGCCCTGCCTTGGCGGCTCGGCAAGCGTCTCTCAGGGACAAAATGCGTGCCCGGAGCTCTCGGCGCGGATCAGGTGGAGCTGGCTCGGCGCTCGCGCTCGGGGCCGGCGCCGGCGCCGTCTTGGGGTCGCCCGTCTTGGAGTCGCCCGTCTTGGAGTCGCCCGGCTTGGAGTCGCCTGGCTCGGAGTCGCCTGGCTCGGGGACCTGCCTCAGCGCGGGGTCCTGCGCCCAGGCTTCGCAGAGCTTGGCCAGGGACTCGAGCTGAGCGAGGTCGAAGGCGTAGCCCTGGGCGAGTCCCCGGAGGTCGCCCTCGATCTGCTTCGCCAAGACAGCGACGCTGGCAGGCGGCCGCTCGAGGAGCACCTGCAGGGACCCGACGTCCTGGCTCACGTCCGAGCCGTCTCCCGCCCGCGCTACATAGACAGACTTCTGGATCGCCCACGCGGCCAGCGCGAGCTCCACGAGGACCTCGCGGAGGAAGGTGTCCCGCGAGGCACCCCGTCGCCGCAGGGCCTCGGCCGCGAAGTCCTGAAAGCGACCGTGGTCCGCGCTCAGCCGGCGCGGGTCCAGCGCCTGAGTCGGCAGGATCGCCTCCAGCTCGGCGAGCGAGGTCTTCCCCTCGGCGCTCAGGGAGGTCGTCCGCTGGCCCTTGGCCAACTCGAGGACCATGAAAGCCCCGTCTATGACGAACTCGCTCTTGGACTTGGGCGAGAGGAGGGCCCTCCCCATGCTGGACAAGACGGAGCGCCGATACTTGATCTGGGCGAGCTCGATCTTGTGCGTCTGAGGGACTTCGAGGAGTTCGCTGCGGGGAACTCGGAAGGGCTCGAGGGAGCTGGTGATCGTCTCCGACTCGGTCGCGTCCTGCTCCTCGACCTTCACGTTCAGCTCGAGGCGATCCGGTGCGAGTTCGAACCAGGCGCTGGCCTTGAAGCTCTCCGTGAGGAGGGCGTCCTCGGGGAGGTCGAGGCTGGCCTCACCGATCAGGCGGGTCACGGAGCCAGCTCGTAGGAACACCCGGACCTCTTCGGAGTAGGCCTCGTCGAAGTCCCCGCCAACGGTCAGCTCGGCGAGGCGAACGAAGTATGTCTCAGAGCCCGTCAGCTCCTCTCCCTCTCTCGCGAAGGTCAAGGTCTTGACCGGGAGGAGCTTCATGTCCATGACCATCCTCCTCCGGGGCGCGCCGGCTGGAGGGGTCGGAGTTGGACTCAGGGCAGCCGTCGCGCTCAGGGTCGGAGCAGGAGTGGGAGCGAGGGCTGGACTGGGGGTGGGGAGGGAGTCGACCCAAGCCGAGAACCCTCGCCCGGCGACGATCAGGCCGACGACTCCTAGGACGAAGAGGAGCAGGCAGCCGAAGCCGAGGACCTTGAGGAAGAGCTGGCAGCCCGAGCTCGTCGGCCCCTCGTGCTCTTGGTAGGGCGAGTGCATGACCAGTCCTCGTGAAGTTATTGGGTCGAGACCCGAGGGAGTGGGTCGCAGATCATCGCGCGGGAGCGCTCTGAAGGGCGGCGATGCGGGCTAGCGCTGCTTCTTCGTAGCTCGCCGGGCGGAGGGAGCTGACCTGGGCTGGGTCGCGCGGCAGGAGCGCTTCGTCTCCAGAGACGATCCAGCGGGCTCCGCTCGGTCCGGGCCCGGCTTGGAGGCAGGTCAGGGCAGGGTCGAGAGGGGGACGAGCGTCGCCAGTCAGGTCGAGACGCCACAACCCGCGGGCGACGTCTTGTCCTGCGACGACCTCTCCCGAGCCTCCTCCGAGGATCAGGACCTCGCGACACCTCCCCTCCAGCTCGTGGGGCCGGGCGGTCGAGATCAGGAGCGAGGTCTCGCCTCGCTCAGCCAAGAGGGCTTCCAAGAGGTCCGCCCGAGCCCCGCCGTCGAGGCAGGTCGGGAGGTCGACGATCACGAGCTTGGGATCGCTCCCCAAGGCGAGGGCCATGGCCAAGAAGGCTCGGGCCCGGGGGGCGATCTGCTCGACGGGGATCCGCGTTGGGACTTGGTAGCGCGCGAGGCGCTCAAAGACCTTCTTCCCTCTCCAGCGCGCGTGGGCTTCGCCGACGAAGGTCGCGAACTCCAGCGCGGTCATGCCCGGGTAGACGGCCAAGTCCTGGGCCAGGTATCCGACCTCGGCGCGAACGCGTGATCCGGCCTTGGGGAGAGCGTGCCCCAAGACCTGAACCTGGCCTCGGGCTCGCCCGAGCCCCAGCAAGACTTCACAGAGCGCTGTCTTGCCCACGCCGCTCGGCCCGACGAGCCCCGTCACGCCCTGCCGCAGCTCCCAACGCGCTAAACGCAGGGGGGGCCGGCCTCCAGCTCCTCCGAGGGACAGGCCCTCGACCACGATCAGAGGAGAGGGGTCAGGCTCGGGAGGCGCCTCCGCGCTCGGCTCGGCTTCAGAGTCAGCGCTCGGCTCGGCGTCTGGCTCAGGCTTGGGTCCTTCAGACTCAACCCCGGCCCCCTCTGCGCCGCTAGAGCTCGACTCCGGGGTCTCGATCGCTGCGGCAGAGGTGGGCTCTTCGGGGCTGGAGCCCTCGGAGTTGGGCTCTGGCGGCGCAGAGGGGGCCGGGGCGGGCGCCTCGAAATGGGGCTCTGTGGGGGTCGGGCCGACCGCGTCCCTCGCGGACGTATCTATGTCGCTCGCCGGGACCTGTGCTTTAGGCGCCCCGGGAGCGTCCGGGGTCGCCCTCGGGGCCGGCTCGCTCTCAGCCAGGCGGGAGGCAGGGGGATCCGCGGCGGGCTGACCCTGTGCGTCGTTAGAGGACGTTTCGCTCACGTCTTCCGGAGGAGGAGGAGCGTGAACCCGGCGGGGGCGGAGAGGGGACTCTGGTCCACGAGGGCCTCGGCCACTCGCTGGGCGACGACGCTCGCCTCATGAGCTGGGCCGCCGAGGCGGGCGAAGAGGCTCGCGAGGTCCTCACGGCCGCTCTCTTCGAGCTCGATGGCGCCACGGGTCGCGAACATGACCTGGTCGTCACGCTTGAGGCCGAGTTCGATCTCGGCCGGGCGGACGGCGCCCTCGTCTCCGAGGGGACCGCAGGTCGGTGTGAAGCTCTCGATCTCACCGTTGGCGCGTCGGACCAAGATCGGACCGTGGCCAGCGCCTGCGAAGCGCAAGGTCCCGCCGACCGTGTCGTAGCGGGCGATCATCAGGGCGGCTCGCTCGACAGAAGCTTCGCGCCGGAGCGCGCCATCGAGTTGGGCCAGGAGGTCAGAGGTCCGCGGGAGGACCTCGACGAGGGCTCGGAGGGCGCCGCGGAGCTCGGCCTGGCCGAGGAGTGAGACGAAGGCCCGCTCTCCGCGACGGCGGAGACGCTTGACTGGAGCCGCGCTGGAGTCCGGCACGTCCCCCACCACGAGGTAGAGCTCTTCGCGACCGGCTCGGGCCGGAGCGCGGAGGTGATCCTGATAGGCGCGAGCCACGTCGTCACCGCGCGTCGTCGCGCGGGCGACCTCGAGGCCCTTGACCTCGCCCACGTCGCCTGGCTTGAGGACTCCGCGGAGGTCCTCGGCGATCCGGCGCGCGCCAGCCCCCCGCTCCTCGCGGCGGACCTCTTCGACCCTGAGGCTCGTGGTCAGGGTGTGCGCGACCACGTCAGTGAAGGTCTCGAGCGCTTCGATCTCCTTGCCCGAGGGGTCTGGAGTCCCTGCCAGGTCATGCAGGACGAGGGCCCCCACGACCTCTTCGCCTGCGATCAGGGGCATTCCTATCGCGCGGCGATCCTCGACGACGGCCGAGCGAGTCGTGACGGCGCGAGCCGCCACGCTGCGGCAGCGATCAGCGAACTCCTCCTCGACGCCGAAGCTGGCCGTGATCGAGAGCTGGTCGGGGTGGGCACCGAGGGCGACGAGGGCGCCGTGGGACTCGAAGAAGCTCCGCGCGTGCTCGACGGTCGCCTCGAGGAGGGCCCGACGGTGCTTAGCGCCCAGGATCGCTCGCGAGGCGTCGGCGAGGATCTTCCAAGGGTTCTTGTTGCGGACGGCGAGGCTCTCGACGGCTTGCGTGTTCCGCGTGTCGTAGCTTCCCCGAGTCGGGCGGCGCTGAGCCATGTGCGGGGTCGTGGGCCCCGTGTCGAGCTCTTCGCTCGCGGCCAGGCTGCTGGCCGCGGGGCTGGCGGTCACCGGCACGATCGGGACGACGGCGTCCGAGCGGATCTCCTCCGGACGCGAACGTCCGAAGGTCATATGCGTCCTCCCGATCTTGATCACGTCCCCCTCTTTGAGGAGCTGGGAACCCCGGACGGGATCGCCGTTGACGAGGGTCCCGTTGCGGCTGTTGCAGTCGCGAACCCGGTAGCCGTCGGCGTAGCGCTCGATCTCGCAGTGAAAGCGCGAGAGCTTGGGGTCGAGCATCTCGAGCACGCTCTGCTCGCTGCGCCCGATGGTCGTCAGAGCCAGGCTCAAGCGAACCTGCTCATTCGTCCCGTCGTGACGCTGAATCGAGAGCCAGCCTTCGGAGGCCTCGAGGGCTTGAGAAGCTGTCGGGTCGAAATCGCTCAACTGACGACGCTCTCGAAGGTCTTACTGAGGTCCTTGGTGATGTTCTTCTCGTGAGCCTCGAGGGTTCCGCCACCGATCTCGAGGAGCTTGGCGTCCCGCCAGAGTCGCTCGACGACGTATTCCCCGACGTAGCCGTAGCCGCCCAAGACTTGCATCGCGTTGTCGGCGACCTCCTTGGCCATCGTCGTGGCGACGAGCTTGACGCCGTCGGAGTCGAGGCGATTGCCGCCCTTGTCGAGGTCGAGGTGGCGAGCCGTGTCGTAGACGTAGGCTCGGGCCGCCTTCCAGCTCGCGTAGCTGCGGGCTATGTAGCGCTGGATCTGTCCGAAGTTGCGGATCGGGCGCCCGAAGGCTTGGCGCTCGTTGGCGTAGCGGCACATGACCTGAATCGAGCGCATCGCGATCCCGAGCGACATCGCCGCCAGGGTCAGGCGCTCGATCTCGAGGTTCTTCATCATGTGGAGCATCGAGTCGCCCTCGGAACCGATCAGGTTCGCGACGGGGACCTCGCAGTCTTCGAACACGAGCTCGGCCGTGGTCGAGGCCCGCATCCCGCACTTGCCGTGGATCTTCTGCCCCTTCTCGAAGCCCTTGAAGCCCTTCTCGACCAGGAAGGAGCTGATCCGATCTCCGGTCTTGGCGTAGACCAGGAACACGTCGCCGAGGGTATCTGGGGCGATCATGCCGTTGGTGATCCACATCTTCTGACCCGAGATCCGGTAGATCTCACCGTCGCGTGTGGCCGTGGTCGCCATGCCCAGGACATCGGTCCCGACGGCCGGCTCGGACATGCACATTCCGCCGATCCACTCGCCGCTGCAGGCCTTGGGGAGGATCCGCGCTCGCTGCTCGTCGCTGCCGTTCTGATAGAGGTTGTTCACGAAGAGCATTGAGTGGGCGAGGTAGGCCAAGCAGAAGCCCGGGTCCGAAGCCGAGAGCTCCTCGTGGGCGATCACCGCCGCGACGGCGTCCATTCCGGCGCCGCCGAACTCGTCTGGGACCGTGATCCCGAGCAAGCCGAGCTCACCCAGGCGCCGAAAGAGCTCAACGTTGAAGCGCTCCTCGCGGTCGCAGGCTTCCGCCTGTGGCTCGACCTCGTTCTTGACGAAGTCGTTGAGCATCCGGCGGAGCATCTCGTGCTCCTCGGTCGGGTTGTAGAGGTCGAAGCTGGCCAGGTCGGTCATGAGCGCTCCTGCTGTGGGCGCCCATGCTATCGGAAGGAAACGCCTGGCTCCCGCCCGGACGTGGCGAAACCAGCCCTCGGGGGTGGCAGGGCCTTTCGGCGCTCAGGAGGCAAACTACCGGGGCGGCCTGGGGCATAAAGGGAACCGGTGCCCAGAGCGGTGGACGCGGGGGCAACCGGGGAGAGTCTGGGCCAAGCCCTACTTGGGGATGACGCTGTCCAAGAGGCCCATTTGCCAGGCCACGCCTCCGCCTATGGCGGCCAAGATCAGGAGGACTACGAACACCTTGAGGCCGACTCGACGTCGGTCGGGGCCCGCGGCACCGCGGCTCTGGGTGACGCGGACGCTCCCATGGCGCCGATCGAGATCGGGGAGGACCTCGACGCCGAGGCGGCTCTTGAGCTCGTTCCCCTCCTCTTCGGAGGTGATCGATTGAGGAAGGGCCACGGCGCCAATCGCCGCTCGGTCTGCGGCCTCTTCTTCCTCTTCGCTACGTCGCTTGCCCTTACGGATCTCGAAGTTTGTCGGGCGAGGACGGTTCGCGAAGGCCGCGTTGTCGCTCGGTTGGACGTCGTCGAGGTCGAAGCCTGCATCCTGCTTGGGAGCCGGCCGCGGGCCGCTGGTGGGGCGGCGCCCTGGCGGGCGTCCCCGACCCGGAGGAGGTCCTTGGCGCTGACCCTGACGGGGCGGGGGCCGACGCCCAGAAGGGGCGGGACCGCGGCGAGGTGGGCCGCGACGAGGAGGGGGTGGACGACGATCCGAGTTCACTTGTTCCTCAAGATTCTATGTCGAGGATAGATCCCCTCGGTGGCGGCGGCAACTGACCGGGGGGCAATGACTCCTTCCGATCTTGGAGCTGGGCCTCGCAAGGCCCCCTCGCTCGTGAGAGGAGCGCACTGCGGATCCCAGCCGATCCGGTCCCCTAGGAGCCAGGGCTCCCTCATTGGAGCGGGACTTTCTTGCTCTTGTAGGGGTGCTTCCGCTTGCGAGTAACTAGGGCCGACTTCAAGAGGTCGTCCTGCTTGAGCTGCGCCACGACCTCCAGCCCAGTCACGATCCGCCCGAACACGGTGCATTGCCCGTCGAGGTCGGTGTCTGGACGGAGCAGGACGTAGAACTGGCTCCCGCCGCGGCGCTGTGGCCCCCGGATCAAGCAGCCCACGCTCCCGCGGAAGTGCCTCCGGGCCCCAGCGACCCGCGCCTCGCCTTCAATGGCATAGCCAGGACCCACCGGGTCCTTGCCAGGCTCCTTGGGCCGACCCGTCACAGCCAAGCGCAGCGGCTGAACCCGGTGCCAGGGGAGGTTCGTGTAGAAGCCCTGCTCGACCAGCTCTATGAAGTTGGCCACGGTGTTGGGAGCCTGATCCTCGAAGAGCTCGAGGACGATCTTGCCTCGAGAGGTCTCGAGCTCGACCCGCGGCAGGTCGCCTCGCTTGGCGTCGGCCGCTCGCTGCTCGAGCTCGGCCGCCCAGCGCTTCTGGGCCGACTCCAGGAGCGGCTTCTTGAGATACCAAGCGTGGTCGATCTGGAGCTGAGCGGAGAGCTCGCCGAGAGCGCTGACCTCGTCTCGGAGCTTCAAGGCCAGGTCGAAGTCGTTCAGCCAGTAGGCCGCGACCGCTGCCCGGGTTCGCCGCTCGTCGCTGGGCTCGACCTCGAGGGCGGCTCGGTAGTCCGCCAGCGCCTGTGGGGTGGCGCCTCGCGCCTCGTTGCACTGACCACGGAGGGTCAACGCCACAGCGTCCTTGGGTGAGGCCTTCAGGACGGCGCGCAGGTCACGCTCGGCGAGAGAAAAGTGTCCCTTGTCGACGAACAACGCGGCTCGCAGTCGCCGGAGCTGGGGGTCGTCTTGCTCGCGCAAGAGCTTCCCGACGCCCGCCGCCAGAGAACGAAGGGTCGCTGCCAGCTCGGCCTTCTGTTGGCGATAGCGTCGCCCCAGCTCGCCCTGGGCCTGATCCTCATAGGCCTTGCGGGCGCCGATCAACTCCGCCTCGAGGGCGTCGATCTGGGGCCCTTGCTTGCTCAACTCTGCCGGGCTCTTGCCCGCGCGAAATTGGTGCAAGGTCGCCCGGGCCTCGACGTAGCGTTGTTGGGCCGCTCGCAGCTCCAGTGCGACGGCGCCAGACGCGCGCTGCTTCTTCCGGTAGTCGGAGTAGCGGGCCAAGATCTCGTCCTTGCCCTCCGCTCCACCGCCGGCGAGGGCCAGCGATCCGAGCGCGAGGAGGAGCGCCCCGCTCCAGGCCCAAGGGGTTCTTGATCTCATGGATCCTCCTTTAGCCCGAGCGGCTATCGGGCCCGCAGCAGGAGCGCGCGCGCGTCTTCGCTGAGGGGGCTGGCCCGCAACTCGACGCTCGCGACCTGACTCGGATTCGATCCGCCGACCAGGAGGACGCCAAACCCAGCGCTGGCGGTGGGGGCCTTGTAGCGAGCCATGACCTCCTGCCGGAGCCAAGCCCGGTATTCGCCGGGACCGACCTTCTCGAGCTTGACGCCGACGCCAGCAGCGCTGGGGCGGTCGATGCGGTTCGCCTGGAGGAAGCCCTGCAGCTTGAGGACAGGTGGGCCGCCTTGGCAGCGGATCCGAAGGGTCAGGAGGACTTCTCCGGCTTGAGCCTTCTTCAGGACAGAGCTCAGGGCCGCAGCTTCGACCACCGCCAGGCCGCGCTCACCAAGGGGAAGGTTGAGCTTGACCGCGTCCTTGGCTTGGCCGTTGGCAGCTACGGAGCGGAGACGGAGCTTGCTGAGCTGCTCTCCCGCCCCGGCCTTGCCCGTGCGGCTCCGGGCCTCGGACTCACGTAGCCAGCGCTCGAGCTGGAGCCCTTCGGCGTCGAGCTGCTCGCGCTCGGCTTCGAGGTCCGCGAGCTCGACCAAGAGGTCGCTCCGCTCGCGCGTCAGCTTCGCCAACGAGCCCTGGAGCTGCTTGACTTGACCCTTGAGGACACCAAGCTCCTTGGCCTGAGCGCTGCGCGCAGCGACCTCTCGGGCCAGCTCTGCTTGGGCCTGAGTTCGCTCCTGAGTCACCGCGCTGAGCTCGCGCCGTCTCGCTGCTTCAGCCGCGCGGCTCTGGGCGAGGGAAGTCTCCAAAGCGCCCTTGGCCCGTTGACTCTGGGCGAGGGAAGTCTCCAGAGCGCCCTTGGCCCTTTGACTCTGGGCCAGCTCAGCCTTGGACTGGGCCAGGGTCGCCTGGAGATCGCGGATCACGCCGTCGCGGCCCTCGACCAAGACCTTGGCTTGAGCCAGCTTGCCCCGCTCGTCGCGGACGACGCCCTCCAAGCGCTGAACCTCTCGAGTCCCCGCGGCCAGTTGGACCTCCGTCCTCGAGAGCTTCCCCTCGAGGGTCTTCCGCTCGGCTTGGACGCTGGCGAGCTGCGACTCGAGGGCCTCGCTAGCCTTGGTGGCGATCGAGAGCTTGGCTTGGAGCGCTGCGCTCGCTGCCTTGGAGGTCGTGAGCTCCTTCTCCCGAACTCCCAGGGTCTGCTGGGTGCTCTGGAGGGTCTTGTTCAAGAGGCTCAGCTCATTCGCCTGACGCGTGACTGCCTTTTGCGCGGTCGCGAGTTGGGTCGTGGTCTGCTGCTGCTTCGCCTCGAGGGCCCTGAGAGCTCGCTCGCGACCGTTGAGCTTCGCGTTCAGCTCGCCGCTGTGCCTTTGGGTCTCCTCGAGCTTCTTCCCGTGGGCCACGCTCAGCGTCGCGATCGCCTTCTTGTTGCTCTCGATCTCGTCGTTGAGTTGGACCCCGAGCATCAGGACGACCACAGCGAGGACTGCGGCTCCGACCTGCCAACGGAAGGGATCGCCAGGGACGGTCGCGGGATCTGAAGTCTGCGGTCTCCCCACGGGGCGGGGGGCGTCAGCTGGCTCGTCGCCGGCGACCATCGCCTCGG
>Ga0316202_10001817_pt1 | contig 15370 bp, 16 predicted proteins | sample 3monrhotite_MG_FD_204934 | JGI IMG/M metagenome (GOLD analysis project Ga0316202, IMG submission 204934) | Microbial mat bacterial communities from mineral coupon in-situ incubated in ocean water Damariscotta River, Maine, United States -... | ecosystem: Environmental > Aquatic > Marine >... | reverse complement strand
CAAATTGGTGGCAGAGATTGGACTATTAGAAATGCTATTGAATGGAGAAAGTTTACAAGCGGAGCAATCTAGTGGTAAGTAAATATGTAAAAGAACAATTATTTCCTACAGAGGTTTATATTTGTGATGATGTATTAGAAGAAGAGTATATTGATAGTATGAAAGAAGACATACTAAAAACTTCTACAGATAAAGAAAACTGGCAATCAGACCCTAAGTTACATCTACAACCAAAATATAAAGAACTTTCTAATAAAATACTTAATGCATCTAAATTGGTGTTTAAAGATAAAAGTTATATCTATGATACATTTGAAATTACAGACATGTGGTCAAATATTTTAAAACCTGGCGAAAATCATAAACCACATACTCACTCTAATAATATTTTAAGTGGTGTATTCTATGTACACTCAGACAAGGCTGCCGGTATACAATTCTATGACCCTAGACCAGCTGCTGGTGTTATAAATCCACAAGTTAAAGGGTTTACAAAATCAAATGCTACAGCATGGGAACTATCATCAACTACAAACAGAATGATATTGTTTCCGTCTTGGTTACAACATTTAGTACCTATAAATAAATCCAAGAACAATAGAATAAGTATTGCATTTAATGTTATGTTAAGAGGTATTGTAGGCCAATCTACAGATTACCAATCAGCGGAATTCTAAATTGAGATATATAATAATAAGTAAGAAGAATGATGTTCACCTGCAAATTGAAGCAGATGAAGATATAAGAAGAGATTTAGGTCAATTCTTTACCTTTGAGGTTCCTGGTTTTAAGTTTATGCCTCAGTATAGGGCAAGACAATGGGACGGAAAGATTAGATTGTTCTCTTATCAGACAGGTCAAATCTATGTAGGTTTGTACCAATATATACTTAAATGGTGTGAAGACAATGATGTAAGAGTTGTCGATGATACTAAGATAAAAGATAACGATGTCAGCGAAAAGAAAGTTGACCAGTTTATTAAGGCTCTAAAAATACCTTTCGAGGTTAGAGATTATCAAAAGGAGGCATTTATACATGCTGTTAAAAAAGATAGAACTTTATTACTTTCACCCACTGCTAGTGGAAAATCTCTTATTGTCTATCTTCTTGTTAGGTTTAACATACTTAGGTTAAAAGAAAAGAAGAAGAAAATATTAATTGTAGTACCAACAACATCACTAGTTGAACAGTTGTTTAAAGATTTCAAAGATTATGGTTGGAATCCAGAAAGAAATGTACACAGAATATATCAAGGCCATGATAAAGAAACAAATAAACCTGTAATCATATCTACATGGCAATCAATATATAAACAACCAAAGAAATGGTTTGAAGATATTGGTATGGTAGTTGGTGACGAAGCACACCTATTCAAAGCTGTTTCATTGACTAAAATTTTATCTAAATTAGAAAAATGTCCATACAGAGTAGGTCTAACAGGAACCTTAGACGGTTCAGCAACACACAAACTAGTGCTAGAAGGACTTTTTGGTACAGTAAACAAAGTCGTATCAACAACAGAACTACAAGACAAAGGCAATTTGGCGGGATTAAAGATATATTGTTTAGTATTAAAACATGGACCGACAGAATGTAAACATGTAAGTGGTATGAATTTTCAAGAAGAAATGGATTACATAGTACAATCAGAAAAAAGAAATAAATATATTGTTAACTTGGCTTCTGGCCTCCAAGGTAATACACTTTGTTTGTTTCAGTATGTAGAAAAACATGGTAGTCAATTGTATATTGATATTACTAAAAAGGCCACAGACAAGAAAGTTTTTTATGTATATGGAGGAGTAGAAACAAGTGATAGAGAAAAGATTAGAGAAGTTACGGAGAAAAGTGACAATGCTATTATCGTGGCAAGCTACGGAACCTTTAGTACCGGTATTAATATTCGTAATTTACACAATATCATTTTTGCTAGTCCTAGTAAATCACGAATAAGAAATTTACAATCTATTGGTCGTGGTTTAAGACTAAAAGACAACAAAGGAGATGCAACTTTATATGATATTTCAGATGACTTATCTTATAATGACAAAGACAATTACACACTTAACCATTTCCGTGAAAGGATAAATATATACAATGAAGAAGATTTTGATTATGAAATCCATAATGTGGAGTTAAACAATGCCAAACATTAATGTTAAAGATATTAAAGTAGTTAAACTAATAAATGGTGACGATATACTTTGTTATCTGCCAACTGGTACTGAACAACTACCAGAAAACGGACCTTTATTGAGATTAGTTAAACCACTACAGATTAGATATGTTCCTTCTTTTACAGAAGAGGGATTGAAAGACTATATTGCCTTATCTAAATGGGCAGCCTACACCACCGATAAAATTATTACTATTCCTAAAGATAAAATAATGACAGTCACTAATGCAACATTAGAGATGACTAGAAGCTGGCATAATCTTTCAATTGATTATGAGAATGCCAGGCAATTTAATAAGGGTGGGACGCCGGAACAAGTTAAGTTAAGTGATGAAGAGAATAGAGAATTAAATAAAATATTCGATGAATTTGACAGTGGTGACGGAGAACCTCCGACTATACACTAGCTATAGGTATACTTATCAAAGCGGACACCGCTATTATACACACCAGGATTTCAATGTCAACCGTGGAATGAAATGAAATTGAAAAAAAGATAAATCAATCCAAGCTTGACAATCGGATAGATTTACTGTATTATGATTAACAAATGGAGATATTATGGCAGCTAAAAAAGAACACTATGTAAACAATAAAGATTTTCTGGCGGCAATGACCGAGTACAGAAATAGTTGTTTAGAAGCAGAGAAGAATGGCAAAGTAAAACCACCAGTAACAGACTATATTGGTAGTTGTTTTTTAAAGATTGCCAATCACCTCTCTTATAGACCAAATTTTATTAATTACACCTACAGAGATGATATGATATCAGACGGTATAGAAAACTGTTTGATGTATCTACACAACTTTAACCCCGAAACATCTAATAATCCTTTCGCATATTTTACACAGATAATCTATTATGCGTTTATTCGTAGAATTCAAAAAGAAAAGAAACAAACTACAATTAAACAAAGAATGATTGCTGAAGCAAACTATGACGATATGACATTACAACCTGGAGAAGACAGAGAGTTTAAGAACCAGTTTAGTGAATTCTTACAAAAGAATGTAGTACCTGATGAACTTGATGGTACTAAAACACAACCAAAAAGAACTACATTACAACATAAGAAAAAGGTGAAGGCCAAAGAAGAAGCAGAAGCTAAGGCCAAGAAAAAGAAATAATGAAAATTGCTATATTAAATGACACTCACTTTGGTGTGAGAAACGATAGTCCTGCATTTATGAAGTATCAAAATAGATTTTATGATGAGATATTCTTTCCCTATTTGAAAGAACACAACATAGGAACTTTGGTACATCTAGGTGATGTGGTAGATAGAAGAAAGTTTATCAACCATAATACAGCACACAACTTTAAAAAGAAGTTTTGGGACAGATTAGATAATGAGGTCATTGATACACATGTTATCATTGGCAACCACGACACATATTATAAAAATACAAACGAAGTAAACGCATTACAGAACCTAGATATATCTAAAAATGCAAAGATTTATACAACAGCTACTAATGTAGAGTTTGGTGGTTTGCCTATTCTATTCATACCATGGATTTGTGATGACAACCATGATGACAGTATATATCAGATTGACAATACAAATGCTGTTATTGCTATGGGTCATTTAGAAATCAAAGGTTTTGAGATGATGGCTGGTCACTTCAATGAACATGGTCAAGACAAGGCACAGTTTACTAAATTTGAAAAAGTTATATCTGGTCATTTTCACAAGAAGTCAGATGATGGTCGTATATTTTATCTAGGTTGTCAATATCAAATGACATGGTCAGACTATGGAGAAACAAAAGGTTTTCATATCTTTGATACAGAAACAAGAGAGATAACAAAGATTGATAATCCATTATCTATGTTTGAAAAGATTTATTATAATGATAAAGAAACGGACTATACTACATTAGATTTATCAAAGTACAACGACAAGTATATTAAGTTATTTGTTACCAATAAAACAGATGACAATATGTATAATATGTTTCTTGATAATCTATTCAATAAAATAAATGTACATGAATTAAATATTGTAGAAGACAATTCAGATATGAATGCTTCAGTTAGAGATGACATATTAGAACAAGGTGAAGATACTTTAACTTATCTTGGTAACTATATCGACCAAGTAGAAACAGATGTAAATAAACAAAAACTAAAAGAGTTTGCAAAAGAACTTTATGTAGAGGCTAGTGAATGATAACATTTAAGAGATTAAAATATAAAAATTTCTTATCAAGTGGTAATGTACCTATTGAGATTGAATTAAATAACTCTCAGACAACACTTATTATTGGTACAAATGGTAGTGGTAAGTCAACCTTATTAGATGCATTGTGTTTTGTATTATTTAATAAACCATTTCGTATTATTAAGAAAGAACAAATGGTCAACACCATTAATAATGCTGATTGTATAGTAGAGGTAGAGTTTGATGTAGGTACAAACCAATACAAGATTATCAGAGGTATCAAACCAAATCTATTTGAGATATACAAAAATGGCACGATGATAAATCAAGATGCATCAACCATAGATTATCAAAAGTATCTTGAAACAAATATAATGAAACTGAATTACAGGTCATTTATTCAGGTGGTTTTATTAGGTTCTTCCTCATACGAACCGTTTATGAAGATGAAACCAAGATATCGAAGAGAAGTTGTCGAAGAGATACTTGATATTAGAGTTTTTGGCCTAATGGACCTAATTTTGCGTTCCCAACAGAGCGACCTCCAAAAAAAGATGGTGGAGGTGAGGCACCAGTGCGATTTAATTAAGACTAAGTATGAAACTGAAGCAAAGTATCTTGCTACTCTGGAATCCAAAGGAACAGACATCCAGACTGGTAAGCAAAATCAACTACAAGAATATAACAAAAAAGCAATAGAATTTGACACAAAACTACAAGAATTGAATGAAGAGATAGTTTCTAATAGAAGTCAGTTAGAAGGCCAAGATAAAACGACCAACAAGTTAAGAGAACTACAAAAGATAGAAACAAAAGTTGAACACAATCTATCTTCACACAAAAAAACTTTAGATTTCTTTAAAGATAATAATACATGTCCTACTTGTACACAAGAAATAGATGAACAATTCAAGTTAGAGAAATGTAGCCACGAAACTTCTACTATTCAGAAGTTAGAAACTGGTATGGAAGAACTATTAAAAGAAATTAGTAAACATGAAGAACAGGTAACTAGATATTCTAAAATATCAAATAAGATTAATGATATGAATGTAGAGATTGCTAAGATTAAATCATCATTAGATAGTTTAAAATCTCACAGTGACCAGATACATTTAGAACTTAGACAATCACAAGGTTCAGATGAAGACATAGAGAAAATTAAAAAAGACTTGGCGGATATGTCAGCAGACCTTGGTGTGGCAGACAGTAACTTAACTGATATACAGGAAGAGAAATCTTATGTAGATGTACTAAGAGAAATATTAAACGACAAAGGTGCCAAGGCACAGATTATTCGTAAGTATGTTCCTATTATGAACCAGTTAATTAACAAATACTTACAGCAAATGGACTTTTATGTATCATTTCACTTAGATGAAGAGTTTAATGAAACAGTTAAAAGTAGATTTAGAGATACATTTAATTATAATAACTTTAGTGAGGGTGAGAAAATGAGAATTGACCTTGCCTTACTATTTACATGGCGAGATATTGCCAGAATGAAGAATAGTACCAATACAAATCTGTTAATACTTGATGAAATATTTGATAGTAGTTTAGATAATTCTGGTACAGATGACTTCTTTAAAATTATCAAAGGTTGTACCAAAGAAAACATCTTCATTATCTCACACAAAGGTGATATTCTGTTTGATAGGTTTACAAATATTATTAAATACGAAAAAGTTAAAAACTTTACGAGGTTAGAAAATGTCTAAAGAGTTGAAGTTGATACCACCAAGCGACCCTAGAGTGTTATCAATGATAGCACCTTTTAGTGATGACAGACTAGAAGCAGAGGGGTTTAAGAATAGACAAGAGTTAACAGATGCTATGTTTCTAGCAATGAAGAAATATGGTGGTATAGGTTTATCAGCAAATCAAGTAGGTTTACCATTTAGAATGTTCGTTGCTGGTGGGCACCCCGAACTTGAAAAAGGTATGGCAATTGCGATGTATAATCCAGTAATCAAATCTATAAGTGACGATACAACAATGTTAAAAGAGGGTTGTTTATCTTTTCCTTTTATATTTTTGGCTATCAAACGACCAAAAGATGTAGTAATGTCATATACAGATACAAATGGTAAAGAACAAGAAGCACACTTAAAAGGTTTAATGGCTAGAGTTTGTTTACATGAATATGACCACATGCAAGGTAAAGTATTTACTGAACATGCATCTAAAATGAAATTAGACATGGCTAAAAAGAAAGCAACTAAGATGATGAGAATGGTAGAAAAAAGGAAGCTTGACAAATCCTAAACAATAGAGTATTATATACATTATGAGTTATTCGTGGAAAAAAGGCATGACAATAGAAGACCAGTGGAACGCATGGGCGGCCGCTAATCCTGTTGAAGAGATGCCAGATATTGATACAGATACATTAAAGGAAACAATCATCAAAGATTTAACCTTTGTATCTGCTATGACAGTACAAGAGTACACATTGTATCAAAAATACCAAGAAGTAAAGTTTAGATATCCTACAGTAGAAACAAATAGTTTCTTTGATGATAAGCCTGCTATGTTAAGACCAGACCAGGCGACAGTAATACAAGAAGTAAAGAACAACTTTTGGTTACCAGATGACCCCGAAGAATACTTAAATTTACAACCTGAATTAATATGGACAGATGGTGCTGATATAAAATCACACACAAATGCCAAAGGTAGTGAGATATGGAATGCATTAAGAACTTTCTTATCTACTATGAAAAACAATAGTAATATTGGTAGAAATCTAAACTTCTTAGTAAGAGATAAAGTAACACAGAAATATCTTGGTGTTATCTGTATGTCCTCAGACTTCTTAGACCTTACACCTAGAGATGAATATATTGGTTGGGAACGAGAAGCCAAGACACAAAGAATGATTAATCACACTTGCATTGGTAGTACAATTGTACCAATACAGCCGCTTGGATACAACCTGGTTGGTGGGAAACTACTAGCTTTGTTATGTTTGAGTGATACTGTAGAGAAAACATGGGAACACCAATATAAAGATAAACTAGTGGGTGTTACAACCACAAGTCTATATGGTAAGACAAAGACTATACCATTATCACAGTATGATAGATTGAAAAACTGGAAGAAAATGGGTTGGACTGCTGGTTCAGTATCATACGAACCAGAGAAAACAACCAATACCATGATACAACAATGGTTGGCAAAGAACCACACATACAAATACTTTGAATGGTATGTTGCTAAAAAAGACAGTGGTCAACCTCATAAAAGAGACCATAGAAATAGAAGTAGAGCATTTACATACAGTAAACTAGGTGTAGATAAGAAACTACAGAAATCAGAACACGCTAGAGGTATCTATTTTGGTGAGTTATTTACAAATACAAGAGAATTTTTACGAGAAGAAGTAAAAGAAGATAAACTAGTAAGAAAATTCGATAATTCGGTAGAGGCCTTGACCGATTTATGGAAGAACAAGTATGCTAAGAAAAGACTTAGGTCTTTAAAAGAACAAGGTCGAGTTTCAAAAGAAACACATTTTTATGACGACATTATCTATTTAAATTGGGAAGAGACCAAAGCAAAATATTTGGGTGATGTAGGTCGTTAAGGAGATAAATACAAATGAATTTCAATGAGTATCAGAAATTAGCTAAGACAACGGCTATCTACGACAAGAAACACCAGATTTTATATCCAGCGTTAGGACTTGCCGGCGAAGCAGGCGAAGTGGCGAATAAAGTAAAAAAAATAATTAGAGATGGATATGAAAATAATAAAGATTATAGGGCAGATATTGGGGCAGAAATCGGTGATGTACTCTGGTATTGCGCTGTATTGGCTAGCGATATTGGCCTTGAGCTTTCCGACATTGCTGTTAGCAATACAGTAAAGTTAAAAGACAGAATGAACCGTGGTGTCATTGGTGGCAACGGTGACAAAAGATGACACAGAAGATTGTTCTAGTTACTGGAGGGTTTGACCCTCTACATTCAGGACATATCGAATACCTGAAATGTGCCAAAAACCTAGGCGATACACTAATAGTAGGACTAAACTCAGATGATTGGTTGACCAGAAAGAAAGGTAAACCATTTATGAGTTGGTATGAAAGAGAACAAGTATTGAGAAACCTAGAAATGGTTGATAATGTATTCCCATTTGACGACCATGACGATACTGCTATCGAAGCAATCTACAAAGTTAAGAACCTATTTAAACAATCAGATGTTATATTTGCAAATGGTGGTGACAGAAACGAAGAGTCCACACCTGAAGCAGAAGTATTCAAATCAGACACATGGTTAAGTTTTGTATATGGTGTAGGTGGTTCTGAAAAGAAAAATTCATCATCTAGTATCTTAGAGAGTTGGTCTAATAACCAGACCGAGAGGCCATGGGGATATTATAGGGTCATCCATAACGAACTAAACATAGTAAAAGTAAAAGAATTGGTGGTTTTACCAGGCGAAAGATTGTCTATGCAAAGACACGATAACAGGTCAGAACATTGGTTTATTACAAAAGGTGTGGCCACCGTATATACAATTGGTAGTGGCAATACAGATGTGGAACTTATGGGAGAATATAAGATGTTTGATAATCTACATATTCCTAAAGGAGAGTGGCACCAGTTGACCAATGAAGAACATGTACCACTTAAAATCTTAGAAATCCAATACGGATCCGACTGCTCAGAAGACGATATTCATAGAAAATAGCTGCGACAAGCTGTACTTTTTATAACTTTTTTTCGTAGATAGTCGGAAACCGTTACCAGGTAACAAAAAATAATTCAAAAAAAAGCGAATAAACGCTTGCCATTTGGATAAAGTACCTGTAGGATGGACACATAAGATGAAAAAGGACACAAACACTATGAAAAAAAACACTATCAATTTAGAAGTCAAATCAAATCTAGCAAAATTACTTGCTACTGAGAATATTACAATTCAACATAACAAAGTTGCTACTGCTTCTTTCGATGTAAAGAACAGAGTATTAACATTGCCTATTTTCGAAGAGCAAAAAGGTGATGTCTATGATATGTTAATTGCTCACGAATGTTCTCATGCCCTTTGGACTCCATATGAAGAGTGGGAAGGCATTGGTTCTTCTGAGTTGAGGTCTTATGTAAATGTGTTAGAAGATACTAGAATTGATAAGTTAATTCAAGCTAAGTATCCTGGTGTTGTGAAAAACTATATGAATGGTTTTGAAATCCTTGAAAAAAAGAATTTCTTTGGTCTTAAAGGTAAAAATATTAATACTGACCTTATGATTATTGACAAGATTAATCTAAGGTCTAAATCTCTAAACAGATTGCCTTTTGACTTCAATGACCAAGACAATGAATGGTTATCTAAAGTTGATGCTCTTGTTACCTTTGATGATGTTCTTAAACTTGCTAATGAAATGTTGGCATGGCAGAAAGAACAAATTGACCAGATGCAAAAGTTACCTAATTTCGATGACTTAGAGATTGCACAAAATTATGACTTATCAGATGAAGATGATTTTGATGATGAGAATGACCAAGATGGTTCAGATGCTGACGGTGACGGTAATGATGCCGATGAAAAAAATGATTTCAATAACTTTGGTGACCATGACAACAATCAACCTGACAGTGAAGAGAAATCAGAAGAAAAAAGTAAATCTTCTAGTGCTTCTAACAAAACTGGTGATGATGATGTCGAAGATGGTGATGACACACCAAAAGCTTTTGCTAAAGGTTCTGATGGTAGTAAAGAATTACCAGCTCTTAGAGCAATTACAGATGATGCCTTTGAGAAAGCAAAAAGTCAGTTACTAGACAAAGGTGCTTCAACATATCACTATGCTACTATGCCTGATGCAAACCTTGATAGTATTATTTCTTACAAAGAATACTTCAAACTGATACAGAAAGAAAGAACTCACTTAGCTGGTTATTCTTACAAAGATGCCAAGTATATGACTTTCTTAAAAGCAGAATACAAAAAATTTCAGAATGATAACAAGAAAACTGTTATGTATCTTGTAAAAGAATTTGAGATGAAAAAATCTGCTACTGCTTACAAGAGAGCATCGCAAGATAAAACTGGTGTCCTTGACCCATTAAAACTTAAAGACTACAAATTTTCAGATGATATCTTTAAAAGATTGACAATTATACCTGACGGTAAAAACCATGGTATGATTATGTTATTAGATTGGTCTGGATCCATGTCTGATACACTTGGTAATACAGTTGAACAGTTGCTAAACCTTGTTGAGTTTTGTAGAAAAGTAAACATACCTTTTGAAGTTTACTTCTTTACTTCTGAAAGAAGAGAAAAAGCTAAAAAGTCTTTTAATTATAAAGACGGTGATTGGATGTTTGATGACTTCAATCTTGTAAACTGTTTTAGTCACAGAATGAAAAAACAAGAATTTGAACAAGCATGTATGTATATGTACCACTTTGGTAAATACTTTACTCACAACTATACTTACACTAAAAACTGGAATGAAAAGGCTCAGATGTACAGATACGACAGCTTTGGTTGTCCTTCTTCATTGTACCTTGGTAATACACCATTGAATGAAGCGCTTGTATATATGGACAAGTTGATACCATTGTTTAAACAAAAATACAATATTGAGAAGTTGACATTTATTACCTTGACCGATGGTGGTGCTAACTGTTTCAGAGGTTATATCAAATCAACTGGTATGTTAGATGACTATGGTCAGATTGAAAACAGAAAGTATGTTGGTTATGATGGTGTAAAAGTTATCAATCACGGTAAGAAAAAGATTGTACTAACTGATGAAACTTTAACTAGTAAACTGTTAAAACTTATTCAAGTAAAAAATCAATCTAACAATGTTGGTTTCTATATTCTTAAAAGAGTTAGAAGATGGGATATTGAACAGTATTGTGAGGGTGATTGGTTACAAAGAGAAAAAGAATACAACAAACTTAGAAAAGAAATGACCAGAGATAAGGCAATTGCTATCAATAAAAGTGGTTACAGTAAATACTTCTTACTTGATGGCAAAAAAATGAATGTTGAGAACTTTAGTTTCGATGATGCAGAAATTAAAAAGGCAACTCCTTCAGAATTCAAAAGACTATTTGGTAAATCAATGCAATCAAGATTGGTTTCCAGAGTTGTTCTAAACAAATTTATCAAGGAGGTGGCGTAAATGTCGCACCCTCTAGTCCAAAACCTAGACCAGGCAACGAAAAAAAACTTTAAAAAAAGTGAAAATAACGCTTGCCATTTGATAAAAGTACCTGTAGGATGGTACCGTAAAGTGAGAAAAGAAACATTTTATATTATTAACTAACAAAAGGACACATACACTATGTTAAACTTGAAACAAAAAGAGTTTGTCGATTACGCTCTAAAAACTTTCGGCACTAATGAGTTGACTACTGCTCAACTTAAAGAAGCTAATTCACATTTTGGTTGCAAGTATGCACCACAATGGTTGATTAAGAATACTGACTATAAAGTTGGTAAGTCTTTATTCAAATTGCCTACTGAAAACGAAAACGCTGTATCTACAGCAAAAGTTACACCTACAGAAAAGGTGTTGGCACCTCAAACCTCAAATACTGAAGCAGCTTATGTTGTTTCTAGTCTAGTTGGTAATATCGTACCACAAAAAGATAGTACATTCGTTTCGTTTGGTAACTATCCAGATTTAAAGTCTATTATCAAAAGCAAGATTTTCTATCCTGTTTTTATTACTGGTCTTTCTGGTAACGGTAAAACTTTTGGTGTTACTCAAGCATGTGCTGAGAACAGAAGAGAATTAATCAGAGTGAACATCACTATCGAAACCGATGAAGATGATTTGCTTGGTGGTTACAGACTTAAAGATGGTCAAACTGTTTGGCAGAATGGTCCTGTAATCGAAGCCATGGAGAGAGGCGCTGTGCTTCTACTCGATGAGATTGACTTGGCGTCTAATAAGATTATGTGTTTACAACCTATCTTAGAAGGATCCGGTGTCTATGTTAAAAAGATTAACAAGTTTGTAAAACCAGTTGATGGTTTCACAGTTGTTGCTACTGCCAATACAAAAGGTCAAGGTAGTGATGACGGTAAATTCATCGGTACAAATGTACTTAACGAAGCTTTCTTAGAAAGATTTCCAATTACATTTGAACAATCTTATCCTTCTGCTAAAGTAGAAGAGAAAATCCTAGTTAATACTATGGGTACATTCGGTAAGGTTGATAAAGAGTTTTGTCAGAAACTAGTAACATGGGCTGATGTAATCAGAAAGACCTACTTTGATGGTGGTGTCGATGAGATTATTTCAACTAGAAGACTAGTACACATTGTACAGGCTTACAACATTTTCAAAGCGAACAAAATGAAAGCTATTGAAGTGTGTGTAAACAGGTTCGATGATGACACTAAGAATTCATTTATGGAGTTATACGGTAAAGTCGATGCTGGCGCTACTGCTGAGCAGATTAGCGAAGAGGCTAGACAGGCTGATATATCTTCACAAGTGGATGAGGACGATGATGCCTCAGATGACAACGATGTTATCTAATATCATCAAAACATAGTAGTGTCCTGGTGGGGGAGTAGTGTCCCCCACCAACCTTATTATAAATAACACTACTCAATTTAACGGAAAGGACAACATGGTATATGTTGAAGTAAGAAACGGTAACTTAGAAAAGGCATTAAGAGTGCTTAAGAAAAAAGTACAAAAGTCAGGCCTTCTCAAAGAACTTAGAGACCGTCAGCACTATATGAAGCCTAGTGAAATCAAGCGTGAAGCTAAAAAGGCTGGTATAAAGAATTATAAAAAGAAGATGAAAAAGTTAGAGCAGATGCGATAACTAGAGTTTCCCTCGCCTGTGCCTGTTATGTAATAAATAGGGGAGTAGGCAAATCGTAAGACCTACTGCGAGGAAGGGGTGACGCCAGTGTTAAAACACCTAATAGTCAGCAGTTGGTGGTCTGTCTTAACAAAACCACCACCTAATTCGGGCTCATTGGTCTTCGTAGCACTACATGGCATACAGGTCAGTAAAAAGTGGTGATAGACTTAGTAAGATAAGTTAGTATAATGAGGGTGAGACCTACCTCAGCCCACCAGAATTCAGGGGCGCTAGCGTTAACCTGAATGAGTGTTTTGGCATTTGCGCCTGGTTTTAACTCTGAACAAACTTAAGCTGCGGCTCGATTTTGGTAGTTTTTTATAGCCTCTAATATACAAAAAACTACCACTTGAAATATGATAGATAATGATTATATAAATAACTATGACATGCTCATTAGAGGTGTCGAATATAAACTTGCTTAACAAAGGAGATTAATATGACAAATCACAAAGCAATTCATTCAATTTTTACAGGACTAAGACCGTTTACCGTGGGGTTTGACGATATGTTTGAACATTTCGACCACATGACTAATCATCTACCTAGTCTAACAGCCAATAACTACCCACCATACAATATCGTAAAGACAGGTTCTTTAACATATGATATTGAAGTGGCGTTAGCTGGCTATGGTAAAAAGGATATCTCAGTAGATTTTGAGGATAATATTCTTAAAATCCAATCAGTAAAAAGTAAAGAAGAAAAAGAAGTGGAAGACAATGATGGTGTATTACATCAAGGCATTGCTAAGAGAAGCTTCTCTAAATCATTTACAGTTGCTGATGATATCGAAGTTAAAGGTGCTGAATTAAAAGATGGTCTTTTAAAAGTATCTTTAGAGAAGATTGTTCCAGACCATAAGAAAGCTAGAACTATCAACATTAAATAATAATTAGACTATTGGCGTCCTAGGCTTGACATTAGGACGCCTTTAGTGTATTATTGTAAACAATGAACAAATGCGGAGTTAGTATAAAAGTAACACACTTGGTTTCCAACCAAGAGAAGATTGGGCAGTACAATCACTCCGCTCCAAATTTATGCGAGTATAGCTCAGAAGTAGAGCGCTTCGTTGCCAACGAAGAGGTCGGGATTGCGAAATTCCCTACTCGCTCCAATATTTAATTATGAAGGATATAGAATGATACCAAAAAGAATACCCAATGTAACTTTCCAATGCCGTGTAGGTGATGAACAACCAGAAGAAGGTGGTTGCCCTATTGGTGGTGAGTATGTTGGCCTATCATCAACTGAATTGTTTGGTGGTAAAAAAGTAATTTTATTCTCATTACCTGGAGCATTTACTCCTACTTGTAGTACATATCAACTACCAGGTTTTGAAGAGAACTATCAAAAATTTAAAGATGCTGGTATAGATGAAATCTATGTAGTGTCTGTTAATGACAGTTTCGTTATGAACGCTTGGGCAAAACACTTAGGCATAAAAAATGTTAAAGTAATACCTGATGGTAATGGTGAATTTACCAATGGTATGGGTATGATAACAGATAAATCCGATGTGTGTTTTGGTAATCGGTCATGGCGTTATGCATGTATCGTGAATGATAATGCAATTGAGAAATGGTTTATTGAACCTAAAGATAGTGGTGAAAATGACCCATATGGTGAAACATCTCCAGAAAATGTAGCTAAGCATCTTGGACTTGCCATTTGATGAGATATGATATATAATTAATTTTTTAAAGGAGAAATATATTATGAATATAAGTAGTGAAACAGTTGCCGTTCTAAAGAACTTTTCTGATATCAACCAAGGTATCGTTGTTAGTCCTGGTAACAAAATTCAAACTATCTCTACACTTAAAAATATTTTGGCAGAAGCTGAAATCGGTGAGAAGTTTGAACAAGAATTTGCAATCTATGATTTGCCTGAATTCTTACGAGCAGTTGACTTGTTTGACAAAGCAAGTTTGAACTTTAATGGTGGTCAAAAACTGACTATTAAAGATGCTAATGGTAAGCAATCAATCAAATATTATTTTGCAGATAAATCAGTTGTAGTGGCGCCAACAAAGCCTATTACAATGCCAGATAAGTTTGTAACATTCCAACTTACCAAAGAGATGTTTACTAAACTTATGAAAGGTGTTAACACACTTGGTCTACCAGATGTGGCCGTTGAAGGCGATGGTAGTACAATCAAGTTG
>Ga0316202_10001816_pt1 | contig 15406 bp, 10 predicted proteins | sample 3monrhotite_MG_FD_204934 | JGI IMG/M metagenome (GOLD analysis project Ga0316202, IMG submission 204934) | Microbial mat bacterial communities from mineral coupon in-situ incubated in ocean water Damariscotta River, Maine, United States -... | ecosystem: Environmental > Aquatic > Marine >... | reverse complement strand
CTGGGGGGTGGATTTGATGGTAGCGGGTTGCCAAAAAGGACTGATGGTTCCGCCCGGCCTGTCCTTTGTCTTTGCCAATGAACGCGCCCTTGCAGCACGTAAAACCGCTGATCTGGCGACAAACTACTGGGACTGGGTTCCACGTATGAACCCGGCCGGGTTCTACCAGAACTTTGCCGGCACTGCCCCGACACACCACTTATTAGGATTGCGCGAAGCTCTGGATATGCTGGTGCATGAAGAGGGTGTGGAACAGGCATGGGTGCGCCAAGAACTTTTCGGAAAAGCGATTTGGGCAGCTGTTGATGCCTGGGGCGCGGATGGGGGTGATCTGACAATGAATATCCGAGACCCTGCGAGCCGTTCACGGGTGGTGACCTGCATAAAAACCAGCAATGGCAATGGCACTAAAATTCGCAGATGGTGCGAAGATATTGCAGGCCTGACCCTTGGTATCGGTCTGGGCATGGCACCCGAAGATTCGCCCGAATGGCATAACGCATTTCGCATTGGCCACATGGGGCATTTGAATGTCCCTATGGTGATGGGCACATTAGGAACCATTGACAGCGCATTGAAAGCTTCGATTATTTCACATGGGAACGGTGCGCTAGAGGCCGCGAGCCAGGTGATCTCAGAGGTTTGAAGGAAAGCTATTTCAAAGCATCTGTTGCCTGTGGTAAAGCTGCCACAAATATATCCAGATCCTGCGTCCCCCGGCCGAGACAAGGATGCAATGGTTTTGCGGCGCGACAAACGGCATGCGAACAAAGACATCACGGGCAATCAATCAGCTGATCGACCACGGATTTTGCATGGGCCCCGTCACGACCGCAGTCAATCTAAATAAAATTTGCTGCATAATTATGAAGTGAAAGTTAATTGGATATGGCTATTAACGGTGGCGGAAAGCAGTCGTTCAGATTGCCTCGAGCTAGGGCGGCTTCGTGCCCTTTTCGGTCGTTCCCTGGATACCATATCGATCTCCCATACGGGCTTCAATCGATCCTTCCTATCGATCCTTTTTTTGAATTCGATCAGTTTTTTCACTGTCAAAAGACTGCTTGAACCACTGTACAACTTGCGCAATTGATTCAGCACGCGGGCTATCCGTTCTATATTGAAGATAATAAGCAGTATCCCTGTTCACTACACTCGGCCCAACCTGAACCAACATTCCGTCTTCGATCATACGGTCAACTAAACCACGCCAGCCTAATACTACTCCTTCACCATCTTGAGCAGCCTTTAGTAAAAAGGGATATGCGTCATACATATCTGCATCGGCATGGAGTGGGATATTAATTCCAAAATGTGCAAACCACAATTTCCAGGTCATGAATCCGGTATGTGCTACGTCAAAATGCAATAAATTTGCATCGAGCAACGCCGAAGTATCCGACACAATTTCTGGATGCCGTTGCAAATATTCGGGGCTGCAAACAGGAAAGGCTTCATCCGCTAGCAATGGGATATACGGCCTGTCAGGGGTGTAGGAAAGATCCCATACGACAGCTAAATCCACCCGCTCCATATCCAGACTCTCCATCCAATCGGAAGTTGTTATACGTAGGCGCTTACCAGCGAGCACTTGTTTTAATTGCCTGAAATTGGGTTGTAACCAATTGTTGGCGAAACCAAAAGAACAGGCCAGCACCATATCGTCCTGCTTAGACGACTGCGATAACTCTTTCCAGGCTGATTCAGCATGTCCAAGCCCGAGCGAAACCGCCTGGGCCAACCGTTGCCCAGCCTGCGTTGCCCTGATCCGATTATTCTTTCTTTGAAACAGAGGTTGGCCAATTCTTGCTTCCAGGGTCGCTACATGTCGGCTCACTGTTGGCTGCGACAAACCGAGTTCTTCGCCGGCCTTTGTGAAACTGGAATGCCTGACAGCTGACTCCAGCACTACAAGTGCGTTTAACGATCCGGTTACATTACGAAAATATCTTTGCATAGCAAAAGTGTATGGACTCCATGCTTTTTTGTCCACTGGCGCGTGCTCGTACGAGTTCGTAGAATGACAACAGAATTTGGAGTAACTATATGATCTCAAGTTGTCGTACAAACAATGAATCGCGTCGGCGTAGACAGAAAAATCTCGCTCGCCTGTTGCGCCCCCGACACATCGCATTCATCGGGGGGAGCCAGGCGGCAGGTGCTATAGCGGCCTGTCAACGTGCCGGATTCAAAGGCAAAATTTGGGTGGTGAATCCAGCACGCAGTGAAATCCATGGCATAGCTTGCGTCGCCAGTATCGAAGAATTACCCGAAGCGCCAGACGCCGCACTACTCGCGCTTTCGCCAGAGCGCAGTATCGAGGCGGTGAAAATATTGGCGAACATGAATGCGGGTGGTGCCGTGTGCATGGCCGCGGGTTTTGCCGAACTTGGCGATGAAGGCGTCGAACTACAGTCGGCCCTGCAACGCGCGGCAGGTGACCTCGCGGTACTCGGGCCGAATTGCATGGGCATACTCAACCAGTTCGACAATGCTGCTATCTGGGGCTCCGACAACCACATCGAACAGTGCGGCAGTCGTGGTGCCGCCATTGTCTCGCAAAGCGGCGCTTTTTTGTTTGGCATGACCAACGTCGAGCAAGCCTTTCCGCTGGGTTATGCCATTAGCACAGGGAACCAGGCAATCACCGACATGGCAGACTGCATCAACGCAGTGCTCGAAGATGACCGCGTAAGTGCGATTGGTCTCTATCTAGAAGGTTTGAACGACGGCGCTGCACTCGGTGAAGCCTGCTGGCAGGCGTTAGAAAAAGGCATCCCTGTAGTCGCATTGAAGGGTGGAGATTCACCCGCTGGCGAAGCAGTCGCGTTAAGCCACACCGGTGCAATGGTAGTCGAACAGAACTTGTGGCAAGCCTTTGCCGAGCGCTACGCAATTGCCGAGGTCAGCTCACCGAAAGCGCTGGTCGAAACCCTCAAGCTTCTCACCATCGGCGGTGTTCCACGCGGCCCCAGGCTCTCGGCAGTATCTTTTTCGGGCGGCCTAAATGGTCTCATCGCCAGCCGGGCGTCGGCATTGGGTTTAAAGCTGGAGCAGCCAACAGCGGAGAATTCACGCAAATTAAGAAACAGGATGCCGACAACCGTACCGATTAACAATCCTTTCGACCTTAATTTGCCCTGGCGTTCGAAAACCGGCATGTCGATGGAACATGGCGATGCGATCGGCGAAGCGATTACCGATCTAGCGCGCGATGTGTCTGACATGGCGGTATTTTTACTCGACGTACCGCGCCCCAACGAGCTCAAGCTCGACGCAGACTGGCTACCCGCTGTGGAAAGCATGATGTCTGTGCATGAAGATCTTGATATCCCCTGCGTGGTGGCCGGCATATTACCCGAAGGGCTGGATGTCGAGCTGCGCAGACGGTTGATGAATAATAATGTTGCAGCCTTACTCGGTTTTAGCGAAACCATGGAAGCACTGTCACTGGCCGCGCGGTTAGCAGAAATACATGCGACAACAGCTACGAAACCACCAACGTTGTTCGCTCCCGGCGCAGATACCGAACAAAACATGGGAACGCTCATGCTCAACGAATTCGAATCGAAACAACAATTGGCTGCTTTCGGTCTCAAAATCCCTCAGAGTTGGGCTGGGCTGGCACAAGACGCGACCAAAGCTGCACAGAACCTCGGTTATCCGCTGGCGCTAAAAATACTGAGTGAAAGCATCGCCCACAAGGCTGAGGTAGGCGGTGTAACGCTCGGCATCAGATCTTCAACCGAAGTAGACACTGCCCTCGCCAAAATGATCGCTGTACTCGGGACGAATGGACATCAGGCCGAGCAGTTCCTGCTCGAAAGCATGGTGGCCAACGCCAGACAGGAATTCATCATTGGCATCAAACGCCACTCTGCACTGGGGCTTGCATTAATGGTCGGGCACGGCGGCTCTGCAGTCGAGCAACTTCACCGCTTTGCTACGGTATTGTTACCTATCGATGAACGGACACTCGATACTGCGCTCGATAGCATTGGCGTCTCGGCACAAAGCATGGCTCACGCGGGTTTGCGCGAAGCTGTGCAAGCGGTCGCCCGTTTCGCCGAGCACTATAGAGAAAATCTGATCACTCTCGACGTCAATCCGATTATTATCACCGCTAACGGCGATGCGATTGCCGCCGATGCACTCATTGTTCAACAGAGGTAGCCATGCCAGCACGAGACTTTATCGGCCTCACCGGGCCAGAATACGAAATGGATATCGAACGCGGCAAGATCCGCGATTTTGCACGCGCGATGCATGCGCCATTGCACGAATTTATCGAGGGCCGAAATCCGCTCATGCCCGCCACCTTCCTGATCACCGCGGCCTATACCTGGGGTTATTCACTCGAACGACCGCGCGGCACCGTATTTGAACAACTTGACCACGACCTGTCAGTACCATTGCACGCCGAAGAAGCTTATGTATTTCATGGCTCACCGCCGCGCGCGGGGGACCGCCTAATCTGCCGGTCTTCGCTCGAAGACGTACGCGAGAAAAAAGGTGCAAAAGGTGGTGATCTGACCTTTCTTACACTGTTAACCGAGTTTCTTGATCAGTCCGGTAAGCTTGTCGCAGAACAGCGCTCGACCACGGTCACCACCGCCAATGAACCTGATGCTGACGACTGGCAAGTCGATATCCCGTGCTATCAACCCGATTACCCGGAAAACCTCGACCCCGGCAACCCATTCGCCGAGATCAAACGCAGGCGCTGGGAAGAGCTCGACGAGGGCCAGTCAGCCGGACTGATCAATGCGGGGCCGCTACGCATCGGCGACATCGTCCGTTTTCAGGGCGTGGTCGGCGAGGATAACCCGCTGCACTACGATCTAACCTGGGCAAAGGCTTGCAACTTCCCGACAGTGTTTGGACTCGGCTCGCATCAAGCAAGCATCCTCGCCGCATACGCCGCACACTGGCTCGACCCATCATTGGTGAGGAGCTTTCGCGCGCGCTTTCGCAACGTCTACTGGCCAGGTGAACAAATGAACTACGATATGCAGGTCGCGCATAAATATCATGACGATATAACCGGCCACCGGATGCTCGACCTGGTGCTGAGTTGTACGCGTGCACCGGGGGATGCGATTGTCGACGTGTGGATGACGCTGGATATGGATGGTGAAAGTGATTGAATTTAGCGCTTTGCTGGAGTTTTTATTGTGTCGATAGGGTCTAGGTTTTTTGTATTCGCTTAACATTGGTATCACAGGCCGTTAAAACGAAGAGTAGAAGTCGCTCATCGCTGTGACCTGAATCGCTGTTCTACTTCCAGTCAAAATTAGGTTGTTCGAAATGCGCGACGCGAGTGAGCTTTCCCAGTAAATCGACTTCTCGAAATTGAGGACCGATAGGGTCAGTCTAGATTGAAATAGAGACGGCGCGTTAGAGATGATTTGTGAATTTACCAATGGCAGGTAAGTGCCGACAGCACGCCTTCCGAGCTACAAAATTAATGACTGCTACCTGGAAGCGGGCATTCAATTTTCGCCTGCGAATCTCCGGTCAGTGCCCATTTCCGACTTTTGAAGCGGCTGAAAATTCGTAGGTTGGGGGTGAGGAACGAACTCCAACAGCTCAATTTGGTATCCTCGACTGGGGGTGAACTTAAAACGTTGGAATTCGTTCCTCCTCCCAACCTGCCGTGCTTTTTGGGTGTATCAAACTGGCATGTTAAAAGCTAGACCCTTAGTTTCCTCACAGGTAGTTTCTCCGGCAATTATCCATATTGAGTTTGTCAACCGGAGACAGGAGGAATAAAGTATAAAACGCTATACTTCGTTATTCTATTCTACCAGGCGCAGAAAAAGAAAACCCATCGTCAACCGCCCGTATCGCCGAAAGCAACGCCCGCTCCATTTGCAATAACCTGTCCCGATATGCCTCTTGCAGGGCCAGATTCATTAGTTCCTGCGGGTCATTGCTCAGGTCATAAAGCTCACGATATCCATCTTGCTGGACAACCAGTTTCCATTCATGCTGATACCAGGCGCGTTGCGGCAACAATTCGTGTAGGCCATTATGCTGCGCCATAAATCCATTCCGCCAGTTCGCTTGCGAATTTTCTAGTAGTGGCAACAGGCTCTTACCGTGGAACGGGCGGTTTACGTTGATATCGCATATATCAAGCAAAGTTGGCGTCAGGTCGAGATTGCTAACCAATTGATCACAGTTTTTTCCGGCAGGGAAACCGGCCCCTGCGATTAGCAGTGGAATTTGCATGGTTGCTTCGGCCATTAAGCCACCTTTGTTTGCCACCGCGCCGTTGGAGCCGACAGCATCGCCGTGATCACTATTAAAAATGACCAGGGTATTTTCCAGGTCAACCCGTTCGAGTAACTTGCACAGGGCAGATTCGACCAGAATGACGTGCTCAAGCGCACGGACATACATTGAATGCCACTGCGCCCGATCGAGATTTAATGTATCGCGCCAGTAATCCCGATAATCGCGGTGATGCTGCGGCCGGTTGTTGAGGTCGAAATCGAAGTTTTGCGGCAATTCAATGACCTGATCGTCGAGCACGCCCAGATAAGGCTTTGCAAGCAAATACGGTGGGTGTGGCCCCCAGGTATCGATGCGCAGGAAAAATGGCTCGTCTTCGATGCCATCTATCCATCGTTGCGACAGATCGGTTAGGAAAAAGGCTTCGTGGACGTCAGCAGGCCCATCGAGGCGGGCGACACCGGATTCGTAATCAAACCAGCTGGAGGCTTCGGTTAGCGAGATTTCTGCGCCTTGGGCGAGGCCCGATTCACCGGGAATTTCCATACGCGCCACTGGCTCGTTAATGCCCCGTCGCTTCAGGTATTGACGATAAGCCTCGGTGGCATAGGGATAGCCGTAGCCCGGCAAGGAGAAACCCTCGAATCCATAGTTCAGGGCCGAATCGCGATTATCGACATGCCACTTGCCAAACCAACCGCAGCGATACCCGGCTTCGCGCAGCGGCCTATGAACCATCCAGTCCGTGCAATCGAGTCCTTGCCGCCCTCCAAACCGGCCATCGTTCTCCGTCAAACCATGAGCATGCGGATAAAGCCCGTTCAGCATCGATGCGCGTACCGGACTGCACACCGGTAATGCCGTGTAAGCATGGGTAAACTCGGTACCGAGCTGGCGCAATTTATTCTGTAATGGAAACTGCTCGAACCCAGGCGGGCGTGAAGCGTGTATCTGGTGATCGCTGACGATCCATATAATATTGGGTTTTCGGCTCATTTAGGGACAGACATCAAAGTAGTAGTGCTTCACCGACGGCAGTTCGAGTTACAACGACTTGCGTAGCGACCATAACTCAGGAAAGAATTGCGATTCAAGCGCTTTGTTCAGGTAACTCACGCCACGTGCGAATAAAGTGCCCAAACATTAGATGTTTCCAGGGTATTCCCTATACCTTCGAAGATATGCAAATCGAGAAGATGATGGTGCTGCGCTCTAAGGCGCTTTAACTCTTCAGACGCGCATTCTCAGGATCGTAAAAAGCGCCTGGACAAATAGTAGCTGGGCGGCTTTGCCCGAGTATCTGGATTTCGAATGCTGTGGTCTCTATCGCGATATTGTTGTTCAAATAGGCCAAAGCAATACACTTGTTAATACGATAGCCATTGGCTGCGGAAGTCACGTAACCGACACATTCATTGTCCAATAAAACAGGATCGCTGGGTAAAGGTTCGGCGTCGTCTATGTCGACTATCAATCGAACGAAGCGCCAGTCGGGCTTGTTTTCTTTTTGTTGAACAACCGCTTTTTTACCAATGAAGTCAGGTTTTTTTAAATCGATAAACTTATTCAAACCCGCATCGAACATCGTGTACTCAGTACCAAAATCTGAACCCCAACCATGATAGGCCTTTTCAATACGCATACTATTTAATGCGTAAGAACCGAAGTTGACCAGGTCGTACTCTTTACCTGCTTCGATGATGGCCTGGTAAACCGTTAGCAAATCGGCGCTTGGCATATGCAGTTCCCAGCCTAGCTCACCGACAAAGGAAACCCGCATGGCGATCATGCTGCAACCAGCCAGTTCCACTTTAGCAACCGACATCCAGGGTTTAGTCAGGTCAGCATCTGTTAGCTTTGACAATAGATCGCGTGACTTCGGCCCCATGATCATCAATGCTGCATCGTTCTGATGACTTCGACTCAAACTTACCGAACCATCGTCAGGTAAATGACTACGCAGCCAGTCAAAATCGCGCAGGTCGGCAAGTGTTGGCCCGCAGAGTAAATAGCTTTCGTCATCCAGTCTTGCAATCGTCGCCTCGCTCCAGATCCTGCCCTTGGATGTCAGCATGTAGGATAATTTCACATGTCCAATCTCTGGCAACCGTCCGCAAAAAACACGATCTAGAAACGCACTTGCACCGGCACCTTCGACCGTGTATTTGGTGAAACCACCGTGATCCATGATGCCGACGCCATCGCGTACGGTTTCGCACTCGCGTCTAACTGCGGCGTGCCAGGGCTCGGTATTGCGGAAACTAAGCAATTCTGGATTGTTGATGCCCTCGGTATCAAACCAGTAAGCGCGCTCCCAGCCGCCTATTTGTCCGAACACAGCACCTTGTTGTTTTAATCCTTCGTATAACAGCGTGGTCTGCAAAGGCCGGCCGGATTGAATGATGCGATGGGGAAAGGGAATTGCGTACTGCAAATCGTAGAGTTCGACGATGCGTTTTTGCGCATATTCTGTCGTTGCCCAATCGCCGAAGCGGCGTGGATCCCAGGCCGAGTAATCCCATTCGGTTTCACCTTCGGTGACCCATTCGGCGATGGCCTTGCCGACTGCTGCGGAATGGGTAATGCCGATCTGAATTCCGCAGGCATGGTAAAAGTTCGGCAAGCCAGAAGCCGGGCCGCATAACGGCAGGGCGTCGGGTGAATAGCCAATCGGTCCGTTGACGAAACGCTGAATACCCGCCTCGCCCAACAGCGGGACGTGTTCGATGGCCTGTTCGATTAAATCGATGATGTCATCGACCGAGTCTTCGAATAATGAGTGTGCAAACTGATCGGGGATGCCGTCTTTGAACGCCAGACGACCCGGGTGTCCGTAGGAACCAAACAGGAAACTGGCGCGTTCGCGGCGCAGATAAAAACGAATATCCGGGTCACGTACCAGCGGGAACAGGGTTTGATCCTGTTCCAGGGCATCGAGTGCATCGGTGACCAGATACTGATGTTCGAGGGTTGCTACTGGAATATGTTGTCCGATTTGGCTGGCGACATCGGCACCGTAAAAGCCACTGGCATTGACAATAACTTCGCAGCGCACTTCGCCCTTGTCGGTAGAAACTAACCACTCGCCATTCGCCTTGCGTTCAATACCCGTGACGCGGGTAAATCGCGTTACTTCAGCGCCAGATGCACGCGCCGAACCGGCCAGCGCCTGGGTCAATTGACTGGGATCAATGTCTCCCTCGTAAGGGTCGTGAATGCCGCCTAACACCGAATCACCCGCCTGGTAATAAGGGTGCATGGCTTCCATTTCTGAAGGGGAGATCATGGGGAGTTCAAATCCTGCCGATTTTGCTATACCGCTTAGATGATGGAATAAATCCATACGATCACGCGTATGTGCGGGCCAGAACGCACCCGTATGTCGGTAGGTGATCGGTGAAGTTTCGCTATTGGCGAGTTCTTTATATAACCGCCAGGCGTAGTTACCCGCGCGCATACCGAGCCAACTGGTCGCGTAGGTCGGGATATTACCCGCCGCATGCCAGGTCGAACCCGAGGTCAGTTCATCCTTTTCGATCAGCAGGCAATCGTTAACGCCCGCCTGTGCGAGATGATAAAGACAGGCAGCGCCAACCGCACCGCCACCGATGATAACTACCCGAGCCTGATCGCGCATTTTTTAAAACTCAGCCAGTAATCTACCGAAGCCTTTTACAGAATCGACAACTTCAGCACTGCGCAGGGTTTGCCAGTAAACCGCGGCATTGCAGGAGATGATGGTTTTGCCGGTTTCGGCTTCGAGTTCGGCGAGCAGGCCGATCACGGGTAGCGCGGTACCAACTTGCGCGATAGCGTCGCAATCGGTTTTGGCGAGTTCATGAATCAATTCCCGGATTTTCGACAAGGGAGTTTCGCAAATTTCCGGCAGACTCGGTGCTTCGGTGCCTTTAATGGCGATGACTTCGAAACCACCAGCTTCTATATTAGCTTTGACGTTGGCATCGAGTTCGGCGTTAAACGGTGTGATCACGGCGATGCGATTCGCGCCAATTGCTTTCAGCGCCTGTTGTGTTGCTATTGAGGCGTTACAAACTGGAATGCCAACATGCGCGGCGAGTTGATCGCAACGCTTTACTAGTTTTGCCACGCCGCCAGGGCCGGCGTCGGTAGTCAAACCAATTGCCAGCGCGAGTGGATTGCAATCCATGAGTTTTTCGGCCTCTTCGAGCAAATCGTCGGAAACCTGCTCACCGCCCAGGCGGAAACGTTGCATCTGGTTGGTGACGCCAAGCGGACGTAATAGTTCGAGTTCGGGCTGTACCACGGTATTCATCGCCGGGGTCATGACGCCGATGAGTGCGCGCGGAGCGAGAGTGTCGGTCATGCTTGTGTCTCCTGTAAAAGTTGATTGAGGCCACGTTGGCCGTCGCGGTAAATCAGGTCGCCGACGATGGTTTCGAGATCGGCAGCATCGCTCGGATCACAATCGAATTCGCCCTGCCAGATACCGAGGGTTTTATCGCCGTCGGTAATTTCGATGAATCGGTGTGTGGAGATATAGTTGCTACAGGGCAGTGGCCCCTCGACGATGTCGTAGCTATAGAAATATTCTAAATCGGAATGCGCCAGCAGGGTTTCGCGAAACACGGTGTCGTCGGCGATGTCGAGCTCGCGGATTGAGCCGATAGTTGTGGCAGTCCCCGATTCCATGCGCGCCGCGACGACGCCGGGGTTCCAGTTAACCACGCTGTCGAAGTCGCGCACTGCGGCCCAGACACGTGCTAATGGTGCGTCGATGATGACACTGCGTTTTACTTTCATGGACTGACCTCCAGGTTGAGTTTGATGTCAAAACTGTCTCTTATTTTCCGATCCGCCTGTGGCGACAGATGTTGCGGCGCTTCGCCAGCCAGAATCTCTCGTACCTGTTTTCTGGCGCGATCCCAGATTGACTGACTACCGGCATCGATCCAGTCTGCAACGGATTGTCGGTCACCGAGAGATGGATAAACATATTCGGTTTTCATCAATTGCAAGGTTTGCGGCTCGCCGAGGTAATGGCCTTCGCCACTGACCACGCGTTCGATACTGTCCAGATCGAGCATGTCATCGTTGACTTCAATGCCGCGAACCGTGCGCAATATGGCCCCGCACATTTCGTTGTCGATCACCAAAGACTCTGGCGAGGCGACCATGATCGAGCCGAGCATGCCCACCGACAGGTTAATCATATCGGCGCCTGCCTGCGCGGCAAGGGCGACGGTATAACCTTTTTCATAGCCCGACTGAGCATCGGCGAGTTTGGAATCGGTCATACCGGCAGACACGGTCGACGGCATGTCGAGCTTCGACAGCAATTGTGCTGCTGCTGCATTTGCGACAGCCGATTCTCCACCACCGCCACTCATCGCACCAGTACGCAGATCGGAAATGAAAGGCATTAAAGCGTAAACGCAGGGGTAGCCGGGTTTAATCGCGTCAACCACCATCAAACCGGCAATTGATTCGGCAAGGCCCTGCGCCAGGGCACCGGCGAGTGATGCTGGACTAGTCGCGCCCGCCTGACCAGCGGAGCAAATTTGCAGTGGCATGCCTTGTTCGATGGCAGCCCGCATAATGTCGACGCCTTCCTCGGCGAAGCGCAACGGCGGTACGATATGAACGACGATTGCTTTGCAAAAAGGATGTTGTTTGAAGCTTTTGTTTTCGCCAAGTGCAAGGCCGAGCAAATGGCTAACCGGCGCGACATGTCCTGCATTGTCGAAGCTAATGCCAATCGGCTTGGCCGTGCCCTTCATACAGGCGTAGGCGGTATTGATGTCGAGGTCAAAATTGGTCGGCATATCGCGTGCGATGAGCGGGCGTACGCCATAGTGAACGTGCTCGCAACAATCGAGAATACGCATCATCTGGTAGAGGTCGGTCAGCGTGCTATCACGGTATTCTCCACTATCGGCTTCGAGCACTTGCACGGCGGCACCGCCGGTACCGATATGCACGTAACCGCCGCCGACTTCGATGCCATGATGGTCATCGAATCCTGGCAGGCTTACTTTTTTGCTGGCCTGCGCGAGGGCCTGCTCGACCTTGGCGTGTGGAAACAGGATACGACCATCATCGCGTTGTCCGGCGCCTCTGGCTTTGAGTAGCGCGGTTAACCAGTCTGGCGCACCCGCGATACCAATCTGTTGGAGAATTTGAAAAGCTGAATCGATGATACGATCACAATCATCCTCGGTAAGTGGTTTGTAACGCCCGCCCTGGAAAATTCGAGGCTCAATCGCCTGAACTGTCGGTGTTTCCTGCCGACGTCGCCTGCTCACCACTAGCCAACCTCAGCCCAGACGATGTCTAATGCTTTTTTAAGGCATACCAGTGCCTTATCAATTTCGTCTTCCTCGATGATCAGCGGTGGCATAAAGCTGATTCGATCCGGTGGAATCGAGCGCAGGTATAAACCCTGATCGTGTGCTGCATCCTGCACGCGCTGACCGATTTTAAGCGCCGGGTCGAATTGTTCACGGGTGTCTTTATCTTTTACCAGCTCCAGGCCGCAGATCAAACCGATGCCACGTGCGTCGCCGACTAGTGGGTGCTTCATGAGATTTTTACAGCCTTTGAGAAAATGCTCAGATACTCGCTGGACATGACCGAGCAAATCGATTTCTTCGTAAATATCGAGTGTCTCCAGAGCAACGGCAGCGCCAACCGGGTGTCCCGAATAAGTGAATCCATGTCCGAGTACGCCGACTTCGTCAGAGTTTTGCTGCATGTCCTGATATAAGTCTTCCTTGAACACAAATGCCGACATCGGGAAAAATGCTGCTGTCAGGGCTTTTGCGCAGGAAGTCGAATCGGGTTTCAGGTCAAACGCATTCGCACCCCAGAGATGGCCAGTGCGACCGAAACCGCAAACCACTTCGTCGACGTGAAAGTGAATATTGTATTTTTGCAAAACGGCCTGCATGGCTTGCCAGTAGCCTTCTGGCGGCAGGATCGCGCCGCCACCGCTTTGCATGGGTTCGGAGACGAAAGCGGCGATGGTTTCCGGACCTGCGGCCAGAATCAGTTCTTCGAGTTCCTGCGCCATGCGCGCCGAGAAGACGATTTCACTTTCTCCGGGCTGGTGATAACGATAATAGTTGGGCGACGATACCTTGAGGAAGTCGTCCATCGGCAGGCCGAATTTGGCGTGCATATGCGGCTGTCCGGACAGGCTCACGGCCGCCACGGTATTGCCGTAATAACCGCGCCATTGCGAGATAAATTTGCGTCGCTCGGGCTCGCCACGGGCGATGTTTCGATACCAGAGCATCTTGATCATGGTGTCGTTGGCTTCCGACCCGGAACATTGGAACATTACACGATCCATTGGCGCAGCGGCCATATTAACCAGTCTTGCCGCGAGTTCGGCGACTTTCGGGTGCGTTCTGCCATAAAAAGTCGGTGCGAAGGGTAGGATATCCATTTGTGTTTTCGCGGCGTTAGAAATTCGCTCGTTGTGATAACCCAGCGAGGTGCAGCCCAGCCCGGAAAAGCCATCGATAAGCTTTCGACCATCCCCAGTGGTTATATAGACGCCATGACCTTCAGTGATCATAGCTGTCGGGCCATACTCTGCATGCTGGCGTAAATTTGTTTGTCCGTGGACGTGATGCGAACGATCCTGGTCGATTAACGAGGGTGTTGCTGTCATGGCGAATCCAGTTTGGAAATGATGGTTGATTATTTGCATATTATTGATGAAAATCAATCAGGTAATTTTCATTACATTGTGAATAAAATTCATGAAAAATCCGGTACTAGATATTCGTCATCTGCAAATGATCGAGGCGCTTGCACAAACACCGCGTGTCACCGATGCAGCCGAACTATTACGTATTACCCCATCGGCGTTGTCACATCGAATCCGCGAGGTCGAGCGGCGACTCGGGATACCCCTGTTTTTGCGGGTGAATAAACGTCTGCGACCAACCCCCGCAGCCGACTATCTGGCGCAGGTGGCCAGTCGTCTGCTCATCGACCTGGCGCGTGCTGAAAACGATGTGCGCAAAATGGCGGGCGGTTTACGCCATGTCGTGCGCATTGCTGTCGAGTCGTATAGCGCCTATCACTGGTTGCCCTCGTTTGTACGGCGATTACGCGACGCCAATGTCGATGTCGGACTCGAAGTGGTGGCAGCGGCGTCGCGCAATTCGCTAGCGAGTTTGCACGATGAGGTCGTCGATTTAATTATTGTTTCCGGTGAGATTAATCGCGCCGGGATTGAGCTTCGGCATTTATTTGATGATCAACTGCGTTTCATCATGTCGCCTGAACATCGACTGGCCGGTCGGACAGTTATCGAAGGCAACGACATTGTCGGTGAAGACTTTATTACCTATACACGTGTACCTGAACCGGATCGCGAGTATGCGCGTTTGTTCCGTCCCAGCAATGCCTACCCCAACTGGACCGAGACCGTTGAAGTTCCCGAAGCGATTGTCGAGATGGTTGCGGCTGGGCTTGGTACTTCGGTGCTGGCGGGCTGGGCTATCGAAAACGCCGTTAAGAGTAAACGCATTGTTGCTGCGCAAGTCGGAGAGGCGGGTATTAGCCTACCCTGGTATGTGGTGACTAGATCGGGTATGAGTGATGACGATAAATACAATCGCCAGATTGCAGAGCTATTGGCAGACTGGTGTACTGAGGCGGGTGGTTTGCCGTCGGATTGATGGTGAGTTGTGTTAACCGACCGCCTGTTTTTTGATGGATCATATCGGCAATCATTTGCGGCTTGTGCAGATAAAAATCCTGTTAATAGTCGACGCCGATTTCTTTTAAAGAATCCAGCACTGCTTCGTCTTCTACCCATTCGGCGATGGTTTGTAATTTTAAGGCGCGGGCGACATTGTATGCATAGCGTGACAGAAAGTTTTGTACTAACCAATGGCCGGTATGTGCCGTTGGACTAAACCGCTCTCGCGGTAATGGTGCCAGTTGGTGGTCTCCTCTATCTAAATTCTATCGGCGTATCTTTTGTGTTGAAGCGGGGCATTCGGCCTCGTCTCAACACAGGAGATACGTCATGGCACAACCAACCCAACCCATCAGTCCACTGCGTCAACGCATGATCGAAGATATGACGATGCGTAAACTCGCACTCAAGACGCAGGCCAGTTATATCTGCGCCGTTAAGAAGCTGTCCGATTACCTGGGCCACTCGCCG
>Ga0316202_10001815_pt1 | contig 15407 bp, 13 predicted proteins | sample 3monrhotite_MG_FD_204934 | JGI IMG/M metagenome (GOLD analysis project Ga0316202, IMG submission 204934) | Microbial mat bacterial communities from mineral coupon in-situ incubated in ocean water Damariscotta River, Maine, United States -... | ecosystem: Environmental > Aquatic > Marine >... | reverse complement strand
GTTTTAGAATAAACCGCTCACAGAACAAAGCAACAATCTTTAATAATCTAATATCCAAAATGGTCAACAAAGAGAAAGTCTATCACAAACAAATTATATGCAACTAAATACTGACCTCTATAAAATTATTTTCATTGATGTAAATTTCCGACTAAACCAAGTAAATGACTTAGTGCTTTTATAATGAATTTATCTTTCGCTTACTCTACTCCTTAAACTTAAATTGCTAAAAGATGAAGTTTATCTATTTATAAACCCATACTGAATAGCTCAATTAAAGTTACTTAAATGTATACACATTATACTACAAAAGATGAAATACTAATTAAAAAAAGTATACATTTGATATACTTAAAATTTAGGTGACTTAAGTTACATTAATTAGAAAGCTTGTTCTTCAACTCCATTAGACTTAAATTGTTTTTATGACAATTTAAACGAATTACTATGGAAAATAATGCAACTACAATTCTTACTACTATTTTTTCAGGGACCGTAAGTTCTCGTTTAATTATTACTAGCGGAGCAACAACGCTTGCTAATTTTTCTTTCTTTATTTCAACTGGTAAATATAAAAGAAAAGCATCACTTTCATTAAAGGGAAAACAAAATATTGTAGAAACATATAAATTGATGATTCAAACTATTTAACGATAAATATTACTAACCATTTTTTAAAAATTAACATTATGAAAACAAAATTAGTAACACTATTAAGTATACTCTTATTATTTTCGACAGGACTGTATGCTCAAAAATCGAAAAACAAGGCTCATAAAGTTTGGGTTTCAAAAGTTGATAATTCAAAAATGAACTACCTCGATGCAAGCATACGAGGTATCTGAAAAATCAGAACAACGCTAATTGTTTTACTTTGTGCAAAACATCATAGTCTTTTTCCATTCCCTGATTTCGAACATATTTGGATATGGTACTCTCATCTCCAAATTTACTAACTGTATTTACAAAATATCCACTTGACCAAAAAGATCCTCCCCATAAAATTTTCTTAACTTCTGGATGCCTTTGAAAAATTTCTCTTGCTGTTATGCTCTTCAGCATCTTTACAATCTGAATTGGGCTTTGCATTGGAACTGATTGAAGTAAAAAATGTACATGATCCTTGTCTGTACCAATCTCCAAAAAATGAATGTCATATCGATCTTCTATTTCCAAACAAATTTTAACCAAAGTCTTATCAACAGCCTTATCAAAAACTACCTTTCGATATTTTGCAGGACAGACAAAATGATAAAGCAATACCGAAACATTATGCGATTTGTGTGTATATTTGCTCTCTGTCATAAGCAAATATAATACTTACGCTGCAAGCAGCGGGGAATTAAACCCTAAGAGATTAAAGGTTTATTATATGAGGCAAATGATGAGTCTCTGAAAATAATTGATAATCATTCTGTGGAAATTAGTATTGATGCTTCTAATATTGGAATAATTAAAATTAGAAAAAAAGGGAAAATTGGAAAAGGAGTTTTAATTGGAGCTTCAGCAGGGTTTGCAACAGGTGTAATAATAGGTTTAGTAAGTGGAGATAGCCCTGATCAAACAATGGGATCCATTTTTGGGGCTGAAGTTATCGTAGAAGGTGCAACAGCAGGTGAAAAAGCATTAGGATTGGGGATTTTAATGGCTGTTGGAGGAAGTGGTGTAGGAGCCATAATAGCATCAAAAAAAGAAAAAATATTTATTAATGGAAATATTAATAATTATAAAAATAAATTAGAGCTATTAAAAAGTTATTCAATAGAAATAGATAAATAATATTGATATTATTAATATTCGTGTTTTTATTTAAATTTTTTAGGATTTTTTTCTAGTAAGCAAAAAAATATTTGTCTACTAAATTAATGTAGTATAAAAGTTGTTATTAATAATTGTATATTTTAAGCTAAATAGCAGAAGTATTGGATAAAAAAGAACTTAAACAATTTTTAGATGAAAAAGTAATTCAGTACAATAATCCGTTGTTTATTGAAAGTGACCCTATACAAATACCTCATTTATTTTCACTGAAAGAGGATATTGAGATTTCAGGATTTTTAACTGCAACTATAGCGTGGGGAAACAGAAAATCTATTATTACAAACGCTAAAAAAATGATTGGATTCTTAGGTAATTCACCTTATGATTTTGTTCTAAATCACAAACCACATCATATAGACAGTATTGAACATTTTGTTCACAGGACTTTTAATACGGACGATTTTAAATATTTTATTACCGCTTTACAACACATTTACAAAAATCACAACGGATTAGAAACGCTATTTTCAATCAACGCCTCTAAAAATTCAACCCAACCTGCAATTCATCATTTTAAACGCTTGTTTTTTGAAATTCCTCATTTGCAAAGAACACAAAAACACGTTTCTGACCCATTAAAGGGCTCTGCGGCGAAACGAATTAATATGTTTTTACGTTGGATGATTCGGAATGATAAAACCGGAGTAGATTTTGGAATTTGGGATGGCCTCTCACCTGCTCAACTTTCTTGTCCGTTAGATGTACATTCTGGAAATGTTGCCAGAAAACTTGGTTTACTAATCAGAAAGCAAAACGACGCCAAGGCTGTAATGGAATTGGATAAAAACTTACGAAAAATGGAGAAAAATGATCCAGTAAAATATGACTTTGCATTGTTTGGATTGGGTGTGTTTGAAAAGTTTTAAGATTTCAAAAATATGCGTTAGGGATAGAACGGTTTGTTTAAACTCTTTTAATTGCGCTTTTTTTGCAATTTAAAAGCGAGTAGTGATAGCCCGACCGTTTACGGTAACTCCCAAATTTTATAAAAAACTTACTAAAGCCAACTCATAACTCTGTAATCCAAAACCTGCTATTACTCCTTTTGCATTTGGTGCTATATAAGATGTATGTCTAAATTTTTCACGCGCATGTACATTTGAAATATGAACTTCAACAACCGGTGTTTCAATTCCTTTTATAGCATCTCCAATTGCAACAGAAGTATGCGTGTAACCTCCTGCATTAAAAATAATACCGTCAAAACTAAAACCAACTTCATGTAATTTATTTATTAATTCTCCTTCAACATTACTTTGATAAAACTGCAACGCTACGTTGGTATATTTCTTTTTTAAATTTTTTAAAAATTCTTCAAAAGTTAAATTACCATAAATTGAAGGTTCACGCCTACCTAGCAAATTTAAATTGGGTCCGTTTAATATAAGTATTTTCATTTTTAAAATTATTAAAGTGTAAATATAAACCTTATTTTTATAAAATGAAACGAGCATGGCTAATTTTGACAAACTACAAAATGATTAATAGCGAACAGTATATGTTAACACAAAAAAATAAAATTTAAACATATGAAATGGAAAAACGCCCTACAAGATTATCAATTCTATTTAAGAATAGAAAAAGGCTTGGCTAAAAATTCAATAGAGAGTTATTCACATGATGTAAAAAAACTTATTTTATACTTAGAAGAAAATGAAATTACAGTTTCTCCAATGGTTATTAATGAAGAAACGGTACAACAATTTATCTATTCTATTTCAAAACAACTAAATGCACGTTCACAGGCAAGATTAATTTCAGGTCTTCGCAATTTTTTTGACTATTTAATTTTTGAAGATTATAGAAAAGAAAATCCAACCGATTTAATCGAAGCCCCAAAAATTGGAAGGAAATTACCAGATACTTTATCTTTAGAAGAAATAGATTTACTAATTTCTGCCATAGATTTAAGTGAACCCCAAGGTGAACGCAATAGAACTATTTTAGAAACTTTGTATAGTTGTGGTTTACGAGTTTCTGAATTAACTAGTTTACAACTCTCCGATTTATTTTTTGATGAAGGCTTTATTCGTGTTATTGGGAAAGGAAATAAGCAACGTTTTGTACCTATTAATTCACCAACTCAAAAATATATTGAGCTATATGTAACTACTATAAGAACACATATTGCTATTCAAAATAGTTTTGAAGATACTGTATTTTTAAATAGACGTGGTAAAAATTTAAGCCGCGTAATGATTTTTACAATTATTAAAAATTTAGCAATTAAAATAGGACTTAAAAAGAAAATAAGTCCGCATACATTTAGGCATTCTTTTGCAACACACTTATTAGAACGTGGAGCTGATTTACGTGCAATTCAGCAAATGTTAGGACATGAAAGTATTACAACTACTGAAATTTATATGCATTTAGATAAAAGATTTTTAAAAGAAGTTGTGAATAAGTTCCACCCTCGAAAATAATTGAGTGCTAGTAGCTGATTTTTCACTTGAAGTAAATTTACAACTTAATAGTCAGTCTGAGCTAAGCTTGTCTTCAGTTTCATTGAAGGGTCGAAGATATTTAATATAAAGGTACTACCCCATAAAGTGTGTAATATTCAACAAATACAGTTTAACAAAAAAACTTTAACTCACTTTTTAAATAGCTTATAAATTTTAATTTTATAAAATTAATTCCTTTCTCCTGAGATTTGGATATCTGTAAACTCTTTACTTACAACTAAACTATTTTCTTTCAAATTTAATTTTTTGATATCAATTTCTTCATTATCAATTTCAATTTTTTTAATTTCAAAAGGTAATCCATGTAATTTAAGCTCAAATGTTTGGTATTCTGTTATATACTTACCTGATTTAAATTGCTTGATAGTTAATGAATTTTTTTTACCTATAAGTTTAAAATTCCGTAAACTATATCTACCTTTTTTATTATCATAGCCATCACCCGCATCCTCATAAACCTGAGATTCTTCTTTTCCTTCTTTAAAGTAAATAGCTAATTTTAATTGATCTATCACTTTTTCTCCTACATATTGTTGAATAGGATATTTTGGAATAATTGCACCAGCTTTCACAAAAATTGGTAAACTATCAATATCTGCATCTACCCATTTTTCTTCACCTCCTTGCACTAATTCATCCGTCCAGAAATTATACCAATCACCTCTTGGAATAAACATTCTTCTTCCTTTTGCATTTGGTTCTAAAATTGGACAAACTAATATTTTTTCACCAAAAATAAATTCGTCATTTCTATGATGTGTATGTTGATCTTCTTGGTCAAAAAGCACTAACGATTTTAAAATTGGAACTCCCTCATTTGTATATCTCCAAAAGGCAGTATATAAATAGGGTAATAATTGATATCTAATCTCAATAAATTTTCTTGCGATATCGGTCATGCTTTTTCCAAAAGTCCAAGGCTCTTGGTCTCCGTGATCACCAGAAGAATGGACTCTACAAAAAGGATGAAAAACTCCCAACTGAATCCAACGAACAAATAATTCTCCATTTGGTTGTTCAGCAAAACCTCCAATATCAGAACCAGCAAAAGAGAATCCAGACATACACATACGCTGTGCTTGATTATTTGCAATAGCTAAATGATCCCAAGTTGCAACATTATCACCTGTCCAAGTTGAAGTATAACGTTGGGTTCCTGAATATGCAGCTCTTGTGATAACGAAAGGTCGTTTTGGATATGAGAATTTTTTTAACCCTTGATAGGTTGCTCTTGCCATTTGCATTCCGTAGATGTTGTGTGCTTTTCTGTGACTACAATGGTTTCCATCGTAATTATGACGAACATCATTTGGGAATGTTTTACCTGGAACATCCATTACTGCTGGCTCATTCATATCATTCCAAACACCTTTTACACCAATATCTTCAATTAGTTCTTTAAAAAGACCTGACCACCATTCACGAACTTCTGGATTTGTAAAATCAGGAAAATAACATTCCCCAGGCCAAACTTTTCCTTTCATATAAGGGCCATCTGCACGTTTACAAAAATAATCGTTTTCTAAACCTTCTTTATAAATAGTATAATCGTTATCAATTTTAATACCTGGATCTATAATAGCAACTGTTTTAAAACCATCATCCAATAGTTCCTTTACCATCCTTTTTGGATCTGGAAAATGTTCTTTATTCCAGGTAAAACATCTAAATCCATCCATATAGTCAATATCTAAATAAATGGCGTCACAAGGTATTTTTAATTCTCTAAACTTATTGGTAATTTCTTTTACTTTTGATTCAGGATAATAACTCCATTTGCATTGATGGAATCCTAAAGCCCAAAGTGGTGGTAATTGATGTGGTTTCCCAGTAAGATCTGTATAATTTGACACCACATCAGACATATTGGGACCATAAATAAAATAGTAATTCATTTCACCACCTTGAGCCCAAAAACTTGTAATATTTCTACGCTCATGACAAAAATCAAAAAATGAACGAAACGTATTATCAAAAAATATTCCGTAAGATTTTTTATGATGTAAGCCTAAATAAAATGGGATGGCTTTATAAATTGGGTCTGCATCTCTGACAAATGCATATGAATCTGTTACCCAATTTTCAAATCGTTTTCCTTTTAAATTATTATCTACAGGTTTATCTCCTAAACCATAATAACTCTCTCCTTCTTGTGATATTTTTGACATTTTTACAATGTCCCCACCATTTTTATAACTTTCTTCCCAATGAAAACCAAGCTCATCTTCACAAATAAGACTGTGATCTTTTGCATCAAAAATTGAAGTCCTCATATCTAATTTTGAAATATGGCAAATTAACTTTGAAGTTGTTATTAAATATTTATCATCATCTTCATCAATCTCTAAATGATTGTAACCTTTACTTGCATTTTCTGTAATAGCATATGAAAAATCATTTTCAAAAATTGAAGCTGTAGCAAATCGAAATCTCAATACACTATCTCTTTGTACTGTAACTTGAAGCGTTACATTATTTTCGGTTTTAAAAAATAAAGTATCTACGTGTTTTTTATAAAAAACTATTTTTGACGGAAATAAATTTCCTTTGTATTCTAACTCCGTGTTTAAAATCATAATTTATTTTATTAAATAAAGTTGCAAACCTACTAAATTTTTAAAATTTAGAGGACTTATTATTCTCAAAAATACACGTAAAGTATTAGATTTAATGCAAAAAAAATTGCTTAAATCTTTATAAAATGATCTTATTCTAAATAAACTTCAAAATTATAATTCCAAGCGGTGGTAAATTAAGATCAATAGAATATTCTTTACCATTCCAAGGTTTCTTTTTACTAATTAATAGTGCTGAATTTTCAACTCCACTCCCACCATATTTTTGATAATCACTATTAAATATTTCAATAAGTTTCCCTTTTTTAGGAATTCCTATTTTATAGTTTTCTATAGTTGTTGGTGTAAAATTACAAACAACTATAACATCATTTTTTGAGTCATACCCTTTTCTTATGTATGAAATTACTGAATTTTCATTATCATCATAACTAATCCACTCAAATCCTTCATTGCTAAAGCCTTTTTCAAATAATGCAGGCGTAGTTTTATATATTAAATTTAAATCTGAGAAATAATTTAGCGTGTTTTTATGTGGTTCAAATTCTAATAAATTCCAATCTAAACTACTTTCAAAATCCCATTCAGCATATTGACCAAACTCACCTCCCATAAATAATAATTTTGTTCCTGGATGCGTAAACATATAGCCATATAACAATCTAAGATTTGCAAAACGTTGCCATTCATCTCCTGGCATACGTCCTAAAATAGATTTTTTACCGTAAACTACTTCATCATGAGAAAGGGGCAACATAAAATTTTCGGAAAAAACATAGGCCAAACTAAATGTTATATCATTTTGGTGGTGTTTTCTATAAATTGGATCTTTTGCAAAATACTCTAAAGTATCGTGCATCCAACCCATCATCCATTTCATACCAAATCCTAAACCACCATCAAATGTTGGCTTAGAAACTTTAGGAAATGCTGTGGATTCTTCTGCAATTGTTTGTACATCAGGAAAAGACTTATAAACTTCAATATTTAATTCTTTCAAAAAAGAAACTACATCTAAGTTTTCATTTCCTCCAAACTCATTCGGTTCCCATTCGCCTTCTTCACGTGAATAATCTAAAAACAACATGGATGCAACTGCATCAACGCGCAAGGCGTCAGCATGATATAAATCTAACCAGAAAATAGCATTACTAATTAAAAATGAACGAACTTCATTTCTCCCATAATTAAATATTAAACTTTTCCAATCTGGATGATATCCTTTTTTTTTATCAGGATGTTCGTATAAATGTGTTCCATCAAAAAGACCCAATCCATGAGCATCTTCAGGAAAATGAGATGGAACCCAATCTAAAATAAGTCCAATATCATTTTGATGTAATTTATCTACTAAATACTTAAATTCATCAGGATAGCCGAAGCGAGATGTTGGTGCAAAATATCCTGTAAGTTGGTAACCCCAAGATGGATCATATGGATATTCCATAATAGGCATAAACTCTACATGAGTAAAATTCATTTTTTTTACATAATTCACCAAATCATCTGCTAATTCAATATAGGACAAAAAACGATTTTCTTCACTGTTTTTTTTCCAAGATCCAAGATGAACTTCATAAACTGAATAAGGTGCGTCAATTGCATTATTTTTAACACGTTTTTTCATCCATTTCAAATCTTTCCAACTATAAGAATCTTCCCAAACTACTGAAGCTGTTTTTGGTGGATGCTCACAACGTCTAGCATAAGGGTCTGCTTTTTCTGTTTTTATATTATTATTGCTACTTTGTATTTTATATTTATAAACTGTACCTTTTCCAATAAGAGGAATAAATCCTTCCCAAATCCCACTTTCATCCCAGCGAACATTAAGTTGATGTTCACCTTCTAACCAAAAATTAAAATCGCCAATAACAGAAACTGTTTTTGCACTTGGAGCCCAAACAGCAAAATAAGTACCTTCTACTCCATCAACTGTAGTAATATGAGAACCGAATTTTTCATAAAGTCTATAATGTTTTCCTGATTTAAAAAGATTGATATCAAATTCTGAAAACAGACTAAATACTTTTACTTGTGCCATATATTATTTAAGGATTTATGATATTTGAAATTCCCTTTAAAGGAATTAATGCCCAACGCGGACGAGAATTAAGCTCATAACCTAATTCATAAACTGCTTTTTCTAATAAACAGTATTCTAATATAAATATACGTTCCTGATGATAACCAATATTTAAATTAGCATCCTGAACTTCAGAAACATACGTTCCTAAAAATACTCCCGAAAAATAGTTGTACAATAACTCTGCTGCTTTAAAAAGTGTTTCTTGAGAACCTGAAAATTCTTTTGAATTATTAAAAATTGTTGCATAAATAGCATAATGAAATGACCTAAACAAACCTGCAACGTCTTTAAGTGGTGGTTGTTTTACTTTCCGATCTCTAATGGTACTCTCTGGTTCGCCTTCAAAATCTAAGATATAAAAATCATCATCTTTAACTAATATTTGACCTAAATGATAATCTCCGTGAACTCTAATTCTTTCTCCTTTTAGTTTTGTCCAATCAAATTTCACAAACCTTTTTCTTATCTTATTTTTTTTATCAAGAAATTCTTTTGCTAATTCTAGGGCTAAACCATCCAGTTTATGCATACTATTTTCAATAGTATTTAACCTATTTTGAAATTGATACAGCAACCTATTTTTTAACCAAACGGTATAATCACCATTAAAACGCGTTGGCGTAAAAGCGGTATCCTCAAACTCTGACCCCAATGTAATATGCATTTCTGCAGTTCGTTTTGCTAAGGTTTGAATTTTTAAAAATAGATTTAACCCAACCCAATCTATTATTTGAGGTGGAACATCATTTATTCCTAACCTTAGGAACAATTCAGTTTTTGGTAAAGAGTTTACATCAATGTTTTTATTTTCTAAATTTGAAAATACTTGATAAAGTTCTTTTAGCATATACTCCCAAGCATCACCTTGATTTGGAACCATTTCTTGCATTAAAGCGATGGTGATGTCTGAATTATCCGAATCAACTATATTAATACTACCTAAAAAATTTGGAGTATTCTTAAAATCTTTCTTTTCTGATAAAAATCGACTCATTTCATAATCCGGATTTTTATCTACATATATTCTTCTAAAAAATTTTAAAACATATTTTTCATTGTACACAATAGAGGTATTGCTTTGCTCTAACCCCATAAATCTTGAAGATTCATAGTTTATATTATTAAACAACAAACTTTTATGATATTGCACCTTGCTTTTATCATTATCCTGAGCTGTTAAAATTTGCTCAAACACTAATCTCCTATAAGCTTCTAAATTAATGGCATCAATAATAAAGCCTTCCTGTCCTTTTATACTTATGGGAAGAATTCTATCTTTTTTTGCAAAATTTTCATCTGAAACAAATGCAATTGGTAAAAAGTAATGTTGATAAAAAGCTTCAACAAAATCTATTTCTAAAATCAAGCCATAATAAACTTCATCTCCTTGCTTCATTTTAAAATATTCAGAAAGCTCTATATATTTAAGTTTACTTGCTTTCCCTCCATACCAACGTTGCTTTACAATATAATCTTCCAAAATATCAGAAAGAAAAACTTTCACAAACTCTTCACTCTCAAGTAAATCTTCCCATTTCTCATCAAAATTATAAGGAGGTTGCAGAATGTTTTTAGCCAGTTGTTTAGACATCTTATTTTTTTAAACTAAATATATGAAAAGGTAATGAAGGATGCAACTCAACAAAATTCCAAGCTGCATTCCAATGATAACTATTTCCTGTAATTAAATCAACTACTTCTACTTGATGGCCTTCCACTATTCCCAATTCTGAAAATGGTAATTGAACTGTACCTTGCTGAGAATTATATTGATCTAAACTTATAACAATTAATAATTCATTGGTTTTTGAATCGTTCCATTTATAAAAAGCAATTAAATTTTCATTTTCAACAGCACAAAACTTAATATTGTTTGTTTGCTGAAGCGCTTCTTGTTCTTGTCTGATTTTATTAATTCTTGAAATAACCGTGGTTAATTTAGTTTCTTTAAACCAATCATAATGACAAAGTTGAAATTTTTCTGAATTTAAATATTCTTCTTTTCCAAGAATTGCATCACTAATCATATGTTCAAAAATAGGTCCGTAAATTCCAATATTTGAACTTAAGGTTGCGGCAAGAACATAGCGTTGTATATATTTTGATTCGTTAGCACCTTGAAGATGAAATGGGTTAATATCTGGTGTATTTGGCCAAAAATTTGGTCTAAAATATTCCTTTTGATCTGTTTGTGTTAACTCATTCATATACTCAATTAATTCATGTTTTTTCTCTCTCCAAGTAAAATATGAATACGATTGTGTATAACCTTGTTTTGCTAATTGTTGCATAACTTTTGGTCTGGTAAATGCTTCTGCCAAAAATAATACATCAGGGTGTTTTTGTTTTACTTCACTAATAATCCAATTCCAAAAATAAAATGGTTTTGTATGCGGATTGTCTACTCTAAAAATATTGATTCCACAATCAATCCAATAAAATAAAGTAGCTAAACATTCATCCCAAAGATTTTTAAAATCTTCACTTTCCCAATAAATGGGTAAAATATCTTGGTACTTTTTAGGTGGATTTTCAGCGTATTGAACGGTTCCATCAGGTCTCCATTTAAACCAATTTGGATGCTCCTTTACCCAAGGATGATCTGGCGCTGCTTGTAAAGCATAATCCATTGCAACCTCAATTCCTAATTTTTTAGCTTTTACAATTAATGATTTAAAATCTTTTGCAGATCCTAACTGTGGGTGAATGTCTTTATGCCCTCCTAATTTTGAACCAATTCCCCAAGTAGAACCAACATCACCTTCTTTAGCTTCTGTAGTATTATTTTTACCTTTTCTATTCACTTCACCAATTGGATGAATAGGAGGAAAATATAAAGTGTCAAAGCCCATTTCTGCAACTCTTGGAAGTAATCTTTCACAATCTTTAAAAGTCCCATGAACTCCTTCTTGTTCCGAAGCAGAACGTGGAAAAAACTCATACCAAGTACTAAATTGTGCTTTTAACCTATCAACATAAACTTGATATATTTTTGAAGAATTCGCTAAATGTTTTTTAGGGTATTTATAGAAAATATCATGCAGTTTTAAACTTTGAGCTTCAACAATAGCCTCATCATACATTTGGTCTTTAGAAAATAGTGTTTCTAAATGTTTTAAATATTCTTTTTCTTCTTTAGAAGCCTTCGCTATAATTGCTTTTACAAACTCAATTCCTTCAAGTAATTCAGATTTTACATATTGATTGTCTTCAATTTTACGTGTAATTCCGTGTTGCCAATTCAAGGCGTAATCTACCCATCCTTCAACTTTATATTCATAAAAACCCTGTTTACCAACTACAAATGAAGCAATCCATTCATCGTTATTAACATGTTGCATTCTAATTTCACTCCACTTTTTATCATTTTCATGTTTATATAAAACAGCCGCTGCAATAATATCATGCCCATCACAAAGCACGTTAGAATTAACGGTGACAATTTGATTTACTACTCTTTTTATATAAAATTCACCATTATTAATTTGAGGCGAAACATCATCAATAACTACTCTTTTTTGACTTTGCATTTTTTACAATTCGCTTTTTAAGTTCTACTATTTGTTTTAATAACAGTTCCAATTACATTAAATAACTGTATTTAATGTAATTTTAAATTTTAAATCCCTGTGGAATAATTGCTCCTTTTTTAATCACAACAATTCCATCTCTAATAGCGTATGTAGCTGTTTCTGTATCTTTTAAATGCTTACCTCCATTAATTTTTACATCGTCACCAATACTACAGTTTTTATCTAAAATTGCATTTTTAACAAAACAACGAGAACCAATTCCCATAGAAACAATATCTTCATCTATGATATCTTCTAAAGATTGATAAAAATCACTACCCATCATATACGTGTTAACAACGGTGGATTCAGTATCAATTCTTGAACGAACTCCAATAACAGAATGTTCAATTTTAGCTGCATTTATAATACAACCATCAGCAATCACTGTTTTATCTAAAACAGTACCTGAAATTTTAGTTGTAGGCAACATTCTAGCATGCGTATAAATACGTTTTGCTTTACTGTACAAATCAAACTTTGGAAAATCATCTGTTAAACCCAAATTAGCCTCAAAAAATGAATCTATATTCCCAATATCTGTCCAATAACCTTCAAATTGATGGCTTACAACTTTATGTTTACCAAGTGCTTGAGGAATAATTTCTTTACCAAAATCATTCGTATCAGGATTGTTCATTAATTCAACTAATAATTCTCTGTTAAATATATAAATACCCATGGATGCTAAATAATTTCTTCCTTCATCTTTCATTTGTTGACTAACTTCTGAAGTCCAATCTGGTAATAATTCAGTTGCTGGTTTTTCAATAAAAGAAGTAATATCATTCTCTTCATTAGTTTTTAAAATTCCGAATGAAGTAGCATCTTTTGCATTTACAGGAATAGTAGCTATCGATATTTTAGCATTACTATTTATATGTTTTTGTACCATTTCATCATAATCCATTTGGTACAATTGATCACCTGATAAAATTAAGGCATGATCAAAATCATGTCTTAAAAAATGATGCATACTTTGACGAACTGCATCAGCAGTTCCTTGAAACCACTTACTATTTCCAGGAGTTTGTTCAGCAGCCAAAACATCAACAAATGCTGAACTAAAAAAACTAAAATGATAAGTATCTTTAATATGTCGGTTTAATGAAGCTGAATTAAATTGAGTTAACACAAATATTCTTTTTATATCTGAATTGATACAATTTGAGATTGGAATATCTACTAAACGATATTTTCCAGCAATTGGAACTGCGGGTTTAGAGCGAGACTCTGTTAAAGGATGTAATCTTGAACCTTGTCCACCTCCTAATACTATTGCTAAAACATTACTTCCTGCCATAACTTTATTTTTAAAATTTGTATAATTTACTTTTATATTTACTTAATAACAACATTAAATTAAAGATTTATATAATCCTTCAACTTGCTTTGCAATTGCTATCCAGTCAAAATAATCTTCAACTCTTTTTCTTCCTTTTTTTGCCATAGTCTCTCTCAATTCTTTGTTGTTTATTAATTTATTAATTCCATCAGCAAGGTCTTTTGAAAATTTATCTGGATTTATAGGTTCAAAAGGAGCAATATTTTGTTGTTCTACTTGAACTAATATACCTGTTTCATTGTTTACAACAACTTCTTTTATTCCTCCAACAGCACTTGCTACAACAGCAGTTTCACAGGCCATTGCTTCTATATTTATAATTCCAAAAGGTTCATAAATTGATGGGCAACAAAACACATCTGCATGCGAATATAATTGAATTACTTCTTTTTTAGGTAGCATTTCAGCAATCCAAATAACATTATCTCTTGTTTTTTTTACTTCATTCACACTTTCTTCCATTTCTTTTGCAATTTCAGGAGTGTCTGGAGCACCAGCGCATAAAACTATTTGTGTATCAGGATCTATATATTTTATAGCATTTACCAAATGTATAATCCCTTTTTGTTTGGTAATTCTACCTACAAAAAGAACGTATGGTTTTAACTTATTAATACCAAATCTTTCTAAAGTTGAAGTCTCTTTAGTAACTACATACTCTTCAAGATTTATACCATTATAAATTACTTTTATTTTTTCTTCTTCAACATTAAAATATTTCAACACATCATCTTTAGTTTCATTTGAAACCGCAATTACAGCATCTGCCATTTCTATAGCCGTTTTTTCCACCCAAGAAGATGCATCATAGCCTCTTCCTAATTGCTCTCGTTTCCAAGGTCTTAATGGCTCTAATGAATGTGTTGTGATTACCAATGGAACACCATAACATAATTTTGCAATTATACCTGCAAATTGTGCATACCAAGTATGACAATGAACAATATCAGCATCAATTTCATCTGCATTCATTTGAATACAAGTACTTAATGTTTGTAGAACAGATTTAAGTTTATTATTTGAATTGTTAAAAACTGGATTATCAAAAGGAAAGCCTTTAACTATTAAATTTTTGGTGTTTTCTTGTTGATCTCCAAAACATCTTACATCAACATTCATCAACTTAGCTAATTCTTCAGCCAAATATTCAACATGAACTCCTGCTCCGCCATAAACATAAGGTGGAAATTCTCTTGTGTAAAAAAGTACTTTCATAAAATTATTAATAAAATTGTAAATAAATAATTGATTGTAAACTGTTTAATTATTCTCAAACTCTAGTACTAAGGTTGTATTAAATACTAAAATATACTATTTAATTTAGATAAAAAAATTAACTGAAAAGTTACAAAAAATTAATTTGTGTAATTCAATTTTTTACGAAAACGTTTTAATCTAAACTTCAAAAATTAAAATGAACTACCCCGAGGCAGAGCCATCGGGGTATCAAAATTAGAACAGTTTTAGTTGACCTGAATGTAACATTTCATAATCTGATTTTCCTTGATTCTGTAAATACTTCCTTATAACATCCTC
>Ga0316202_10001811_pt1 | contig 15429 bp, 14 predicted proteins | sample 3monrhotite_MG_FD_204934 | JGI IMG/M metagenome (GOLD analysis project Ga0316202, IMG submission 204934) | Microbial mat bacterial communities from mineral coupon in-situ incubated in ocean water Damariscotta River, Maine, United States -... | ecosystem: Environmental > Aquatic > Marine >... | reverse complement strand
ACGATGTACCGGCTGCACAGGTTCATGCCTAGGAAATACCGCATCCAGACTTCGGATGTTTTCTGGGAAAAATTCCAAAACTTGGAAAACCATGCTGATGATCGGTGATCCCGTTAGATATTTCTCACTATTGCAGATTGAGATTGAATCCCACATCCGTAGTTGTCATCGGGATGGGGTTGTCCCATCGTTACGGTTAGACGGATCATCCGACACCGGAATTGGCGATGCGTTATCTGAAATCTTTCCCGATTGTATTTTTTACGATTACACAAAATCCAAATTTAGGATGACTCGATTTTTGAATGATAGTTTCTCTGAAAATCGACATCTAACATTCTCACGATCATCCAAAAATCACGATGCGAGTCTGGATGTTTTGAATCGTGGCGGATCGGTCGCGGTACCGGTTCTTCAGGAAAAATCAGACTGGCCATCAATCTGGCAAGGTTTTCCGGTTTTCGATGCTACCGAAACCGATGCCAGATTTTGGGACAAATCAGGATGGCAATTTCTTACTTGGATCGGTCCAAAGTCAAACCATGCTCAAAAATCAGGTTTCTTAGTAAACTTGGAGGAATCCCGATGATTGAGTTATTCACAATATTTGCCCTAATTTTTATTTTGTATCGCGATCAGAAAAGGAGGGAGTGAATCGCGAAGCTTAGCACGTCACGCGAGTCACAGAGACCACAGAAACCACAGAGACCACAGACATGGAAAGGTGCTGCTAGATTTAATGGATTCAGTAATTCCAGACCCGGATTCTTGGCAGCATTCGAGTGCTTTTAATCCTCATGAATGGTGCCCAGTAACCGTTGAATGGCTACTGACCACGGCACAGAGACCACAGGAAAATCGAATAGTGGCAAAAGCGGAAGTGGGGATTTTGCAGGAGTGGGCTGAAGCAGAACACAGAGACCACAGGAAAGAACTCAGAGACCACAGAAATTTGAACCAGAGACCACAGGAAAAATGGATCGACGGTTTTAATCGTTACTTTTTCACGAAGAGTTTCCTACAACCGAGTACAAAAAGGATTGGTATATTGAGTAGATTACACAAGTACAAAAACCCTCCTAAAGGTGGTCAAAGGCCAGGAAGAATAAGGCAGATATTCTTAAGAGATGCTCACGAGAAGGAGCATAGTAAAGAATATTTAGCAAGAATTGCATATTGTGAAATGCATCCTTTAATGCAATTGATGAGGGCAAATGGATTCACGCCGCATTCATTAGCTTTAAAGTTGAAGAAAAACAGATTGTATATTTGGGAGAAACTAGAGGGTAACAGGTGCGATACAGAGATTTTCTTAAATACTATGAAGAAACTATGGCCAAAAAATGACTGGGGAAAGTTCCTAAAAGATCTATATGTGTGGTACGCGACTGATTATTTAGAGGATCCGGTACAATATGTGAACGAGGCTATGACTAAGTTGGACGAGAATTTTAAAAAAATACGTGGGAAGAATATGCCGAAATAGGTTACCTTTTCTAACCAAGAAAAAGAAAGGACGTGAGAATGGTAATTTCCGCTGAGGAAAAAGAGTTTCGTAGAGGAAGTATAGGAGCTTCAGATATTGGAGCGATTATGAATATTTCTCCATTTGTGAATGCTCATGACATTTATTTGCAAAAAGTGCATGGCACTGAAGAGATAAGTAGTGAAGCGATTGATATAGGAAATGACTGCGAGCCTATGCTTGTGGCGTGGGCACATCAGCAAGTCGGAGAAGATTGGATGTTGGCCGTAGACGTGAAGGTCAATAAGTCTACAGAGGCTAGTTATAATTTCCCCCACCATGCAAATCTCGACGGTCTTTTAGTTTTAGGAGATCGCAAGATTGGTATTGAAGCCAAAACTTCATCTATGTACCAGGCGTTTGGCGAGGATGGATCTGACGAGATTCCTGATCATGTGATCATGCAATGTCAATGGCAAATGTGGACTGCTGATTTAGAAAAAGTGGCAGTTCCTGTATTGACGGCTGAGGCTGGTTTGCATCGGAAACTATTTTGGGTGGAAAGAAATGACGAGTTAATTGATGCGGCGATTGTGGCTGCACAAAAGTTTTGGCAAGAAAATGTGCTTGCCCAGAATCCACCTGAAGAAGTATCGCCAAGTTTAGAGACTTTGAAAAAGGTTAGGAGAGAGCCAGATACTACTGTGGATTTGAATGAAGATTTAGTAAGAGAGTGGAGAGCGAAAGAAGATATTGCCAGAGTGGCCACCAAAGAGGCGAGGGAGGCAAAGGCAAAGTTATTAGCTACTTTAGGCAATGCTGAGGGTGGTATTTGTAGTTTGGGTAAGTTGAGTTATTTAGAACAATCTCGAAAAGAGTTTACTGTAAAAGCGAGTACTTCTCGCGTAGCCCGTTGGAAAGGCAAAAAATGAACACAGTACAGAGGGTAGATAATTGGTTAGACAAGTCGGGTCCAAAACTTTTGGAACTTTTACCGGCAGGAATTGATCAGGCTAGGTTTCTGAGAAACGTGAGTTCTCAGGTAAAAATGAATCCATTGATTCAGAATTGTCGTCCAGACACGATTATTAATTCTATCGTAAAAGCGACTCATTTAGGCTTGGATATAGGAGTTCTGGGATCGGCGTATTTAGTTCCTTATGGTAACCAGGCTTCTTTGATTATCGGATTTGCAGGTTTAATTGATTTAGCATTTCGCAGTGGAACAGTGAAAAACATTCACAGTGGGGTAGTGCGAGAAAATGACGATTATCTAAGGACTCATGACGATTTCACTCATGATTATAGAGCTTTTGATACCTTAGAGCATCGGGGCCAAGTTGTAGGAGCCTATTGCCTTGTGGATTTGAGTAATGGTGGTCGCCAGATCGAAACGATGAGTCGAGACGATATTGACCAGATTCGTTCGGCTAGTAAAAGTGGTCATGGTCCAGCCTGGAGCGATTACTTTGACGAAATGGCTAAGAAATCTGTAATTCGAAGGGCTTTGAAAAGAATAAAACTAAGTCCTGAAGTTCAAGAGGTGATTCAGGCTAGTGACGATGCGGAGTTTATTCCGGCAGAAGTGCGGCCTCCTGCAAAACAGACTAAAAAAAGAGGTGTTGGAGCCTTGGCGAGTAAGCTCTCTGAGAAGCCGGCAAGTGCCCCAGAGCCTGAAGAAGCAGATTTCTCTGTAGTGTCAGAGGTAGTTGAAGAAGATGCCCCAGAGCCTCATGTCGAGCCTGTCCAGGATATAGACGTAGATGTGTGGGATTTGCATAAAGACAAGGCTAATCAGCTGGCTCAGAGAATGGGTGATCCGATCCGCAAGTGGTATAAAATTACAAAACCTCGTGAGAAAATGATGATAGATAGAATGAAGGCTGAAGGATTTACCGTTTCGCAGGTTGAAGAATTTTGGGAAGTAGTGTTTAATGCGTTTCTTCCGTTCGATACTTCAAAAGTAGCCGATTGGAAAGACAACTGTGACCTTGACGTTTTGCTGCGAGTGCCTAAAAAAGGGAATAAAGATCATTTTGTAGCCGCCCAAGAAGGTGCTTACAAAGGGTCAGACTTTTCCTCTGAGCCTGTCGCGGCATTGCAAATTGAGGATTTGATACAAGACTAATACTCTCTCAAAGGACTCGATCATGCACGTACTGGCCGAAGAGACTATCGGTCAAATTGAATTTGAAGCCGGTGGAACAAGGTTTTCTATCGAGATTTCTTCAATGTTTGGTACGGTCAGGGTAGAAATCACTTCTGAAGATTTCCCTGATAATGATCGAGTCCTTATTCATTATTTAGACGAAGAAGAATTCCCTCGCCTTTCATTTTTCGATGTACACTCTAATGACAAAATGGAGTGCTGGACCTTCATAGATATACTAAGTCATGTATGTCAACGCTGGGATCATGAAGACGAGTATTTCCTTTTAGAGATTGCATTACTTCCAGAGGTAATGATTTTAAGCGAAATGGTCAGAATCGCTCATGACAAAAGTCGTCTTTGGTATGCTTGGGGCTGTCCAATGAATGCAGCCCTGCACCAACTGTTCAAAACTATAACAAAAAGAAATGCCAACTCTAGAGACGAGCGAAGTCATGCTTTGTATTGTCATGCTAGTGATGTCTTGAGGACTATTACAGCGGCAAGAAGAGCAGAAATAAGAGAAAACTAATGAAGATAAAAAAGCGAAAGCACTTAATTTTGGCGTGGGGTAATGATTTTAACGGCTACATAAAGGAACGAGAATACGATGTCCACTTTGGGAAATCAGGGAAAGAAGTCTTCGTCGCAACGCCGGAAGCGGTCTTCGAGATCCAGCTCCCTGGAAACTCTTGCCAAAAATGTACTTGTAGGAAATAAACTTCCAGAGTTTGTCCAAGAGCATAGGTTTCATCCTATTCGCAGGTGGCGATTTGATTTTGCATGGCCAGAGCAAATGATTGCACTTGAAATAGAAGGCGGAATATTTATAAAAGGAAGGCACACGTCACCTCACGGGTTTATAGCAGATTGTGAGAAATATAATACTGCTACCCTTTTAGGCTGGAAGGTGATTCGCGTGACTTCCCCTCAAATCAAATCTGGTGAACTTCTTGAGTGGATAAAGACCGCTTTTGAAGACGACTGCTCATTATAGATCTAGCATGAGAAATATCGACAAATTTCTTACTAGTAAAATCAGTACCTAATTCTTGTTTAGAGAGATTATTGATCTTTTCCAACTGATTTTCGCCTAATGGGCAATGCTTGTTCCAAAAAGCCTCGCTTTGAACATGATACGCCCTAAGAGCCTTCAGCCACTCCTGAGCCTCTTTGTCCCTTCTTACGGCCTGAGTGTAAGATTCAACGTCTGCATGGATTGGGAGGCCAACCAGACCCCTAACAAACTGGTGCAAGGAACTAATATGACGAGATCCGTCTTTCCAAGTCCAAAAATCTGTTTCATTTAAAGTTCTTCCAGGATCACACATGAAATAAGAAAGCCTTGAGCTAAAGTCATTTTCATTTGTGACGTATATCCGTCCACAAAAATATTGAATAACTGAAGTCAGCTTTCCGTTGTTAAAGTTAAAAGTTGCCTTTTCTTTAAGCATATTTGCCATCCTTTTCCATTTCAATTATATGCTCATACGCAACTTCTATGCGTAATATTTGGTTGAATCTTTTATTGTTAGATAACTTTTTTATAGATTCTAAATCTTTTAAAAACTGTTTAATTAATTTCAATTCTTTATCTGTGTACATCATTGTGCCTTTCTTAGCTCAATATCTTCATTGCCAAAATTACCTGCTGTGGGACTTGGCCATTCCCGCAGCATCTTAATCGATCTGCTCGGTATTCTTTTTTCGAGGTCAATCTCGGAGTGTGATACTTCTCACCCACAGGAATGTCAGCAGGATCTTCTTCCCAGTACTTGGCTGGTTCCGCAATCATCGAGTAGTTCCACCAGCGTTTCATATCGAGGTTGATGAAGTCCAGCGAAGTCCAACCAATCGGCCATCCCATGAGCCATTCCACCCAATCGGGGTTAAGTCTTTCCTTTCCGCTTGTCTTCTCATTGACATGATCTAGGCGATCCATCCGAACTTTACCCGTTGACTTTCTGATTGCTGAGTTTTTACCTTTATGGTCAGAGGCTGTTGGCGTGGGCCATTTTTTATCATGAAAATCCACAGCATCGTTAAGATCGTTGCTTCTTTCCTTATTGACATATCTTGGACCATGCCCGTTTTTCCAATCACGGGCTTGTGGGGTGGGCCATTTTTTTTCATGAGCAGATACGGCATCTCTTAATATTGCCCCCCACCGAGTGCCGTCTTTATTGACGTTATACCAGCCTTTATTTCCTTTTTTTGCCGGTCTCGCTCCTCCGCCTCGATCAGAGACTGTTGGGGTAGGCCAAGCGTCAACAGCTCCTTGTGCAGAAAACGGAGACTTGTTATTCAGCATTTGAGTGGCTTCCTCTTCGCTCAAGTTTCCTTCAAGAACCTGCTTCCGTAGCAGACGGACGCTGCCTTCATTGGGTCTAGTGTTAACTGTTGGCGTGGGCCACGCACCACCAACGCTTTCTAAGATGCGAGGCTCCGGCTTCTCTAGCGGAAATAACTCCCCACTTACAATCGTACCCCAGATCGGTAAGGTCTCCGGCCACGACTCGGACGTACTTTCTGATTCCTGGAACGTTTTCGAGAATAACTCTGCTTGGGCGTACTTCTCCGATGATTCTGGCAGTCGCTGGCCATTTATTTCTGGGGTCGTCTGCTCCTTTTTGCTTTCCTGCAATGGAGAATCCTTGGCATGGAAATCCAGCAGAAATGACATCGACAACGCCATGCCAGGAGTACCCGTCGAAGCTGTCAACGTCGTCCCAGATTGGGAAGACTGGGAGGCAGTTGTCTTCTTGCCTCCGCATAAGGATCTCTCTGCAATACGGATCTTTTTCCACCGCACACACGACCCGGTGACCCAGACTTTTGCTTGCGAGAATGCCTCCACCAACTCCAGCGAACAATGCCAACTCATTCAAAGCACCCCCCTAGATACAAAATAACGCTGATAAAAAACAGGCCACTAATTACTAGCAAGATAAACTCTATCTTGTTCCAGAAATTTTCTATCGTAGTTTTCATTGGTCCCCCTAAAAGACTTGGGCCATTCCGGTTACTCCGAATTGAGCATTTTTTCTTATACGATAAGAGATTTCAAAAAACTTCTTTTTATCTTTAGGGTCATCTATAGTCTCGGCGGCTTCGGCTCGAACTTTATTATAAGCTTCGCTCGTGTGACGACCAATCAGGGTCTGACTTCCGTCTTCTTCTAGAAAATAGAAACGCGTCGGCCTCTCGCTTAATATCAGTTTCTTCTTTGCCGTTTCACTTAGGACTCGAATTGCTCTCGTCATCTCTCTCAGTGAGAATTCTCTTGGTCTCATTTTTCACCTTTCTTTTTTTCACAGACTCTCTCAATGTTGCTTTTTTGAGAATGTCTGCTGCACTTTCTTTTCTCAAATCTTCAATGCTTACGACTACGCCTTTAGGAATTGCCGTCGTGCCTCCAAAAGTTTTATCTTTTGTTGCAGAATCCGCAACTATTAGCGTGTCTTTGTTGTCAAGGAGAATCCAGCCTACTGTTACGCACAGAATTGGCTGAATCTCCTCAACGACTTCCTCGATGCTACCTACCCAATCTGCTCTGGCTGTAATATCTCTCCAAACGACTACAACCAAACGCTTTAAATTAGTGGGTATTTTTGGATCTAAGATTTTTAACCAGCACTAATCCAAGCATCTATATCAATTGTAGTTCCTTTTAGAACTATATTGAGACGGCAATAACGACCTTTTACAGCAAACTGCATTGCAGAATTGCCCGTATCTAAATCACCGTCACTTGCTACAACACCTGCAATCGATGTTGAAGGTACATTTTCAATCCTGTCTAGACGTACTTGGCCAGTTGTAGTAGTAACAGGTCCGGTATACGTAGTTCCTGAAAACCAAGTTAAGTTATCAGGAGACCACTCTACGTTAATACTTGCATTATTACTTCCTGCATTTACAACATTGACCATTACATATGGTGGGGCTTTTGGTGGACTAATTCCCGTGTCAGCAATAAAAACATCTACGGAATCTGAAGCCCCAGTAGACGTTTTATTATCAAAAACTTTTACGGATTTCATTTTTCTTACTCCTTATTTTTCTAACACAAAAAACAACATACCTTATTTTGCAGTAGGTTGGGATAACAATTTTCTTTTTGCAGTCCACCATGTTGCTACAGCCGTAACTGTTGCTACAAGGGCTTCGCTCCAGGGAGAAGGTATCAGAGGTCTTGCAACCGAAAGAGCGTCTTCAGCTGTGCTAGACGCGTCCTCTCCTCTGTAAAAAAGAGTATCAGAAATGTCAGTTACAGTTTCGCAGCCGACTAGCAGTAACATTATCAGAACTAAATATTTCATTTTCTAATTTCCTCTCGAAGTCTTCTGACTTCATTTAAAATTTCCTCAGATTCTTTTCTGTTTTCTTTTAACTCATGATGCATCAAAGTTAAAACTTGATTCAGATTGTTAATTGCATGACTTACTTTTCTAATTTCGGTTTCTAACCGAGCCATTGTTTTGTTTGTATCCATTGCCACATGACCATTGCCATTTTTTGATTTAGACAAGAAAGAAAAAACTTCCCTAAGTATGAGTATTGTCAGGGCAATCGCACCAAGACCGCCAGTCCATTCAATGTTTTCCATGTCATTAGAGTCCTTGCATTAAATTTCTTAACTTTTGCTGGGCTGGTAAATATGCGTCTTGATAATTTCTATACTTTAATGGGTTCTGCCGTTGCCGGTTCAAACTTGGTAGTACGTCAAGTCCTAGTCTAAGTTGAAATAAATTTTGCAACGGAATCATACGACGGCTTGCGTTGTAATCGCCTTCACTAAAATCCTCACCTTTAATCGCTTTATCGAAACCCGCTCCGATTACTCCTGTAAAATCGTTTATTAGGCCGGCGGTAGGCCCGAATAAAGTATCGACTCTCGACCTTGCTTGCATACGAGTTAAAGCTCCTGTGCCTGTCAGAGTTGAAACTCCGAATCCTGTCAGTCTTTCCGACATTGCATTTCCTTGAGAAAGCCAACCTAACGTACCTCCTCGGTCTATACCTTCAACAATAGACTTTTTCCACCAAGGCACTCGTGCAATGAGTCGGCCTTTTCTATCTCTTTTTTCTTCGTCTTCAAAAGGATCTTTCCCATTCAATGCTTGTCGTATCCAGTACGATGCGGCTCCAAGGGAGGCTGTTCCAATAAACATAATAACTTGGTTCATATCTCCCATAGCCATTTTCTGAATCATAGGAATTGTTGCTTGAGAAGTTGCAGCCATAGAGAAAGAACCAAACTGGCCTGCAATTCTTCCTAGTTCGGTATTTGTCATCCATCTCGGCAAATCAGCGGCACCTGGAGTAACAATTGTTTGATTTACTCTCTGAAAAATAAACCGCTCAAAAGCCAAGCGATCTTGACGAACTAAGTTTTCGTCAACTCCAGGAAGCGTGTTCCACATCCCAGTTTGAGGATGATAAAAGTCTCCGCCTATAAATGTTTTTTTGTTTTGACCAAACGAATCTTGGTATGAAGCCCACCGACGAAACTGGTCTTCTCCGATACCAGTCCCCTGAATAAAACCTTTGTCGCTTCTAGAAAGTCTTTTTCCCTGCTGAATCTTTTTCGCAATCGACATCGTTTTGTTTTGAATAGCAATAGCATTAATTTCTTTCATCATGCCATTCCAACTATTTAGCCCTAACCATCGACCCATTGTATTAGCAACGCTTTCTCCAGCTCGCTCGACAATATTTTGCCGGTCAGGGTCAAGCGGGTCGAGTCCATGAATTCTTCTGTTACGATCTCCGCCAAGGACTGCTTCATTTGCATATAAATATTCTGCTATATCCCTGCGATACTCAGCTTTACTAATAAATGGATTTAATCGCGTTGCAAAGGCTCGCAAATAATTAGGTAATCCAACTTGAGCAACGCCAACCAGTGCGTCGGGCATACTGGAAATTAAAAATCCACCACCCAATCGAGAGTAGTTTAAATCCCTAACAGTTTTTCCGATTCTTCCCAAAGCATCTCCAGGAGTATCTCTTCCGCGTAACCTGTCAAAAACAACCTTTAAGTCCTGTAAATCTCGATCCATTTTTTTGCGTAACTTTTCTTTTTCTCTAGTCTTTCTTTTAAACGACAAACTAGAATCCGCGTCAATATCTCGTTGCATTCTCTGGAAGTCTAGTTGCAATTGAACTTGAAGTTGTTGGGAGTTGTTGTTGACCATATATGATTTACGGCGAGAGTTGGCTACAGAGGCTAATACTCTAGATTTGTTAGTAACAATAAGTCTCTGCAACATTTGAGCGGGAGTTACAGCCCCTTCAAAATTGATCTCGTTTAAACCAAACTTGCTAGTATTAAAATCAATATTTAATTCGTTTGTTCCGCTTACAACTGCATTGTCTGCGTACTTATTTATTTGAGTTCTTTGGTTACCCATCGTGTTTTTAAACTCAAGAGCGTTAGCGTTTAACTCTGTAAGTTGATTTTCAAGATCTTGAATTAATGATCTGCCTAAATTAGTAGCTCTTGCGAGTCGTAACTTTTCAGATATATTTCTAATTTCCAGTTGGGTTCTTCGGTAGCCTTTTCTAGCTTCTTTAAGATTTGTAACTAAACTGTTTAGCGTTTCTTGCAAATCCTGCTGACTCGTGTGGCCTAATCTTTCTAAATCTAGATTGACTCGTAAGTTAGATTGCAATTCCAAGTGAGACGCATCGTCAAGGATTTCTTCTAATTCTAGCCTAGTTTCATTGATCTCTTCAAAACCAAAACGATCAGGATTTGTGTTCATTTCCTCAAGTCTGTTTACTACATTTGTATATCTAGTCTGCAATGCAGGGCTAAGACGAAATCCGTCCATGTGATTCCCCATTGCATTCGCAGCCATTAGCTGAGGCAGAAGAACTCGAACCTGTTGTTTTTGGAGAGTGGAAACATTATGTTCTATAAAAGGAGACAGGAAACGGTCTTCAATATCCAATACACGATTATTTAAACTGTTAGTGCTTCTGACTTGGCCGCCGCTGTCATCTTCTATTTGATCTCTCAAACGAAGTTCAACAGCATTTGCTAAATTTTCCCAGTTATCAGGATTTCCAAGATCATCAATACTTCTTTGGTATTGATTTAAACTATCATTTAATTGCTCACTATCATATTCCAACGCTCTTCGGTCAGGATTATCTGGAGCCATATTACGCAAACGGTTATTGATATCGTCTAATTGTTGTTTAACTGCGTCTCTTTCACTTATCAATCCAGGTAATTCTGTCAATCTCTTATGTTCAAAAGCCTTTATCAATACTGCACGTAACTGTTCAGGGTGCATATCAATTTTGTCTCTTTTATATCTTCTCTGCAAATAGTTGCTGGCAAATACAGCATCGATTTGTTGTTCTGTAAATGCTCCTGCTGTAACGGCTGTCTTTCTCATTGCGTCAGAAAATTGACGATTAATTCCCGCTACTTTTTGAATAACATCAATCTCAGCTTGGCCTAAACCAGCAAAAGGATTGACTTCTATTAGTTCACCTGTGATCTCGTCAATGACGAAATCGTTAGCAGCATTTTGTGGATCTACAATATCAGTCCTTACTGCCGCTCTTCCTGCTAAATCTAGGACTTCTTGTTTTGAAAGTCTGCCACCATTAGCTATATAACTTGATATTTCCGTATTCATGCGTACTTCTATACGGCCAGCGGCTACTTCAGCGACTCCTAAAACCGCTTCAATGCTCTGCGTATCTAAAGTATTCTCTCTTAGAATTGCTGGCTTGGTCATGATATCCAAGGCCGCCCTGGCAAACTGCGAATTAGACCTAGAAAGATTCATTGCCGGATTCAAGAATAAGAATTTTACTAGCATTTTTCCAAAGAAAGTATCTTGGCCTAAAATTCTAGCTAACTCAGGATTTGTGCCCCTAGTTGCTTCTAATAAAATTCCAGAAAGTTCTTCTCTTGTTTCTCCATAAACAGCAAAACCTTGATCTCCGTCGAGAAGATCATCTAATCTCTGAGCTTGTTCAGGATTGTTTTGCAAATAATCGTTTATTCCCTGTTGAGAAATTAAACTCTCTGGATTGTCTGTTCCTAATAATGCTCGGCTTGTCGCAGTAGATGCCGAACTTATAGAACCAGAAATGCCCCCAAATAGCCCTCCAAGTGCCACGCCACCAAAGAGGTCACGATGAAACTCTTCGTCTGTACGAGTCATTTGTGCGGCTCTAAGAAAAGGCTCCGCTACGGATAAGCCAATGACGTTCTCAGTCGCTCCGACCGCTCCGACGGCCAGTGGCCTCGTGGCTAACCCAACAGCCTTGGCGGTTCTCATGGCCCCACCTAGAGCAATGTAATTAATCGGATCTAAAAGACCAGCTCCAAGACCTGCTGCTAAACCAGTCCCTATTCCCGCTTGCTCTATAATTTGCCGGTCATGGTGTTCTCTTTTTACCTGCTCTAATTTATGTACGGTTTCAAGACGATTATTGGAGTTTATAATTGAAGCATAGGCATCGGGATAAAGTTCTTTTATCCAAGCATTGTTTTTAATATCTACGTCTTCAATAGCATTGTAATTAGAGTCTTTAGCATAGTCACGATCCCAAAGTCCTGTTGCGAAGTTCTTTACTGTGTTTGTCTGTCGAAAAAAAGCACCGGCTGTTTCCATAAATCCACTGACACGAGTCGGCTGCATTAAAAATCTGGCTCTGGTTTCGTTACTTAAATTTGACAACATGGTCAATTGGTCATAACTGCTTTTGTTTTTCAGGTGTTGGTTAAAGATTTCTTGTTGGTTCATTTGGATTCCATTTCATACAAGTTATGTAAATCTTCTACCAAAGAGAAAAATTGTTGGTTTGTGAGACCTAGAATAAACACGGTAGAGTTACCAGGCATCACTTGAGATAATCCAGTCTGCATAGTCTTTAATGCCGCGTTTGGATTTTGACCGTAAGATTCCAACATTTTCTGGCTTTCCGTTGTGTAATATTTTCCGTACCAGCCTTTTCTAGCTCCTTTAGGTTTCTTAATTAGGCCGCTTACGAATAAAAAATCTTTGTCTTCAGAATCAATAGATGCATATAGCATTTTGGAAATTTCACGGATTGCTTTAGGTTCATTAGAAGATACAAAACGCTGCACATTTCTAACATCCATGTCATAATTAGATGGATAATAAGATCCATCTTTTCTAGGCATAGTGTTGAAATCAGCATTGTCTTTTTTCCACTGCTCAACATTGCTCTCTAAATCCTCTGGTACATACGGCTTGCCGAATTTAGTTGTTGGAATTGAAGGCAGAGCGTCAGAGCCGAACTGGATACTTTGACCCAAAGCATCTTGAATAGGAGTAATAGGGTTTATTTTGATTTCTATGTTCTGGCCATTAAGAAGGTTAGAGTAGCGAGGATTATCAGGAACGACTCGCAACATACCGTTGTTTATTTGAGCCTGACCTGGAATAGATATTTCTACCCCGTTCTCCATACGAACATCTACGTTCATACGCAACTGTCCCATAAATCTATTTTCTAAACTTGGGAATGGGTTTACAGGTTTTACCGCTCCGGTAACTTTTTCTGGAGATTTAGTTTTTGGCCATTGCTCTAGAATCATATACGGAACTTTTAAAGTTTCTGTATAGAGATCAATAAAGCCTTTAGAAGTATCAATTACAATTCGACCAAAAGCAGATTCTGTTAAAGATTTCATTTTATCTTTTGTGTCAACAGGTGGTTGCTTTGCTGTTGCTTCTGAAAGATCTTCAATCAAAGCAAACGGAAACTTTAAAGTCTCCCCAGCTAAACCAGCGGCACCGCCAGCAATTTCTGATCCAGCGTCAAAAACTTCTTCTGCAACGTCAAAAACTGGTTTAAGTTCTTTACCCATTTGTGAGTCCATAAACGCTTTACCCATTGCCTTGGGTGCATCGTAGTACAAGGTTCTTACTGTGGACCAGGCTCCTTCGGCGGCTCCTCCGACTATTTCTCCAATAGCTTTATAAAAAGGTGCATTTTCGTCAACCGGCAGAGATCCTTTTGGTGATTGTTCGATAATCTGTTTCCACAGATCGTAAGCAAGAACTTTAATGGTACTTCCGGCAAGTTCTCCGTATCCAACGGTAACGTCTTCAACGACTTTCATTGTGTCAGGCCAAAAAGAATCAAAATCGGTACTGTCAAATGAATCCTTGGCCGCTGTGGCAAAATCTACTGGCAAATCAGCTAGTTGTCCTACAGCAGAGTCTTCCAGTGTTTTTCTAAACTTTTGGCCTTTAGGACCACGGCCCGTAAGCATTTGCACGAAGGTGTTTCCGGTTTCCGAAAGCTCTTCTATTAATTGTTCAACCCTCTTAAAAACAGATTGCACACCACGATCATCTAAAATTTGTTTTACTAGTGGCTCTTGTATCAATGGATCTTTAATGATTCGATCTGGCAACGCTTCATAGACTTGATCAGTTTTTTCATTGACAAAAGAAGCCAGAACTGCTGCACCCTCGTCTGCAAGATCTAGAACGTCTTTTCCAATTTCAGGAATGGTTTGTGTGTCAGTTATTCTTGTAATTAAAGAAATACGCCCTTTGGCGTAATCTTCTAGGGAAAAATTCGTAGTAAAAGTTTCCCGAAATTGAGCTTGAACATTTGGGGGTACTGTAAATTCATTTATAACTGTAGGATCGTCGATAATTACTTGCTTCAGGCGTTCTTGAAATCTTTTGTTAGCTACATCCATTACTACTGTCTGGAAATCGTCTGACAATTTTGCGTTTTGAAGAATCAGTTGTAAGAAGTTTTCTTGACCAGTTGGACTAGCAGTAGTAAATACATTTTTTAAACGGTCAAGAGCACGGCTAAGAGTTGGATTTAATTGAACTCCATTAGTTATTTCATAAGAACCAGGATTTTGAAAGTCGTTGACAACCGTATGGATTATTTCATGGTACATATTTCTAAATCTTGGAACCATTAAAAACGGAGGAATTGGATCTTGCGGAACAGTTACTTCTGGAACTCTGTCCACAAATACAAGTTTGCCCTGTTCGAAATCGCGAGATCTAAGGTTCTTCCAAGTTTCAGTAGGATCATCAGAAATGTTAGCAATAACTAAATTCCAAAGGTTTCCAACCCCGTACTCAATTTCCTCCCAGACTTCTGTTCCTGCTACAGACGCTACTTTTACAACAGCACCTAACGCAGTTTCTGCAACTCTTCCTGCTGCGTTTTGAGGATCGAAATAAGGTTCATTCATGCCGCCAGTTGCTCCTTGAACTACGACATCTGCCGCTTGCTCCGCAGTTAACTCACTAAGCTTTTTGCCTTGATGAAGAGGTACTCCGTTTTGAAGCTCAATAGATCCGAATCCACTTCCGTGCTTACTTATGCGAAATGCCATTGAATTTTTGTAATTTAAATCCAAGTAAAATTCTTCAATAAAAGTAGGGTATATTTCCTGAGTTTGTTCTGGATCTAGAGCAATTTTATAGAAACCTTCTTCTGTTCTTTCTAGCACTGCTCCTGAAATAAACGTTTTTTTAGTGTCTTTAGGCATTGTTTCCCAGTTAGAAATCTTCGAGGGGTTAGCGTCAAGCTGACGAATAATCTCATCTTGCACCCACGCCAGAGTGCCTTGTGAATCTGTTTTTTCTGGGTCTAAAAGTCCATTCACAAGGATATTTCCATTTTCAACAAACTTTGTAGTTGCTTTTAAATTTCCCCATGCCAGTAGTGCCCCTATAGGCATTTTTTTATCCAAGGTTATGAATGGATTATAGTCCGCCTGCATGAATGAGAGTTGGTCGCCGGTAATAATTGTGTTAACCAAATACGTCTGCTG
>Ga0316202_10001810_pt1 | contig 15435 bp, 23 predicted proteins | sample 3monrhotite_MG_FD_204934 | JGI IMG/M metagenome (GOLD analysis project Ga0316202, IMG submission 204934) | Microbial mat bacterial communities from mineral coupon in-situ incubated in ocean water Damariscotta River, Maine, United States -... | ecosystem: Environmental > Aquatic > Marine >... | reverse complement strand
ATTGTTTGCATTTACGATAGTCTGGTAGTTCTTGAAATTTCTCTAATAATTGGATCATGTTCGCTCGCTTCATTTTTTTATGAAACTTAAGCAATATATGTTCCTAGCTTAGTTTTGATTTACCGTGGCTATTATCAATAAACATTAAATTAGAAACATAAATATGATAAAATGATGAAAAGTTATGTGAGTTAGTACAAAGACAATCAGACTCTTCGATATAGAAACCGTCAGCCTCGACAATATCCATCCCAGAGCGAGTAAAAATATAATCATGGTTAATATCAGTCATTAACGAGCCTTTACTAAATAAGAAGTAACACTATCAACAGCAGTACCATTAATACGTAAAAACTCTTTGATTTTTGCGACTACTTCATCTTTAGAGCGTGTTAGTTTGACATTATGTAAAATCACTTGACACGAATAACTGCCAATATTACGGACAAAAGCCTTAACCATTCTGTTGTAGTTAAAATCGTCAACTGGTTTAACATCAGAAATATCCTCATATTCAATTTTATAAATAGATTTTACTTTCATAGTAGTAACGTCCTCTAAAAAGATTTTTAAATTCTCAGAAGTAGAAGCCTCATATGTTGCGCTTCTAGTAGTAGCTCCTTGCTGTAGTGATACTTTATAAAGAGGCATCTGTCATATCACCGTCTGTAACTTCTAAACCCATAACAATCTTGACTAAGATAGTAAGGAGTGCATTATTTTTAATTAATTCAGCTTTTTGTGCGTCTAACGTCTCTTGACAAGTCATGAAGAAACCCTTTCAAATTTTGATGAATTTAACATTTCTAAAAACAGTTGAGATAGTCCAACGACTTTACCGTCAGTATCAGTGTCATACATTGTATTTGCAAGTACGTTCCAGTCTTCTATATTCTCAATCGATGTTTTTCCAGTAATCTTTTTAAGTAAAACCTTATCCGTATCTTGAAAAGAACCAGTGAACGCTTTAAACATAGCAGTTTGTGTATAGACTTCTGCCATTTTAGAACCTAAATCTTGTGAACTCTTATCACGTGTTAAAACATTTTGGCGATTTTGTAAACTAGCACCTAATAAATTACTTTGAGTATGTTCATTGTTTCTTGCTTGAAATTGATTTCCTACAACTGAAGTGAGTACTTGCGCGCGTGCTATATTATTTCCATCTGTATGAGAAATATAATTACCAACAGCTTTAGCACCAACACCTTTGGCAAGACGCTTAAACTTTGAAAGAAAACCCGAACCAGTAGCAACAGCAAGAGCCTTTTTAGGAAAAGCCATGAGAGCCACAATAGCTGGAGTAGAATATTTAAATATTAGTTCTATAAATTCTTGTTCATATCTAAACATAACATTCATTGCACCAAATACTATAACACTTGATGCACCCTCAGCAGCTTCTCTAAGTACTGGATTATCTATTGCTTGTATATACTCTTTGGTAGCTTCTCTAGCACCAGAAACAGCAGTTAGCGAAATAACCGTTTCGAAAAATTCCTCAGTAGCGTTTTGCCCTACATTACCTAAACTCATACTGTAACCTCAGTACCAGTTGCACCAGACAAGGTATTGACTGTACCATCTTCATTTAGTACACCATCGGCAATTAATTGAGCCTTCATATCATCCAGACCCTGCTTTCCTTTTTCACCAGAGCCATCACCCATTAAAGAGTTAGGTGTAAAGAATTCTGTCAAGTTATCAACACTAACACCACCAATCATAGTCTCTAAAAAACCACCAATACTATCAACAGCTTCCATTAATTTAGGTTGACCACTTAAAAGTTCATCAACAAAATCTAAAGTAAATTGAGATTTATCAGCTTCGTTTCTAGCTCTTGAACTATCTAAATCGTTTTTTACATCCATAGGAGATTTACCAGAAATATCTAAACTATCACCATCAACAGTAGTACAATTATCTTGAGGAGTTACGAAGTTTTCTTTTATTGTTGCACCATGTTCGTAATATTTTTGCCTATTTTCAGGCATTAAATGATTAGCTAAATTAATTATAGATTGATTTGCATCTGAACCCTGAATAGAGTCAGCGACGTAACCAAGTATTGCAACAGTGTCAGCATTATGTAATGAACTAACATAATCAGGATTACTCATTAAACCCTCATGATGTTTTTGTAAACCTTTTAAAGCATCACGTTTATCTTGCTCAATCTGTAACATATTATTATTATGAGAAGCTTGCAAAATCAAACTAGCGTTCATGGTAGCCAACATCTTATTTGTAGCATCATGACCAGCTTGATAGCCATCATTCATAAGGTTAAGCAAACCTTTTTTAGAACCATCTGGATTAATTGGATTATTACTTGTATCTTTATCCATAAAAGGCAAATTATAAACTTTATTACCGTTTAAATCGTATCCAGTATGTACGAGCTTACCCTCCTCTATTGTCTCATCATAAGTTGTTTTAGCATCATCAATAGACTCAGTAGCATTGACAGTAATAGTATCCCCATACTGAACATTATCATCAACTGCATTTATAAGAGTCAAATTATGAGCGCTAGAAATACTTTTAGATTTCTCAAAACTCTCACTAATTAAGCTAGATGAAGAACTAGTAGTAATGCTAAGATTACCGCTTATCTCATAGTCAGGCAAACCGAAAACAGTATCAGACGGCTCATAAATCTCTTTTTCAATATAAACACCATTTTCTTTATTAATTAAGTCTGCTTCTTCATTTAATTTCTCAATGTTTGTGTTTAGTTCTTTAAGAGTGACTTTTCTCTTTGAATGAAAATCATTTCTAGCAGTCTGTATTTTTGTTATACGAGTCTTAACTGCACTAAAATCTATTGCAAAAGCCATAACTAAACTACTACTGGAGCTTTTACAACATACATAGACGGTGTTATCATAGTACGCTCACCACTTTCTAAGACATATATGATTGTGCTTAGATTTCTAGCTATATCGGTAATAGAGATATGACTACTTTTTACAGTCCAAGTATCGAAACCATCTTGAATTACTCCATTAGCATCGGAAATGATTACCTCTGCACCATCAATAAAACTTGCACCGTTTGAGCCATTCAAACTAGCAAGTGATAAAGTTCTTTGATTAGATATTAGACTCTGTAAAAGAATTGCATTTTTCGTATCAATTAAATCTGATATATCTTGAAGTGTAAAAGATACACTTTCAACTGGTACAGTTGGTGCAACAACTTGGAATTGTTTTACTGGATAATCATATAATCCAATAATAGTACCGCTATTTTCTAAAACCTTTTCACCAGCGTTTAAGTCAGTAAAGTAAAAATATAATACATCACCCTCTTTATAGTAATATATGTCAAAGTCTAAATTTGAATAAACCTTAGTATGCGTAGTCTCAACTAAATCATTATAAACTAATTGAACATTAAAAGGTGTAGTACCATCATAAGTTTTATCAACGATATAAACACCAATAGTAGTTGGATAAAAAACACCAGCACCTTTATCTTCATAGCCGTCAACCATAACATTAAAAATATAGGTATCAGCATAACAATCTAAATAATCAACAGTCGTTGTTAAGCTTAATGCTGAACTACCTCTTAAAAAATCTTTATTTAATGGAAATATAATAACGTCAGAATTAATATTAATCATTACAATGCCACCTTTTTCAAGGGAGTAGTACCATCACAAGCAAAACCAACATCGGCTAAAGTCTTAGATGTGCCATCTGTTGAATCAACAAAGTAAAAGTACATATAATCTGTATTTAGAACAGCATAAACTGAAACCTCTGCAAGAGTCACAACTAAAGTATGTTCATTTAAAACTAAAGATGATAAAAGAGCATTATCAACAGAAACAGGAGTTAAAGTATCATCAGAAGAACTAATTGAAATACTAAAAGTAGTTGCTACATTATCAACATATGTGCCAACAGCAATTGACATAGAATATAGATTAGTAAATTCTTTCTTGTCAAGATAAACAGTAATTTGGAAAGATGAAATTTGCATAGTCCATTCACCATAAATAAAATTCAATGGCATAGTGACAACACTATCATTGATGTTAAGAAAATTTATCATACTAAAGAACCTCCAATATCTTTTCAGTAATAGCCTTTTTTACTGGCTCTATATCTGAATTACATAACTCATTTTTTGCACTACTAACTAGTGAACCTAAAACACTTACAACTAAGTTTGCTAAAAACTTTTGCCACATTACCAACCCCTTAAATTTGTTAATAAAAATATGAATGAAGACGTAAAAAGAACGCCAACAAAGAAAATCATGTTTATTTGCCAAGTTTCAAAAAACTCATTCATTAGTCACCTACCCATGAAACAAGTTTTTTTGATGTATCAATATCTAGGTGAATAAAATCCTCATAAATACCAACACGTTCAACTCCTACAACATACGCAGAATGAATAATTTTCACCCTAGTCTCTTCATTTGCCAAAATATCAACTGCTAAACCTTTTGTATGTGCGCTATGTTCAACACCACCCATTTGTTTATTGTGCTTAGTACATCTATAACCACTAGTAACGATAAAGGGAACATCTGCCAGCATTCTCACTTGATTTAAACTATCAAGTAGAGCTTGGTTCATTTGACTATAACCGCAACAGTTACAAGCGAACTCACTCTTTTTAAAATACACACCGTAATCTAATTCCATTTAATACCCCACCTTTTCCCATAATTGATTAAAAAACTCTTCACTGCTAACTTCTGTATTAATATTGTTTGCTAAATGTTTAGCCACAAAAGGCAGAAAATTCTCTACTTCATTTGATGCGTTGTATACGCTTTCACCGCTATATCTAAGCTCTTTAGATTGTCCGAAGTGGTCTACATGTTTTAATGTTGCATTCTCTACAAGGCTAAGACCTTTTAAATCTCTTGTGTCCTCTTCTGCTATCTCAAAAGCTTCAACTATTGCATCTTTTGTTATGTCACCGTTATATTTTAGAAGTGTGCTAAAGAGAGTTTTTACTGAGTTACTTACCCATTGACGTGCGCCAGTTCTAGGAGCTTCATAGACATCTAACTGCTCACCGCTATAACCGTTAAACTGCTGGATTAGTTCCCATGCTGGGTGAGTGTCTGAGCGTTGAAATCTTTTTGTTATAGATCCTGGCATAATTGTAATTTGATGGTTATTTACTTTTTTATATCCAGTCATATTTTCTATTGCAGTTTCATCGCTCATATTTAATAGTTTATTTTTTTCTACTGCTCTTTTCCATAAGCTAGGTATATTATTAAGTACACTTTCATAACCATCTATTACACCGCAATCAGTTTTTAATTTTTTAAGTGTTTCACGTCTATATTGTGCTTCAATTCTCCACACATTTTTTGATTTATCATACTCTTTGTTTCTATTCCAGATTAAATCTTCAATATATTTTTTATCAGGAAAGATACTAATTTCAAGTGATTTATTATAGATACGGAGCATATCATCGCCTGAGCCATATACTAGACCCGAGAACTGTTTTCCGTACATGTGTGAGCTTACGTTTAATTCAAAATTTGCTATTTTATTTTTAGTTGTTTTAAATCTATGCTGGTCTAATGGTGTAAAGTCATAGCCTTGTATATCTGTAGCTATATGGATTTCACTTATTACTGGTTTGAAGTTATTTATTAGTTGAGAATTTACTAGATTTTCTATATGTCTTAGAGATTGTAAATAACCTGTTCTTACCAAAAAACTACTTCTAAATTCTACTTTTAGAACTGGATTTTTAGAAGCGTGTGGAACTGGATTATCTTGTTTATCTTTATCATCTATATTGTTTGCATTTTCTCTAAGTGTTACACGTTTAAGAGAGATACTAACGTCTCCATTTTTAATTGTAACTGCGAAACCTTTTACAGTTGTTGCCATAACTTGAAAATTACTATCGTAAAATCTAGTCTGGACAAATCTAAGCTCATTATTTGAGTTATTTATCTCTTGTGCATCTTTTTTTAGCTCTGATAATTTATCAACGACACTATTGTATTTTTCTACTTCACTTTTCAAAGTTTCGTCAGGAAAATACGCATGAAGTTTCAGCGTGTCGATTATTTGAGAGATAATTTTTGGGTTCAAACTTATTCCTTGGTTTAGATTTAAATGTCCAGTTAGACCCCCCTTGTTAATCCAGCTTGGGGAAAAGACTAAAAGACTTAAAAAGAGACACTTTTTTAGCTAAAGCGGGTTCGTAGCCATAGCCATAAAGCTAAAAAATGCCTCTATTTAAAGCTTTTAATTAACCTGTACAGTCACATTTAAGTGATGCTGTACATGCACAATTATGCTATATTTTTCTACTTCCTAAACACATTAAGTAATCTGTCATACCTAATAAGTGAAAATTGCCATCAAAACCATGCAATGCGTGAATAGCTGGCATACTCATTGATGAATTATTAATTAGTTCTTCAATCACTAATTAGCACTCATGAACGGATTAGCTCTAAAATCAGTAAAAATAAACCCTGTCTCTTCTTTACCAAACTTTTTAACTGCACCAACACGACCAAGAAACTGATATGTAGAGCCTAGTTCAATTTGCCAATCATTGCGTTCAATAATTTCAGTCTCTCCACCAGTAAAAGCAATCTTTACATAATTTGTTTGAGGGTAATATCTAGGCTCACCAGTTTCATTATCAATAACTGGAACGCCATCTTTTAAAATTTGTTTTGGTTCTAATGGATATGTATATTTTTCAACTACACGACCAGTTAATTCAACATTGTTTGTATTGTTAAACTCTTCATTTGCTCTCATCATGTTCATAACATCTGCTTGAGTCATAGGTTTGTCAAAGTTTTGTGCGTTTGCACTTTGAGTTTTTGCCTCTGTTTGTTTTGCCGTTACTGTTTTTGTTTCTGCCATCTTCACACCTTTTTCTTTGAAATTTTTAATATTCTGAGTTGCTAACAACCCATAAACTTAAAAACTAAAAGATTGCTGTTTTCCTTTCCAGTCTTTTTGTTGACTTTTTAAATAGTTAAAATTCTTTTCTGAAAGTGCTTGTTTGATTAAAATTTTATTTGATGGGTCAGCGCATATTTTTTGTATACGTCTAAATTCTTGTTTAGTGATTTCAACGTATAGATTTTTCTTTTTATCTGTATTTGCTATTGAGTCTGCATACATGCCATAACTTCTATATGCTTCATGAATTGTTAATACGTACCATTGACCACCAAAATAAATATTCTGTAAAATGTCAAATGATGGGTAACCTCTTTTAACTATTTCTTTCCCCTTAATACCTCTAATTACATCGCCAAAATAAATTATTGAATCTCCCTATAATCTCTGATAAATTCATAAATCTTTGTCCGACCTACTCCACTGTAAAACATAATGGAAGCTACAGTAACAGGCTTATCTTTTACGATTAAAAACATAACAGAGTCCAAGATTGACAATTCAGTTTTAGAAAAATCAAATTGACACTCTCTCATTTTAAAGCCTTAAACATAGTTTCTAATACATCGCGACTAACTTCACTTTTTATATTTACATATCTACTAGTTACCTCTGATGATGAGTGACCCAATATAAAAGCTACCTCTTCTAAAGGAACTTTTAAAATATTTACAAGATAAAATCCAATCATATGTCTAATGTCATGTAAACGCATATGTTCAATATCCGCATCATTTAATATTCTGCGCCATACTCTGCGAATATCGTTATATGGTTTATTAGTAATTGGATTTAAAAATACATATCCATTACGTCCATATTTTCTAGCTCTATTGAATAATGTGCTATAAAGTAAATCAGTCATTTTAAATGAGAGCATTTTTCTTGATTTGTTTTTTTGATGCGGTAGATAGTAGATACGGTTATCTAAATCAATTTCACCCCATTCAATATTCAAAACTTCTGATTTTCTTCTACCATGTGATAGAAATATAAATATGTCACGATACATAGGCTCATGCCAGTTTGTAATTACTTCAAATAATTTTTCAATTTTTGGTTCAGGAAGATTAAAATATATACGATTATCAAAAGCTGGAATTTCTACATGACGAACTGGATTATCTTGTACATATTTCATTTTTATTGAGTAATCAAACATTGTAGATAACATTGCTTTGATATTTTTTAATGTTTTAGGCTTTTTGCCGATATTAGACAAATCGTTTATTAATGTTTGAAAATCTTTGAAATTTAATTTATTTATTATTCTTTTCTCATATTTTGGCTTAATATGATTGTTATAAAAAGATACATATGTTCTGTAAGTCTGTTCAGTTATGTTAGGTTTTCTAAGATTTAACCACTCTTGGAATATTTTATCTAGTGATTTAGTTGATTTTTTAGGAGATTTCTTAATACTGTTTTTATATATTTGCAGTGCCTTAAGTGCCTCTTTGTCTGTTAATCCTTGACCTAAGTATTTAATATATTGTTTATTTTGGTATTCAAAACGAGCGTAATACGAAATTATGCTATTCTTTTCTTTAGTAAAAAGATTGCGATAAATTGTCTTTTGCATAATTTTGACCTTTTTGGAATAGGTTTTGCATATTGAATACTGAATTAATTTTCAATTACTGAATTGTAAAGCTTAAATACTTAAATAAGTATTAAAATAGAAATAAATTAAGGTTTTAACATGAATTATAAGAATTTTGGCGTTAGAATGAAACTTTTAAAAAGTGAGTTAGGTTTAAATCAAAAAGAATTTGCAAAAGCTATAGAAATATCACCATCAAAGCTAAGCCAATACGAGACAGGAAAATATTTAATGAAAATTGATGTAGCAATAAAAATAAATAATATTTTTAATGTTAGTTTAGATTGGCTGTTTTTAGGAAAAGGTGAAATATTTATAGAAAACAATGAAGACATAAATATAACAGGAGATATAAATAAAAGTGCAGTTGCAATTAAAGGAACAGCAACAAATAACAGTAACAATAATGAATTATCGAAAGAAGAAAATGAAGAAATAGAGAAAGTATGTCAAGTGATAAGGAAATTATCCAAACAGAAAGTTAAAAAACTTTACCACTTAGCAGAACTTGAAAATTTAGAAAATGAATAGACTATTTAGTTAAATATTTTTTTGCACACCCCTCATTAATAAGCTGAACAAGATGCTGTTCAGTTAAATTATCGTACCTCTTTTTTTCATCAATTGACAAAGAATCAAGAGCTTTCAGAGTATCATTAAAGCATGTATCCATACAAACATTATAATAATCTTCCATTTTACTTTCAGCACTAGTCTTATTATAAATCTCAGATTCAATAGTAGAAAAATTATTTTTATATGAAGAATAAGCTTTATCGCAATAACTTTGATTGTTTATACTTGAATAATTTGAAAACTCTTCAAGAATTGCATCATTAGATTTTTTAAATTGAGAATAACCAGTAAAATCATTAATTATACTTGGAATATCTACAACATATAAAACAGAAATAATTAAAATAAAGATTATTGAACCACCTACAATATAAATTTTTTTATTATTACATTGCTTTTCAATGTATACATTTTCAGATTTTGGCAATTTGCCCAAATCTTCTGCAAGAGTATTAAATAAACTCTCTTTTTCATCATAATATAAATCTTTAATCATTTCTTTTATATGTTGCCTCATAATATCCCCAAATATTTTTATGAAATATTATACATATATTTTATAAAAATCACTTAATTATAATTTAAAATAAGTCAAATTTAAATTGAAAACTTGTTTAAGAAAAGAATTAATTTTAAAATTTCTTAAATAAAAATCATCAATACAGTGAATGTAGAAGCCCTCTTAAGTTTAAAAAATTTACGAAGTTTCCTTAAACTCTAAGAAAAGCCCTAGATACAGGGATAACCACAGTACAAGAAGAGATATTATGTTAACCATAATTTCTAACGCTCCCTATAAAATTCATTCAATACAACTAAAAAAATTTTCCTAAAAATTAAACAACTTAGTTCTAATAATTCCCAGAGGCTTAAGTAATGATTAAACAAATAAATATTACAATGCTTTTGACTTCTTATGTATAGAAGTAACATTTCATTGATGTGCGGTCTCCGCTATCGTTGAAACCAGATTTTCATTCTAGTCAAAACCACTATGGTATTGTCTAAAATTTAAAAATTTGGAGATACACAATGAAGAAAACAATAATAAAAAGCATTGCTAAACTTCCCACACATCCTAGTACATCAAATGCGCTTCTAATATTTAGTATAGTTCAGTTTTTTATAAAAATTTTAGAATCTTTTGATTTATTAACTACAAAATTATCACAAGTACAAAGTATAAGCATACTTCTAATTGTACTGTTTACTTTTATGTTCATGTTCTATAAATTTCAGCCAATCGAAATAAGAAATAAGAAATAAGAAATTATTCATAAAAAGGCAAGTGTATCTCCATATAAAGACTGGTGATACACTAAAAAATAAGAATTAAAGTGCACCAGTTGTTATCTTTTACCTTATTATTTTAAAATATTCTTCTAGTTTCAATAAAGATATTCTACATAAATCATCTATGGAAATATTTTTTTTATTTTTATACTCTCTTTTTAATAATTTGTTTCTTCTAAGTTGTAATAAAAATAATTACATAATACAACAAAACCTTAGCTATTACTATCAAAGCATAATCTATATTTAAAAACTTAGTTATATAGCACCTAAGCTAAATGGCAACATGTTCTGCTTCTACAATTTACTAATATTTAATTAAATGCCTGCCCAAACAACCAATTCTCAGGTTTTTTGTCATAAAGCTCTAAAATTATATTTTTACTTATTTCTTCTTTTTCTTTATCTGTTAATATTTTTTGGTCTAACACTTCATTCAAAGAACTCTCACCAATATTAATAAAATATTGGAGGTCATTATCCTGAATTAATTCTAAAATAACTTTAAAAATAGTTGCTTTTTGTCTAGGATCCATTTCTGAAAATATAAAACCATCATGAGCCATAAAATTTAAAATATCTTTGTTGAGTTTATACAATAAAACATCATAACAAAAAATTTCTACCTCTCCAATTGCTTGAGAAGAACCTCTTGGGATTTCTACAGCTATATCATATAAATATTTTGCCGTTTTTGTTTCTTTTAATTCTAATGAACCTCCATGATTATCATAAAATCTTTTTACTATTTCTCTAAATTTATCTTCAATGTTTCCTAGAAATACTTTTTCTTTTGCTAAATATAAGATACTTTTTTCTTTAATTTTTGCACTTTCTACATTTAAGGCACTTTTGTCTTTTTTAAAATCATTTAAAGTTTCTTCATATTTTGTTAACTTTTTGATTTCAGTGTCTAAAAACTTAATTTTTTCTTCAATTGAGTTATACTCTTCTAGCGCACCACTATTATTTAATATTTCTAAAGAAGCATCTCTTTTTTTAGAAGATTTTTCTATTTCTATATTTAAATCATCTAATTCTATTGTTAATTCTTTTATCTCAATTTCAATTCTATTTTTTCTATTTAATATAAGTGTATTATGAAAGTTTTGTGCATCTTCTAATCTTTTTGTTATCTTACTATCAAAGAAAAAAGATGCTTCTTTATAGAGATTCTCAATTTCTCTTGCATCAATATCTATATTTTCTGATACTAGTAAGTTTTGTTCTTTCTTTTGCAATAAATTTTTAATTTTTTGAATTTTATCTCTTAACTCATTTAGTTCTTTAGTCAACTCATCAGATTCAATTTTCAAATAATCATAATTTTTGGCAATTATAAAGTTGCTTTTGTCTTTTTTTAAGGATTTAAATTCATCTTTTAAATCTTTTAAATTAGTTATATCAAGAGCTTTTTGATACTCTTCAATTATAGATTTTGCTTTATCAAGTTTAGCAATTTTATCCTCTACTAAAAATTTTTCTTTTACTAAACCCATCTCTATATTTAATAATTTTAAATTTACAAACCTTTGATAATAATCATTTAACGGTTGTCCTTGCTGTCTCAAAGGATCACTATAATAGTCACCTCCAAACCTTCTTGCAAAACAATTAAATATCTGTTTAAACTTTAAATCATAATCTTTTTCAAGAAAAATTTCTGACAATTTATTAGGATAATCAGTTTGTGTAATTTTTTCATCATTTATGTAGTAATCAGTTTTAGAAAAATCTTTTTTTATTTCATATTCTTTACTGCTATGTGTAAAAGTCAAATAGAATGTTCCATACGTTTTTAAAAACTTATTTAGTTTAGCTTCTTTTGGTTTTTTTTGGTCTAATTTTGAACCAAACATTAAATGTAGTAAAGTTAATGTTGAACTTTTTCCAATACCGTTAATGGTGTCTTTATCTTTTTCACTTAACTGTAATCCTGCAACAATATTTAAATTAGGATTAAAATTTAAAGTTTTAAACTTTATATTATTAGATGTTAATTGTAATAATTTCATTTTTCAACTCGATTTTATTTATTAGATATAAAAAATTTAGACTAAGTACTAATTTATCTAAAGAAATTTCTTTATAATATATTTCATTTACCTCTTGAAATAATTCATCCATACTCATATCATTTATTTCAAGTGTTTTTATCACATATGCTGATATAGAAAATATTGAATCAACAGGCTTAATTATTTTTGTAGGCATTAACATATCTCATCAACTCCGACATCACATATTTCAAAGAAATAAGCAATTATAATCCATGCAATATTCATCGAATTAAAATCATTTATTTCAACATTATCTTCAATTTCTTTATGTAATCTAGCTACAAGTACATTAAAATCTATTTTATACAAAGTAGCTAAGTCTTGTAGTTCAGATGTTTTTTTATCAAATAATTCCTTTTCTGACAACTTAGATTTTAATTTTTGTAATAAGATATTTTTATAAACATCATCTATAATATAACTTTTTAAATCTGTTAATAAATTATCTACATTACAAAATTTATCTAAAATCACTCGATAATCTAGCGATTTGTTTATTTCTGCACTTATTCTTTCATTTATTCTATTTATACCAAGCTTAGAGTTTGTATCAACCGTCCCAAAATCATTATCTGTATAGTCTACAACAACTTTCTTTTTCTCTTTTAGTAAATGCTTAAATATTAAATCTAACACCATATTTTCTGTATATTTTTCAGATGTCTTTATAAAAAGTTTTTTATTAAGTTCTATTAGCTTGCCTGTCTCTAATCCCTCAATATCTTTTAATAAATCAGTATAATCAATTAGATAATCTTTAATTTCTATATTATATTCATCTTTAAAATATTGTGTTGTATTTTTATTAAATTTTGATTTTTCTAATAAAAAAAATATTTTTAACGTATAGTCTTTATATTCTGTAGTTGCAATCTTTATTAAAGCATCATCGACTTTTTCTTTATCTCTTGTAGTAGTAATTTGGTAAGCTAATTTTTTGTATTCATCTACTAAATCAACAGCTGTACTGTTCCCAGTCTTTGTATGAATGTTCGTATTAACAAAAAAATTATTATCATAAACAAAATTAAAAATATCTCTAAACCAATTTTCACCATGTATATTTAGTGATTGGTCGTTGACTAATTGATGTTGCTCAATGTCATAACGAGTAATTGCGAGAGTACGACTTATATTATCAAAAGCAATTTTTCTTTCTTCAATCATTAAATTTATTCTTTAAATTGTTTAGTTGCATTCTAGCATTTATTGACTGATGTACACCTAACTATTGACTAGAACAAGTTAGTTACCATTACTGTAAGTTGTTAATGTAAGGAATACTCTCATCTTAATAAGTTTAAATATACAAAACATCAACAAAATTACTGTGCATATTATAAAAAAGTTTAGCTAATTAAGATTACTTTAAAAAACGGGAAACATACGGCTTTTATACGGTTTTACGAAGAATTTATAGTTTCAATGAGTTCGATAAATTAGTAGTTTAGTAGTTGAACAAATCCTCATAACCCGAAGGTCACTGGTTCAAATCCAGTTTCCGCAACCAATTTAAATCCCCAAATTCAGCCTTTACAAGCCATTTTCAAACAAACATCATTTTTACATAAAAACATCATTCCCACCTATTTCCCACCTGAGACACAAAAAGATTTAGTTTACACCATTCCTTTTAGCATCAATGCATCTTCTAAATTCATGCCACTTACTTCTTTGATTTCACTTCCAGAGTTTGTGTAACTATATAGATTAGTGTTATAGCTCCAAACCTTCATAAATGTATCTTTTCCTGATACAAAAATATGTCCAATTCCATGGACTGTTACTGTCTTGTTTTTTATCTTAATTGTTTTCATGATTTTCCTTTTCCTTTTTTTCTTCTAAGAATTCAATATCATCTTTGTGAATTCTTAAGATTGCTATGCTTAAATCATCTTGTGACTTTTTTGAAAACACTCTTTTTAAATTATCTTTTAGTGCAGATGATATTTCTTCTTCACTTCCAGTATCAAGCCATTTAATCATTGTTCTTGTAATTGACGCTAAAGTTCTAGTTTTATATTCATACAATGAATCTTCCACTCCATCACTCATAAGCACTAATCCATTAAAATCAGATATATCACCTCTATAAATTCGAACTCTATTACTATCATTTGAAGTTATAAAATATGTTTGGTTTGCGAACTCACCATTTTCAGGCTCAGAAAAAACAGATAATTCATCATCTTTATCTAAAGTTCCAATAACACCATCACCAATATGGGTAACAATATAGTCATCATTTTGTATGGCAATAAAAAGAAGAGTCGATGATAAATCTTCTATTTTTACTTTGTGATAATTAGCACTGTTATCTAAAGCCATATGTATTGCTTTTAACAAATCTTCATTTGAATCTTCTTCATTTTTATAATAATCAAATGCTATTCTCATATGTACTGATAAAAACTTTAATATTCTACTCGAACCAATATCACTATGTTTAGCAGAACCTGCACCATCTGCTAAGCCTAAAAATAGATAATCATCTTCTTTTTTGACTAAAACAGAATCCTGACAAGGTGTATCAGTACTCTTGTGGGACACACCTTGTTCTGTTGCTAATGCTGTTAAAAATTTCATCTTCTTAATAGGTCTCAAACTTGCTGTCAAGCTCTCTTTTTGGCTCATCTTTATTTTGAATTGGTTTACTTGCATTTGAAAGACGGTATGAAACCCACACAAGGAGCTCTTCCATATCTTTGTGAGTTGGTGATTTCAAAACTATACCGTTTGGAGTAAAGCGTTTTAACTCTTGCATATTAGCATCCTTACCGACACCTACGCCAATAAATACCAATCTTTCTCCATCAATTAAATCTGCACATCTTTTAGCTGCTGATGTTATACCATCCCTCATTAACCTTACTTCCTAATAGTCATCCACTCAGAGATTGCATTCCACTGTTCTTGAATCCAAGGATAGCCAGTTAATGTTTTAAGACTTTCTTGGTCATTACTCAAATCACAA
>Ga0316202_10001809_pt1 | contig 15437 bp, 9 predicted proteins | sample 3monrhotite_MG_FD_204934 | JGI IMG/M metagenome (GOLD analysis project Ga0316202, IMG submission 204934) | Microbial mat bacterial communities from mineral coupon in-situ incubated in ocean water Damariscotta River, Maine, United States -... | ecosystem: Environmental > Aquatic > Marine >... | reverse complement strand
CGGTCATCGTGTTGATGCCTTTCGAGTTGGGGTAAGAGACTTCTCGAAGGATCACACGGTGACCGCGTTCACGTCAGCAACGACGTGCGCGACCACCGTGGGTTACACCACTATGCGGGACTCCACTGCAAACCTCGCGAAGTTCTTGCTCGCAAGTTTCTTGAGGGAGTTGACTTCGCGAGGAGTGACCTCATCGTCCTTCTCAACCGTCATGCGCGCTCTCCGATCATTCTTTACTGCTCGACGCATGCCCGGTTGCCCGACCATGATGGCTCTCTGATCATAGAACGCAACCACTGACAGGCTGAGCGATCGTCACTCGGCATTTGCAGTGTTGCTCGCGACCACGGACTTCGGCGCAGCTGGAGACCTCGCCCTCCTCGACACTTTCAACCCGGACGCCCGCCTGGGGGTGACCTGACCAGCCCTGGACACAGTTCCGGATTAGACCGCGGCAATCACGAACTCGCCTGTGATTAGGACCGTGAGCATGCTCGCATTCGAACGCTCGGCAGACCCTATTGTTCGGACCACGTCGGAGGGCTGAGGTCGAGCTTCGCCACGGCCGACGGCTCGACACCGCGTCGCATCATCATCTCGAGCATGTCCTGCTGCCGCGGCTGACCCAGAGTGAGCCGGTAGAGGGCCAGCGCGTCCTTTAGCTTCAGGGCCCGCTCGATGTCTCGGCTGAGCGGGTACGTGATGATCTGGCGTTCGACTTTCGCGTTACCGGGGTACACCCAATAGGGCGCGAACTCGCCGAGCTCCGGATACGCGCCCTCGGCATGCTCGAATGCGTCTGCCCAGGGGTTCGACGCGTGCGAACTCATCACGTCTGACCGGTGCTGCGCGGCAACGTTCTTGCGCACCGCGTGACCGGCGAATCGATTGACGCGCCCTTCCCGCTGCTCGAAATCGACGGGATTGGTCGGCAGGTTCCAGTGCATGACGCCATGGCACCACCAGTGGAAGTCGATGCCCTCTTGGCCGACACTCGTGCTCGCCAGCACGAACGGCCAGAACGGTGAGTTGAAGGCGTTTCTGATCTCGGGCTGCCGCGCGCTCTCCTGTTCCTGTAGCTTGCCGCCGTAGCGCAGGGCGAACCGGGCCATGAAAGGGATCGTCGACCTTGGGTTCATGAGATCCCGGGCACGGTAGGTGGAGGGGCGCAGCGTCATCGCGGCGTAAGCGCGCTCGGCGAGCCGAAGCAGCAGGGCGTCGTCCAAGGGGGCGCCCGCCGTTTCGCTCCGCAACTGGAAGACGTATTCGTCCAGCACCGCCTGCAGGTTGCCGGCAGCGCAGTAGGTCAGCACCGACTGCCAGTAGTTCTCCGATGAGGCGAAGAGCTGATCGAGCAGCAGGGTGGATTCGAGTCGATTGAATAGAGTTCGAAGCCCGTTCGAGAGCTGTGCCGCGGCGATCCAGTGACCACGATCGGTCGTCTCGTCCTCGGGCTGCCGAACGCGATGGAGGGCGCGGAAGGCGATGTTGCCGGGGGAGTGCACAGCGAGTTCGGCCAGGAGCGGATGATCGCTGGGGTCCGAGGTCTGGCCGACCGAAATGGCGAGTGACGCGTGAGTTTCGAGACCGCGACCGACTCGTCCTTCCCCGTCAGATTCGTCGAGGTCAAAGGACTCGCCCGAGCCCCGAGCCCAGAGCGCGGAAGCGATGTCGGCGAGGGTCAGGCCCTCCGGGGCCGCGCCGGGCCAGCTGAAGAAGGCGCGCCATGCCTCATCCGCGGGCGATCCGCCCGCGATCTCCGCTCGGGCTCGATCGACCGCGTCATCGGCCGAAACCGGCGCGTCGGGGTGAGCCCGGGCCGCCGTTAACGGATCGCCCGCGGCAGCAAGCTCGGGGTGCGGCCAGAACAGGGCCAGCGCTGACATTGCGGCCGGTCGATCACCGTCGAGCTTCCAGTCCAGACGCGATGCGATCGACTTGCGGGCATCCGCGGTGTTCTCGGTCAATCGCGAGCCGCTCACGGTGCGCCGCTCAGCACCGTAGCTCAGCAGGCTGGCGATGGCGGTGGGTGTCGCCGTCCACGACGAGAAGATCAGCCGCTTGGTCATCGTGGTGGGTTCGAAGTCACTGAATGGCGCGCCGGGCTCGAGGTATGGCATCGACGGGGGGAGCCAGAGGAGCTTCCACTGGCCGCTGTCGAGCACCTCCTCCTCGAGCACCCGAAGCTTGCCGTTCTGACCATCCACCTCGTCGTAGGCCCGAACGTGGTCCGCATCGAGCGAACCCGCCGCGCTGAGCGGCGCGCTGAGGGGATCCCCGGAAGCGAGGCGCCGATCGAGAGCGCGGGCGATCTGATAGGTGTCCATGAAGTTACTGAACTGGGGAATCGATTTCCAGAGTTCCAACGACAACGGGACCTCCAGGTCATCTGCCAGAGCCTGAAGGCCGGCATAGCCGGTGAGGTCTGAGGCGAGAGGGGAGGCGGTCGTGATCCCGCGCTCCGTGACCATGTCGCTCGTGGTCGGCCGCTCGGTACGACTCATCAAGGTGTGCAGGCTGCGTCGCAGGGCGGCGGCGGTGTCACCAACTTCAAGGCCATTGATGATGCCCTCGCGATACTCCGAGAACAATCGCCTGACCTCGACCAACTGAGTCGGAGAGCCCTGCGCCAAGAACTCGAGCGTTGTCATGAAGTCGGAATAGTGGTCCTCATCTGCATCGCTCTGCTGAGTCGTGTAGGCCTTGTATGGAGTCGCCGAAAGCAGGAGCACTTTGGCTCCCTCGTAGTCGAAGAGGTGATGCGCGAGCTCCGCCGCTTCGCCTCCGTTCTCGGGATCGAGAAGGTGCCGAAACCGCTGAAACTCATCGAGGATGACGAGGTCGGGTTGCAGCGTTGCCACACTCGCTCGCGCGAGCTCACCTCGAAGCTCCGCGGTCAGTTGCCTTATCCGGAACACTCGATCCTCGGGGACCTTCCGTTTTCCTGCGAGCTCGTCTAGCAGCGACTCGTAGCGAGTGAGCAGTCCCTTCTCTGTGCAGCCGTCGATGAACGAGTCAAGGATGGGGCGGTGCACTGGCCCCGCGAGATCCCGACGAACCTTGTTGATGCTCCACTCGAACGACGACATTTTTCGCACCCGGTCTTGAAAGACAATGCGCGACGCGCGTTGTCTGGCATTCGACAGTCTCAATCCGTCGGTGAGCATGACATGCAGCAGAGCACGCTCCTGCGCCGTGCCCGTGCGCCACGACCCCAAGTCGAAAGACGTTCCCGGTGTGAAAGAGACGAGGTTCACGATTTTTCGGTCGACGCGCACCCCTTCGAGGCGCCGGGACTGCAGCGCCAGCAACGTCAGGCGGCCAGACATGGCGAGGTGCTTGTTGCCGGTGACGTTGAGTCTCTGGAGATTCTGCTGGGCGAGGTCTGCGTTCGAGCAGACGTAGACGATGTCAATTCGATCGACCGAGTCATCGCTTTCGAGCACTTCGATCGCGCGCGCGATCACTCCACGCGCGACCACGCTTTTTCCCAAGCCGGTCTCGTCGGCGACCAGAAACCGGCGGCCGCGATCGGGATCGGTATAAAGCCGGCGCACGACGTGCTCGACCGCGTCGCGCTGAAAGCCCTTGAGCTCTGCGAGGATCGCCTCGACATCGAACCCCGTCATGATGCACTCCCCATGAGCGACTCGTGGGCCGCCCAGACCGACTCCCAGAGGTCGTCGAATCCTTCGGGCAGCACGGCCGGGTTATCCGCCTTGAGCCGATCGACCAGTCGAGCCAAGACGTCCAGCGACCCCGCTCGCGCCCCGAGTGCCTTAACCAGAGATTCGAAGACTCCGCTGCCGTCCCCGCTCCAGTCGCCGATACCCACGCCACCGTCGCTGACGAGGCCGCGCTCGCCTATCCCGCCGAGCGATAGAAGGAGCAGAAGAAACTGCAAGAACTTCTGCGGGGAGTCAATCTGTCGGGCCAGCACGGCGTCGTGCCGATGTGGCAGATCCCCGGTGAGTTCGGCCCTGATTACCGTCGATCGCTCTTCACCGCGGGTGTCCCGCACCCGAACCACAGTGAAGGGCGTGAGATCGGTGAGGGGAAGGCTACTGAATGTGACAGGCTCACCAGCGCGATCTGGCATCGGCGCCGTGTTGCCCGGCCGCGTCAGCAGCTGAACCGTCGCCGTGATTCCGTCTCCGGCGAATGCCACTTCGAGCAGCTCGATGTCGATCGCAAAGGTGCCGTCACTGTCGTCGCGAATCGTGTTTCTGATTCGCAGCCCGGCGAACTGCCGAAGAGCGACCTCCAGCGCGTAGTCGGCCTGCTCCGACTCAGTGGGCTGCCGCCCACCCGTTGCCGTGTACGGCACGACCAGGTTTCGCAGCGCCGCGGTGTCGCCGAACAATGCGTCCACACCTACCCGAGGTTGGGGTCCGATGAGCTCGACCATGAATTCGACGTTTCCGTCGAGCGCCGCGGCAGTCGCGTTGGCCGATCCGATGAAGAGGTGGGAACCGTCGATGCGATCAAGTCCGACGACCTTTGCGTGTAGCCCAACGAGGGCGTCATCGGCCAACTCATCCGGATCTCGCGCGGCATCGTCGAGAATGAAGCCCTCGATCTGACTCAACGTGTCCGGCGTCAACGACTCGAGGCTCTCGACGCGCGAGAGCACGCGCACCTTCTCCTTGGCTCGTCGGGTGACGCGGGCGATCCCGTCTTCGGAGAGGAATGGTGAGATCACGAAGTGCCTTTTGCCGCCGAAGTCCATGGCGGGAGGGCGCCGCACGCCGAGGCAGTGCAGCTGCACTTCTCTGATGTCAGTCGGTGACTCCCACGCCAGCGACTCGACCCGGGCGGCAAGGCCGCGCAGACGGGTGATTCGGTCGGCGGTCAGCGGGGTCACAGCCATGGCGGGCAATGCGAGAACGAGATCCTGAAGGGCGCTGCTATCGCCCGATCTGCTCGAGTCGCTATCGAGCCGAACCATCACATCCCAGCTGCGATCGCTCGTGAGATTGCGGCTCGAACACAGCAGTCGGTAGGCGCGCTCGTCACCGCGCCCGAACTCGAGGATCCAGATCTTGGGATGGAAGAGCGAGCCCCGGGTCGGCGGCAGCACGGGGTGCACCATCGGTTCGAGAAACGCAACGAGATCGGATGCCTGTCGCGGCACCGAGATCTGGCCCGCCTGACCGAAGACGTCGACGAGCTCCGCCGCCCGCCGAACGGCGTCGAGAATCGCGATCGGATCCTCGGTCTCGCGCAGCTGGTGGCCCGCGAACGACAGCGGCACCGTAAGGGCGCTTGTCAGGTCGAGAGTGAAAGTCGTTCCCACCGCGTGGATGAGCGTGTAGCCCGAGGGGGGCCTAAGTTGCTCCGTCAGCGCGGCGCGGCCGTCAGGCTCAAGCATCCGTCCGCTCCAGCCCATCGTGAATGTCGAGCAGGATCCGCCGAACTTGCGGCCACCGGAACGTGAGCGACGCAGCTCCCGAGGCTCCCTGCCACGACGCGAGCAGCTTCTCGTTGCGCAGTCGCGCTTGTGAGCGCTTCTGCGTCGCCTCGCGCCTGGCGACTAAATCTCGGCTCGTGGCATCTAGCGCGGTATCCGCTGGACCGTCAAGCACGATGTCGAGCCAGTCGTCGATGAACCTTCTGGACCCGGGGGCGATTCGAGGGTTTCGCGCGATCACGACCTGCCAGAATTCTGCGCGGTTCCAGTCGGTGAGCCGTTCGCTCAGCAACACGCGCTCCTGATCCCAACGAGTCAGCAGCTCTTCGTAGGTCGCCACCGGGGCAGTGATGCCGTTGAAGCCCAGGGACTCGTAGCGCTCAGACAGCAAGAGGTTGTAGAGCAGAGCGGCTCCGTGCATGCCGAACGAGAACAGCTCGGCGTGATCGAGAACTCGCCCCGCCTCACCGTCGGCAGCCATCGCGGAACTGTCACGCCACGGGGATGTGCTGTCACTGTCGGGCTTCGAGTCGACGAGGTGCGCCAGAAGCGACCCCGCGGCGCCTTCACGAATCCGGTCTTGCAGCCATCCGGCCTCGCTCGACGTGAGCTGAAAACCGCCACCCGAGCTTTTCGGAAAGTCGGACGGTAGGGGAGGCAGGGTCGGCGACCAGGCGCCTTGAGCGACGCCATCACCCTCGTCGTCGCTGGCGAGTTTTGGCATGCCCAGCTCGATCGCATCCTGCGACGTCAATCCCGGTGAGGTCAGGATCCCGAATTTTCGGAGTGCCACCCAGTACAGAGCGGAGGGGAGGTTCTTGAGCGAGGCCCCCGCGATTCGACCCAGCAGACCTTCCTGATCTCCGTCTTCTTTCAGGGTCGCGATCAAGGCACGCTCGTTGAGCTTGACGCGGCGCTCAATCGCCGTCGGGCCGCCTCCACCTGCATCGCCCGCGATGTAACACCACGGGATGAGAATCAGATAGCGGGCCCGGGTGAGCAGGGTCGAGGTGCCGGGGAACAGAGTGTCGCTCAGCGCGTCGCGCACCTGACCGATGCCTAGCTCATCCCTGCTCTCGCGCTCGCTGAACAGGCTCACGATCTCGCGCATGCGGCGCTGATCCTCGCTCGACGCATCGAGCCAGGCGACGACAGACGGCACGGGTTGGGACTCCTATGGTTCGAGGTGATTTCACCATAGCGACCGCGTGGGACACCTGCGGGTCGCCAAACTGCGTGCACGTTTCTGGAGCCGCGCTTTTGTCGGACTAATGCGCTTTACTCGATAAAGTGAGTCAGCGGCCGGGCCGACTCTCATACCGCATTGTTTCCGGTCTCCGAAGGAGTTCCCGGTGGCAGCGAAGGCAACAAAGACCGCAGCAGCAAGTCTCGAAGACGCGCTCTGGGCCTCGGCCAATCAACTCCGCTCGAGTATGGACGCCGCGGAGTACAAGCACGTCGTACTCGGCTTGATCTTCCTCAAGTACATCTCCGACGTCTTCGAGAAGCAGCGCCTCAAGCTCGAAGCCCTCTCACGAGACAACTCCAGCGACTATTTCACCCCGAACGACGCAGCCCGCACAGCGATGCTCGAAGACCGCGACGAGTACACCGGCGACGGTGTGTTCTGGGTTCCCGAGGGCCACCGCTGGCACGACCTGAGAAAGGCCGCGAAGCAGGCCGACATCGGGCGGCGCATCGACGACGCGATGGAGGCGATCGAGCGCGAGAACCCCACCCTCAAGGGCGTGCTCCCCAAGAACTATTCCCGCCGCGAGCTGACCCCGCAAACCCTCGGCGGCCTGATCGACCTGTTCTCGAACGAGAACCTGGCCGCCGAGGAGCACGACAGCCTCGACGTGCTGGGCCGCGTGTTCGAGTACATGCTGAGCAAGTTCGCCAGCGCCGAGGGCAAGCTCGGTGGCGAGTTCTTCACGCCGCGCAGTGTGGTGTCGCTGATGGTCGACATGCTCGAGCCGTTCCGCGGCCGCGTGTACGACCCGGCGTGCGGCTCGGGCGGCATGTTCGTGCAGGCTGACCGGTTCGTCAAGGCCCACAACGGGCAGCGCAACGACATCAGCGTCTTCGGGCAAGAGCAGAACCCCACCACGTGGCGTCTCGCGAAGATGAACCTGGCGCTGCGCGGCATCGAGGCGAACCTCGGCCCGCAGTGGGGCGATTCATTCACCAATGATCAGCATCCTGATCTGCGGGCCGACTTCGTCATCGCGAACCCGCCATTCAACATCAAGGGCTGGGGTGCAGACCGATTGGCGGGGGATGCTCGCTGGAAGTACGGCATGCCTCCCGCGTCGAATGCCAACTTCGCGTGGGTGCAGCACATGCTGCACCACCTCGCTCCGACCGGCACGATGGCCACGGTCCTCGCGAACGGCTCGCTGTCGAGCCAGTCGGGCGGCGAGGGCGCCATTCGCCGCGCTCTGGTTGAAGGCGACCTGGTGGAGTGCATCGTGTCGCTGCCGGGGCAGCTGTTCTTCACCACGCAGATTCCGGTGTGCCTGTGGTTCTTGACGAAAGACAAGAGCGGCAAGGCGGTCGCCTCTGAGCGCCCGCAGCGCAGTCGCGCTGGCGAGGTGCTGTTCATTGACGCGCGGATGCTCGGCTCAATGGTCTCGCGCACGAACAAAGAGCTGGCCGAGGTCGACATCGCTCGCATCGCGGACACGTATCACGCCTGGCGGGGTGAGCCGGGGGAGCAGCCCTACGAAGATGTTCCGGGCTTCTGTGCGAGCGTCACCCTCGACCAGATCGCTAAACACAACCACGTGCTCACCCCCGGCCGATACGTCGGCAGCGAAGAGGCCGAGGCGGACGACGAGCCACTCGACGAGAAGATCGCGCGCCTCACAGCTGATATTCGGGCTGGGTTTGGTCGACGGGCAGAGTTGCAGGAGCGGGTACTTGCCGCTCTCGGTTCACTTCGGAGCGATAGTGCCGTCGAGTAGATGGAAGCGCGTGCGCCTTTCAGAGGTCGTCACCCTCCAGCGAGGACACGATCTTCCGGCTCAGGATCGAACGTCGGGTCCGATCCCGATTATCGGATCGTTTGGGGTGACAGGCAGTCACAACGTCGCTCGTTACCCCGGGCCCGGGGTAACGATCGGGCGAAGCGGTTCGATCGGGAACGCCACCTACACGGCGGGGCCTTACTGGCCCCTTAACACCTCGCTGTTCGTGTCCGACTTCCGAGGCAATGACCCGCGATGGGTCTATTGGCTCCTCCACTCCATCGACTTCACTGCGTACAACAGTGGAAGCGTTCAGCCATCGCTGAATAGGAACTTCCTTACAGGGATTGCTGTCGACCTTCCGCCGCTAGATCAGCAGCGGCGAATCGCGGAGGTTCTCGGCGCGTGCGACGACCTCATTGACTCGAACAAACGGACCCTTCAGTCGACCGAGGCTCTTCTCCAGGCCCACTTCGAGGCAATGTCATTCGATTCGCCCGGTGGGGTGGCACTTGCTGACCGGGTCGACTTGAATCCGAACTATTCCAAGCCGAAAGGCATCGCGCCTTACGTCGACATGGCCGCGTTACCCACGGACTCGTTCTTCATTGAAGAGGTTTCGAGTCGACCCGCGGCAGGCGGTGCGAGGTTCATGCGCGACGACGTGCTTCTCGCTCGCATTACTCCTTGCCTCGAAAACGGTAAGGCGGCGTTCGCAGCGAACTTGGTGCCCGGCGAGGTCTATGTCGGTTCGACCGAGTTCATCGTCATGCGCTCGAAGCAAGGGGTTTCTCCCTCTTGGCCTTACTTCCTCGCGCGGAGCGAGAGATTCCGTGAGTACGCGATTCGTCACATGACCGGCAGCTCAGGGCGTCAGCGTCTGGCTGCCACGTCGCTTGAAAGCTATGAGGTCGGCGGCAATTCTGATGCTCTCCTTGAGTTCGATCGTCTGGCGTCGACCCTGCTGGATGCGGCCAGTCAGCTGAGTACCGAGAACGCCGAGTTGCGTCGCACCCGCGACGAGCTGCTTCCGCTGCTTATGTCGGGCGCGGTGCGCGTGCGGCCGGAGGAGGTCGCGGCGTGAGCGGCATCCCGACCGAGGCAGAGTTTGAAGAGCTGGTTCTCGACGAGCTGCGGTCTGCGGGCTGGGCGGCGCAGCACGGGCCTGACATCGACCCAGAGTCAGAGCATCCTGAACGAGGTGATTACCGCGAGGTCGTGCTGGCCCCGCGACTGCGCGCGGCTGTCATCCGCCTGAACCCGCAGCTCGACGCCGACGCGGTCGACGACGTCGTCAAGACGGTGGTGCGGCCCGAGTCGCAGGTGGTGATGAGCGAGAACTGGCGGGTGTATCAGTTGCTCACGCAGGGGGTTCCGGTCGAGACGCGCGACGCCAACGGCAACCCTCGCACCGTGCGCGCTCGCCTGGTCGATTGGGCGGATGCTGCCGCCAACGACCTCGTCGCCGTCAACCAGTTCAGCATCGTGTCGGCGAGTGGTGCGAAGCGGCGGCCCGACGTGGTGCTGTTCGTTAACGGCCTGCCGCTCGTGCTCATCGAGCTGAAGCGGGCGGGCAACCAGGGCTCGAGCCTGCGCGGTGCGTTCAACCAGGTGAAGACCTATGTGAACGACATCCCGGATCTGTTCGCGTTCGTGCAGTTCGCCGTCATCAGTGATGGCGTGCAGGCGCGGGCGGGGGCGTTCACCGCGGCGTGGGAGCACTACGCGCCGTGGAAGACCATCGAGGGCGAGCTGGCGCCCGCGTTCAATCCCGAGTACCAGGTGCTCGTGCAGGGCATGCTGCAGCCGGATCAGCTGCTCGACTTGGTGTCGACGTTTACCGTGTTCCTCGGCGACGCCGGCTCGCTCGTGCGGTTCGGGGCGAAGTATCACCAGTTCTGGGCTGTCAACAAAGCCGTGTTCGCCACCGTCGAAGCCGTCGAGGGCGATGGCCGCGCGGGAGTCGTCTGGCACACGCAGGGCTCGGGCAAGAGCTACGAGATGCTCTGGTACGCCGGCAAGGTCATGCGGCACCCGGCGATGGAGAACCCCACCGTCGTCGTGCTGACCGACCGCAACGACCTCGACGACCAGCTGTTCGACGACACATTCGCCGCCGCCCTGCCCGGAGCACCTTTGCCCGAGAAGCCCGTGCAGGCCGGCTCGCGCGCCGAGCTGAAGACGCTGCTCGGTGGGCGGGCCTCGGGCGGCATCATCTTCTCGACCATCCAGAAGTTCGGCATCTCGCGCGAAGAGCGCGAGGCGGGCACGGCGTTCCCGCTGCTGTCTGATCGCGACAACATCGTCGTGATCGTCGACGAGGCGCACCGCTCGAACTACGACTTCATCGACGGCTTCGCCCGCCACCTGCGCGACGGCCTGCCCAACGCCACCTTCATCGGATTCACCGGCACCCCCATCGAGTCGAGCGACAAGTCGACCAAGAACGTCTTCGGCGACTACATCGACACCTACGACCTCACCCAGGCCGTCGAAGACGGCGCGACGGTCAAGGTCTACTACGAGCCGCGCCTCGCCCGTGTCGAGTTGCCTGCCGATGCGATGGCTGACATCGACAGTGCGTTCCGTGACGCGACATCCATGTCAGAGGACGACGCTCGCGAACGGTTGAAGTCAAAGTGGGCGAAGGTCGAGGCGATCGTCGGCTCCGACAAGCGCATCGCGGAGCTCGCTGCCGACTTGGTGCAGCATTGGGAGCAGCGGCGCGAAGCGCAACTCGGCAAGGCGATGATCGTCACGATGTCGCGCCGCATCGCTGCAGCGCTTTACGACGCTATTGCCGAACTTCGGCCCGACTGGGTGACCGGCGACGATGCGACCGGCCGCTTGAAGGTCGTCATCACGGGGTCAGCGGCAGACGACCAGACGTTGCAGCCCCACATTCGCTCCAAGGAAGCATTGCGCGCGCTCAAGGCGCGGGCGAAGGATCCGAATGACGAGTTGGAACTGGTGATCGTGCGCGACATGTGGCTGACGGGGTTCGATTCGCCGTCGATGCACACGATGTATGTAGACAAGCCGATGCGGGGCGCGAACCTCATGCAGGCGATCGCTCGCGTAAACCGCACTTTCCGCGACAAGCCCGCGGGCCTCGTCGTCGACTACCTCGGCATCGCGGAAGACCTCAAATCGGCGCTGTCGGAATACACCGACCGTGACCGTGAAAACGAAGAGATGGGCCAGGACGTCCGCGAGCAGGCGGTGCCCGGCATGATCGAGGCCCACGGGGTCGTCGATACGATTCTGCATGGGCAGCCCTGGCGCAGAGGTCTCGCATCGGGCGGCCCCAAAGCCTTCATTGACACCCTCGCCAGGGTGGTCAGCGATTTGCTCGCGACGCACGTCGAGGGGGAGTGCACGCGCGAGGCGCCCTGCACGAAACACCGCTTCCTCACCCAAGCAGGCAAGTTCGTGCGCCTCTATGTCATCTGTGCCGGCACCCTGGAGGCTGAGCGGCTCAAGGGTGACGCTGCCTTCTTCGAGGCGGTTCGTGCGCAGTTGTCTAAGGCGTCCAGCGATGACGAACGGCCCGGCTCGGCCGCCGAAGTCGACACGGCCATCCGCCAGCTCGTGTCTGACGCCATGGTCGGGGTTGGCGTCATCGATGTCTACGAGCTCGCCGGCATCGACAAGCCTGACCTGTCGATCATCGACGACGACTTCATCGCCCGCTTCAAGCAGTCCGATCGCAAGAATCTGCAGCTGGAAATGCTGCGCCGCTTGCTCTCCACCGAGATTGCCCGCATCGGCAAACGCAACATCGTGGCCAGCAAGCAGTTCAGCGAGATGCTCAGCGAATCGCTGTTGCGCTACCAGAACCGCACCCTCGACTCGGCCCAAGTCATCGCCGCCCTTGCCGATCTGGCTCGACAAATGACCGCCGAGGCCAACCGTGCCGAGCAGCTCGGGCTCACGAGCGACGAGCTCGCATTCTACGACGCGATCCGTACCAACGAGTCTGCGGTCGTGGCACTCGCCGACGACACGTTGAAGGCGATCGCTCACGAGCTCGTTGAGATCGTCCGCCGCGATGCCAAGACCGACTGGGCAGTCAAGGAGCAGGTGCGGGCCAAGCTGCGCGCGACCATCAAGCGGTTGCTGCGCAAGTACGGCTACCCGCCTGACCAGGCGGAGGGCGCGACGCAGCTCGTGCTTGCGCAAGCTGAAGTGATTGCGGCCTTGTGATTCGAGGGGGAACCCGAGTAGGAACTTCTCCTGGCTCTCGTACAGAGGAACACGGAAACGAACGTGCGGTCGAGAATCGGCCGCGTTCCCGCGTCCAGCGCCGTCGGGGTGAGTGAAGGTGGTCACCTTCCACCAAGCCCGACCATAGAACCGATAGGATCTCGCTAACCCCCGCACCAAAGGAAGATGCCTTACATTTAGGAGTGTTTGTTCGGTGCCGCTACAGGTAGATGCTCAGATACTCGAGGTGCTCTACCGCGCGCTAAGTGAAACGTCTAGAACTGTGTTCGATCCGAATGATTATCGGTTCCGCACGTTCACGAGAACCCGCAACGACTCCTGGGTCGTGAGAGCTACAGGAGGCGGATCTGATGTGGTCTTTCGACTCATTAGCCAAGCCGACAAGACCCCGGAGAGCGAACGGCGGGCGCGGCTTCTTGAGGGCGAGCACATCGCAACCCAACTCTCTCTCACTATCGGCCAGTTCGATGTGATCCAGCGGGAGCACCTCAAGCGTGTCTTCACAGCTCAGGATCTGATCCGAGAATCACGCCAGCACACATTCGACAAGTACGATTCGCAGCACTTTGTTCAGATATTCCTTGACCACGCGCTTCTTGGTTTGCAGAACATTCACGATGCGGGCCAAGTCCATGGAGATCTCCGGCCGGAGAAGTTCGGTTATCTGGGAGGAAGAGACTTGGTAGTGCGCGATGTAGGCGTGCGGTTTCTCGGCAACATCATGCCAAGTCGCTATCTCGCGCCCGAACTGTTGGATGTGCCTGATTCTCTACCTACGCCATCCTCGGACATTTACGCGGTACTTAAGGTGGCTGGGGATTTGCTCAAACCCTACCGAGGAGATTCGCGGGCTTCGGAGCTCGCTAGGCTCGACGCCCAAGTGCGATGGCTTCAGGACTACTACCATCCTCGTACCGACCGACCCTCTGCAGGAGCGCTTCGCAACTTCTTGTTGCATCAGGAGATCGACGATTCTACTCAGGGCCTAGACGGTTTTCTCGACGCGTTTAATGACGCTTCCCGCAGGGTGTTTTTCTCGTGGCGACGAGGGACGCGCATGAAAGAACTCGGCAGAAACTTGCGGAACTATCCCGAGACTCGCTTCGCTATCGATGACTCAGAGAGCGGGAAAAGAATAGCTAGATGGTTGGCGGCATCCAAAAGTCGCTCAACAAAGAGGGAAATGACGTCAGTCTCGCAACGCGTTCAAGACTTCACCTCTGGGACATTCCCGGATGTCATAGACGATCGATGGATGAATTCCATCCATAGAGCGATGTTTGGCATCGCGATCGATCCTGATCACGATAGGCGAATGCAGCACCTTTCCCCTGAGGAAGCAGAAGACCGAAGTCTATATCTGTCCGCCGTCGATCTGGCGAACAAGGCCAGAGCAAGTCTTCTCGATGACAACTCGTTTCTGTCTACGCGAGAAGCGATCGGGGCACTTGACAAGTCGAGATTTGATCTTCAACGGGCAGACTTCATGGTGCTTCGCCGGTGGGGATACATACTCGCTGTCCCTGATCATGGTCGCTGGTTGTACCCCGCGTTCCAGTTCAATGGTGGTTCCTATTCTCCCCACATTTACGCCGTCCACGACGTGCTGCGTTCGCGCCGGGATGGTGAACCGCCTAACCCTTGGATTGAGCTCAGCTTTTGGAGTTTAAGGAGAGACGAGTTGGAGGGCCGTGCGCTCAAGGACGTCCTCTGGAGGCAAAATCAAGCCTCAGCGATTTCCCACCTAATCAAAAATGCGAAACTATGAAAAGGCAGGACATCAAGGGTGAAGCTAGCCAAACCAGATTTGAACCATGTCCCTCCGAGTCATCACTGGGAATTCAAGTCATTCATGCCGGGCGCCCGCTTCATACGCATCGTTGATCACGAGAAATCAGTCGATCCGTCCACGGGAAGGCCGCGATATTCGCCGACTGACTTCAATCCAACGCTCGTGTTGGATAAACCGCACGTTCGAGGTCGGTTTTCCGCGAGACGACACCGGGACAGGTCTGAACGGTATTCATACCTGTACCTCGGCGAACTTGTCAAGGACGAGCGACTGGCATTATTGGAGTGCATCGACGTGCTTTCGTTAGGTAGAACTGAGAATGATGGATACCGCTTGCTTGACGAGGCATCGGTTCAAAACCTTTCATTCGCGTACATCACACTTAAGCGTGCGACTACATTGCTTGATATTTCGACAGAGCCGTTTGCTGGGGTCTTCAAGGCAAACTTGGACACTTTGGGGGGACGAAACCACAGGATGACGAGACGCTGGGCGCGATACTTCCGGAAAGTCGCCCCACATGTGGACGGCCTCTATTACCGGCCTGCAAAGTATGGGACCGACGCGAGCGGAGGGAACGTCGTTCTATTTGCCGAGCATGAGCAGAACGGGGACATGATCGAAGCCGAGCACACCACTGTGAAACTGACCGAAAAGGCTGGAGTTGCGCGCCTCGTCGCCCTCGGCAAAGATCTGCGGCTCGCGTACACGGGTGGTGTGGCATAAGACAAACGGGGATCACTTTCGTTTCGTCAACGAGTCCTCTTGGAATCCACGCACAGTTGACGCAATGCTCGTAGGTGAGCCGCTCTTTTTTGGTAGGTCTCTCGTTGCCCGGGATGCAGCGCCGAGGACGTTCCCAATCGCGTAGTGTCGAGCGCCCCTCGACGTGTCGTACCGTCGAACTTTGACGGCTCATCCCAATCGGGGGTGTAGGAGTTGGGGTCTGAAGCCGCCGGTCTCGAGCAGGCTTCGGGCGATGTAGTTGGTCAGGTTGCGGAACCCGAGTGCGGAGCCGCGCAGGTGTTCGAGCCGTCCG
>Ga0316202_10001808_pt1 | contig 15451 bp, 11 predicted proteins | sample 3monrhotite_MG_FD_204934 | JGI IMG/M metagenome (GOLD analysis project Ga0316202, IMG submission 204934) | Microbial mat bacterial communities from mineral coupon in-situ incubated in ocean water Damariscotta River, Maine, United States -... | ecosystem: Environmental > Aquatic > Marine >... | reverse complement strand
CACTACCGCTGGCCTCAGCCAAAACCTTAGTAATTGCAGCTGTCAGAGTCGTTTTGCCATGGTCAACGTGACCAATGGTCCCGATATTGACGTGCGGCTTTGTCCTGTCAAATTTTTCTTTGGACATGTTATTCCTCCCTTGTCGTCAGTACCTTATTGGCCCTTGACCTTGGCAATAATTTCTTCGCTGATCGCCTTCGGTACCTGATCGTAGTGATCGAAGACCATCGAATATGTTGCACGGCCCTGTGTAGAGCTGCGCAAATCAGTAGCATACCCGAACATGCTCGAGAGAGGTACTTCAGAGTTAACAATCTGAGCTGCACCGCGAGCTTCCATACCCATGATTCGGCCACGACGACTATTCAAGTCACCAATAACGTCACCCATATATTCATCGGGGACCACAACCTCAACGGCCATGATCGGCTCGAGGAGAACAGGTGATGCTTTAACAGCACCGGCCTTAAAGCCCATGGATCCAGCAATCTTAAAAGCCATCTCGTTAGAGTCGACATCGTGATATGAACCGTCAAAACAAGTCACTTTGACGTCAACAATCGGGAACCCAGCAAGCACGCCATTTTCAGAAGCTTCCTCAGCACCTTTACCAACGGCGGGGATATATTCACGAGGAATAACACCACCCTTTACCGCATCGACAAACGTGAAACCCTCACCAGGCTCACCGGGCTCAAGGCGAAGCCAACAGTCGCCATACTGACCACGACCACCGGACTGACGCACAAATTTGCCCTGCACCTCAACACTTTTGGTGATTGATTCGCGGTATGCAACTTGTGGCGCGCCAATGTTACATTCAACCTTGAATTCACGCTTCATGCGATCGACGATAACATCAAGATGCAATTCGCCCATCCCCGAAAGGATAGTCTGGCCAGTCTCGTCGTCGGTGCGAACACGCAACGAAGGATCCTCAGCCAAGAGCTTACCAAGCGCAACACCCATCCTCTCTTGGTCAGTCTTAGTTTTCGGCTCAACCGAAAGGTGAATGACCGGTTCAGGAAACTCCATTGATTCAAGCAAGCAAGGCTTGCTCGGATCGCAAAGAGTATCACCCGTTGTCGTATATTTAAGACCTACAGCGGCTGCGATATCGCCAGCATAAACTTCTTTAATCTCCTCACGTTTATTAGCATGCATCTTCAAAAGACGGCCAAAACGTTCTTTCTTACCCTTAGTCGAATTAATTACAGTTGCCCCAGACAGAGCGACACCCGAATAAACACGGAAGAAGGTCAACTGACCAACAAAAGGGTCGGTCATGACTTTAAACGCCAACGAAGCAAAAGGGGCACTATCGTCAGCAGATCGCTCAAGAATTTCTTCTGGCTTATCAGGGTTTACACCCGGAATAGGCGGAACATCAAGCGGCGACGGCATATAATCGACAACAGCATCAAGCAGAGTCTGAACACCCTTATTCTTGAATGCGCTTCCACACAGAACCGGATTAATATGCAAACCAATGGTTGCGCTCCGGATTCCAGCCTTCAACTCATCAATCGAAACTTCTTCACCGCCGAGGTACTTATCCATCAAAGCATCATCGTGAGAACAGACCTCCTCAAGCATCGCCTCACGAGCAGCCCCCGCTTCTTCAAGCATATCAGCAGGGATATCGGCGACTTCGTACTCAGCGCCCATGGACTCATCGTTCCACAGGATAGCCTTCATCTGAACCAGATCAATACAGCCAAGAAAATTCTCCTCAGCGCCGATCGGAAGCTGAATTGGCACCGGATTAGCGCCAAGACGATCAATCATCATCTGCACGCCATGGCTAAAATCGGCACCAATACGGTCCATCTTATTAACAAAGGCGATACGCGGTACATGATACTTATCCGCCTGACGCCAAACTGTCTCGGATTGCGGCTCAACGCCACCGACCGAACAGAAAACAGCAACCGCACCATCAAGAACCTTCAAGGAACGTTCAACCTCGATAGTAAAGTCAACGTGCCCGGGGGTATCGATAATATTGACGCGGTGATCATTCCACATACAGGTTGTCGCAGCCGAAGTAATGGTAATACCACGCTCCTGCTCCTGCTCCATCCAATCCATCGTCGCCGCACCATCATGAACTTCACCGATTTTATGCGAAACGCCGGTGTAATAGAGAATACGCTCGGTTGTGGTGGTTTTGCCGGCGTCAATATGCGCCATGATCCCGATATTTCGGGTTTTCTTTAAGCTTACCTGACGTGCCACGTCATTTCTCCTGATACACAGTCGAACAGATTACCAACGGTAGTGTGCAAACGCCTTGTTGGCCTCAGCCATACGGTGCGTGTCTTCTTTTTTCTTCATTGCAGCACCACGACCTGCAGCAGCATCCATAAATTCACCCGCCAGACGCTCACGCATGGTTTTCTCACTGCGCTGACGCGCATAAGTGATCAACCAGCGAATTGCCATAGCAGTGCGGCGCGAAGGGATAACTTCAACCGGCACCTGGTAAGTCGAACCACCAACGCGGCGAGACTTAACCTCAACCAGCGGACGGACATTCTCCATTGCACTTTTGAATGTCTCAACTGGATCCGCGCCAGAGCGCTCAGTCACTAGATCAAAAGCACCATATACAATCTGCTCAGCAGTACTCTTCTTGCCACCGTTCATGACACCGTTAATAAACTTGGCAACCAGTTGATCGCCAAACTTAGGATCGGGCAAAATAGTGCGCTTCGGAACTTCTCTTCTTCTAGGCATAACGTCCTCTTCCCTAACTTACTTCGGCCGCTTGGCGCCGTATTTGGAGCGCCCTTGCATACGATCCTTGACCCCTGCGAGATCAAGGGTACCGCGGACAATATGATAACGAACACCCGGAAGGTCTTTTACCCGGCCACCACGAATCAGGACCACAGAGTGCTCCTGAAGATTATGTCCAACCCCTGGAATATAAGAAGTCACGACATAACCATTGGTCAAACGAACCCGTGCAACCTTCCGCAAAGCGGAGTTCGGTTTCTTTGGGGTCGTCGTATAAACACGGGTACAAACCCCACGACGCTGAGGACAAGCCTTCAACGCAGGAGCTGTCGATTTAGTGACTTTTTTCTGCCGACCCTTGCGAACCAGCTGGTTGATTGTTGGCATCTGATAACTCCCAGATCTATAAAAGTTTTTGGCCTCGCAGACCAATATTATTAAGGGGAAAAACTCGCGGATCTTATCAACCAGATAGGGCTTTGTCAAGCCAAATCTTGCAATTCGCGCATTTCTACTTCAAGATTAAATCAAGCTCCCGATTCAGGTGTCTCCACCTGTCCGGCAGCAGCCATCTCCTTCTCATATTCAGCGTCAAAATCGATCGGCTCTTCGAGTTTAGGCTCTGGCTCAGGAGTGCTGATCTCTGCGGCACGGTACTTGGCAATACCGGTACCTGCTGGGATGAGGCGCCCCATGATAACGTTCTCCTTGAGGCCGCGGAGGTTGTCGACTTTGCCCTGTATTGAGGCCTGGGTCAAGACTTTTGTGGTCTCCTGGAAAGATGCTGCCGAAATAAAAGATTCGGTCGACAATGAAGCCTTAGTAATCCCGAGCATAATCGGCTCGCCAATCGCAGGACGACCATCCAACGCCAAGACTCTTTCGTTCTCGTCTTCAAACACCCAACGATCAATCTGATCATCAATCAGGAAGTTAGTATCCCCAACATCCTTGATCTCAACTCGGCGCAGCATCTGACGAACAATAGTCTCAATATGCTTATCGTTGATCTTAACACCCTGGAGTCGGTAGACCTCCTGTACTTCGTCAACAAGGTACTTTGCAAGCTCTTTAACGCCGAGAACACGGAGAATATCATGAGGGTTAGACGAGCCATCAACAAGCTCTTCTCCAGCGCGCAGATAATCCCCTTCATGAACAGCAATGTGCTTACCTTTGGCAACCAGATACTCTTTTGGCTCACCGATCTCAGGCGTAACAATAATCTTACGTTTACCCTTTGAATCCTTACCAAAGGACACAACACCGTCGATCTCGGTAATAACAGCTACTTCTTTCGGCTTGCGCGCTTCGAAGAGTTCAGCAACCCGCGGCAGACCACCGGTAATATCCTTGGTCTTGGTTGTCTCACGCTGGATTTTAGCGATGATTGCGCCAGCATGGATAGTAGCCCCCTCCTCAACGGAGATATTGGCTCCTACCGGCAACATATAGCGAGCCTGATTGCCGTTTGGCAATTTAAGAGCCTTGCCATCTTCACCTTTCAGGGTGATCCGAGGGCGCTTGTCGGCAGACTTGGACTCAATGACAACTTTGCGTGACAGGCCAGTAACCTCATCAACCTGCTCCTCCATAGTGACGCCTTCGGCAATATCGCCGAAATGAACTACGCCGCCAGTTTCGGTGATGATCGGCACCGTGTAGGGGTCCCACTCGGCGATGATATCACCGGCCTTAATCTCAGCGCCTTCTTGACGAGTAAGACGGGCACCATAAACCACTGGATATCGTTCGCGCTCGCGCCCGGTCTCATCAACAACCAGCACTTCACCCTTACGATTCATAACAATCGGGAAGCCCGCAAAATCATCAACCGTTGTTAGGTTGTTGAACTGCAAGGCACCATCAAAACGAGCCTCAAGAGATGTTTGCTCGGCCCGTCGCGAGGCCGTACCGCCAATATGGAAAGTCCGCATGGTAAGCTGCGTTCCAGGCTCACCGATCGACTGTGCCGCAATAACACCTACCGCCTCACCAAGGTTAACCAGATGCCCACGAGCCAAGTCACGACCGTAGCAAAGGGCGCAAATACCGTGCTTGCTCTTACAGGTCAACACCGATCTGATGCTGATCCGCTCAATTCCAGCATCTTCTACCAGCTTGACCAAATCTTCATCAATCTGCTGATTGGCTGCAACGATTAGTTCATCAGTGACTGGATCAAAAACATCATCGAGTGCAACACGACCGAGAATCCGATCGCCAAGATGCTCGATAATTTCGCCACCCTCGGTCAGAGTGGAAACTTCGATACCATCAATGGTGTCGCAATCATGCTCAATGATGATAGCGTCTTGAGCAACATCGACAAGACGACGCGTCAGGTAGCCTGAGTTGGCGGTCTTAAGCGCAGTATCAGCAAGACCCTTACGTGCACCGTGGGTCGAGATGAAGTACTGAAGGACTGTCAAGCCCTCACGGAAGTTCGCAGTGATCGGGGTTTCGATGATCGAACCATCCGGCTTGGCCATCAGTCCCCGCATACCTGCCAACTGGCGAATCTGCTGAGCGGAACCTCGAGCACCTGAATCAGCCATCATGTGGATGGCATTAAAGGACGGTATCTCAACAACCTCACCATTCTCCGAGGTGATTTTATCGACTGCGATATTTCCAAGCATAATGCCAGCGATATCTTCAGTACACTTGGCCCAGATATCGATAACCTTATTGTAACGTTCACCGTCGGTAATCAGACCCTCGGTGTACTGCTGCATGATCTCCTTGACCTCTTCAGAGGCCTTGGTAATCCGTGCGCCCTTACTTTCAGGGATTTCCATATCATCGAGGCAGATCGAAACTCCAGCCAAAGTCGAATAGCGGAAACCAGTCTCTTTTAACTTATCAGCAAGGATAACCGTATCCTTGTTACCGGCAAGACGGAAGCTGGCATCGATCAGATCACCAACCTGCTTCTTACCAACAACCTTATTGACATGCTCAAACGGAATTGTGGCAGGAACAACTTCACGCAACAGAATCCGACCGACAGTCGTCTTAACCAGCTCAAGCGGAGCATCCTGCGCCGGACTCATACGAACCCGTATTCCAGCCTGCAGATCGACTTCACCTGAGTCAAACGCCATCCGTACCTCATCTGGCGAAGTAAAGGCCTTGCCGCTACCTGTCACGAAGGGACGCTCGCGGGTCATATAATAGAGGCCCAGAACCATATCCTGTGAAGGTACGATAATCGGCTTACCATTAGCTGGCGAGAGGATGTTATTGGTCGACATCATCAGAACCCGCGCCTCAATCTGACTTTCAATCGAAAGCGGCAAGTGAACAGCCATCTGATCGCCGTCAAAGTCAGCGTTGAAGGCGGTACAGACCAAAGGGTGAAGCTGAATCGCCTTCCCCTCGATCAACACTGGCTCGAACGCCTGAATGCCAAGGCGGTGAAGAGTCGGCGCCCGGTTGAGCATAACCGGATGCTCCTTGATGACCTCCTCGAGGACGTCCCAGACTTCTGACTTTTCTTTCTCAACCATCCGCTTGGCGTTTTTGACCGTAGTGCTGTGGCCATACTCTTCAAGCTTCTGATAAATAAAGGGCTTGAACAGCTCAAGTGCCATTTTCTTCGGCAGACCGCATTGATGCAGTTTCAGCTCAGGTCCACAGACGATAACCGAACGGCCAGAATAATCGACCCGCTTACCGAGCAAGTTCTGACGGAAACGGCCCCCTTTGCCCTTGAGCATGTCAGACAATGACTTGAGCGGGCGCTTACTTGGGCCAGTGATCGCGCGGCCACGACGACCGTTATCAAACAATGCATCAACTGACTCTTGTAACATCCTCTTTTCGTTACGGATAATAACTTCAGGAGCACGCAGTTCCATCAATCGCTTCAAACGGTTGTTCCGGTTTATAACGCGACGATAAAGATCGTTGAGGTCACTCGTCGCAAAACGGCCACCATCCAAGGGGACTAAGGGACGCAATTCTGGTGGCAGGACCGGGATGGTCTCAAGAATCATCCACTCTGGACGATTACCACTGTTGCGAAAAGAGCTAATGACCTTGAGACGTTTTGAAGTCTTTTTGCGCTTTGCCTCGCTAGTTGCTTCTTTCATATCGATTCGAAGCTGATCACCTTCTACTTCAAGGTCAATGTCGGACATCAGCTCACGAACGGCTTCAGCTCCCATTCCAGCAACAAATTGACCAGCGAATTCATCCATCGCCTCAATATATTTATCTTCCGTCAGTAGTTGCCCCTTGACCAGCCCGGTATCGCCAGCGTCAAGGACTACATAGGCCTCAAAATAAAGAACCTTCTCGAGGTCTTTGAGGGTCATATCCAGCAGAGCACCAATACGCGAAGGCAAGGATTTCAAAAACCAGATGTGTGCAACGGGACAAGCCAGATCAATATGACCAAGTCTCTCCCGACGGACCTTACTCGGGATAACTTCAACACCACATTTCTCACAAACAATACCGCGGTGCTTCATGCGTTTGTATTTACCGCAATTACATTCATAGTCCTTGGTTGGACCGAAAATCTTGGCGCAGAACAAACCATCACGCTCCGGCTTAAAAGTCCGATAGTTGATAGTTTCTGGCTTTTTGACTTCGCCAAAGGACCTCTCTCTAATCTTATCTGGCGACGAGAGAGAGAGCTGAATCGCGTTAAAACTCAGTGGATCCTTGGGGCGTTCAAACAGACCTAAGATATCTTCCAAAACGCATCCTCCTTATAGGATGAGTGTTCAGTACTTTGCTGGTACGACAAACTCTCGAAGAAAAACTAAATCTTTTCCTCTTCGAGAAGGTCGACGTCAAGACACAGCGCTTGAAGCTCCTTGATGAGGACGTTAAACGACTCGGGGAGTCCGGCCTCAAGAGTATGCTTGCCTTTAACAATCGCTTCGTAAATCCGGGTCCGACCAGCAACATCATCCGACTTGACGGTGAGAAATTCCTGCAGTGCGTGAGCCGCACCGTAGGCTTCCATCGCCCAGACTTCCATCTCGCCCAGACGCTGGCCACCGAACTGGGCCTTACCACCTAGCGGTTGCTGGGTCACGAGACTGTAGGGCCCGATCGAACGAGCATGAATCTTGTCATCGACAAGGTGATGCAACTTGAGGATATACATGATCCCGACGGTGACTTTCTCCTTGAAGGGGATACCAGTCTTGCCGTCACAAAGGGTCATCTGGCCGCTACTACTAAACCCGGCCTTCTCCATCTGCTCCTTCATGATTTTTTCACTCACACCTTCAAAAACCGGTGATGCCATCGGCACACCATGAGAGAGACGGCGAGCAAGAACCTTAAGATCGTCCTCAACCAAGCCATCGATAAAGCTGTTCAACTCTTTGTCGTCATATGCGGTCTTGATCTGCTCGCGCAAATCCTTCAAGGCCGCCCCACTATCGAGAACAGATTGAATCTGACGGCCTAAACCACGCGCAGCCAAACCCAGGTGTGTTTCAAGGATTTGCCCGACATTCATCCGCGAAGGAACACCCAGCGGATTCAGAACAATCTCGACCGGAGTTCCGTCTTCCATATAGGGCATATCCTCTTGCGGCAGAATCCGCGAGAGAACACCCTTATTTCCGTGACGACCGGCCATTTTATCACCAACCTGAAGCTTCCGCTTGATCGCGATATAAACCTTGACCATCTTGATGACACCCGGAGGCAGGTCATCACCACGCTTGCATTTATCAATTTTATCAGCAAACACAGCCTGAACAAGTTGCTCACGCTCAGCAAGACGATTCAACAGATCGCTGACCTTTTGTTCAACATCGGCGGCATCCGCTAAAGAGACTTCACGCATTCGCGAGAAAGGAATCACCTCAAAGATGTCATCGCTGATCTTGCGATTTTTAGCCAGTAAACTCTTGCCCGCTTCATCAGAAATCCCTACGGCAGAGGTCTGACCGACCAGCAGCGAGCCAATAAATTTACGGGTTGAATTTCGCAGAATGCGAATTTCATCATCCTGATCTTTAAGTAGCTTTTCAATTTCAATGTTTTCAATATGCTCAGTCCGTGCGTCTTTATCGGAACCTTTGCGAGAAAAGACCCGTGCACCGATAACTACACCTTCTTCGCCTGGCGGAACACGCAATGAAGTATCGCGAACGTCACCAGCCTTTTCACCAAAAATTGCACGCAGTAGTTTCTCCTCGGGAGAGAGCTGAGTTTCACCTTTTGGAGTAATTTTACCGACCAGGATATCTCCTGGTTTTACGTTGGCACCAATACGGATAATTCCAGACTCATCGAGGTCTGCAAGGGCATCTTCACCCAAGTTAGGGATGTCGTCAGTGATCTCTTCCTTGCCGAGCTTTGTGTCTCGCGCAACACATTCGAATTCCTCGATATGAATAGAAGTATAACGATCTTCCTGAACAACCTTTTCGGAAATCAGAATCGAATCCTCAAAGTTGTAGCCATGCCAAGGCATGAATGCGACCAAGATGTTCTGCCCGAGTGCCAACTCGCCCCACTGAGTCGATGGCCCATCGGCTACAACATCACCACGCTTAACCCGAGTGCCAACTTTGACGATCGGTTTCTGATTAATACAGGTATTCTGATTTGAACGGGTAAATTTGAGAAGATTGTAGATATCAACCCCAGTACCGCTCTCATCAACCTCTTTCTCATCGATTTGAACAACAATCCGACCTGCATCGACGCTCTCAACGACGCCATCATGACGCGCAACAACAGAGTTACCGGAATCATGGGCAACGACACGTTCCATTCCGGTTCCGACCAAGGGAGCATCGGCACGGAGCAAAGGAACTGCCTGTCGCTGCATGTTTGACCCCATCAGCGCGCGGTTAGCGTCATCGTTTTCGAGAAAGGGGATCAAGGCCGCAGCAACAGAAACAATCTGCTTCGGCGAAACATCCATCAAGCTGACATCCGTCGGTGGCAAGAGCATGAACTCACCATCCTGGCGAACATTGACCAGTTCATTGATGAATTTACCCTTGGCATCAAGCGGCGCATTCGCCTGAGCGATTGCGTGTTTTTCCTCTTCGAGAGCGGAAAAATACTTGATCTCGTCAGTCACTGCACCTTCACGAACCAATCGATATGGTGTTTCAACAAAACCATACTCGTTGATCCGCGCATAGGTTGACAGCGAAGCGATCAGACCAATATTCGGGCCCTCAGGGGTCTCAATCGGACAGACGCGGCCGTAGTGGGTCGGGTGTACGTCACGGACTTCAAAGCCAGCACGCTCACGAGTCAGACCACCGGGTCCAAGAGCAGACATGCGGCGCTTGTGAGTAACCTCTGACAGCGGGTTGGTCTGATCCATAAACTGGGACAACTGACTGGAGCCAAAGAATTCTTTGACAACAGCCGAAACCGGCTTGGAGTTAATAAGATCATGCGGCATCAGAGCATCAACATCCTGCAGGCTCATCCGCTCTTTGATCGCGCGCTCCATACGCACCAAGCCGACGCGATACTGATTTTCTAGCAATTCGCCAACGGCACGTACACGGCGGTTACCCAAGTGGTCGATATCATCGATATGACCATGTCCGTCACGCAAACCGATCAGATACCTGACCACCTCAAGGATATCTTCCTTGGTCAAGGTCGGCAGGTCGATCGGCGAATCCAGACTCAATTTATGGTTGAGCTTCAGACGACCGACGGGCGAAATATCATAACGGTCGGCGCTAAAGAAGAGGCTACCGAACAGATTCGTAGCGGTCTTAACGGTTGGCGGATCACCAGGACGAAGGCGACGGAAGATTTCAATGATCCCCTCGTCACTACTGTCGATCTTATCAATTAGAAGAGTGTCGCGCAGATATGGCCCGGCAACGTTATGATCGATAAAGAGAACTTCAAACTGATTAATCCCACGCTCGCGCAACTCTTCGAGTTTCGCTTCGGTCAGTTCACCGTTCGCCTCAAGGACAACTTCACCAGTGGCAGTATCCACAATATCAGACACCACAACTTTGCCTTCCAGCTCCTCGATGGTCAAAGAGATCGACTCGATACCGGTCTCTTCCATCTTACGAATTGCAGCCTTTGTGAATTTGCGGTTAGCCTTTACGACAACCTCCCCAGAGGCCGACAAAACATCAGCATGCGCGCGTTGCCCAGCCAGCAAATTGAGATTAACTATTTTACGATAACCTGTACCGTCGAAAGTGATCTCTTCGAGTTGATAGTAATTCCTGAGCAACTCTTCAGTGCTATATCCGAGAGCTTTGAGTAGAACTGTCGCGGGCAACTTCCGGCGACGGTCGATACGAACATAAAGGATGTCCTTATGATCGAAATCAAAATCAAGCCAGGATCCACGATAAGGGATCACTCGAGCGCTGAAAAGTATCTTGCCGCTCGAATGCGTCTTACCACGATCGTGGGAGAAGAAGACTCCAGGCGAACGATGCAACTGGCTGACGATAACCCGCTCGGTGCCGTTGATAATAAAGGTGCCGTTCTCGGTCATCAGCGGAATTTCGCCGAAATAGACCTCCTGCTCCTTGATGTCTCGAATCGACTGGGTACCAGATTCCTTATCGACATCCCAAGTCACCAGACGCACCTTGACCTTAATCGGAGCAGCAAAGGTCATACCACGCTGATGGCATTCTTCTACGTCGTACTTTGGCGTGCCCAGACCGTAGGAGACATACTCCATAGAGCAGGTATCGCTGAAATCACGAATCGGGAAGACGGAACGAAAAACAGATTCCAAACCGATCGGACGACGAGCCGAAGACGGAAGATCCGCCTGCAGAAACCGTTTGTACGATGTTTTTTGGATATCGATAAGATTCGGAATATCAATGATATTCCCGGATTTTGCGAAGTGCTTCCGGAGGAGCGGGTTATTCGCAAACGAATAGGCCATGATTTCTCCTTTAGAGCAGGATCAATGGGTAACGTCTTACCCCAGCCAGCCATTGGAACGATTATCTATAACATCAAGCACTCAGATTCATCATTCACAACAACTACAGACGCCGGCACCTTATCGCCGACGTCAGGACCTGAAGACAAGTCCACCCCGGTGACACAGCACCGGGGCTTCTAACGACAATAGCCAAGGCCGTACAAAGACGACCTTGGCTACCTAAGAAGGTTAGGCGAAAGCTCTACTTGAGCTCAACACCAGCGCCAGCTTCTTCCAGTTGCTTCTTGATATCTTCGGCCTCATCCTTGGATGCGGCTTCTTTAACAGTGTTCGGTGCGCCGTCGACCAGGTCTTTAGCTTCCTTAAGACCCAGGCCAGTAATGGCACGAACGACCTTGATGACATTGATTTTCTTGTCGCCACAGCTGGTCAAAACGACATCAAACTCGTCTTTCTCAGCAGCAACCTCGCCAGCAGCAGCAGGTGCAGCAGCAGCAGGAGCAGCAGCAGAAACGCCGAATTTTTCTTCAAGTTCCTTAACGAATTCAGACATTTCGAGAACGGTCATGCTTCCCAGAAATTCAACAACTTGTTCTTTAGTGATTTCAGCCATTTGTTCCTCCACTTATCGATTGATTCGATTATTTTTGTTTAGTTTAAATAGGGGCCAGGCTTAAGCTGCCTTGCTCTGGACAATAGCACCGAGAACCTGCACCAATGAGCGCGGGATTGCCGCCAGAGTACCAACAAAGTTGGATGCCGGGGCATTCATCGAACTCAAAGCCTTCGCCAACAGTTCCTCGCGACTCGGCAGTTTTGACAGTGCTGTAATATCTGCAACACTGAGCATCTTACCATCGAGCACACCGGCTTTCAGTTCAAAAGCTTCGATCTCTGCGGCATATTTGGCTAAAATCTTGGCCGGTGCCACAACATCATCACCCGCTAAGGCGATAGCAGTCGGGCCAGCACAGAATTTTTCCAAGCCAGCAGCGTGGGTCCCTTTCGAGGCCAGACGCAGCAGGCTGTTCTTAACGACACGGTAATCAACGCCCGCAGCAACGAGTTCACGGCGCATACGGGTTACCTGATCAACGTTAATTCCACGGTAATCGGCAATGAATGCTGCTTTGGTCTCACCGAGCTTCCCGGCGAGTTCCGCTACAATCTGCTCTTTTTCTGTTCTGTTCATGCATCTCCTCCTTTCTTAAGTAGTGTCGGGATAAAAATCCCGCCCAAGTCAAGGCAGGGGAGACGAATATAACCGTCACAGAACCCTTGGGGCCTCGGCAGGTGGTTGCCCATTAAACGCCATTACGGCGGGCCTGCTGTCTTTGGACTTGGTCTGTATTGACATACCGCCATCGCTGACGATCTGTTTTAGCGTAATGCAACCTGAACATCAGCAACATCAACGATGATGCCAGGACCCATAGTTGAAGAGATCGAAATCTTCTTCAGGTAGATCCCTTTGGCGGATGAAGGCTTGGCTTTGATCAGCACATCAAACAGCGAAAGCAGATTCTCGCGTAATTTGACAGCATCGAAAGATGCTTTGCCGACGGCAGCATGAATAATTCCGGCCTTTTCGACACGGTACTCAATCTTACCCGATTTCGCCTCAGTAACCGCACGTTCAATGTCTGGCGTTACCGTGCCGACCTTAGGGTTCGGCATCAGGCCACGAGGTCCGAGAAGACGACCGATTTTACCAACCACGCCCATCATGTCTGGAGCAGCGATAGCAGTGTCAAACTCAAACCAACCACCCTGAATCTTTTCTGCCAGATCATCGCCACCAACATAATCAGCGCCAGCAGCTTCGGCTTCTTGAACTTTTTCACCCTTAGCGAAAACCAGAACGCGAACGTCCTTACCTAGACCATTCGGAAGCACGACAGCGCCACGAACCATCTGGTCAGCTTTACGCGGGTCAACACCGAGACGGATGCTCACCTCCACGGACTCATCAAACTTGGCGAAGGTACCCTCTTTAAGCAGGGCAATGGCCTCGTCTAGCGGATAAGCGCGTGAGCGATCAACCTTCTCCTTGGCGTTACGAATCTGTTTACCTGTTGCCATGATTTATCTCCACTATTCGCCCTAGATCAGGCGATTTCAATTCCCATGCTTCGTGCAGTCCCTTGAATGATCCGCACTGCCGCTTCCTCAGAAAAAGCGTTAAGGTCTTCCATCTTCAATTGCGCGATTTCAAGAACCTGCGCAGCTGTGACCTTACCAACCTTCTCCTTGTTCGGCACACCGGAACCCTTTTTAAGCTTGGCAGCACGTAAAAGAAGTACGGCAGCCGGCGGAGTTTTGGTGATAAAGGTGAAGGAACGGTCGGCATAAACGGTGATAACCACCGGGATAACCAGACCGGCCTGGTCTTGGGTCTTGGCGTTATACGCCTTGCAGAACTCCATAATATTGACCCCGTGCTGACCGAGCGCGGGACCAATCGGCGGCGAAGGGTTCGCCTGACCGGCAGTGATCTGCAATTTAATCTGTCCTATTACTTTTTTGGCCATTACTGACTCCTTGACTACTTACCGGCCGCACGCGGCTCAGCTGGTCTTTTCTACCTGTATGAATTCAAGTTCAACCGGGGTACCCCGGCCGAAAATACTAACCATAACCTTGAGGGTGCCTCGTTCAGGCCGCACATCCTCAACCACACCTGTGAAGTTAAGAAATGGTCCATCAACAACCCGTACCGTTTCACCCACATCAAACAAGACCTTTGGCTTAGGCTTCTCTATGCCTTCGTCCATTCGATCGGTGATCTTCTTAACTTCGTGGTCAGAGATAGCTGGTGGATTTTGCCCACCGCCGACGAAACCAGTCACCTTAGAGGTCCCAGTTACGACGTGCCAAGTCTCATCGTTTAGCTCCATCTTCACCAGGATGTACCCAGGAAAGAATTTGCGCATCGAGGTTTTACGTTCTCCCTTGCGCATCTCAACCACTGTCTCGGCAGGGATCAAAATTTCACTAAAGCATTCCTCAAACCCCATCGAACGAATCCGCTCTTCGAGGCTGAGCTTTACTTTGTTTTCATACCCGGAGTAGGTATGCACGCCGTACCATCTCATGGACATAGTGTTTCCTTCTCCCTGATCAACCAAGAATCATCCGAACTAATCTCGACAGGACCAAATCAACCCCGCCAAGAAAAACTGCCGAAACCAGGACCAGAACAATAACAACCAGAGAGGAGGCGTAGGTATCCTTGCGCGTCGGCCAGGTTACTTTTTTCAACTCCGCCTTTACATCGGCGAGAAACTCGTTTGTTTTTGCAATCATTAGTCCGTCGGCCCCTATACAAGCAGTCAGTGAATGTGGCAGGCCAGGAGGGACTCGAACCCCCAACACCCGGATTTGGAGTCCGGTGCTCTAGCCGTTAGAGCTACTGGCCTACAAACTCATCTCAAAAACATCCCGCTACGCGAGATGACAGCTTACTTGGTCTCCCGGTGCGGAGTATGCTTCCGACAGAAACGACAATATTTGTTAAATTCAAGCTTGTCCGGGGTATTCCGCTTATTCTTTGTCGTCGTATAATTACGTTGCTTGCACTCAGTGCAAGCCAATGTGACGATATCACGCATGTCGTTGTCCTTAATATCTTCGTCCCGGATGACTCCAGGACGAAGGATTAAACTTCAGGTACTGCTTACTCGATAACTTCGCTGACAACACCGGCGCCGACAGTACGGCCACCTTCGCGGATAGCGAAGCGAAGCTCTTTGTCCATAGCGATCGGAGTGATCAGATCTACGGTCATGGCGATATTGTCGCCAGGCATTACCATCTCGATAC
>Ga0316202_10001807_pt1 | contig 15455 bp, 18 predicted proteins | sample 3monrhotite_MG_FD_204934 | JGI IMG/M metagenome (GOLD analysis project Ga0316202, IMG submission 204934) | Microbial mat bacterial communities from mineral coupon in-situ incubated in ocean water Damariscotta River, Maine, United States -... | ecosystem: Environmental > Aquatic > Marine >... | reverse complement strand
TTACATCATGTGGGAATAAAAGATCTACAATAAACCATTCATCACCATCTGGATAATCAGAACCAGTTTCTACATCAAAAAATACATGCAGTAAATCAGACTGCATAAGACCATCATCACTAATGGAGGGATGTTTAACAGGTGATTTTTTAAAATCTAAATTAACTAATTGAGGTTCAAAGAAACCTTTGAGGATAGATTTTCTAAATATCTTATTTGATTCGTTAATATTCAAATGCAGAATAATATTCTACGAAACTTGCCTATAACTTCTTAGGTTCAGGGTGAGAATCTAGACTTCTAAAGAATCTAATATTTTTGAAATATCAGTATTAGAATGACCATTTTTTGAAATATTTTGTTTTGCAGGAGGGTTTTCCAAATAATTTGGGATTTTATCTTGCAGTCTTGCAGTGTAGGGGGTAGTGTTTTCGTTTTTATAAAATACCCCAGTTGGTATTTTGTTCCCCCACTCTAGGGATTTAATCAAAGCTTGAGATAGTTTTTCGTTAATTTCAATTTCTGAATCATAATGGACTGTTGGCTCAAATCCAGTGTCTTCTAGCTTGTAAATTCTAGAATGTCTTTTTTGAGCCTCATCCATCAAATCAGCACCTGCATACCAATCTCGAGTGTTAAGATCATTGTAAGTTGGACATGGTTGCAACACATCAAGAAATGAAAGACCTTTGTGATTTACAGCTTGAACTATCAAATCTTTGAGATGTCGAACATCATAAGAATAACCACGAGCTACAAATGTAAAACCACTAGCAATTGCCAATCCAATTGGATTAACATTAGAATTTGTATTTGGAGAAGGTAATGATTTTGTTTTTTCTCCCAGTTTCAAAGTAGGAGAGGCCTGACCTTTTGTTAAACCATAAACTCCGTTATCAAAAATAATGTATGTCATGTTTACATTTCGTCTGCCAGCAGCTACAAAGTGACCAGCACCAATTCCTAAACCATCACCATCTCCCCCTACTGCAACTACAGTCATCTCAGGATTTGCAATCTTTGCACCTTGGGCAAATGTCAAAACTCTACCATGCAGTGTGTGGACACCGTATGTGTTAATGTAATGAGATGTTTTTCCAGAACATCCAATTCCTGAAAATATTGCAGTCTTGTCTCTTGGAGCACCCATGTCAGCTAGTGCCATTTGTATGGCATTGACAATACCAAAGTCCCCACATCCAGGGCACCAATCATTATGAACATCTGTTTTAAATTCTGCAGGTTTAAGCGCCATGCATCAAGACCTCCCTTTTTTCTGCTTTGTTTTCAACAATTTTCTTGAGTGCATCATAAACTTCAGTACTAGTCATTGCACGTCCAGTGTATTTTAAGATAAAGTAGTCAATATCACGTCCAACATTTTGTTTGAATAATTTCCCAAGCTGACCGGAGTGATTTGCCTCTACATCAATTATTGTTTTAGCGTCTTTAAGCAAAGATGAAACATATTCTGCTGGAAATGGATTCATCAGTTTGAGTTGAAGCAATCCTATCGAAATTCCTTCTTTTTTTAGCATGTCTATTGCATCTTTTACTGGACCAATTGTAGAGCCCCAAGAAATTATGGTATAATCTTCAATACCAAATGATACTGCTTGTTCTTCCTTTGGAATGCGTTTTAAAATTAATTCTAATCTAGACATTCTCTTATCCATCATCTTTACACGTATGATTGGATCCTCTGTGATATGGCCTGTTTCATCAGATTCATCGCCAGTATTCCAAAAAATTCCATTATCCATTCCAAGTCTAGAGCGAGGAGAAAGGCCATCTTCAGTGAATTCAAATCTTCTGTAACCATCCTCTACTTTATCCAGCAATAGACCCCTATCAATTGAAATTTTTTCAGTGTCAAATCTTTTGCAAGTAATAACAGAACTTGCATGAAATTTATCCATCATGTGAATTACTGGAACTTGAAAAACATCTGCATAGTTAAAGCAATTACCAGTATCATAGAAGCTCTCTTCAATTTCTCCAGATGCATAAACTATCTTTGGAAAATCACCGTGTCCGGCAAATACTGAAAATAATAAATCATCTTGCCCATGTCTTGTTGGCAGTCCAGTTGATGGGCCACTTCTCTGGTATGCAGTAATCACTACAGGAACTTCGTTTATTCCTGCCCAACCTAGCATTTCAGTCATTAATGCAAATCCAGGTCCTGACGTACAAGTAGCAGAGCGTGTTCCAGTTAATGCACCACCAATAGTCATACCCATTGCACAAATTTCATCTTCAGTTTGAATTACTGCAGTAGAGCCTGGTCTATCACCAATTATTTCTAAAATTTCATTGGATTCTAAATATACGGATTCATCAGAAGCTGGTGTGATTGGATAATAGGGTTGGAATCTACATCCACATGCCATCTTTCCTAATGCTGTTCCCTGAAATCCTTGAACAAGTAAAGTTCCTGGTTCTTTTTGTGTTCCAAGTAAAGTGTGAGCAAAATTTTCAAATTTTGCTGCAGCATAATTGTAAGAGTACGTTGCAGTCTGTTGATTGATTTTTGCAATTTCAGGTTTTTTTGAAAAAATATTGTTAATTGTTTTCTGTAAAGAATCAGGAGGCATTTTGACAAGACCCAAAGATAACGATACACCAATTACATTATACATTCTGATTAATCCCTTTAGACGAGGATTTTCAGTTTCCTCAGACAATGTCAAAAGAATTGATTTGAAAGATACAGGGTATAGCAAAACACCTTTTTCTTTTGCAATTTCTAAAACTCCTGCAACAGTAAATGGTTTATTTTTTGACTCTAGTTCTTTGTGCAGTCTTTCTTTGAATGGTGCATCAAGGGTGTGAACTGCATCAGTTTTAGTTTCTGCAATATCTGAATCATAAATTATTCCACCACCAGAAACTACTTCATCGTAATGACGGAAAATAGTTTCAGCATCAAAACATGCCATCAAATCTACAGCATTAACATTTGAGTGAATTTTTTTATCAGCAATTCTTACTGTAAAGTAACTGTGTTCACCTTTGATGTTTGAATAAAATTCTCTTTTTCCGAAAATTTGATAACCCATTTCAGCACAGACACGAGAGAAAATATTGGCACCGGATTCAACCCCACTTCCTTGAGGACCTCCAATCAGCCACGTGAAATCAACAGAACTCACAGATATTCACACATTTCCTGAATTTTAATAGTAAGATGGTTCATATCTTCTAACCTCCGGTGGCTGCATCAAACAATGCACATTCGCATTTATCACGTTCACCACAATAAGGACATACACATACACATTTTTCAATCGAATTTCCACATTCCACACAAATAGCAAATTCTTCCTCTTCTTCAACTTTAGAAGACATCAATGAAATTACAAGGAAATCGTATAAATGGTTTGAGATGAATATCAAGACTGATGAAAAAGAAAATTTTTCTTACAAGGACTTTGCATGATTTTGCACTAAAAGAGTTGAGAAAAAAATATCAGATTGAAATTCATTCAGGTCAAATTCCCATTCCACAAACTAAATTGCGATCAAAGATTAAGGACATTGATGGACTAATCTGTTTTCCATATGACAACATCAACAAAGAACTCATCGATGAAGGAGAAAATCTCAAAGTCATTAGTACGTACAGTGTAGGTTTTGATCATATAGATACGGAATACTCTAAGAAAAAGAAGATACGTGTCGGTTACACGCCAGAAGTTCTAACAGATGCAACAGCAGACATGGCTTTTTCATTACTATTAGACATTGCAAGAAGAACTACGGAAGGAGATAGAATCATCAGAGATGGGAAATGGAAAGAAATCTACGGTGCATTTGATTATGTTGGAGTAGACCTTCAAGGAAAAACAATCGGGATTTTAGGTCTAGGTAGAATTGGCAGTACACTTGCTAAACGAGCAAAGGCATTTGATATGAAAATTATATATCATAACAGAAAACATGTTGTAAAATCTAAAGAGAAATCACTTGGTGTGAAATATGTGTCATTTGAAAAATTAATCACTGAAAGTGATTTTATTTCAATACATGTTCCCCATACAAAAGAAACAGACAGATTGTTTAACATGAAAATTTTTAAAAAAATGAAAAAATCGTCATTTTTGATTAACACATCAAGAGGAAAAGTGGTAAATGAGAAAGATCTGGCCATTGCATTAAAGAAAAGAATCATTTCAGGCGCAGGCTTGGATGTTTTTGAAAAAGAGCCAATTAAAAAAAATCATCCACTAGTAAAATTGCCAAATATTGTACTTGCCCCACACATAGGAAGTTCAACAAAAGAAACAAGAATCAAAATGGCTGAAATTACTGTAAAAAATTTGAATTTAGGAATTAATGGGAAAAAGCCAATGTATTCAGTAGGATATTGATTTTCACGCATGACTTGGAAGCCAGTTAAATGCGCAGTTTTTATATTGAAATTATAACCTAAAATCAGATTGAAAAAATTTAAGCATACAAATGAAGAATTAGAATTAGCTAAACTACAGTCTGAAAAAGAGAAAAAAGAAAAAGAGTCTGAAGAATAGGACTTTTTTACTTGTCTTTTTCAGACAAGTTTTTTTTTAAAATTTAATTTTAGAGGTGAATTTTTGATTTAGTTGATCATAGAGTTGTTTTCTTTCAGCAACTAATTGTTTTGAATCATCATACATTTTTGTAAAAAACGCTGCAAGAATACGTTCACCGCTTTCATCAAAGAATCTAACACTGAAACTAATTTTTTCAGGTTTTTGCTCTTGAATGAATTCTGCAGTTTTGATTATCTCAGAATTAAGATGTGCATGGGCTGGACCATCATTATCACCAATTGTAATCCATTTGTCTTTTTGTCGAATACTAAGAGAATCACTTCGAATCTCACTTGTAGCGCCATTGTTTTTTATGATAAGTAAAACATCATCAATTTTTATCAAATCAGATAATAATTCTAAAAGCAACAATAGTTCTTTAAAACTAAATTATTTCAATTTTTGGAGCGATTCATGTCAATTTGGACAAAATCATCAGTATCGCCATGGACACAATCAGTTCCAATTGATTTGACTGGTGAAAAACTAACTTTTCCATCATGCATTTTACCTTCATTTTGTAAAATGCCTATTTTACCTGATACAATGTGCTTGTGTTTTTGACAAGTTACTCCCACCATATATTCATCAGACCCAGAAATGATGGATACAATAAATTGTGGAGGATTAACACATTGTTTTCCTGCTTCCATTACTGAGCATTTATCAGGTACCATAGTTTGATTTAGAATTTTATTGGATATTAATCTTGATTGTAAGAGATTCAATTTATTATCAACATAATCAAATCAAGATTGAAAGTAATTGGCACATAGTTTTGACGTTATCATTATTGGAGGAGGTATTCTTGGAACTTCAATATCATATTTTTTATCAAATCTAAATAAATCAAAAAAGATAGCAGTTATTGAACAAGCTCATAATGTTGCTTTTCACACAAGTGGAAGAAACACAGGTAAAGTTCATGCACCATATCTATACAACCCAGAAAAGAAAAAATTATTTGCAAAATCAGCTTTTCACGGTTATGAAATGTGGGAGACATATGCAAAATTAAAAAAATTACCGTTTAAAAAAGACGGAGTTATCGAAGTTGCATTAGATGAAAAAGGAATTAGTGTTCTTGAGAAATATCTCAAATGGGGAAAACAAAACGGTCTAGAAGATAACGACATTAAATTACTCAACAAAGAAGAAATAAAAAAAATAGAACCAGAAATCAAATGTGAATCTGCATTATGTGTTTACAAAGATGCATCTACAGATTATTCTTTACTTACAAATTCAATAATGAAAGACAGTAAAGAAAGCGGTACGACATTTTTGTTAGATACAAGAGTTACAAAGATAGAAAAAGAAAAAGACCGATGGGTAATTACAATAAATGACGACCATGAAATTTATGCAAAATTTTTAATCAATGCTGCAGGAGGGGAAGCTGTAGATATTGCACATGACGTAGGAGTAGCAAAAAAAGTTACAGACGTGCATTTTAGAGGAGAATATTGGAAAGTTCCCAAAGAATACAACAATCTTACAAAATCTAGTGTGTATTCTGTTCCTGGATTTCCTGAATACCCATTCTTAGATCCACATTGGATTCTCAGAGTAGATGGTAGTTGTGAAATTGGACCAAACGCAGTTCCAGTTTTCAGCCCATACGGATATGATAAAATAGAAAATATCAAAGAATTCATTCCAAAAATGCTAGAGATGCTAGGTTCTGGTGCAAGAAAAGCAATCTTCGATAAACAATTTCAAGAACTTGCAATGAATGAGATACAATCATCCATGTCAAAAACTGCAATGGTAGATAGAGTAAAAAAATTCTTGCCAAAAATAGAGGCAGATAAAATAACTGAAAAAGGTACAGCAGGAATAAGATCATCAATCATTGATGAGAATGGGAAATTTGTGCCAGATGTGATTCAAATTGATGATGAAGCATCATTTCACATTTTAAACTACAATTCCCCAGGCGCTACAGGGGCTTTGCCGTTTGCTGCACACATTGTAAACCATCTAAACGAAAAAGGGTTCTTCAGATGTGAAGATATTGAAGCGCAATGTGGTCCATGGAAATTCAATGAGATCATAGAGAAAATCAAATAAATTGTAAGGTATAGAATTAAGAAATATTATTTTATTCTATATCTAAGAATTGCCAAAACAGCATTATCAATATCTAATTTTTTAATTATATTTGGAGAAACTGCAAATTCGATTTTACAAGAAGTGTTTTTTGCAATTTCAAGCATCTTCATTATTTTTTTAAATTGAGGATTTGTGTGATAGTTAGCAGATACAATCAAGGTATCTACAGCACCCATTTCCAGTGCTTTGTAAATGACATTATTTCGTTTAGCAGTCAAGCCATCTTTGAATAATTTTTCATATTTTTCAAGTAATTCAATCACATTCTTTCGCCTATGCTGGTATAGATGATGGATGATTTTCTCATGAATTTCTCTAGTAGGTGTTGAAAAAGACAAGTCTTCTACAAATCTACATTTTTTTATCAATTCTGAATCAAGTTCATCATAAAATTCTGTTTTTGCAGGACCGCATCCACCTAACAAAAGCAATTTTGAATCAGAGTCCATTGTTTTTATTTTATTTGCAACTTTCTTAAAGAAAACATGAATTTTTGTTTGTCGTGCTCTCAAGAAGCGTCCCTGACTTTGCCCGCCTTTTCTATGTCTTCCTTGTAAATCAATTTTGAGTTTTGCTTCTTGTAATATCTGACTGCCATGGAATTTTTGAATTCTTGCAGTTTTTTGATCAAGTGTTACCAGTAAAACATCGTAATTGGTTTTTAGAACATCGTTAAATGGTTTAATGTGCGGTTTTTTACTTACCATGTAGATGTAAGGAAGTTTTTTAGAAGTTCCAATTTCTTTAATTATTATTTTACCATTACTTATCCAACCAAAAACACAAAGAGTTTTTGTAAATTTTCCAGCAGATGTTGGTTTGTCTTTAAGTTGTAAGATTTTTTTCTCCATAGCTAATTTTATTTTTTCAACAGTATCGTTTCGCTTACTCTCCTGCAATAGAGAAATAGTTTGAGTTCCTTTTCCATATGGATAGTAAACTGATACACATGTGGAATTTACTTTTTTAAGATCAAATAGAAACTGATTCAAAGATAACCATTCAGAAGGAGGTATTTCTGAAGATTCTAGAGTGTCATTCAATGACAATGGTTTTTTGTGTTCATATAAAATCTATTTCCAAGATTAAAATCGTCCCATATAATGTTGCATGAATTTGCTTACTCTAGATGCAACATTAGATTTGCCATAAAGTTCAAAAAGATAATTCCTATCTTCTTTACTAAACACTCTATTCCCATTGTAAAATGGATACATTATTGCAGAACCTTTCAAATTCTCATCTTCTAAATGCCTCATACCACAACTATGTCCGCCAGCTTCATGTTTCATAGTGTGTATAGGATCAAAAGTTTTCAGAATATTATCAGGGTGGTTTTTATCATAATCTACAATCAATCCCGAATCAAATGCATCTTTTACAGAAATTGGTGTTTTATCTAATCTCCAAACATGATCAGAATTCATTGTAACATCACCTCCAACTCCATCTTGTGGACCGTATGCAAATGCTAGCACAGAGCCACGATCTTTGAAAAACTTTTCATCTTTTGCTCCAAGCCAATTAATTTTAATATGTGCATCCCCGGTTTGCTTTCTTTTTTCTCGAATTTTTAATGGAGTAAGCAAAGATGTTTCTAAAAATGCAGATTTTATCAGACTAGTTTGTTGTGACAGTGATAGGAATTCGTATTGAGAATCTAATTGCCAATATACAATCTCACTAGAATCCCATACGGTGTCATTTAATGCATTAGGATTTGAAATTAATTTATGCGAACCGATATTTAATGCAGAAAATTCTTGTTCTGAAAGTTTTGGGGTTTGAGTGTATTTTTTATCAACAGTATGAATACAAACATCACAAGAATGCATTACAATCTAAATTATTTGCAAGATTGTGATAAAGTGTACTACTCTATAACACCAGGTCCAGACATGTGAAATAATAAAAATGGCGCCGGGAGGGAGATTTGAACTCCCGTTCCCTTGCGAGAACGTGCTTTATGGTTTAACAATTTCCAGGCACGCGCCCTACCGGGCTAGGCGACCCCGGCACTAGTCTTGCGACATTAATGTTCTGTAAAATGTGATTATAAATTATGTTACTGAGAAACTATTTCCAAATTGTAATAGTCGTTGATTTTTCTACATGATCTCCTTCATCATTCATTCCTTTTGCAGATATTTTGTAAAGACCTTCCAAAGCTGTATCACCATCATTTTTTATTTGATTCCATGAAAAAGAAATTTCATCACCAGGTTCCAAATTAGATATCACTTCTCCTGAAACAGTAGGTGAAAACATCAAAATCCCAGACAGTCCAGTTATTCGAAGACCATAAGATGAATCAGAAAATGTTAGCGGAACAGTTCCAGAATTTACTAATAGAATAGATATTTCCTCACCTTTTTTAAAATCAGATTTTTCAGTAACTACAGAAATTGAAGATCCTTCAACAAAAACTAACTGGCTAGTATTTTTAACATCTATAAGATATACTCCAAAAGCAAGACCTGCCATCACACCAATTCCAATAAAGAGTACAAGACTTTTTGCTAACAATTTCTTTTAAAATAATTTTTGATTTTTTAATCCTTTGGAGGAGTTGGCTTTGTTCTCCATTTTTTAGGATAAGTTTTAGGAGCCATAATGATTCTCTTTGTTTCAAATGCATACCCCTTTGTTGCATCTTTAATTTCTTCTTCAGACATTGTAGCTTCAGCCAATGCGACTGCCTCTCCTTTTTGTGTATAAACACCAACAACATCTCCTTTCTTCAAATTTTGAGAAATTTTCAAAACACCAGGTACTGCCAGTTGTGCGCCATGACACATTGCATCTACTGCAGAATCACGGATTACTACTGACTTTAATTCACTTAATGCAAATTCGACTGGTTTGATCATTTTTATCAATTTACTATCATCTTTTTTCTCTTCCCACAATGCAAATGCATTAGCAAGTTCGTGTAATGTAACTAGACCGTCATTTTCAGAAAACTGGTCAACTCTACTTCGTCTGAGTTCAACCATAGTAGCACCAGGTCCAAGTACTTCTCCAATATCATAGTAAAGTTTTCTAATGTAAGTTCCAGCTTCACATAATATTCTAGTTAAGAGCAATCTCTCTTTTTGTTCAATTATTTCAAATTCATAGATAGTTCTTGTTCTTGTTTGTCTAAGAACAGCTGAACGTTGAGGAGGCTTTTGAAAAATTTCACCTTGAAACATTTCTACAACTTCTTTTAGTTTTTCTTTTGATGGAAGACTGTGAATTCTTCCTAAAGCATGATATTCTTTAGGACCATAAAGTAAAACACCTAATGCTTTAGTTGCCTCACCTAAACCCAAAGGTAAAACTCCAGAAACTTGAGGATCTAATGTACCACTGTGACCAATTTTTGGAAGTTTTAAGAGTCGTTTTGTCCATGCAACAGTTTCATGGCTTGTAGGACCTGGAGGTTTGTCTAAAAGAATAATTCCATAATTTAGTAATTGTTCAATTGTTCTTTTGTCATAATATGTTCCATAAGCATCATCTGTAATGTCCTGATCAATTTCTACAAGATTTTCTAGTTGTTTTAGAGTCATAGTAATTTCCTCACCGTTTCTTTTGTAACATCAATTACTTGTTGTGCAGTCAAATTATCAGTATTAATTATCAAATCAAACACAGATTTATCTTCACCGAAATCAAAATTATATAGTTTTTTGTACAATGCCTTATTCTTATCAAATCGTTTTTTTGTAATTTCATAGGCATCTTCAGGACTCATACTGTCTCTAGTTTGCATTCTTTTTGTACTGCTTTCATGAGAGCCTTCCAACCAAATTCTTATCCCGTCTTTGATTAACCAAGGCAAAGTATAGCTAGTAATCACCATTCCACCTTTATCAAAAAGAGCAATTAATTTTTCATCTAGTTTTTTATCAAATTCAGAATTACCTTCACGTTGATTCAAAAATTTCATCCCTTCTTTAGTATCCCACCAATCATCACCTTTAGAATCAAATCCATGTTCATTGGCCATTTCTTTTAGCACATCACCACCACTAAGATATTGTAATTGAAATTCTTGTGCTAATCCTTTAGCAACAGTTGTCTTTCCTACTGCAGGAGGACCAGATATAACAATTGATTTGGTCAACTGAGATCCATTGATGTTTTTGTGAGTCTCATGATCATACCACTAAACGCAATAGATGAAAGGAAATACCAAGCCCAAAGATACAATGCATTTTCTTTTCCAAAGCAAACATGTTCAGTGTCCAATGCTTGTTCTGCAGTGCATGTCAATTGGAACATATCGCCAGGGATTACATTTAGTGAGATTGGGGATATAGCTACTGTGTATGAAAACAGTGCTGGTAATACAAGGTAGAATATCAATATTAGCGGAACAAAAGTAATCATCATAGGTCTCATGTTCATCTGCATCATCTCCATGGACATTTTGTTCATGTAAGATGATTTTTTTCCTAGTTCAGCAATCTTTGCTTGATCTTTAGATCTCATTGCAGCCATTCTTTCTTTTTGCCAACCTTTGGTTTCTTTCATGATTCGTTTTAATTTCACTTGGTCTACCATCTTCTTTCTAACTGCAGAATTGAAGAGGTTTAGTAGAATACCAAATCCAGAAACTGCAAACATTGAAAGAACTAATCCTTGCACGAGAGGATCATCACTTCCCAAGGCTTGTCTTTCACCGCCAAGGAAATCTGGCAGCTGGAGATGTATTACATCGATAAAGAGTAGAATAAAGTTGAAATCCATTTTTACAGTCCTATTGCATTAATGATTTTATCAGCCGCTTCATCAACCTTTCCCTCACGATTGAGGATGTATTTGACTGGAGAGCCAGAAATAACCATACAGGATGCAATTATTCCTGATTGTGCGTCTAATTCTTTCTTAATATTGGCAAGTGTAATTTTATCTCGATTTCGAGTATCATCAGACATTCGTCTATTGTAGATTTCTTCAGGTTTTGCAGAAACTGAGACAAAGTTTGTTGGTTGAATAATTTTGAGAACGTGTTCTGGCAAACCAGGATAATATCCCTCTTCAGAACTAATGAATGCATGAGTGTCAATAATCACAACATCTTCATTATGTTGAGCAATTTTTTCTGCTGCAATTTTTTGTAATTTTTGTTGTTCAGCAACAGGTAGTCGTCTTAATCCATCTCTGTCTTTAAGACCATTTTCTTTTGCAATATCAAACATCAAAGTTCCAAAACTCAAAACACTAACACTTTTTTTATGATTTTTTATAATTTCTGCCATTTTGGTTAGCAATGTAGTTTTCCCAACGCCAGGTATTCCTACCATTACGACTTTCTTATTTTCTACCAAGCAAAGCACCCAAACGCGGCATAACGACTTCGACTTGCTCTCTAACTAATTGTGTATAATAGTTAATGAGAATATCCACCATAAGTAAAATACCGATTCCAGAACCAAAGACACCAAGTACATCAGATACACCTGCTAAGAGGCCCAAAATTGCAGAGCCAATAATTGTAACTGATGGAATATACTTATTTAACAATGCTTCAACTGGAGCGTTTGATCTTCTAAATCCAGGGATTTGCACATCAGCATCAAGTAAGTTTTGAGCTGCAGTCTTTGGTGACAAGCCACCAAGTTCAACCCATAATCTACCAAATACAATTACAATTCCAACCATAAACAAAACATATCCTACAGCACGCATTGGGTCTAGCGCTGCAACATCTAATCCTCTAGGTGGAGTGATAAAGTAAATGATACCTCCAACTGGAGTGTTTGGACTCGTAGGATCAAATTGTGCTATAAAATTCATAAAGAAATTATTGTTACGCGGATTCATGTTTGCCCACAACATCTGGAATATGAAAACCGCGTTCGCAGTAAGTGCTGATGCTAAAATAACTGGGATGTTTGAGACATACATCAATTTGATAGGATAAACTGCTGCAAAGCCTCTGTATTTTGTAGAGACAATTGGGATTTCAATTTTGATACCTTGTGTAAATACAAGAATTAGCAATATTCCTGCGGTAAGGAACATTCCAAAGATACTGGGTAGTTGATTTGAACGGAATAGAATATTTGTAATATCTCCACTGCCAGTCAATGATTGAACAATGTATGGAATAATACCAATCATCCCCCCATCGCCAGCTGGTAGCGGACTGAACATACTCCAAAGAATTTGTTGAGCAACACCTGCCATAATGAACAAACTGATTCCACTACCAAGTCCCCAACCTTTCTGAATCAGTTCATCAAGGAACATGATAATTATCGATGCTGCCATCAGCTGCCCTATCAGAATATACAGAACATATGGTTCGGTGACACCTGGGCCATAAACAGCCATAGCATACACAATAGATTCAGCGACAATTACAACATACGTTACAAGTTTAGTTGCAGTTTGAAAGATTCCTCTCTCTTCTGGTTTTTTGAAATCGAATTTTAGAATATCTGAACCTCTCAATAATTGCATCAAGAGTCCAGCTGTAACTATAGGCCCAATCCCTAATTCAACTAGGGTTCCTTGTTGGGATGCAAAAATAACTCTAGCAAATGCTAGGAAATCAAATTGAGGTGCAGTTGCTCCAAATAGAGGAGTCTGACCCATTATCATGTAGATAAGTAATGCAATTCCACACCAGAGTAATCTAACCTGTAGTGGGATTTTCTTCTTAGGTTTTGGAACTTGAGGTAAATATGGTTCTGCTTTGAAAACTATTTTTCGAATTGTGGCAGTTAGTGTACCCTCAGCCATTGTCAGTTAACACTTCTCCCCCAACAGCTTTTAGTTTTTCTTCAGCAGATGCAGTAAATTGTTCAACTTTGACGGAATATGCGTTTGTTATTTTTCCGCCACCAAGGAGTTTTTTGTATCCTGCACTTACAAGATCCACAATTTTTTTGCCTCCTTCTTCTTTACCGAATTTTATGAACAGGTCATCTAAATCTCTAAGACTTGCCCAGTTTTTGATAATGTTTGGGTGAGGTGTTTTAGGAATATCATGGCCGTAATGATCTGGGTCTTCTTTAATCATAGTACTTCTATGATGTTTCTTCATACCAGTAATTCCAAGACCACCTTTGTGACCACTTGCACGGTGTTGACCTACTTGTCCCCATCCCATGTGTCGTCCGCCTCTAAGTCGTCTTGTTTTTCGTAATCTAGTTGCCATGTTAAATCATTCTCCTTACAATAGTGTCAAGTTCTTTATTTTGTCCAAGAATACCTTTCTGTCCATAAAGTTTCTTTGTACTTCTTTTGAATCCTTTTACAGGAGGTGCTAAAGCAAACCAAGGTTTTAGTGGTTTTAGTTTTGACAATGTTGCCTTACCATCAGCTAATGCTGTTCCCAATTCAGCAGTACTTGTAAATCCTAATTCTTTCAAATCTTCAGCAGTTACTTTTTGATAACCACCTTTTCGTGCTTTCTTATCTAACAACTCAGTTGCCAAAGATGCATCAATTTCAACCCAAGAAACATAGTGTTGTACTTTTCTCAACATTCCCAAAGTATTGTCTTTGGCAGGAAGAATAGTTGCACGATATTTTTTATCTAATTTTAACAAAGTCATAGTTGTGGATGCCCAGTATGGACAATCTGCTTGACCTTTTATTCTAACAACGAGATATGCATTAACCATAATTTATCAACCTTGACTAAATGTCTGTCTTAGACAATCCAATACAGCTTTTGAAGTAGAGTTCATTGTTGGAGTAGAACCTTTAGCAGTAGTCCATGCGTCTTTAAGACCAGCTAATTCCAATAATCGTTTAATTTTACCACCTGCTACAAGACCTAATCCACGAGGTGCAGGAATAATTTCAATTGTAACACTACCACCTTTTCCTTTTACTTTGAATGGTACAGAATGTTTTTGATCACATCTACATTCCCAACTGCCACATCCCATTTTGATTGGTTGGACATTAAGGAAAGCTTGACTAGTTGCTTTTTCAATAGCAATTCTCATTTGTTTTGATTTTCCTTGACCGATACCCAAGTATCCGTTCTCATTGCCAGCAGCAACAATTGCTTTGAATCTAGTTGATTGACCATTTGAAGTCATTTTTTGAATAATACCTACATCTACTACTTCGCTTTTCAAGTCAGGTAATAGTTTCTTGATAATTCCAGATTCTTGAATACGTAAGCCAGATTCTATAATTTCTTCTAAGGATGTAATTGCTCCAGAGTCAACTTGTTTTCCCAAAATAGTTTTTGGAATCCAAATTTCTACTTCTGGTTCTCTTCTTGGTCGTTTTGGACGTCCGTCTTTAACTCCACCTGGTGGTCCTCTACCATAAATTGGTGGGCCTCTACCTCTTCCGCCTTGTCCACCACGTCCACCTTGTCCAGGTTTAGCTTCTCCGGGTTTAGTTTGTGCAGTTTGACTCATTTCTATTTGACCTCACTATCAATTGCAGATTTTATTTTTGAAACTTCATTTTTTACTGTTAAATGTTCACCGTTAATTCTTTCTTCAGCTGGAAATCTTTCTGGATCAGCTGGGACTTCAAGGCCTGCATCAATTATTCCTTTGAGAGCAGCGGCCATTCTTTGTGTAAATCTTCTAGTTCCAGTATACATGATAGCACCCTTTGCACCTTTTCCAATTGCTTTCTTACCTGCCAAGTAACCAGTCAGATATGCAGCGGGTACACTTTTTCTAGAACCTTTCCATCCTTTTTCAAGTAGATATCTAGAATGAGCAGAAGCGACAACTTTGTCACCAGTCATACCAGGTGTTAGAATTTGGACTTGAGTATTTTCATTAGTAATAT
>Ga0316202_10001806_pt1 | contig 15467 bp, 17 predicted proteins | sample 3monrhotite_MG_FD_204934 | JGI IMG/M metagenome (GOLD analysis project Ga0316202, IMG submission 204934) | Microbial mat bacterial communities from mineral coupon in-situ incubated in ocean water Damariscotta River, Maine, United States -... | ecosystem: Environmental > Aquatic > Marine >... | reverse complement strand
GTAGGGATGGAAATGCGCGAAATATATGCTGACTTTAGTGAATCTGAGTCTGGTGTTTTTAAAGGCAAAGCTAAAAGACGCTAATCCGTTTATGGCTACAATATCGATGTTCAAGGCTTGGTTCTCGAAGTCTGTATTACTGGCTTCAGTGAAGCCGGAAAACTGAATGATATTTTGATTCCTATATTTGCTATTACTGGAATGATAAAATGTGAAAAGGCTTAAGGAACTGGTGTATAAAAGGGGTAGTCTTGTTGTTTTCATGGTATACTAAGATTGCTTAATCATCTCTCAGGTTAAATAGTCAGAGGGGTTAGATGGTGAAGTATGTTTATTGTTAACTATTGCTTTTAATGGTTGGTGAAATGGGCGCTATCCTGATTCAGTATTATATCCTGCTCGGTTTGAATGCGTTCATAGCAAGGAGGATGTGACGATGATTAAAACACGATTTTTCAGAGACCAGCATGATGAGATGTTAGCACTGGCATCAAGTATATTGTTTCATTTGCATGTTGATGCGCTGTCAAAAGATGCAAGTAAGATTAGTGCGTTAATATCCGAGCTGACCAGTCAGTTGAATGTTCATTTGATTATGGAGGATCATACACTTTATCCGGAGTTGTTAGAGCATTCCGATGAGCGTGTAAGATCCTTAGCTAGGGTCATAGTTGATGAAATGGGAGGTCTTGCCAAAGCTGTTGCTGTATATAAGAAGAAATGGTCGAGCCCTTTGTTGATTCAGGAGCAACCAGATGAATTTATAAAACAGACAACAGTGATTATCGGGGCGATAACAAGAAGAATGAACAAGGAGAGCAATGAACTTTTCGGACTTTTGGATGAACTGTGAATGTGAGAGTGGTGCTGTGAGATGATTTCACGCTCAGTAGTGTAACTCTGTGTCCAAGGGCAAGATAAGCCTAAGCTTATCTGTGAGTAGCTGCCCCCTTTCCAATGCTGTGTCTGTTAGTGTTTAACGATGGTTGTTTACTGTCGGTGGAATGACATCACCGCTGGCTTGCAGGGCAAGGGCACCGGGATGCGAGATATAGTGCTCGCGCACTACATTTGCCAGTTGCTGTTTCACCGCTTCATCAACCAGCGATGGTGAAGTGTCAGGAAGGGCGGAAATCAAGGCGTTGAGCAGATGATCCTGTGGTTGCTGCATGTTTGGCACCCAGGATTTTAACAGATTCCGGTCTACATAGGCGGGAATAGATCCTAAAATACCAACATCGTTTTGATTGTGTACGAGTAGCCCTGAGGTGGTGCCGCGATCAAGTGTGAGTACTTGAAAGAAGTAGAGGGTGTGATAGGCCTGCTGGGCTTGTTGCTGTTCTGGTGTTGGAGCCTCTGCATCGGTCAGCGCGTCTCTGAGAATATCCAGATAGGAGTCAATGGCAGTTTCACCAACGGTAGTTGCCAGATCGAGATCAGCCTGCACATTACCGCTGTTATATGCCTCCAGATAGAAGTGAGCTACACCGCGATGGCGCTCTAAGGCCGGAATAAAGAAATAACGTTCGCCTTGTGCCACTGCTGCATCAAATTGTTCAGGTGCTGCTTTTCTGAGTGCATCAAAATAGCGGCCGGTATCTTCAGGGTTTTCATGTGACGGGTTAAGGTCAGCCATCATGCGCCAGTAGCCCTTGCCGTTTCTCATCTCTGTCCAGCTCAGGTGAATGTGAACTGAAGGGGCTAAGGGGTGGCTGGGGTGAATGATGGTGGAAATGGCCGTGGCTGATGCAAGCTGTTTGGCCGGGTTGTCATCATAATGCACTTGTGAAACATTGACCGATCCGCGTCCAAATAGTGGGCCATCAGCCGTTTCATATCGCACGCCGCCACCATGTATGCCGTTATCACGAAACCATTCAACAGCATTGAATGGTTGCTCTCTACCCAGGTCGCGAGACAGTGATTCTAACCCTTGTGTGAAACGATGCTGGAGGGCAGAGACTAGTGTCAGGGCCTGCGTTGATTTGCCTGACGTGGCAGGGATGCGTTGCTGGGTAGTTTGTTGTGTCATGATTCAACCTCGTAGTGGCTATAGATATGTGTGAACTATGAGCAGCAAAGCCTTATGGTTCAATGTCTGATTACGGGTTGTTTGAATGGCGCTTTGAAATGATGTCGGGGTGGCTGTTCTTTCTTTGTAACTTGGTTAGAGTGCCGCTCCCGCAGCGCAATGCTGTGTGGTTATCTATGAGTTAGAATAGGGGAACTTTACATGCCAGTTCAACGTACACTATCAATTATTAAACCAGATGCAGTCGCTAAAAATGTCATTGGAGACATTATTCGTCGTTTTGAAGAAAACGGCCTTTCAGTGATCGCTACCAATATGACACATCTTTCTGCTGTAGAAGCAGGTCGTTTTTATGAAGTTCATGCTGAACGTCCATTCTATTCCGACCTGTGTGAATTCATGAGTTCTGGCCCGGTTTTGGCTATGGTGTTGGAAGGTAAAAACGCTGTCACATTGAACCGTCAGTTGATGGGCGCAACCAATCCTAAAGAAGCAGAATCTGGTACTATCCGTGCTGATCACGCTGATTCTATTGATGCCAATGCCGTTCATGGTTCTGATTCAGCAGAAAATGCTGCGATTGAAATCGCATTCTTCTTTTCTGGCCTGGACCTGCATAGCCGTTAATGAAGAGTGGACGATAAAGTTATGGATCAAAACGACCCAATTCAATCTGAATCAAAAGAGACAGAACAGGTCTCATCTGTGAAGCAAGAGTCTGAACAGATGAGAGTTCGCAGGGAAAAACTGAGCCGCATTCGTGATGCGGGTCAGGCTTACCCGAACACCTGGCGTACAGATCACTCGACTGCCGATATCCTTGCTGCCCATGCTGAACATGATGCGGACTATCTGAGTGAAAATGCTCATCCAGTACGTGTTGCCGGGCGCATCATGGCGCACCGTGTGATGGGTAAATCGAGCTTTGTTAAAATTCAGGATGGTTCTGATCAGATCCAGCTGTTTTTGAATAGCAATGTGCTTGGTGGTCCAGATATCTATAATCCGACGAAGAAGTGGGATTTGGGTGATATCGTTGGTGCTGAAGGTACGGTTTTCCGCACCAAAACCGGCGAGTTGTCTGTTCGTGTGACGAAGATTGAAATGGTCAGTAAATGTCTGCGCCCATTGCCGGAAAAATGGCATGGCCTGAGCGATATCGAAACACGTTACCGTCAGCGTTATGTTGATCTGATGGTGACGCCGGAATCGCGTCAGATATTTAAAACACGATCCAAGGTGGTCTCTTTACTGCGTAGTGGTTTGGAGTCTCGTGACTTTATTGAAGTGGAAACACCTATGTTGCAAACGCAGCCGGGTGGAGCTGCTGCACGTCCATTTACTACCCATCATAACGCTTTAGATATGGAGTTGTTCCTGCGTATTGCACCGGAACTCTATCTCAAGCGTTTGTTGGTCGGTGGGTTTGAACGGGTGTTTGAAATTAACCGTAACTTCCGTAATGAAGGTCTGGATGCAACGCATAATCCGGAATTTACGATGGTGGAGTTCTATCAGGCCTATGCTGACTTTACCGATGCGATGGATACGACCGAAGCGTTGATCTGTAATATTGCAACTGGTTTGGGTATGCAAGAAGCGGAATGGGAAGGGGTCAAGATTGATTTGACGCAAGCCTTTAAACGTATTCGCCTGGATGAATCTGTATTTGAAAAGCGTCCTGATCTGCGTGGTCATGCCAATGATAAAGCGCTGTTGGCGACGGTTTGTTTGCAGGAGATTCCTGATATTAAACCATTGATTACCTGGAAGGCAGGGCACTATCTGCTGGCTCTGTTCGAAGAGTTGGTTGAGCCTGAACTGTTACAGCCAACATTTATCACGCATTATCCGGTTGATGTGTCTCCATTGGCACGCAGGAATAATGATGAGGAGTCTGTGGCTGATCGTTTTGAACTGTTTATTGCAGGACGCGAAATCGCCAATGGTTTCTCTGAATTGAATGACCCTGATGACCAGCGTGGTCGTTTTGTGGCTCAGGCTCAGGCCAAAGCTGCCGGTGATGCGGAAGCAACCGGTGTTGATGAAGATTACCTGCGTGCTTTGGAATTTGGCATGCCTCCTGCTGCTGGTGTCGGTATTGGAGTGGATAGATTGGTGATGATGTTGACAGGACAGCACTCGATTCGTGATGTATTGCTGTTTCCTCATATGAGGCCTGAATAATAGAGGCCTGATCAGGAGGGGTTATGTTAGCCGAGAATGTCATGGTCAGTAATATAGTGACTGCACAAGTTGATGAGACTGTGGATGTGGTGTTAGAGCGCATGCGCAAGGCTAGGTTACGTATGATTCCGGTTCTCGACAGTGAAAAAATCATTGTGGGTGTGGTGTCTACCTTCTCTGTGCTGGAAAAGGTTGTACCGCCGTACATCGTGACCGGTGATTTGAACCAGATTTCTTATGCCCCTGATATTGGTATACTGTTGCGCCATTATGATGAGATTTCCGATTTTAGAGTGTCTGAAGTGATGGATGAAAATCCGTTAACAGTGAATAGAAATGAATCGCTGCTCTCTGTTGCCGCTGCCATGATCTCATTTACCAAGCATGAATATGCTATGGTGGTGGACGGTAAGAATCATCTTCTTGGTATCGTTTCTGCCGGTGATGTACTTGATCGCATGAAGGTAGGGAACAACGATGCATAATAGTGGCGAGCACGCTGCTTCTATGATCTTTGGTCTGGATCCAACGTGGGTGGCTGTAGCTATTTTGTTGGTTGTGTACGGTTTTATCATGGCTGAAAAGTTCAATCGTGCCGTGTTGTCATTACTTGGTGCTGGTCTGATGATTCTCTGTGGGGTGATTACGCAGCAGCAGGCGATAGCCGGGGTTGATTTTAATACTATCGGGTTGTTGACAGGCATGATGGTGATTGTCGCGATCAGTCAAAAAACAGGCATGTTTCAGTATGTGGCGATTAAAGCAGCCAAGGCAGTGAAGGGCCGTCCCTGGGGTATTCTTGTCATGCTCTCCATTGTGACTGCTGTATTTTCAGCTTTCCTTGATAATGTGACCACCGTGCTGCTGATTGCGCCGGTAACACTATTGATTACTGATGCGCTGGGTGTGCGTCCATACCCCTATCTGTTTGCACAGATACTCTCCTCCAATGTTGGTGGTACTGCCACGCTTATCGGTGATCCACCAAATATCATGATAGGTTCGGCTGCTAACTTAAGCTTTACTGATTTTTTATTGAATCTGGCACCAATTACTCCGGTTATTTTTGTTGTTATGATTGTAGTAATCTGGTTTATGTTCGGTCGCGACCTCTATGCGTCGGATGAGAACAGAGCGCTAGTGATGCGCTTTGATGAGAATGAAGCGATTAAAGATATTCCATTGCTGAAGAAGAGCCTGGTAGTACTGTTTCTGGTGATTGCAGGCTTTACGGTTGCACACAGTTTCCATCTGGAACCTGCAACGATTGCTATGTTTGGTGCGGCGGTGTTGCTGTTGCTCCAGACCTTTGGTCAACCCTTGCATGATAAAGATCACGCCTACGAAGGTATTATGGCCGATGTCGAGTGGACAACGATCTTCTTCTTTGTAGGCCTTTTTATCGTTGTAACCGGTGTTGAACATACCGGTGTGATTGAGATGTTGGCAACCAAAACACTTGAACTTACTGGTGGTGACCTCAATGCCACGGTAGGAGCGATATTATGGGTGTCAGCTATTGCCTCGGCATTGATTGATAATATTCCATTTGTAGCCACTATGATTCCGTTGATTCAAAGTATGGCTCCGACATTTGGTGGGCCTGAAGCATTGGTGCCATTATGGTGGGCGCTTGCGCTCGGTGCGTGCCTTGGTGGCAATGGTTCATTGATAGGTGCGTCTGCCAATCTGATCGTAGCTGGATTTGCCCAGCGTGCAGGTCATCCCATTCAGTTCCTTGTGTTCATGAAACACGCTTTTGGTCTGATGCTGATCTCGATTGCTATTGCGCATACCTATATGTATTTCCGTTATTTAAGCTGATAACTTGATAGCGGTGTTGCTTGAGATGATTTTTTTAATGGGTAGGTGTTTGTGAATCAGGGTATATTTCGTTCGTATGAATGGATGTTGGCGCGTCGTTATTTGCGTTCGCGCCGCAGTGAAAAATTTGTATCTCTGATCAGTTGGAGTTCAGGTGCCGGTATTGCCATTGGAGTGATGACCCTGATAGTCGTGCTATCGGTGATGAACGGTGCAGCTGTTGAAATCCGCGATAAAATCCTTGGTTTTTCATCGCATGTGGACATTCAGGGCCCTGGCGATTCCCTGACTGATTGGCGCGGCTGGCTGGCTGAGACTGAAAAGCTCGAAGGTGTAGAGCGAGCTGCCCCCTATATTTCTGCACAGGTGCTGGCTTCTTATGGTTCAAGGGCTTTGGGGGGGATCTTAAAGGGTGTTGATGTGAGTCGCAGTGATGATATTGCTAAGCATATCACCAAAGGTCGTTTCGTGAATAACGATGCATCACCATTTCAGCTGGTTATGGGTAAGAGTTTGGCCAGAAAACTCGGCGTAGATGTGGGAGATCATGTGCGTTTGATATCACCATCCGGCGGTATCAGCCCTTCTGGAGCCGTGCCACGCATGCGTGCTTTTAAACTGGTTGGCATCTTTGACTCTGGCTTTTATGAATACGATATTGGCATGATGGTGACACCATTGGCTGCGATTCAGCGCCTGAATAAAATGGGCGATGGTGTAACCGGCATCGAAGTCTTTCTGCATGATAAAGAGCAGGCTGGTCATGTGTCTCAAATGGCACGTGAGACGCTGCCTATGGGCGCATGGGTGACCGACTGGCAGCATCGCCACCGTTCATTCTTTCAGGCTATGAAAACAGAACGCATCGCTATGGGTGTGATTCTCTCCCTCATTATTATGGTGGCAGTATTTAATATGGTGGCATCACTGGTGATGGTAGTGATGGAACGGCGAAAAGAGATCGCCATCCTGAAAACCGTGGGTGCTACCCATGCTTCTGTGATGCGGGTGTTCCTGTTGATGGGGACACTACTTAGCGGCATAGGTACGCTGGTGGGGGCTTCGTTGGGGCTATTGTTGGCCTGGCAGTTGGATACATTAATGGCATGGATTGAAACCATCACTGGCGTGCAGTTTATGTCTAGTGATGTTTATTATATTGACCATATCCCTTCGGTAATCGATCCAGTATCTGTAACAACAATCATTGTTGTCAGTCTGATTATGGGCGTTCTGGCTACTTTTTATCCTGCCTGGCGTGCTGCCAGTGTGCCGCCTGCTGAAGCCCTTCGATACGAATAATGCGGCGGTATACTCCGGGATGGCGGAGCGTTGAAAGATAACGCTTCGGATTTAAAACGTGGCTGAATTGCAAGATCATGCGCTGTTGCTCAGGCGTATTCCTTACGGTGATACCTCTCTTATTTGTCACTTTTTAACTGAACAGCATGGACGCATAGCGTTGATGGCGCGTGGTGCGAGACGACCCAAGAGTGCTTTTAGGGCCAGTCTGGAGCCACTATATGCTTTAAATATTGTCTGGCGCCCCGGCCGCAGTGGTATGGGAACGTTAAGTGATGTGCAGCGAGGTCCAGCCTATCTGGATGTGAGCCAGTCGATGGATGGCCTGGAGTTGTTGGCTATAGCATCGCGCTTGTTTCATGAGGGTGATAGTCAGGGTTTTGAAGAGCTCATTGCATCGTTGCATGTCCTTGCAGAACAACAGTCTGTGGGATTATTGATGGCTGTGTGGTCCATGCTGGATGCTGCTGGCTGGCTGGGTGATCTGTCTCATTGCTGGCAGTGTGGCAGTAGTGTTGAGCAGGCTATGTGTTGGAATCAGGCACAACTGCTCTGCACTTCGTGTGGTAGTGGTATGACGATATCGACGGGCTTACGCAAATCCATTGTTGCGGTATTGTCTGGTCAACAGGTTCGATTCAGTATCGCCGACGCAAACAGTTGGTCTGAAATGATTCGGCAGGTGTTGAAACGACATGATATTCGGCTGACAGATAGTTTTAAATCTGAACGTTCTTGAATAACAACATGGTGAGTTTACCATGTTGTTATTCAATCGTTGGGTAGTTGTAACGCGACTTATGTCGCTCTGGATGGAGAAACGATGATAAATTTGGGTGTGAATATTGATCATATTGCTACGATCCGGCAGGCGCGAGGGACATCATATCCTGATCCTTTAGATGCAGTGCCGATCTGTCTGGCAGCTGGTGCCGGCAGTATCACGGCACATTTGCGGGAGGACAGGCGCCATATTCAGGATCATGATATTGAACGTCTGGCTGCGATGGAAGGGCTGCATCTGAATATGGAGATGGGTGCAACCGATGAAATGGTGCGTATTTGTGAACGTTTGCGTCCAACAGCCTGTTGTCTGGTGCCGGAAAAACGCGAGGAGTTGACCACAGAGGGTGGCTTGGATGTGGTTGCTCATCAGCAACGTCTGGCAGACGTGGTTGGCCGGCTATCAGCAGTTGGTGTGCGTGTATCAATGTTTATTGATCCTATTGAAGCACAGATCAGAGCCTGTCGTGAGATTGGTGCGCCTGTGATTGAGTTGCATACCGGTCACTATGCGAATTTGCGTGGAGCAGAGCAGACTGCTGAATTAGCGGCTATCCGTGATGGTGCAATTTTGGCTGCCGAGATCGGTTTGATGGTGCATGCTGGTCATGGTCTGACGGTAGAGAATACACCTGCAATTTGTGCCATTGCTGAAATTGAAGAGTTGAATATTGGCCATGCTATTGTTGCAGATGCACTGTTTAAGGGCTTGAAGCAGGCTGTGATCGATTTTCGTTCGGTAATGATACGTTGATTGCAGGCGTTGGTGTTGATCGCATCGCCATCAAGAGAGTTGAGGCTGCGATTGATCGCCATGGTGAACGGTTCATCACGCGTCTTTTTACCGAAACAGAGATCGCCCAGGCAGAGGCCAAGGGCAATCCTGCCAGACGATTTGCCATGCTGTTTGCTGCTAAAGAAGCCGTATCCAAGGCACTGGGTACTGGCCTCAGGCAAGGTGTGACATTGCAGAGTATTGAAACGATCCATCACCTTTCAGGTAAACCTGAAGTCACATTGCATGATGGGGCGAAAAGCATAGCCGATGGTTTGAATATTCGTGCTGTGCATCTCTCTTTGACCGATGATGATGGTGTGGCTATGGCATTTGCTGTAGCTGAAACAGACGTTTGATCATAAGAACAGTGATGCGTTATCTATGGACGGTTCTGTTGATCGTCTATTGTGGGTTTATCTATTATCTGTCTGATCAAAGTCGGTGGATCGTTCCCGTTCCCGATCTGTTTGATATGCAAGATAAGCTGATTCATGCATCGGCTTATGCGGTGATGGCGTTTCTGTTTTGGCAGGCTGGTAAGGCGTGGATGACATATCGCGGGGAGAAACAATGGGGTCTCCTGGCACTAATCTGCGTACTGTTTTGCGCTTTGTATGGTCTGTCGGATGAGTGGCATCAATCGTTTGTGCCGGGCCGGGATGCCAGTTTCTTTGATTGGATTGCAGATGCTTTGGGCGCATTGTTGTTGACAATCATGCTTAAAAAAAGGGAGTTTACGTTATTACGTGCAACGAATAGTTTGATTTAGTTGCTTGTCTGCTGGTTGAATCAGTTATCAAGGAGGGGGTTGAATGAGTGAAACACGCATCCTGACTACCGCTCAAATACGATGGGCTGATGAGCAGACAATCATGTCTGGCACTTCAGCTTTTACACTGATGGACCGTGCCGGTCGCATCTTATCCTCTACAGTTCTTGAAGTGATGCCGGATTATGGGCGTGTAGTGATTGTTACCGGTGTCGGTAATAACGGCGGCGACGGTTTCGCTGCGGCACATTATCTGCGTAAGCGTCGTATTCCGGTCACTGTTGTTAGCCTTGTGCCGCTTTCCCAGCTGAACGATGAATGTAAGAAGCATGCGGAGTTGGCGAGTGCTGCTGGCGTAAAAATTCGTGAGGCCTGTGCTGATCACGCTATTGATGAGCTTGGGCGATGGCTACTCAGGGCTGTGCTGGTTGTTGATGCTATCTTCGGTGTGGGTCTGAACCGGGCATTAAACAGTTCGATGATTGATGTTATCCATCGCATTAATCAAAGCGATAGACCTGTCCTGAGTGTGGATATTGCATCTGGTCTTTGTGCGGATACAGGCCTTGTGATGGGGGCTGCAGTTCAGGCCAATTATACATTACCCATTGCAGCATCGAAGTGGGGGCATTGGTTGACCGAAGGGCGGGACTATACCGGCCAGCTGCTTAAAGTGGCCGATATTGGCATTACTGAAGAGGCCATTAATATGTCCTGGCAACATACATGCTCAGTTGAGGGCGCTTTTTGTGTGCGTAGCACCTGTTTGATTACTGATGCTTTTCTTGTTTCTGCCTGGCCCGAGCGTTCACGCCTTACGCATAAGGGAAGTTATGGTCATGTTTGTGTGTTTGGAGGCTCTGTCGGGCATACCGGAGCGCCGCAATTGGCCGCTTTGGGGGCGTACGCGGCAGGCGCAGGGCTGGCCAGTCTTGTTTGTCCAGATGATGTGTGGCCGGTGATTGCCTCTGCCAATCTGGAAGTAATGACCTATCCGCAATCAACAGAGTGTTGGCAACAAGCTGATGCGATTGTTGCAGGTCCGGGCTGGGGCATTGATCAGGCTGCGCTGTTACAGGCCTTGTTGGATAGTGACAAGCCATTGTTACTGGACGCTGATGCTTTAAATATTATAGCTGCTGATACTGCCCTGCAGCAGCAGCTTGCCGGGCGCTATGAACAACGCGGTGCAATCACGGTGATGACGCCGCATCCCGGTGAAGCAGCGCGATTATTGGGCTGTTCGAGTACAGAGATTCAGCACAACCGTAAGGAATCTGTACTTGCTTTGACAGCACGTTATGCCTGTTGGGTGGTGTTGAAAGGTTCTGAAACGCTGATTGCCTCTTCTCGCGGCGATATTTATCTTAATCCCTTCGGCTCAGCAAAACTGGCTGTGGCAGGCTCCGGTGATGTGTTGGCTGGAATCATCGGAGCGCAGCTGGCAAAAGCTGCAGATCAGCAGGCCGATCTTGGGATGTTGATCTCTTCCGCAGTAGCCCTGCATGGTAAAGCGGGAGAGTGCAGTGGCTGGTATCTGGCTGGTGAGCTGGCCAAACAGGTTGCCGTTGTGCGCCAGCGCATAGAACAGGATGGAAAGGTTCTGTAGTCTGGTCTAGTATGATTGGGTTGAATGAAATGGCAGGAGGGATGTTTTTGTATGAGTGAGCATATATGAAGCCAGTGAAATATGCGCGTCCATTGTCTCCCAGGATATCAATATACCGTTGGCGAGCCCCGATGCTCGCCAGTATTGCACATCGTGCCAGTGGTATGGCTCTGGTTCTGTTTGTGCCCCTCTACTTATGGTTATTACACGGTATGACCAGTAGTCCTGATCAATATGAAACGACCTTGACCTGGTTGCATTCATTGCCCGGGAAGTGTTCTTTGTGGTTGGCTGGTGTGGCACTGGTGTATCACTTCAGCAACGGAATTCGTTTTCTTCTGATTGATGCTGGCTGGGGAGAGAGCCGGGATATGATGCGGTTCAGTGCGCTTCTGGTGTTGGTGCTTGCCGCAGTTGCAGCGTTATTGTTTGCATGGTTGTTATTTTTATGAGAACGGTTAAAGAGCCGGGCTCAGCCCATAGTGGCCTATCCGACTGGTATTGGCAGCGCCTCTCTGCTGTGGTACTGGCGCTACTGCTGCCGCTGCCGTTTTTTTTGATGCTGATGGTGTTTAGTGGTGGTGTTGATCAGCAGGGGCTGCTGGATATCCTCGATCACACTGCATCACGCGTATTGCATACGCTGTTGATTATGGCTTTGATGATTCATGCCTATATGGGGCTGAAAGTTATTCTGGAAGATTATGTGCATATGCTGGGCTGGCGCATTCCGTTGATTGCAAGCATGCTTGTAATGATGGGTGGTTTTGGCATTTGGTGGTTGGCGATCATTTGGGCCTGGGCATAATGTTGCTATCCAGCTCACCGCTGAGTTTCCACTTGGCTGCGTTTTTTTGCCTTGCTAACCGAAAACTCAACGGCAATCTGAATGCAATATGTCATGAAATGATGAGTTAAGGAGTTACTTTGACGTATTTATCGGCTGACAAGGTTGAAAATCATTTTCATGATGTGGTGATTATCGGTTCCGGAGGAGCAGGCATGCGTTGTGCTTTGCAACTGGCTGATGCAGGTCACCGCGTTGCTATTGTTACCAAAGTATTACCAACACGCTCGCATACAGTTGCTGCACAGGGTGGTATCAATGCCTCCTTGGGTAATGTGAGTTCCGATCACTGGCACTGGCATATGTATGATACCGTCAAGGGTTCAGATTATCTCGGGGATCAGGATGCTATTGAATATCTGTGTCGGGCAGCTCCGCGTATCGTGCGTGAGCTGGAGCATCAGGGCGTACCGTTCTCTCGTCTGGAAGACGGTTCGATTTATCAACGGGCTTTTGGTGGTCAGTCGCGTGAATTCGGAGAGGGTGGACAAGCACTGCGCACCTGTGCGGCGGCAGACCGTACCGGTCACGCTATCCTGCATACACTTTATCAGCAGAACCTTAGAGCCGGAACGCATTTTTATCAGGAGTTTTTTGCACTTGATCTGATTACCGATGATGATGGCTGCCATGGTGTTATGGCATGGGATATAGCATCTGGGACTTATCATCTGTTTCAGGCCAAGGCTGTGATTCTGGCGACAGGTGGAGCCGGGCGCGTTTTTAAGACAACTACGAATGCGCATATCTGCACTGGTGATGGCGGGGCGCTGACTCTTGCGGCCGGCTTGCCCATGGAGGATATGGAGTTTTTTCAGTTCCATCCTACCGGTATTGCCGATGTAGGACCGTTGATTAGTGAAGGGGTCCGGGGCGAGGGTGGGTATTTGATCAATGGTGAAGGCGAGCGATTCATGGAGTCTTATGCGCCGACAGCCAAAGATCTGGCCAGCCGTGATGTGGTTTCCCGTGCCATTGCACTGGAGATTCGTGCTGGTCGTGGTTGTGGCCCGAAAAAAGATCATGTGCTTCTAAAACTGGAGCATCTGGGTGAAGCGTTGATTCTTGATCGACTGCCCAATATCCATGAGTTAGCGCTGCGATTTGCCGGGGTAGATTGCACCAAAGAACCTATTCCTGTGCAGCCGACTATGCATTATACCATGGGTGGGATTCCAACCAATCGCCATACCGAAGTGATCTACAATGACGGCGATAATACCGATGCGGTTTTCTCTGGGCTCTATGCTATTGGGGAAGGGGCCTGTGTATCGGTACATGGTGCCAATCGGCTCGGTGGCAATTCATTGCTGGAAATTGTGGTGTTTGGAGATGCTTGTGGAAAACGTGTCAATGAACATCTTAAAAAGCAGCACTATCATGCCCCTCTGGATATTGATTGTTGGAAACAGGCTGTGGGACGGGTAGAGCGTTGGCTTGAAACAACTTCAAACAGTGATGGCCCCCGTGTCGCAGATGTGCGTGCACGTATGCAGAGTATTATGTCTGATCATTTCAGTGTGTATCGTACAGAAGATGTGATGCGTGAGGGTGTCGAAGCTATTGAGGCATTGGCTGTAGAATTGGAGTCTGCTCGTATGGATGATAGTTGCCGCATCTTTAATACTGAATTGATTGAGGCGATGGAGCTGGAAAACTTAATGGCTCTGGCGCGTGTGACCGCTGCCGGTGCGCTGGCGCGTACCGAATCACGCGGTGCGCATGCGCGTGATGATTATCCTGAACGCGATGATGAGCAGTGGATGAAGCATACCCTTGCCTCGATTGGCGCGGGCGGGGTTGTGCTGGATTATAAACCGGTGCGGACACAACCGCTGACAGTGCCATCGTTTCCACCGAAGAAGCGGGTTTATTGATATGAACGGCCTCAGAGCATTGACTCGAAGCGTCCATGCTTCTCGCCCTTCGGGCATGCAGGGCGTGTCCAAACGGCAATCCTCTCTTTTTGTCTGCCTTCGGCCTTTTGGCGCATGTCAAAAGCGTGGTTTTGACATGCTTGCTAAAGCCGCCCATTCGTGGGCGGGGGAGTGGCTATGAATGAGATGATCAAGCTCTCAGTGTTTCGTTACGATCCTGATGGTGGTGGTAAACCATTCATGCAGAGTTATGAAGTACCGCTGACGAAGCCGGGTATGAAGTTGCTCGAAGCTCTGAACTACATCAAATGGGAAATCGATGGCACGCTGACTTATCGCCGTTCTTGCGGTGAGGGTGTGTGTGGTTCTGATGGGGTGAATGTTAATGGCGTGAACGCTCTGGCCTGCATTACGCCGATTGAAGGGTTGAAGCAGCCCATACATGTGCGTCCCTTGCCATCGATGCAGGTGATTCGTGATCTGGTTGTGGATATGGGTCATTTCTTTGATCAATACCGTCAGATTAAACCATGGTTGCAAACAGAATCGCCGCTGCCTGAGCATGAGCGTTTGCAATCGCCGGAAGATCGTGAGCGTTTGGATGGCTCATACGAATGTATTCTGTGTGGTTGCTGTACAACGTCCTGTCCATCCTGGTGGTGGAATGGTGATCGTTTTCTTGGTCCTGCTGCGCTGTTGCAAGCTAATCGCTGGATTGTTGATTCGCGAGATGAAGCAACCGGAGATCGTCTGGATCAGCTTGAAGATGCATTCAGATTGTATCGCTGTCATCAAATTATGAATTGCATGGATGCCTGTCCGAAAGAGCTTAATCCGACAGCTGCCATTGGGCATATCAAGCGTAAACTTGTTTCCCGTAAATCATAGCGAATCGATGCATGAATCTGAAATAGCAGTTCGCCGTTTGCGCTATCGTTTGAATCGACAGGGGATGTTGGAGCTGGATGCCTGGTTGAGTCCTCTGCTGCAGGTGGATTTCAAGGCAGATGGTGTCATGGATGCGATGAACCTGTTGTTGCAGTGCGAGCCGCCTGAGTTGCAGGCGATGATGCATGGTGAAAAAGATCTGCCGGAGTGCTTGAAATCATGGTTATAAAAAAGATCGGGCTAAGCTGCGCTGTTGGCTTGTTTTTACTCATGTCTATTTCAGCTTGTTCTGAGGTTGATGATGGTCACCCTGCTGTTTCGCCAGAACCTGCTGAGCTTAAATCAGCACTGGTGTTTGAACCCGATCATGTCGATATGGGGTCGGTCAAAGAAGGTAATGATGCGGTGGTCTTTCTGCGTGTACGTAATGCCGGTGATGTCATGGCCAATATCGTTAAGGTGGAGACTTCCTGTGGTTGTAGTGTGGCGGAGCCTGAACAGCAGTTGTTGATGCCGGGTGCTTTTACACGCATCAAGGTGGTAGTGGATACCTTTGCTAAGCAGGGTGATG
>Ga0316202_10001804_pt1 | contig 15485 bp, 10 predicted proteins | sample 3monrhotite_MG_FD_204934 | JGI IMG/M metagenome (GOLD analysis project Ga0316202, IMG submission 204934) | Microbial mat bacterial communities from mineral coupon in-situ incubated in ocean water Damariscotta River, Maine, United States -... | ecosystem: Environmental > Aquatic > Marine >... | reverse complement strand
AATGCAATTATTGTATTTGCGCGCGTATAAGCATCTTCAGATTGTAAATATGGTTCAAGATAATGTGCTGCCGAAATATCACGAAAGAGTCCGCATACAAAAATGCAGTCTGCACGCACGACAGGATCTGCTTTGGCGATCGTTTCAATGAGAAATGGCACTACTTCAGCTTGGTGCATATTGGCAAAAACACGCACAATAGACGAGCGAATTTCTTTACTGTCTTCTTTTTCAAAAAGTTCTTTCAAAGCTGAAATCACGCGAAAGCGCGTAAATGATTGTGTAAAGAAATGTTTACCCAAATCTTGGAACTCAGCAAGTGCATTTACGGCGGCGAGCTTGACTGCCGAGCTCGTTTTGTCAAAACACGTGAGAATTTCAGGAATCGTTCGTGGATCACGAATGCGACCAAGCGTTTCTAAAATCTTGATTTGCATGATGTCACTCTCTTTTTTATAGAGCAGGTTTTTTACGAGAATCTCAGCGGCATTGCTATGCCCGCGCTGGGCGAGCACCTCGATAGAAGTGAATTTTGCGGGATGGTCGCCCATAATTTCTAGATTTTTCTTTGAAACATGCGTATAACGTTCGCGCAGCCAGAGAGCTGCGATGCCCATCATGATCATTGCCACGAGCATGATGAGATTGATCGCGAGCGTCAGTGGCTCACCGCTAAAAAAGTACTGCACAGCCAACATGAGACCTGTGCCGAGCAGGACGCCGATGGGCGTTACCAGCCCTTCTAAAAACTCTTTTGCATGTTCGCGGACATCTTCTTTGAGTGCATAAAAGCTGGCATAGTAGGCTGATTGATACATGCCCGTGGTCACACCAAATAGCGCCTTGTTAGCTACTGCCGCAGGAAAGCCAAACCAAAGGGTCAGGCCGAGCGAGCTCACGAGCGAGATAGCTGGATGAATCGCGATAGTGCGCACAATGCCAATGCGTTCGATAACACGGCTCGTGATAAAGAGTTGGAAAAAAAGCGCCAACAATGAAAAGCCAATATATAAAGCACCGAGGTCATGTGTGAGCAGGTCTTCATGACGGGCAGTATTTTCAGCGCTGCCATGAGCTGGCTCATTGGCGAGCGTTTGCTCGGCGGCATGACTGACCTGCGTATCGACAGCTTTCGTATATTGAAAGTTGAGCAATGTATAAAACAGACTATGAATCATGACGATCACCACGAGCCCAATCAAAAATGGCGTTGCGCGGACATGCCGCAGACCTTCACGAATCTTTCGCAGACTCGAGGCCTTGGTCGCTTTTGGCTTACTCACGCTGAGTGATGGCAATCGACGATGCCAGGTATAAAATCCTAAAAGCAGTGGCAACATAACTGCGACAGATCCTGCCCAAAAAATAGTTAATTGACTTGCCTCAAAACGCAGCATGCTAATACCAAAGAGGATTGTCAGACCGCCAACGATACCGCCGATATATTTGCTCGTGCCGATCAGTGGCCACGCTCGCTCGCCTTCGAGTGGTGAGAATAGATCTTCCACAAATAGTCCAATGAGAATATTTAGCTGAGTAAAAAAGACCGCGTGTGCGACGAGCGCAAATCCAAAAAATAACCTCAAGCTGCCAAATCCATTTAAGGCGGTCAATGCAGCGCCGAGCAATATGACACCGCTTATTAATGTGCCAAGCAATACCCATTTGCGACTCCAGCGATGAATAATCTCTGAAAAGATGGTTGTACCGAGAATGGTCAGACCAGCATTTGCGACAAACAGCAGCGGCAGCCACTCGATGCCGAGACGATTGACGAGCATGGCCGTCAGCATGGTCCAGCCGATGGCATAGCCCACATACCAAAAGAATTTGAGACTCCACGCAAAAGCAACGCGGGGCGTTTCGTGCGGCGCAAGATTGAAGAGGCGAGCGAGCAGGATCGCAAAGCGGGAATATGTTGGTTTGGCTTTCTGGTGACTCATCTGTATTTATTTTTTTGATAATGTATTCGTATCATTATATCAAAAAAACAGCTTAGAGTCAAGCTGTTCAGTTGAGTACTATCTTAGTTTGGCTGCAGCTTAGCCGCGGCGACGGCGTTTCGTCTCATCGACAGTCTTTTTACTCAGGTCGAGCTTGTAGACGGCACGACCAACACGAGCAAACCACGGGCACTTTTGTAGATTGAGTGAGATAGTTCCCTTCTTTACTTGCCGCTGCTTCAGCACGCCACGGATGATCTCATCTTTTGTCATGGGGCTATTTTCCTTCAAAAGAGCCTCGATGATATCAGCGACTGTGCCTTCCGAGTAGCCCCATTCATTTAATGCATAAAGCCCGCGGCCAATGAGAACAAAATTTTCATCACGGATCAGCTCATTATGCACAGCTTGCACCGTCACGACCTTTTTATCAAAGCTATAATCTGCGATAGCATTTGCTAGCTCAACGAAGTGCATCGGCTTTTGTGATTCGCGGAGGATAATAAGTGCTTTGTCACGAATGCTCTTTGGGTTGATATGGCGCCATGTCATGAGACCCCAGCCACTCTCCACTTTTTTGAGGCGGTGATCGAGTGGCAAGATAGATGTAATCAGCTCTGCTTTAGTATTTTTGCCAGTATTTGCCAGCGAAGCGCGAATCAGATTAATGAGCTTTGTTTCATCGGTGACTTCTTTTAGCTTTGTCAGTGTGCTGGCAGCTTTGTCTGCTACATATGCGACATCTGCTAGTGCTATTTTAGCTTGTCGCCAAAATGGCTTGAATTGATGTGTGCGCTCTTGCTTTTTTAGTGATTCATCCACAGCGAGTGCGAGACGAATGATATTGCCATCAATGTCTGATATAGAATGAATGGCAGACAAAATATCTGAGATGAGACGCTCTTCGAGCTGCACGCCGCCATTTTTTGCGAGAATGTCATGCGTCATTTCATTGATAGACTTCAGTTTTGTGCTGGCGATGGTGCGGCGGAGTTTTTGTAGCGCAATAGACTCGATCTGGCGGACACGTTCCCGTGTGATATTGAAATGCTGGCCAATTTTTTCAAGTGTTTGACGCTGACCACTTTCGAGCGCAAAACGCTTTACGACGACCTCTTGCTCTTTTTCGGAGAGCACACGAAAGATCTCATCAAGGATGACTGAGAGGCTCGAATTTGTGACGGCAGTACTCATAAGATGAGAAGATTAAATGACTTAAAATAAAGTATATAAAGCGATGATGACGAGTGAATAGTAGTATGAATAGTACGGTTACTTGACGTACCTGTCAATAATACGTTGGAGCATCTTTTTGTACACATTGATGATACATACATCATTCTATTGTGTTGTGCCCCAAGAAATTATCTTAGCAATCTATTTTGCCCCTGTCAATCATCTGTGAATACAGATGTAGACCATCTGCTACATTTGACTTTCGCGCTTTATTTTGCTAAAATGATGGGAAATACAAATCAAAATCAAATACCAAAAGTGCCACAATATCTATTTTCTTTCCGTAGCTTTTGCCTCGCACACAGTCGTCTTATTGCAGCACTCATTATTATGAGTGGTCTGTTTATTGCCCTGCTCTCACTGCTGCCAGCTGCAAATATGCTGCAGGCTAGCACACTGAGCCTTTCTGAAGATTCGGCGCCCGATCACACCCCGCTTTTTACTGAAACATATATTAGTAACAATTGGAAAGATACAAATGGCAATGTAAATAATGACAAGCTTCTATATAATCTGGCACGCGAGAGTCTCGTGCAGCGCCTACTCACGATAGCCAAGTACACACTCGGCGGCATATTTATGATGTTTTTTGCGATTTATATTGTGTTACTTATTACTTCGCACGGCGATGATGAGGAAGTCGGTAATTTTAAGGATCAGGTTGTGTATTCACTAGTCGGTTTTCTCATCATTGCGCTGGCTGAGCCAGTGGCATACGCTTTTTTTATTGCACGCGAAGGCGGTAATTTTATTACCAGCGAGGCTGCGCTGCGCGAGTCAGTGCAGGTGGCGAGCTATTCTATTCGCACGGCCGTCCAGCTTATTCAATATATTCTTGGCGCGGTTGCGCTCCTTTTTATAGGATCTGCAGCATTTCGTATTATCACTGCCACAGGTGACGAAGAAGAGATCAAGCTCGCACGCAAGACAATTGTGTGGGCTATGATCGGTCTCATATTTGCGACTCTTTCAACCGTTATTATCGATCGTGTCTTTGTGCCAATCGATAGTGAGCAAGGTCAATTGGTGATCGAAGTTGCGGGAAATACACTCGAGGAACGGCATGCCAATTTGCTCAAAGCAAGTCGTTTTGCGACGCGTGCCGAGATCGTAAAATATATTAAATATTTTCAAACATTCGTTGGCGCATCAGCGGTGCTCATGCTCTTTCTCGCGGGTGCCAAGATGGTCATGGCGAGCGGCAATGATGAAGTCATTACCAAGCAGCGCACCATGATTAGCTGGATATTTATTGGTCTTGCGGTGATCATGTTTGCCGAGGTCTTTTCCAATATTTTTATGCCCGAGCTGCAAAATGTGACGGATGTCATCATTGCGATGCCAGGCGCTGCAGAAATACAAAGTTTTTCTGTGCAAATGGGCGGTATTACGAATTTTATTATTTCATTTGCGAGCGCCGTTGCCGTGCTCGCATTTATTGTCGGTGCTCTGTACTTCTCCACAGCAGCGATCAATGAAGAACAGGCTGAAAAGGGCAAGAAGATCATGCTCGCAGCTGCGCTCGGTCTCGTGTTGGCAGTATCTGCCTATGCGCTGGTGAGCACGGTGTTATCACAGAAATCTGTCAAATCTGACCTATCTCTTGATCTAAATTTTAAATAATATATGTCGAACACTGTCCAATACAGCTCGAAGAAAATATGGCAGCGGGTAATTCGCATATGCAGCATGTCTTTGTTAATTGGAGCGCTACTGGGTGGGCTAATGCTGATGCCAGCAGGAGATGGCTTGCAGTCGGATCAGCTGAAATCAGAAGTAATAATGAACGACCTCACGAATCAGTCGATAGACTTTTTGAAGTATGCACAGGGCTTAGGACCACTTGCTCAATCGTATGTCGAATCTGCGGCATCCTCCGCGCCCGATGTCGAGCAGAAAAAAACAGCATACAAGACGGCAGTAGTGCGTTTTGGCTCATCTTTAAAGTCATTTAATAAACAGCAGAAGTCCATATCAATGGACAATATGAGCAATAGAGATCGAGTGGCGTACAAACAAATGATAAAAAATATGCTTGATGCAGCAACGTTATATCGAAGCAGTATGCAGACATATAATAGCGCTGCATCACCGCCTTCGACGTTTCATGACTTAACAGCTGTAGATAGGGCAATTGTGGCTCCCACACTCATTATTCCGCAGCAGTCAGCTGATTCGACGTCAGTCATTCCTGCTGCAGAGGTAGCTACGCAACCATTGGATTATTCGAGCACAAGTTGGCGTTGTAAGTACTTCAAAAGTAATACAGCATGCGCAGATGATCTTACGGAGGCTCTGGAGACACTGGGAGACTCAACGCGTACTGTAAGTGGATCACATACATCAAACAACCCTCTTTCTGGGTCTGATATTGCACTCATGCGGTCACAGCAGGCGGAGGTGCAAAAAAAGATAGATATACTCAATGCTGAAATGCAAAAAGAAGATGAGTGTGATGCTGATTGTACTCAGCACAAGAATCTGATCTTAAGTGCAGAGAGTACTATTCGTGATAATCAGGCTGCCATTGATCGTTTTAACCCTACTGCTAAGACAGCATCTCTTGCATCGTCTCCACCAGCGCCCGTCTCGCAAACAACTCAAACTGAATCAGAGATTGCCAACTCTCCTGCAGATGGAGCTGAAAAAAAAGAGCCTCAAGAATTTAAACCAAAAGAAAAAACTTCAGTCGCTGCCCCTGTCATGACAGTAACACAAGAAGCCCTACCTCCAATTCAAGAGGCTACCAATAAGTACGAGACTTCAGTGAGAGAGCTGAAAAAATTGGCAGATACATATTATGCTCTCGATAGTGTCACACAAACAAGTACGAATGAGTTTGATAAAGAGCTAAAGAATGCTGCGACATATAGAATTGAAGCTATAAAAGAACTAGCAGCAGCTAATAAAGATGGTCAAAAAATAATTGACTCAAAGATTCGAGCTGCGGACAAATTGCGCCAAGCAGCTTTTGATAAGGTGCAGCTGGCGGACAAATATCGCGCCGAGCGCAAAATAGAGGATGTGCTCGGTCGTGGCTTTGGCGATAAGGCAGGCGGCATCACGCGCTACTCTGAGACGACGAACAATGCACTCGTAAATGAGCGCGGCGGCGCATTTGCGGAGGCGGGTGTCGGTGAAATCAATTCGATCTTTTATAATATCAAAGACTACCTCAAGTATTTTGCGGCTGCATTGGCGATACTGTGGCTCACTGTTTCCGCTTTTCGCTTAGTCACTTCGCAAGATGATGAGCGTATTCAAGGAGCCAAAAAAGGCATCAAGTGGGCACTGATCGGCTTGATACTTATTTTCGTAGTCGATCTTGCTATTGTCGCCTTTTTCGAAGGTGGTCAGCTGGGCACGCCAGGTCAGAGTCTCGTGGGCATCGATCAGACCATCAATGCGGATGGCACAACGACAATTACATATGATCTGACTGACAAAAATCAAACAACTAAAAATCTCATGGCGAGTATTGCTGATTATTTTACCAAAGATGTGCGTGTATTCTTCGAATTTCTTAAAGTTCTTGGCAGTGCCATGTCTATCCTAATGATCTTTGTCATTGGTTTTTGGCTGGTAAATGCTGCGGGCAACGAAGAGGCTATCGAGGCTGGTAAGAAATATCTCATGCATGTGCTTACAGCATTTGTGGTGTTGCTCATGCTCGACGCCGTTATCTTTAAGGGTATTTATCCTGAAAATACGATAAATATCGTAGTCACGAATGAATATGGTGAGGTCGGCTACGTATCTGCGACAGTCACACAGCCAGCCTGTCTCGAGTATCTGCGCACCGCGACGAAGGATGATCTGATGCTCGCCCCAACCTACTCTTATCTTGACGCCGATGGCAATCAGCAGACAGGGCAATGCACATCTGCTGCTGAGATTGGCAAAGTGGCAAGTGAGGATTATATCCTTGGCATCGTGCGCTTCTTCCAAACGCTCATCGGCGCTATCGCCGTCCTTTTTCTTGTCTATAGCGCTATTCAGATTATTGGTTCATTTGGCAATGAAGAAACAATCGAGCAACACAAAAAACAAGCTTTGTGGAGCCTGGCTGGTCTGGGCGTGATAGTGCTATCGGAATCTGTCATACGTAAATTTTTCTTCATTACCGATTATAGCACTGGTGGCATCAGCGTAAACACGAGTCAAGGCATTGCTGACATTGCAGGCGTCACCAATTTTGTCGCTACATTTGTCGGTGTATTTTCGTTTATTGGCATGCTCATTGCAGGTATTATGTGGGTCGCCAATTTTGGTAATCAAGAGATTGGTGACAAAGCGAAGAAGATTATTATTTACTCGATAATTGGTATTATTATCTCTATTTCGGCCTTTGCCGTGGTCAATTCCATTACATCGGGTCGATCAAATCCAAAAGATGGTATTCAATTTGATGCTACGCTGCAAACCAAATAGTAGTCTTGCTTTTTTGCATGATTTTTGCTAAAATGAAGGGATTCAAAAAAAATAAAAGAATCAAATATCTACTCATAACAAATACACACTAACCCCCCTTACTATGGCTACTGCCACCACTCGAAAACGCACTGCTCGCAAAGCAACAAAACGTCCCCATTTTGCTATTCGTGCTATCCGCAATGCAAACCCCCGCGGTTTTCGTGCGCACGGTGCTGGGCACATGCTCTCGAAGATCTTTTCTCTCTGAGTAGTCATTTGGCTATGCCAAGGTCCTCGAAAGGATATCAAACGAAGCTTTGGTATAAATGAAATGATTACCCAAATATCCAGCTATGAAATCGCAAACAAAAACAGCTCGAAAGACACAAAAGGCACCATTTCAGGTGCGCAAGATCCGCACAGCCAATCCGCGCGCTGCCCGGGCATTTCATCGTATTCATCGCAAATTGATCGTCATGAGCCTTAGTCTGCTCGTGCTGGTCGCGGTGGGTGCGACAGCGCATGTTCTTTCAAATTTTGAAGGCTCGGCTGTGCAAACGAGTGAGCTGGGGGCATCTATTCAGGCAGAGAATCTTAAGGCTGGTATTTTTGGGGATGGGTTAAAAGGACAAATGCAAGCCTTAGAAAAACAAGCACTTGCACATTCAAAAGATGCAAAGAATCCATCGATGGATCTTGGCAAGCTGGCCATTGTGCACAGGCAGGTCTCATTTCAGGCTAGTCAGCTAGCCTCTGCGCAATGTGCAGGCGTAAATGTTCACGCAAATCCATGTAGCGGTTATAAGAGCCGTATTGAACAATATAATGCCCTGATCCAGACTTATGGCAGTCAAGCTAAAGATTTCAAAGAAATAGATTTAAAAAATATATCAGTGGGGGCTGGCACTGGCGGAGCGGCAGGCGGTGTGCCGCGTAATCCAGTATCAGCACCTTGCGAAGGTCTGGGTATTGGACCAATTAATAATATTAATATTGGTTTGCCATTTGGCAAGTTTAAGATCGGTGATTGTGCGCAGCAAGTAAAGCCAACGCTCGATGGGCCGGGCGCGGTGGCTGGTCTGAATAAATTCGCATCCCAATATAAAGGCAATACTTATGGATCTGCTGTCGGCATGCTAGCTGGCTGGACCAATTTCGTCTTGCCATTTGTTTCACTGCTCGCGATCGCGGCTATTATCTATGCAGGCTTTCTCTATATCACTGCGCTCGGCAACGACGAGCAAACAAGCAAAGCAAAGGATATCATTCTGTGGGTTGTTGTGGGCATCATCGTCATTCTCTCGGCATACGCCATTGTAAATACCGTTCTCGGTGGTAGTGCCACTTAATATATATTTATACAAACAAACTATGTCTCCTCGTATCAAAAAATCTCGCCGTCGCACAGATCACTGGTCGACACGGCTGTATATCGGTCTTGCGTCGGTTGTTTTTATTTGTGCGCTTTCTGTACTTTCTGCGAGCAGCTTTTTTGCTGGTGCGACAGGCAGTGAGCTGGGAGCATTTTTGCCGGGCATTCAGATCGACACAGGCAATATCAAACTCGGCCAAAACTGGGGTGTTGGTATTAGTGGCAATCAAGAAGATGGTTTTGGGCTCGATGTTAATTATGGCAAAGACACCGGCGGCGCGCAGCCAGATTGTGGTCAGGCAGATAATTGTCTGATCATCCCGGGCGCTGCTGAGTACAAAGGCATTGCGCACACGGTTTCGATTCGTGATGGCATCCTCAAATGGACTAATTTCTTTCTCGGGTTTTTTGCGCTCATTGCGATGATCGCTATTCTCTATGCTGGCTTTCAATATGTCACGGCGCAGGGCGAGCAAGAGCAGGCTGATAAAGCTAAAAAAGGGATTATTTTCACCACGATTGGTATTATAGTAGTGCTGCTTGCTTATGCCTTCGTAAATACGCTCATTACCTACGGTCCAAAAGGTGGCGATCTCGTGCAGGGTAATCTCCTTTATCTCATCGAACAATAAATATAGATGCCAGACAATACACCAAATCTTGCCGACTTTGACACGATGGGTGCGCCTACGCCGCCTGTCGATCCGCAGCAGCCAGCTGCGCCACAGCCGCCAAAGAAACAACAGCCACCACATAAACCAATGAATATCAAAAAGGTTGGTCTGGGCTGTCTTTTTGTAGCAGTATCACTTTTTGCGTTGATGATCGTGGCTATGGTGCTCGGTCTAGCGGCGGGCGATGCGGCGATAAATAGCTTTGGTTTTGATCCGACCTCATTTAAAAATTGGACCGTTGGTCTCGTGAATCTTGTCTTTGGCTCCATCGCACTTGCCTTCATTGTCGCACTGATAGTCAATATTATTCGTCGTTTGCTCGCGCCAAAAGGTGAAACAGATGCAAAACATCAGGCGAGTAAGCACGCTATTATCCACGGTGTGATATTTTTGATTGTTGTTGTATTGTGGGTTTTGGCATTTAGCTATCTCCAAAAATTTATCAATCAGCCATCCGAATTCAAAGTCGAGATTCTTTCCGATCCGATCAATACTTTGGGTATTACGTCGCCGCTGACAGTGAATCTCTCGGGTGAGCTGGTCGAGCGTGAATTTGGCAAGCAATATGATATCGTCAGTTATGAGTGGGATCGTGAGTCAGATGGATACATAGATGCCACAGGCAAGAAAGTACAACTGTATTTTCCACACGGCGGCAAAGATGCCGGCATCTTTCATGTCAGTCTCGTGGTTCGCATGCAGCCGCGGGGCACTATTGGTGAGACAGTGACCAAAGAATATCAAAAGGTCATTTCTATTGCGAAGCAAGAAATGTATGGCGAGATTATTGCTGATCGTGTATCTGGCGAAGTACCGCTCACTACGAGACTCGATGCCAGTGAGATCAAAGATCCACATGGCGCGGATATTCTCAATTATAGTTGGGATGTCGACGGCGATAGTCGCAGCGACTTTGATGGGCCCATGTATCAGCGCGTCGAGCACACCTTCGATACGATTGGCGAGCACGCAGTGAGTGTCACGGTCACGTCGAGCGACTTCGATGAATCAGGCACCGCACATGAAACAAAGACTTTTACGCGCACTATTACCGTGCATGAGCCAGGCAATCTAAAAAATGCCGATGCCATTATCGAAGCAAGTACTAAATCTGGCGTCGCGCCGCTGACGGTCAATTTTAACGGTGCCAAAAGTGGGCGTGCGTCTGGCGGCAAGATCGACCGTTATGAATGGCTGATCAATGATGGTGAAGATAAGTTCTATGGCATATCAAATGTGTACCGCTTTGAAAAGGCAGGGGATTACAATGTCTTACTCAAAGTGATCTACGATAGCGGTGTGACACGCACCGACGTCACGGTTATTCATGTCACCGATGCTACTTTTGCGCCGACAGCCATGATTCGTACCACGCCAGCCTTCAGCTCATTTGAGCGATCGGTAGTAGGCCCACTGCCATTTACCGTGTCATTCGATGGCTCGGACTCCAAAGACAAAGACAATAATATCGTGTATTACGAATGGGATTTCAATGGCGACGGCTCTGTCGATGCCGAAGGCAGCTCGACTGAGTTCAAATACACCGAAGAGGGCACGTTCCGTGCAAAACTCACGGTGACCGATGCCGACGGCGGCACCGATGATGCCACGGTCACTGTCACGGTTGACCCCGAATTACCGACAATTGATTTTGGTGCATCGGCCATTTCTGGTGCCGTGCCATTTACTGTCGATTTTGATGCTTCAAATAGCCGCATGCCCAATAAAAAAATTGTCAGTTATGAGTGGAATTTTGACACGGCCAAGCAGGGTAGCTTCATTGCGAATCGCGCACAGACATCGCATGTTTTCGATAAGATCGGTGAATATGCTGTGAAGCTCACGCTGCATGCCGATGATGGCAGCACAGCGACTGATATTATGAAAATTATCGCAACAAATAAACCGTTGACTGCGAGCTTTGTGCCGTCTCGCATCACAGGCCCTGCGCCGCTGTCAGTCTCATTTAATGCGACACAAAGCACGGGGACTGTCGTTCGTGGTGAATGGAATTTTGGCGATGGCACTACCAGCATCGAGATGAATCCAACACACTTTTTTACCAAACCAGGTGCATACACGGTTACTCTGCAGCTCTTTGATCGATTCAATAATACGGCTACCGATTCTCGTGTGATCACGGTAGAATAGCGATATGAAACATCGCCTTAAAAAAATTGTCGTTATTCTTGCGCTGATTGCCCTGCTGATGACGGCTCTGGCACCAGCCTTTTTGTATTAGCTGAGCTTCACTCGTCGGGGCGCTGACCCGCGCGGTTTTTTTGTCGCACGTTTTTTCTTGGGATACAGCCGTTTGAGTATTTCACGCGCGACGGCGCGATCGTCCCATGGCATCATTTTTCCTTTTGTTGGGCGCACTGTTTCACAGCCTTTGCCACAGAGCAGCACGGTGTCGCCAGCCTGTGCATGCGCAAGGGCGTATTGCATTGCTTCCTTTCTGTCCAAGCTCACGAAAAGATGCTCGGTTCGATTGATTCCTTTCAAAACATCATCGATGGTCTGCTGTTCATCTTCGAAGTATGGATCATCGGTCGTGATGATGATCTCATCTGCCAGTCGATCGAGCACGCGGCCGCGGGGTGCGCGCAGGCTGCGATCGCGGTCGCCGCAGGCGCCATAGAGTGTCCATATCTTGCCAGCCGTGATGGGACGAAATGTGCGAATTACCTTTTCGAGCGCATCGGCTGTGTGCGCAAAATCAACAATAACTCGAAATGGCTGATTGCCATCGATCGGCTCCAGCCTGCCTGGCACAGGTGCGAAGTTGCGCAGAGATTTTTTAATCTCTGCTGGCTGCACACCGAGCCCGAGGCAGCAGGCACTTGCCGCGAGAATATTAGCGACATTGAATCCGCCGAGCAGCTGGGTCGATAGCTCAAACGGTTTTCCCCAGCCCGCAATTTCAAATTTTTGCCCACGGCGATCAAGTTGCATGCCGCTAGCTCGCAAATTGCCTTTCTTAAGCCCAAATTCGATAATGCCTTCCAGTGGCACGCGCCGAAAATAATCCGTTGCCTCATCTTCTGCTGGCAGCACTGCCACGCGCTCGCCGGGCTTATTCGTCTTCATCAGCTGCCAAAAGAGCTTTGTCTTTGCTTCGATATATTCCGCCATCGTGCCATGAAAATCGAGATGCTCGGGGGAGATATTTGTCAGCACGGCTGCATCAAAATCAATCCCAAATGTGCGGTGTTGGGTGAGTGCATGGCTGCTCACCTCGATCACCGCATGCGTGCAGCCTGCGCGCTCAGCGTCTTTCAAGAATTTGTAAATACCGCCGCGACCGAGCGTCGTAAACTTTGTTTCGTTCATCCATTTCTTTTTACCAATCTGAAAATTCGCTGTGGTGGCGAGCGCCACGCTGTGCCCAGCCGTCTCGAGCATGCCTGCAATAAGGTTGCTCGTCGTTGTCTTACCATTTGTGCCTGTGACTCCGATGATGACCACATTTTTGCCTGGAAATCGATAATACACAGCAAAGATCACGCTCCACAAAAAATGCCACAAAAGCCGCAGGGGATTTGTTGGCGAAAAGAGGTTTCGAATGACATGCAGCATGCAGCTAGTTTAGGGCTCGGTAGCCAGCTCGTCGAGCACGGATAAAAAAAGACTGCGAGCTCGCAGTCTTTTTAGTTTCCTTTTAATTCAGATATTAATCCTCGTCTTCGATAGTGCCGAGGCTGATCTCTTCTGCTGGCTCGACCTCTTCTGCTGTTTTGCCAGCCTCTTTTATGATAGCTTCTTCTGCTTCCATCTCAGCTTGGATTTTTGGCACGACATTATCTACTGCACCCCATTCGCTGTCGCCACTTTCGGGCACGAGCAAAATCACTTCGTCGCCAGCCTCGGCACGATAAAAGGTGACCGATGCGAGCAAGATCTTGTAGGCGCGGCCATTTGCAATGACTTTGTATTGGCCATCTTCCTCGATCAGCGGACCTTTTACGCGGTCACGCTCGCAGGGGCCGATCTGTTTATAAATGAATGAGCCGTCGCCGGTGATAGTTAGCTTGAGCACATCGCCAGGCACGAGCTTACTCTTGCTCGCATAGTTTGCTGGCACAGGATAGTCCTCTTTGTCGGGGCCGATCATTTTCTGGCCATCGAAGACGCCTTCGACGATCTTTCCTTCTTCATTTATTTCATTGTGTAGGCCACTTGCCGCTCGTGCATAGCTGGCACGCGCTGCACCTGCGGGCGCGCCGCCAGCGACATCGGTCAGCAAAGCTTTTGCAGAGCGAAGACTCGATTCAGCTGAATCGATCATCTCACGAATGAGGGCAATTTTTGAAAGGTTTGACATAGTTTTGTGTGATTTAGATGTTGCTATTATATTTATTTAATTGTATCAAATTTGTGTACAAAAAGCAATTATACGGCATATATTTATATGTATTTTCATTGCAATTCGCTGGTCATTCTTTGCTAAACTAAATATATGAAAATGCCGCTTATCCTCGTAAACTTTAAAACATACGAATCTGCTATTGGCACCCGCGCTGTCGAGCTCGCCAAAATACACGAATGTATTGCTCTCGAAACGGGAGCTTCTATCGCTATCGCTGTTGGTGCGCTGGATATTACTGCTGTGGCTGCTGCGGTGGATATTCCCGTGTTTGCTCAGCACGTCGATATGGCAGGTCTCGGCTCATACACGGGGCAGCTATCACCGATCGCTGTGCGGGCTGCAGGGGCGGCTGGCACACTGCTCAATCACAGCGAGCACCGCATGCCCGAGCGGGTGGCGGCTGCGCATGCTGCCGCAAAAGCGGCGGGGCTGATAACCGTGACTTGCGTGGAAAATGAAGCGGAGGCTGCCCAATTTGCCGAGCTGCAGCCAGATTTCATCGCGGTGGAGCCGCCCGAGCTGATCGGAGGTGATATTTCTATTACTACTGCCGATCCAGACATCATCAGCCAAGCAAACGAGCTGATCGGCGGCACGGCTCTGCTGGTCGGAGCTGGCGTGAAGACGGGTGCCGATGTGCACACGGCTATCCAGCTCGGTGCTGCGGGTGTCTTGCTCGCATCTGGCATCACACAAGCTGCCGATCCAGCAGCAGTATTGCGCGATCTTGCCGGCGGTTTATCTAATCTTTAATTCTTTTTATTATGTTATTTCAATACGATAGCGATGGCTGCACATTAAGCGACACGGATAAGGACCTTATCGCTGCAAAAATATCAAAGCTCGAGCATCTTGGGCATCGATTAGATGATGAAAGTAGCAAGGTGCACGTGCAGGTCGTGCGCGGCACGCGTCATAACTCGCCAAACTTTGGTATTCGCGTGCAAGTCACCATTCCAGGGCACAGCCTGCGTGCCGAGGCCAGCGGTCCCGAGATAGCTGATGCAGCTGATGAGGTCGAGCGAAAGCTGCGCGTGCAGATCGAAAAATTAGATAAATAAACGAATAGGAACTATTTGTCAAAATGGTACTAAAATGCTATTTTATGCAGACTAAAACATACTTTTGTACTCTTTCAACTAGCATTCAAAATAGAGAAAGTGTCAATGGAAAATAGTTGTAAGTCGGCATGCGACTAGTAAACTGTACCCTAAGAATAGATGGGATATACACAAGATGTAGTAGACAGTCATTTCATCATCCACTATTGGCACGAAGCGATCTATGATCATATCCAAATTACATGCACGAACGAGCCGCAGAGCAGCAAAGACCGCAGCTCATCCGCGTCGTAAGATCTTTTTACAAACACTTTTTGTGTCTTTGCTAGTTCTCCTTATGCCATTTGTTTCCTCGGATGGCGTATTTGTTACGTCGGCTGGTGATTTTTCTGATATGGAAAATCTAGCGATTAATAG
>Ga0316202_10001801_pt1 | contig 15503 bp, 10 predicted proteins | sample 3monrhotite_MG_FD_204934 | JGI IMG/M metagenome (GOLD analysis project Ga0316202, IMG submission 204934) | Microbial mat bacterial communities from mineral coupon in-situ incubated in ocean water Damariscotta River, Maine, United States -... | ecosystem: Environmental > Aquatic > Marine >... | reverse complement strand
TTTGGTTCTGGACCACTACTCGGTGGGGGTCCGGGTTCAGTTGGCTTGCTAGGTGGTGGAGTTGGTTCTGATGGTTCGTCTGGTCCTGAAGTTTCTCCAGCCGTTTCACCTTCCGCATCCACTTGTGGGACATCAGGTTCTGGAACATCTGTACCCTCTCCTTCTTCAGCTTGAGCCCCTTCAACTAAAATTGGATCTGATCCTACTTCAGGAGCTGGCTCAGGTGGAACAGGAGCCGGGTCTGGCTCTGCATCATCCAACTCAGGTGGAACTGGTGTTTCATCAACTGGTTCTGACTCTGGGATCGGATAGAGATTTTTGTAATTCTCTTCCGAAAATTCCATGTCATTAATCGCAGGCCCCATAGACTTCCAAAGATTCCGTCCAGGTTCACCTCCGGCTTGATTAAGCAAAAAGATTAACTTGTTCCATCCTTTATCGAGTGCCATTCGTTCATCTTCAGATGGACTTTCTGGAGTTCCAACCATTCCAAGTTTAACTAATTCAGCTAAAAACACTTCATCCCTTGGATAGTCAGCTCGTTTCCCTTCAAGGGCTAAATGAATTTTAAACAAGCGATCGATCACCGATTTCAGGTTTGCTTTTCCTTCTGAATTAGATTTATCCAAATAGGTATGGATATATAACTCCATATTAGCCTCGTCTTTTCCCAAAGACGCAATATCTGGAATGAAACTTTCAGTTGTAAACTGAGGCAAATTTTCTGCGCTTTCAGAATTTTCTGACATACCTGTAAATTACCGTTACATCAGAGTAACAAATTTTAGCCTTTTTGTCAATGTCCTGGCGTAGACTTTTCCCTATCCGAAAGCTAACCTCAAAGCGATGAAAAAAACTGAAAAACGAAAGTTCGATAAGATTTGGCTCTATTTCGCACCATTAACAGGTGTGATGCTGGTCTTAGACCAAGTTACAAAAGCCTGGGCACACAGCTCGCTTGAGATTGGTGAGCCTGTAGACTTTGGCTGGCAGTTGGTTTACAACGACGGAATCGTCTTTGGAATCGACCTCCCTATCTGGTTCATTTTTGGACTCACGATAGCCATTTTGGCGCTAGGAACCTACTTGGTGATTCAAGAAAAACTCTGGCAAGACAAGTGGCACCTCACGGGGCTCGCACTCATTCTTTCTGGAGCTATTGGAAACGTCATTGATCGAGTTCGTTTTGGCTATGTGATCGACTTCATCAAAGTCTACTGGTGGCCCAACTTTAATCTGGCAGACATCTTCATTGTCTGTGGAGTGCTTCTCTTTGCCTACGAATTCCTCATCCGTGAGGAAGCCATTAGTGATATCTAAGCTAGGACTCGGTGAACAATCTCGTGCATCGCTTCAATGCTGAGTTCCTTTTTTGCGATGTGACGCAATAGAGCGTTCATTTGATGAGCAGCCCAATCCTCCCCTTCGATCAAATGAGGCACGTTCATGGCTTTGGCTTCTTCAAGGAATAAGCTAGTGTTTTGACAGACTGATTCCATTGCTAATTCAACCTCTTCCCAGAGAAAAAATGGCACCAAACTACGTTGTCTATCCTGACTCGACAGACGAGTCGCATTCACAATTACTTTTGGCAGAGCCGTAAGATCATCTAAGTCTTCTACCCAATTCACACCAATCTCTTCAGCAAATTTCTGGGCTTTTTCAGGAGTTCGATTCCAAAGGTAAACATCGGCCCCTTCCTGCTTTGCAAAATAGGCCACTGCACGTCCAGCACCACCCGCTCCAAGCACTAAGATGGCTTTTCCTTTTAGATCCGGGATACCCGTACTAATGGCACGTTTAGCGCCTTCCCAATCCAGATTGTAACCATTGAGTTTTCCGTCCTTCATCTGCAGATAATTCACGGCTCCAATGGCCTTGGCCTCTTCACAAAGTTCATCACAAAAACTCGTACTTGGCCCCTTATGAGGAGTGAAAACAGAAAGTCCAGTGAGCTCACCAGAACGAAGTTTTTCAATTGTCGATTCAAGATCTTCCGCAGGAACTTCCTTAGAATCATAAATGCCTTCAAAGCCAAGGGCTTCAAAGGCAGCATTCATGATGGGTTCTGTTATCCGATACGAAAGTGGATTTGTGACTACCCAGTAGTTATTTTTCATCCTCTATTTCTTCTTCTTAGCGGCAGCCACAGTAGCTCCTGCTCCCATAGAAGCAATGGCGTCCATGATTTCAATCGGCACCATCCAAATTGTCGTATTTGATTGATCAGAAGAAAGATCATTGATCGATTGAAGCGTTCGAATGTGAAGCGCTCCAGGTGCTTCAGCAAGAAGTGAGGCCGCTTGTCTTAGATTTTCAGCCGCTTCAATTTCTCCCTTAGCCTTTGTCACCATAGATCGACGTTCTCGTTCCGCTTCCGCTTCCTTACCAATCGTTCGCTTCATTCCATCAGGAATAAGTACATCTTTAAGTTCTACATTCACTACTTCGATTCCCCAGTCATCCGTAAGCTTATCTACCGTAAGTCGAATCTTTTCAGAAATTTCTTCTCGGTTTGAAAGCAATTGATCAAGCAATACTTCCCCCACTCCATTCCGCATAGTGGTTTGAGCCAACTGACTCGTAGCGTAGTAGAAGTTCTCAACGTTAATGATCGCTTTTTGTGCGTCACGAACCTTGAAGTAAAGAACGGCATTCACACCAATAGAAATATTATCCTTAGTCAGTGTTTCTTGAGTAGGAACATCTACCGTACGTACACGGAGATCCACCTTCTTCATTGATTGGAAGACAGGAATTACGATTCTCCAACCCGGGTCAAGAGTCTTTGAAAATTTACCAAGTGTGAAAAGAACACCTCGTTGGTATTCATTCACCTGTCGAATACTGACCAAGAGAATGATAAGAACAACAATAAGTAGTGGCATACCTAGAATGATTAGAGCGACAAGAACGTCCATATGTAAAAGTTAGTTGAACCAAGTTTAGCACGACTCTCATTATCTCAAAATATGTTATAACTAAGACATGAGAATCCATCCTTTTACAATTTTTTCTCCCCAGATAGTCTCAGGTGTTATTCAAGATAATATCCTGGCGGGACCACTGGCTTTTGAAGCTCAAACGGTAAATCAAGTTCATGGTGTAGAAATCCTAAATGTAGATAATTATTCAGATCATAAGGAGGGCTACGATGCGATGATCGCTAGAAACCCTGAAATCAAACTCCTTATTAAAACCGCTGACTGTATCCCTCTCATCTTCGCGGATGAAGAAGCCGGCGTTATTGCTGCCGTTCATGCGGGATGGAGGAGCTTAGTCGCGGATATCATTCCTCTTACTATAGAACGAATGGTGAAAGAAGGTGCGGCAAGAGATCGAATCAAAGTGGGGATGGGCCCTTCCCTTGGAACCTGTTGTAGTGAGTTTTCAGACCCCACAAACGAGATCCCTGAAAAATACCACTGGGCCATTCTTGAGAATAATCATGTCGATCTCTTATCGATCGCTCACCGGCAACTTAAAGACACCGGCATCACTGAAGACCGAGTGGAACGTATGGCCATCTGCACCCAATGCTCTCCGGAATGGTTCTCATGGAGACGAGACCAAAGCACGGAGAGATTAGGAACTTTTATTGAAAGGCTGGTTTAGACAAGATGTCTCTGGCACAATAGTTCTAATGAAAAAGATAGAACCCAAGATTGATTTTGCCGTTGGTGGACAAGCCGTGATTGAGGGCGTGATGATGCGTTCCCCAAACTTTTATACGGTGGCTGTTCGTGACCCAGATGGAAGCATTCAAACTAAGGTGCAAAAGTTCAAAAGTGTGACCGAGAAAATTAAGTTCTTAAAGTGGCCCCTACTCCGTGGAGTCGTTCACTTAGTCGAATCGATGGGAATCGGTTTTAAGGCTCTCGATTACTCCAACGATGTCTTCCTTGGTGAACTCGATAAAGACACCTCAAAAAGACACCCCATTGTGAAAGCGCTCTTTGCTCTCTTTGGCGTGGTTTATGTATTAGGAACTCTGGCCTTCACGATCTTCCTACTGAAATTCATTCCACTGTGGATTGCAGGAAAAGCCGCTGAACTCTGGCCTGTTATTGAAGAGAATTACCTTCTCTTTAATTCCGTGGATGGAGGAACCAAAATTGTCATCTTTATTGGGTATATTCTCCTTATCAGCCTCCTCAAAGATATTCGTCGTGTCTTCCAATATCATGGAGCTGAACACATGTCGATTTGGGCTTATGAAGCTGGCCTTGAACTCACCGTGAAAAACGCAAAGAAACAAACCCGATTCCACCCTCGATGTGGAACCAGCTTTATTTTCATTGTGATCTTAATGAGTATTTTTGTTTACACACTCGTTCCCCCTGCTGAATCATTCTGGGGCATGCTTGGACAACGTGTGATTGTGATTCCTTTTATTGCTGGAATCAGTTACGAATTCCTTAAGCTCAGTGCCAAATGGCAAAATAATATCCTTATGAGAGCCTTTGCTTCACCAGGATTACTTATTCAACGACTGACCACTCGTCAACCGAGTGATGACCAATTAGAAATCGCACTCCACTCTCTTAAAGCTTCTCTCAAAGCTGAAGAAATGCCTGTACTCTAGATCTATGGAAATTAGAAAAATCAAACAACGGAAGATTCGCGTCGCGCTCTTGATCGATACGTGGTTCCCTGTGCACGGAAGTCCACAAGCTCATGTGGCCAAACTAGCCCAAGTGCTTTCTGAGGAATATGGCTATGAAGTCGACATTCTAACTCGACACATGAAAGGGCATCTCACTCGAGAAGAAAAAGCTGTTGAAGGCTTGCCAGGTGTCCACGTTCATAAACTCACCTCATGGCGTCCACTCTATTGGTTGGTGGTTTTCTTTTGGCTACTTTTCTCTGGAAAACGCTACCATGTCTACCACGCCCACAATGCAATGGTGGCTATCTTCATGAAGATGGTTTGTTGGATCACCAAAATCCCAACGCTAGTCACCGTCCATGAACATATGATTTTCCAACGACGATGGAGTCTACTGAAAATCATTGATCGAGTGGCCTTTTTGGAAACCAAATACTCTCGTGAAATCAGTGTGACTGAAAAGTTCCTCAAAGCTAAAAATGTAAATGACCAAGTGCTTGTGATCCCCAATGGGATCGATCCTACTCCGTTTGACGAAGTGAAAAATCAAGCTTCCAACGAACGCTTTGAAGCCTTATACGTGGGGCCTCTCACTTACGCCAAGGGTGTAGACATACTACTCAATGCGGTGAAAAGCCTGATCGATTCCACAGAATTCATTAAGAGTAGAAAAGATTTTGTTCTTCATATTGTTGGACAAGGACCTGAGCTCCCCAATCTGCGTCGTATGGCAGAAGATCTGGGAATCAACAAATACCTTCGTTTTTATGCCAAACTTAGTGAAGAAGCGCTGATAGACCGTTATAAAAGCAGTCATCTTTTCGTGCTTCCTTCTCGATGGGATGGACTGTCACTATCCCTACTCCAGGCCTGTGCTGCTCGATTGCCAATCTTGGCAACTGATGTAGGAGATCATCGTCGACTCGTACTTGAAAACACCAATGGACACCTCGTCCCTATTGAAGACGCAAAAGAGCTCTCCTACTACATGGAGCATTTTGCTCTTAATCCTCAATTGACCCAGATGGGTGAAAACAGTCGAGCCTTAGTGGAACAAGAATACAACTGGGAAAGCAGCATGAATAAAAATCTGCGGGTCTATGAAAGTATTGTCGACCGTGTCGAAGAAGAACGATCAGGAGCACGTTGGGTGATGCCATGGAAGCTTCCCTTTATTAAATTCCAAGAACGAGAGTGGCTCAAACCCTTGAAGAAAAAAGACAAATTGCGCTTCTGTGTAACAATGAATGTAGAAGAAAGTCCAGACACCGAGGCCTTCTTAAAACGAGCGTTTGAGTTCGCCAAAACACTTGAGATTCCTCTCACCTTTTTCTTTGATGAAAAACTTCTCGAAGAACTCGCCCACCCAATAAAGGAGCTTCAAGCGCTTGGTCATGAGGTCGGCGTGAAACTTCCTAAGGGAGTTTGGGGTAGCGTGCCTGAACAAAAGAAAAGCCTACGACAACTTCAAGACAGCTTAGCTGATTTAAGCCTAAGTGGATTACGTATGGTTCGCCCCCCCCGTGAACTTAATGAAGCCAGCCTTGAGTTGATTCATGAACATGGCTTTGAATACCTACCTGTCTCAGAAGATCCTGTTACCAAACTTGAGTGGCACTACGCCCTTCCCTTTGGACGACACATTCGAATGGATCTTGAGCATGTTCTCAATCTGGAAGACTCCGAATTACTTGAAGTAGTGGGGCACATCCAACGATATTGGAAAGCTCATGGAATGGTGCCATTTATTGTTTTTGAAGCCCATAGCTGGGAGTTCACCAGTCAGAATGATGAGAACCACGCCAGTGGAGAAAACTTCAGCCGTTTAGCCCAAGCACTGGCTGCTGTTGATCGGAATCTTGACGTTGAATACTTAAGCTTGAGTGACTTCTGTAAGTCCTGTAGCTTGTAGCCTATGTTTTTATTCACTTCTGAATCTGTTACTGAGGGACATCCGGACAAAATCGCGGATCAAATTTCTGATGCCGTACTTGATGCCATCCTCAAAGAAGACCCCAACGGTCGTGTGGCTTGTGAAACCATGGTCACAACAGGTTTAGTTTTGGTCTCTGGTGAAATCACTACGACCACCTATGTAGACATCCCTAAAATCGCTCGCCAAGTCATTCATGACATTGGTTACAACGATGCAGATTATGGCTTTGATTCACACGCCTGTGCCGTGATGACGGCTATTGATGAACAAAGTCCAGACATCGCCATGGGGGTAAACCCAGGAGGTGCTGGTGACCAAGGAATGATGTTTGGTTATGCCACAGATGAAACCGAGGCTTACCTTCCCCTTCCAATCTATTTAGCGCATCAATTGACTCAGTGTTTAGCGCTTGTTCGTAAAGATGAAACTCTTAATTACTTACGACCAGACGGTAAAAGCCAAGTGACGGTGGCCTATAAAGAAGATGGAACTCCTTCACATGTCCACACCGTGGTTTTGTCCACTCAGCATGACCCAGATATTGAACAAAGCCAGATCATTGAAGACATTAAAAAGCATGTGATTGAACCTATTTGTGGTGACTATCTCACAGAAGAAACGGTTTACCACATCAATCCAACAGGACGATTCATCATTGGTGGGCCTCCTGGAGATTGTGGACTCACCGGACGAAAAATCATTGTAGACACTTACGGTGGATGGGGCCGACACGGAGGAGGATGCTTCTCTGGAAAAGACGCCTCAAAAGTAGATCGGAGTGCTGCCTACATGGCTCGTTACATCGCAAAAAACCTTGTTGCTCAAGGTTTAGCCAAGAAATGTGAAGTTCAGTTGGCCTACGCTATTGGCGTTGCTGAACCTGTTTCTATCTTTGTTGATAGCTTCGATACGGGAGTTAAAACTGATCCAGAACTTGCCGAACTCGTACGAGAAAAGTTCCCACTGAGCCCTCAAGGAATCATTGAACATCTCGACCTCAAACGACCCATCTATAAAGCCACCGCGGCTTATGGTCACTTTGGACGAGATCTTCCTGACTTCACTTGGGAAAAGACAGACAAAATCCAACTACAATAAAAGACCCTCACAATGTGTAAGGGCCTTTTAAGTGTTTATTCAGTTTATCGTTTATTCAACGAGAGATCCGTAGAAAATGTTGTGGAGGATCTGTGCCGCTTCTGCTCGAGTAATCTCGTTAGCGGGCATAAAACAGGCCTCTCCGTCACATTCTGATCCTTGCACCCATCCTTCATTGGCAGCAACGGCTACGGCTCGGTAGTACCAGTCGCTTGTAACTATGTCTGAGAAGTAATCTGTACTTACATCATCAGAGTAAAGCTCCTCATTTAGTGCTTCATAAAGGTTAACCGCAAGCTGAAGGAACTCAGCTCGATTAATATTGTTAGCCGGTGCGAATGTCCCATCTGGGTTTCCATCCACAGCACCATAAGAGTAAAGATTAATCACATCCTCAAAATACCAATCCTCATCACTAAGATCACTGAATGGTGATTCATAGTCAGCAGCCAAGGCTTCAAACTCTACCCATTCATACATAACACGAGCCATTAATGTGGCTGCTTCAGCACGATTGAGAGAATCATCAGGTCGGAAGCTTCCATCTGGATCACCTTCCACTATAGACTCAGCCGCTAGTTCTTCAACGGCATCCTCTCCCCAGTGACCATCAAGGTCATCAAAATCAACGGTAACAACAATCACCTCTTCCTCTTCTTCGATAACTTCTTCTTCCTCCTCAACGATTTCTTCTTCAACCACCTCTTCCTCTTCTTCGATAATTTCTTCTTCTACAGGCACATTGTAGGTCACCGTGAAGCTTTCACTGTTTTCACTAGTATTTTGACCATCAAAGGTCCGTAATATGTAAGTAAGCTCGTCTCCCTCTTCAACAGCTGTATCAATGTAATACTCTTCTCCAGCTAGTACACGAGCATAGTAATTTCCATCCACAGGTCCAGGGCTTAGCCCTCGAAGAATTTCTATGGCGTCTAAATCAAGATCAGTCGGGTCAGACCATGTGATTTCCACACCTGATTCTGTTGAGATAATTGAAATATCACTTGGAAGGTCTGGTTCACGAGTATCCTCAATCGTACTACTTGATATGGAGAGCGTATACTCGTCTTCATAAGATTCTTCAGATCCTGAAACTGTTAAAAGAATATGATCTGAAGCCGATGACGGCGAATTAAAGCCTTCAACAAATAAGTTCTTTATGACTACGTATTCACCAGCTTCAAAACCTTCTAGAACAGGAAAGACAATGGACTTGTCCCCATCATCCCAAGAATAATCAGGAGTCGCTTCAATTTTACCACTATCTACGGCTGTACCAGACAATAGAACACCCTCACTTAGAGAGATATTAAACAAAACTTCAATAGAGTCGGGTAGAGTGATTCGCAACTCTCCTTTTGTAATAACAGGCTCGCTATCACTCTCAGTAATGGTAATGTCTCGAAGCTGTTCTGAAGTTTGGTTCTCATCAAATCTCTGAATGATACCTGAGTTTATCGTCGGTGATGCATAGGCAGCACTCAAAGTAATCATTGAAATGATGACAGTAAATATTGAGCGCCTGCTTATTCGTGAAAGGTTCATAAATTAAATGAGATTAGATTATTCCAAACCGTGTTTAGCGTTCATGTAGTCATTGATGTCCTCTTGAAGCTCAGCAGCAATGGCTTGAGCCACTTCATCATCTGCGGTTTGTTCTCTATAGTGATCCATTACAAGATAAGCTCCTTCAGGGTTTTCATTTAAAAGTAGAATTCGTACTGTGTCTTTTATCACTTCTGTACTAGAAGGTTTTACAAGGTACAAATCTGAAATATAAGTCGCTGCCAGTTCATAGTTTTCCATTTCTTCATAAATGCTCGCAAGATTATTTAAAGCTGGTTGATGGCTAGCATCAATAGCCAAGAGCATTTCATAGTATTTAATAGCCTTATCATAGTTACCTAGCGCTTCATAACGGTAAGCCACTTCAAGAAGAGATTCCACGTTGCTGTCATCTTCCTCAAGAAGATCTAAGTGTTCATTGAGCTGTTCTTCATGAAAAGCCTGGAGGTCTGCAGGCATATCTTCATTGAAGTAAGGCCCAGTAGAACTACATGCTGAAAAGAGCATGACACTAAATATTGCGAGATAAATTCGTTTTTTCATATCTATTTTATTGAATTAATACCCGTCGATTATATCAGTTTTATTTAAACTTAAAAGACCCCCTCCGAAGAGGGGGTCTTAAACTAATCTTTAAGAGATTAGACTTTTCAAACTAAATGATTAGTAAGAAAGAGTGTTACCGTAGAGAGTTGAACTAGATACGTCACCAAGCCACGTTACCGTAGCGTTAGTTTCGTGCCAGTAGAATCCTCCTGCAGTTGGAACACCATCAGATGAGCTACCGAGAGAAATACTTGGAGTAAGTAGATCTGCAGTACCACCTGTATTAGAAATCATTGTAGTAGTAGCTACTTCGACAGTGAAGTCTTTGTAGGTACCCTTAGCAATTTCAATAGCCGTAGTAGGCATGAATGTAACAGAAGCAGCACTAGTAGTAGGTGAGTCGATGTAACCAGTGGCTACAACAGCTCCTCCTTCCTTAAGGTAAGCAACTAGAGTATCTGCATTAGCATCTAGAGATGCATCAGAAGCGAAGTCTACAGTGATCTTTTCGTTGTAGAAACGAACGTCATCAAGGTAAACAACATCATCTGCTCCGAGTCCTCCAGTAAACGTCATACCGAACGCGAGTACGGCATCACGAGTAGTAGTAGTAGTGCTTAGAGCAACATCTTGGAATACCCAGTTGTTAGCAGTAAGCGCTGAGCTGAATGCAACCGCATCAGTAGTAGCAGCAAGAGTGGCAGCAGCTTCACTAATTGCGAAGTTACCTTGAGCTGTAGAAACAGCTCCGTCTGTACGAGCCCAGAATGCTACTCGAGAGTAAGCTGAGAGATCAACAGCTCCACCAGTATCAACACCAACATTAGCAAGAGTTGCTGATCCAGTTGGTACGTACTTAGCAGAAGCAGCTCCTTCTACCTTAACACCTGAATCGTTAGATACAGTAATAGTAGCATCACCATCGTTACCAACCTTAGTGGCAGCATCGATAGTGTATTGAGAAGCAGCACGCATTTGTACTAGTTCTTGAGCATCAGCTGTAATGCTGAATTCAAAGATACCATCTTCAGCACCTTGAGTTCGGTCACCAGAACTTGGTGATTCACTTCCAAGAGCAAGAGTTGGCTTACTTTCGTAAACATGCATTTGCTTAGCAGCAGTCATGTAACCAGTCCCTGGAAGGGCGTAAACTACATTGTCATCGTTAGCAAAGGCAGTGTCTACACCATCAACTACGAGAGTAGCAACAGTGTCTCCATCTACACCATCTGTAAAGGCAGTTCCTTCAGTCCAGCTAGTAACAACTAGGATAGACTCAGTGTTAGCACAAGTAGTATCAGCACTTACACAGAGGAGAGTACCTACAGGTAGGTTTTCAGAAGTAGCGGCAGCTCCATCATCAATCTTAAGCTCTTGAGCTGATCCAGCAGAAGCTAGAGTACCAACAGCCAAGTTGATGTTGTGACTTCCATCTACCCAAGTGATGTCCCCGAAGTCGAGGAATGAAGTATCACTTGAAAGAGCGGCAGAAGAAGGAGTTACCTTATTTGCCAATCGGTTTGCTTGGTAGTCTTCACCAGATCCTTGAGCAGTAGCCTTGAAGTTGTTGAACCCAATGTTGAGGTCAACGAACGCTCCAGCAGTAGCTCCACCGCTAACGGTGTTAAGATCTGCGTAAACAGTAAGAGTGGCTGTATCATCAGCATCTACAAGGAGATCAAGTCCAGAAAGGAGAGCAACTCCATTAGACAAGAATCCACTGTGAGTAGAAGTTTCACCTTCGCTGTTTTCGTAAGAAACAGTAATACCAGTCATGTTGTTGTCGTAGTCACCAAGTGCAGCAGTAGTAGCAGCAGATTGACGAGCATTGATAGATAGTTCTTTCACAACGAAAGCTTCATCTACAGCAGAGAACTTGAATGTAGAAATTTCTACATCAGAAGTTCCAGCTACAACAATATCTTCATGTGCAGTAGAAGCATCTACAGCAACAGTAAGAGTTCCTCCATCAGAAACAGAAACGAATGTAGTTGGGTCAGTAGCTCCTGATCCAGTAGCATTAATCGTTCCAGTTGGAGTGAATGTGTTTCCATCTTGGTCTTCAACAGTCACGCTACCAGTAGAACTGATACCGAAAGCGATGCTTTCACCATCAGTATTCTTGTAAGCATCAGAGCTGATGTCCCCTACAATGTAAAGAACTTCAGTAGCTCCAGCTTCAAGAGTCCAGTCGATGCTGTTGAATGAAGAAGTGAAGTTAGTACCGTTAACAGACTCAGGTCCGTCAACAACATTACCATCAGCGTCTTCAAGCCAAACAGTTCCTACGTATGCATTAAGCGAAGTGCTGTGATCTGAAGTGGCTGTAGTAGCCCAGTTATCAGCTGTCTCAGTATCATCAAGGTAACCTTGAGTAGTAAGATCAGTGATTCGACAGTCAGAAGCATCTCCACAAGCAAATACAACTCCTGTGAATTGTACGTCTGTAGATCCCTTCACAAAAGTATTACTTCCGCTTACTGGCGTAGAAGCCAATGAGAGAGTAAGTGACGGTGATTGAAGAGTGTGAGTTTTTGATGTGAGTGAAGAAGCAGGTACAAGAACTGAAGAGTTCGTGAGTACTTTGTTATTCACATCTCGAAGTTCTGGGTAAGAAGATCCGAGTTCAAGCGTAGAAACAATTGTTTCACCACTTAGTGCTGATTGATTTTCAACATCTACCATAAGAGCAAGACTGAGCTCGTCTCCAGCAGAAAGTTCAAGATCATCAGTGTAAAGATGGAACGCTTGAGTGTTATCACCAGAAGCTTCTGTAATAGCAGTTGAACCTGCAAGAGCTGTAGTCATAACGTTTGAATCAATAGCAGAGAAGAGTTCTTCTCCTGATTCAGTATCAACAATCTTAATGTCCGTGATGTTTGAAGTAGTTGAGTTCAGGAGACCTGAAGTAGAACCACCTGCTGTTTCAGGAACAGTAAGAGAGATTGGGAAGTTTTTGAAAGTAACATCAGTTACTACTGCAATGTCGAAGTTCATCAAAGTGATGTCATTTCCATTAACAGCGATATCTGAGCTAGATGGACCGTTTGAAGAAACAGTAACATCTCCACCTTCAAGAGCTGAGTAAGAACAATCTACAGATGATGCTGAAGCACATGAATCAGCGTTACCATCGTAAGCTGTTCGAGTTACAGCCATACCGAATCCGTAAAGATCACCAGTAGCGAGAAGATCAGTATCTTCGTCTACGTAAATCTTAATCGTGTCATCAGTACGTCCTGTATTGAAGTCAGCAGTAACATAGAAAGACTTAGTTCCTCCCTTTTCGATTTGGTAGTCATCAATCATGAATCGTACAACATCGAGAGAGTCAACACCGTCAGCCGTAGATAGAGCTTCATCTTCTCCACTTACGTAGAGTTTGAAGTCAGCCATGTCTGAAGTATTGATTGAACCAGAGATGTAGAGACCAAGTTCTTCGAGGTTTGCAGCTTCAGTAGCAGCAGTCATCTTGAACTTAGCGATTTCTACGTCGTCTTCCCCAACTTGTGGGTTATCAACTGAACCGTTCTTTTCGATAGTAAGAGTACCAGCAGCATCAGTAGCGAGTGAGAAGAGTTCACCTTCGAGGGCGAAGCTTCCGCTTACATCGGCTCCATCAGCATCGATAGAATCAGCAGATTCGATTTGGAATCCAACTTCTTTAGTAGAAGAAACAGTACCTACATCCATTCGGATAGAGAGTCGAACCATTTCATCTTCATCAACTTCGAGATCGAGGTTGTTGAAAGTTACGTCATGTGAAGTTGAGTTCACAGACTGACCAGAAGTAAGACGAGTGTTTACTCCATCAATATCAGCGTAAGCGTATACTGAATGGTCAGAAGGGAGTGAAGACACTCCGTAGTGGTTGAATGTAACGCTATCAAGGTTAACATCATCGTCTTCAGCAGTAAGGTCCACAGCGAAGAGTTCTACAGAAGTAGCTCCACTAGGAACAGTAGCTGATTCAGGTGTGTCAGAAGCGAGTGAAACCATAAGGGTTCCTTCAGAAGTAGTTTCTTCTTCCTCTTCTTCTTCTTCCTCTTCCTCTTCTTCAGAGGCGTCACGTTCTACTGGGTACCAACCGTTGTAAACAACTTTGGCAGCAGCAGCACGAGTAGCGTACCCACTTGGGTTGAAAGTTGAATCAGTTTCTCCATCAACGATAGAGTATCCGTAACCAGCTACCACAGAATCGTGGAACCAGTCAGACTCCATAACATCGTCGAATGAAGATTCCCATCCATCTTGCATTGTGAGACCAGCAGCGTTGTAAACGGCTTGCATAAGAGTTGCACGATTAACGTAAGCAGCTCCGTTGAAAGATCCGTCTCCTTCACCAGTCATGATCCCTTCTTGGTATGCAGTGTTTGCATATGAGTAGTACCAGTCAGATTCAGCAACATCGCTGTAAACAGCAGGTGCATCTTCGTCTACACCATCAGTAGTGTATCCGAGAACGAGCATCTTAGAGAGCTCAGCACGGTTGAGGTATCCGTCTGGATTGAAAGTACCATCATCATTTCCAGAAACTACACCTGCATCATAGAGAGCTTCAACGTAAGCTTCACCCCAGTGTCCATCGACATCAGAGAAAGTTGACGCTTGAGCTACTCCAGCAAAGCTAACAAAGCTAGCTAAGAGAGCAAGAACAGTAAATCCAGAGATGGACTTTCGGAACTTTCGAAGTACGAAAGATATGTCCATAATAAAAAGAATTTAAATTAAAAAGTTTGTACAACAGAATAAGTACAGAATAAGCACATAGCAGAATAAGCAAGGTCTTTGTTTTGCCCCTACCGCTTCGACCTGCCATAGCGATAGATTCGTGGGTATATATATAAAAGAGTATTTAACTCTAGTTGGGGCACATTGTGCCGGGTCGGGTTTTCAAAGAACGAAGTATTTAAGTTTCGTAGATAGTTTTATGCTTGGCGCGACTGTCTATTATAACGTCTAGACGCGCTGAGTCGTTTCACGGATCAAATTGACAATATCAAGTTCCGTGATCTTGCGAGCTACAGGTTTAAAATGAATATTTTTACACCCAGCTGAAGGACTTACGGAATCTTAACAAGGTTGTCTACAGACACAAGCTTTTTTAATGAGCAACTGCATCAAACTTGACACAGTAAATGCACCTATACAACAGATGTTGATTAGTTGACCAGGCCATTTCTGACTAGTCGAACCCCATTTAAGCGCTATTTAAAGCTATTTACCGACTATTGCCAAATGTGAATTCATTATTTAATTCCTCAAAAGTCCTCCCCTTCAATGTGTTACGACAACCCCCGACAATAAAGCAGAAAGTGTCCATTAACAGGTTTAACAGTTGTCCACTTTAATTCTTAAGACCAATATAAAATGTTGATTAATCAACAAGATTATTTTGACTAATCAACACTCAACCAATGGCTGGAACAAGGGGCAAAAGAGACTGTGCAAAACTATTTCTCTTTTTTCTTGCATATTTTAAATAATGTTGCTTTATACTTATTGATTAAAATAGAAAAGTCGATAGAGTATGCATGCATTAAAAAGTACTTATGTCTGACTACTACTCAACACTTGGAGTGGAAAAAACTGCAAACGATACGGATATCAAAAAAGCCTACCGTAAACTTGCACAGAAGTATCACCCTGACAAAAACCCTGGTGATAATACTGCTGAAGCTAAATTTAAAGAGGTTCAAGAGGCCTACGAGGTCCTCTCTGACAAACAAAAAAGAGGCCAGTATGATC
>Ga0316202_10001800_pt1 | contig 15511 bp, 10 predicted proteins | sample 3monrhotite_MG_FD_204934 | JGI IMG/M metagenome (GOLD analysis project Ga0316202, IMG submission 204934) | Microbial mat bacterial communities from mineral coupon in-situ incubated in ocean water Damariscotta River, Maine, United States -... | ecosystem: Environmental > Aquatic > Marine >... | reverse complement strand
TTATCTTCTAAGCAGATCAAGTTAAGTATTAAATTGGCTACAGAGATTTTAGCAAACGATACTCATAAAGCGGTAGAAAAAAATTTAGCGCAAAATTCTATTGTTGAAATACAAAATAATTTAATTAAACAAAACTGGCTTAGTGGTGTTCATAAAATTCATATACTTTTTCCTGAAGAAGGACAAAGCAAAGCAATGAAACTTGCTTTAATGAATAAATTAGTTAGTTTAGATCATCATAGCTTGCGTATTACCACTTCAACTCTTGAACAATTTGACTTGCATGCCCTTTATAAAAAAATTGATAATAGTGAACTATTAATCGTTGCTAGCGATAGTCAAAAAACGGCTGTTGAACTGGGTGGTGTTGAAAATTTAGTTCAGCATTTAACGCCTAACAATGAGGTGAACAAAGACAATTTTGCTGATAAAACCTTAGCAGCATTAATGTATGCAAAAAAATACCATAAAAAAACAATATTTATTACCTTAAAGACACCTTATAACATCGATAAATTTACGCAATTCGCCGATTGTATACTTGCAAGTTTTGATGGAAAATTTTACCAAAATGTAAAAGGCGAAACGGTTGGTCCTGCTTTTACAGCCTTGTCTAATATTATTAGTGGGGAAGTGAAGGCGGAAGGTAACTTACCTGTTAGTCTTAGGTATCATGAAACTAATACTCTTATAGATTAAGCTGTTATAACGTATTTAGTCGCCTCCATTTACACCAGCGGAAAGTTGCTGAATATCAAAAAAGGTCACATCGAACGGGGTTAACCGTGATAAGGTATTATTTTGTTCTTACCTTAAATTAGCATTTGCTTATATTGTAAGATAGGCGTAATCTTGCTTTGTATATATGAAAAAATACATGTAAAAATAAATGTGATTGTGATTGTGATTGTATTCTGAGTGATATGTTAATTATTCTCTTCATCTTCGAATTAAGGAAAAACAATGCGTATAAAAAGTAAACGTTCCGTTATCGTGATTCTACTTTTAGTTACTGCTCTATTGGTTGTTGCTGCAGCCAAAATTCGCCATGACCGTTCCGAAAAATTAGATAACTTACCTATTGCTGATACAGCTCCATGGGCATTACACTCAGTTAACGTTGAACAAAAAGATCTTTATCGAACATTTACCACTTTAGCTAAGCTTATCGCAAGTCAACAAATTGATATTCGCTCTCAAGTGGCTGGTATTGTTGATTCAATGGGACCTCGTGAAGGAGTGAAAGTAGATAAAGGCCAATTACTTGCTAAAATAAATGTTGATGAATTAATTGAAAATAGAGCCGGATTAGAAGCACAAGTTAATGCTGCTAAAGCCGATGTTTCGCGTACTTTAGATGAATATCAACGCCAACTAGCATTGAAAAAAGATGGATTAACTAGTGATACGTTAGTTGAAGCACATCGTACCGCTTGGGTAAATGCTAAAGAAAAAGTTAATGCGCTACAACGACAAGTTTCTGCTTTAAACATCCGTATTAATTATGGTGATGTTAAAGTACCAGTGTCAGCCGTTATCGCTGAACGTTCTGCTGAACCGGGTGATGCTATACAACTCGGAAGTTTACTGTATAAACTTAATGTTGATTCAGCTGCGCGCTTAAAAGTAACGCTGCCACAAGAAGTGTTAGCGCAAGTTCATCCAAGTACGCAAGTCATATTAAGTTATGGACAATTAACACAAACTATTCCTTTAAATCGTATTTTTCCTGGCTTGGATGAACATGCATTAGGTATCGCTGAGGCTGATTTAGCCATGTTACCTTTTGGTTTGCCTAGTGGTTCGAGAGTTTCTGCGAAGGTTATTTTAGAACAAGCTAAACAATCATTAGTATTGCCTCATCGTGCAATAGTAACAACGGCAGCGGGTAAAAATTGGTGTTTTAAAGTCGTGCATAAAGATCAAGGTAATATCCTTAAAAAAGTTCAAATAGATATTCTATTAACCGGCGAGAAATTTTATGCCGTCCAGGGGAATATATCCATAAACGATCGCGTTATCATCGCTCATCGTAGCGTATTATTACGCTTAAAAGACAATGATCCTGTGATCGTGGAGTAAGTAATGAACTTTGATAATATGTTACGTAAGCCGCATGCTATTTTAGCATTAATGTGCGCTGCCATTTTAATGGGGATCATCGGCTATATTGGAATGCCGATTAATTTATTTCCTGATGTTAATCGCCCTAGCGTATCTATAGTGACTAAATGGTTAGGTGCGGCGGCAACGGATGTAGCTACGGAGATTAGTCATCCTATTGAAGTAAGAATGATGGCTATTGATGGTGTACGTCGTGTTACTTCGACTTCTCGAGATGGAGTTTCTGCGGTACAAGTTGAATTTGAATATGGTAGTGAAATTGAAACCGATGCAAATGCTGTAACCACAGAATTATCACGAGTGAAAAGCGAGTTACCACAAAGTATTCAAGAATCGCTAATTTTTAAAATAACTGATGCTGCGCGTCCTGTTATGGTATTGGCTGTGACACCAAAAATTAATTCGGGGTTAGATTTAAGTGATGTTCGCCGTTTAGCTGAAAATCCACTGCGTGATACTTTACTTAACTTAGCAGGTGTTTCTGAAGCTGAAGTGTTTGGTGGTCAAGTTCGTCAAGTTGAAATAGCACTTGATCGCAATAAATTAAGCGCGCATGGCGTTATATTAGAACAAGTTGCTGCGGCGCTTAACGGCGCTAACTTATCTCGTCCTGCTGGATTAGTTCATCAACAAGGTCATCGTTTTTTACTTACCGCGAAAACCTTAGCAAAAACACCGGAAGATTTAGCGGCTGTTCTAGTGCCATTAGCAAATGGTACTCAAGTTAGGGTTGCGGATTTAGGTTCTGTTACTTGGGGTCGTGCTGATGCAAGTTCGATTTTTCATGGAAATGGTAAATCTGCGGTTGCAGTGTCTTTATTACGCTCTGAACATGGTTTTGCTCAATCGGTTATTGAATCTATTCAACAAGCTTTACCTGATATAAAGCAACAATTTCCAACATTAAATATTGAAATTGCCGACACTCAAGGTCGTTTAATTGGTCTAACAGTATCTAATATGCTCGATTCGTTACGAGATGCCATTATTATGACCATTTTTGTGATTCTATTATTTATCGGAAATACTCGCGCATCCATAGTGGTGGCTTCAGTTCTACCTGTTTCCTATTTGATTACTTTTGCAGTATTAAATGCCATTGGCTATGAATTTGATATGGTAACTCTCTCGGCGGTTATTATTGCTGTCGGCCTGTTAGTTGATGATGCCATTGTGGTGATTGAAAATATTGAACGGCGGATGAAGCAATACGGTGAAAGTGGTATAGATGCTGCAATTAAGGGAACCAAAGAAATATTATTAGCGGATACTGCAGGCACAGTAACTACTATTTTAGTTTTAATTCCTATTATGTTTATTGGCGGGTATGTACAGCAGGTGTTACGTCCGTTAAGTGTTACCTTAAGTATTGCTTTATTAGCTTCTTTAGTTGCTTCAGTCACACTTATTCCGATACTAGCTCCATGGATAATATCAAACACTAAAGAATCAGATCCGTTAGGTTGGTTGTTAAAACCCTTTGATCGTTTTGTTATTGAACCGCTTAAACGTTTTTATTTAGCGTTACTTGATTGGGGGTTAAAAAATCGCGCTATTGTCATTATTGGTTTTGTTGTGCTATTTGCCGCTTCCGCTAATCAAATGCGTTTTTTAGGTCGAGAAATTATGCCGTTAATGGACACCGGTGTCACGCGGATTACGTTTGAAGCGCAACCAGATACCGATGATGCACAAATGGCAAAATTGTTAAGCCAAGTGGAGGCAGTAGTTTTTGCACAAATACCTAAAGAGTGGATTTTATTTAGTTCATCGGTTATTGGCTCTGAAGCTGGCGTTAAATCTTTTGGTGCGCAACGTAGATTACAACAAGGTGAAATAACGTTAAATCTAGTCGACAGATTTAATCGAGATTTGGATATCTGGACTATTCAAAACCGTATTCGACAAAAACTACAAAATATTCCCGGTTTAATTACTGCGAATATGGCTGTTTATGGATCAACACCACTATCGTCAATTCGTGCCAGTGTTGATGTAATGATCCAAGGCAGTGATAACCAAGTACTTGACCGTTTAGCTGATCAAGTTATTAAAAAATTACATGGAGTGAAAGGTTTAAGTGGTATTGAACGCACATGGCAAGGGTTATCTCAACGTATCGAATTAAATGTTGATCCTGATAAAGCACGTTTATATGGTTTAACCGCGTTTAATGTTGCTAACCAAGTTGCTCAACAAGTTAATGGTGTCTCGGGTGGAAGTTTACGTGTCCCCGGTGAAAACTCTATCCCTATTTGGGTACGATTAAAAGTAGGGCAGCGTAGTAGCCAAAACGATTTACAAGCATTAACAATAACTGCCGATGATGGTAGTGAAATTCCTTTAATTTCTTTGGCTGCACCCCACTTTATTGATGCACCAACAGCTGAAACGCATCAAGGTTTAATACCGACGGTTGATGTATTAGCATGGCGACGAAATATTTCTATTACCCGTTTAAATGAGGATATTACCAACGCATTGGCAAGTATTAAATTGCCGCGCGGTTATAGCTTTCATTACGAAGGTGAATATAAACAATTGCAAGAGTCTTTCTCACGTTTAGCCGTATCTTTTAGTATTGGTCTTGCTTTGTTGTATTTAATGCTAGTAGTTACTTTTAAATCTTTTTTGCAACCATTAGCGATATTATTTACTTTACCCTTAGCATTAATTGGTGCTGCTTGGGGATTAATGCTAGCCGGTAAATTTGGTTCTATGCCTGGATTTATGGGGATGATTTTATTAATGGGGATTGTTGTTAATAATGGCATTTTATTAGTTGATTTTACTCAACAATCTCTTAATAAGGGGATGTCGTTAGTTGATGCATTACGTGAAGCTGTTGCTATTAGAACAAGGCCTATTTTAATGACTGCGTTTTCTGCTGCCGTTGGTATGCTACCTATAGCGTTAGAGTGGTCTGTAGGAATTGAGCGTTTGTCACCATTGGCTATTGTTGCAATTGGTGGCTTATTAACAGGCACTTTTTTAACTTTATTAGCCATTCCAGTATTTACCCATGTGTTAATGAATTGGCAAATAAATAAAAAATAATTGTCACTTAAGTTATAATTTATATGTTGTAAATTAATAAAACCTTTATTTATCATTGTAATAGTGGTGGTTAAGTCATTGTTAAAAATAAAAAGGGCTATTGGAATAAAGTTGTTATACAACGTTTATTATTAATGGATCACTTAACCATTATATCTTTATATAACGGTTAAGTTTTTGGCAACATCATTCATGCAACTATATATTCAAAACTTATATTTACCTGCTAAACTGCTATTTGATTTCGCTTCTACGTGGAAGCTTTGTATTGCCACAATTATTTCAACCATAGTTTATATTTTGGGTAAAACAGAACGATTAACCGCAAAGAAAGAAATAGGTAGCTAAATGCTAAGGTTTGCTTGTAATGAAAGTTCAGAATAATAAACACAATCAAAAAAATGAACCTAACTACGTGTTAGGTATAGACGGTGGTGGCACTAAAACGTTAGCTCGCTTAGTTAATTTGAAAACTCAGCAATCATGGCAAACACAGGGGGGGGCTTCATCCTTAACTAATGATTTTAATGGCGCTATAGCCACAATTACCCATTTATGTCGAGACGTTATTAGTCAAGCCCAGATTATTGATAAAAAATGTGATAATAACATTATTTCTGCCGTATTTGGCTTAGCTGGCACAGGAAATAAAGCACGTGTTATTCAATTAAGAGAAACTTTAGCAATGCCCTTTGCACACTTAACTATTTGTAGTGACGCTCGCACCTCTGCTTATGGAGCTAATAATGGTAAAGCGGTGGCGGTTGTTGCTTTAGGTACAGGATCGGTTGGTATGCGTTTAAATGAAAATGGCAATCATCATTTAACTGGTGGTTGGGGTTTTCAAGTTGGAGATGAGGGTGGTGGCGCTAAATTGGGGCTATCAGCGGTTAAAGTTTGTATTAGCGAACTTGAACAACAAAATAAAATTACCAGTGAATTAGCACAACACGTTAGCGAAATAATTGGTCGTGAACGAACAGCAATATTAACTTGGTTAAGTACTGCAACGCCTGCTGATTTCGCTACGTTTGCACCGATAATTTTTTCTTATTCTTTAGTCTGTCCGGTAGCTAAAAAACTTTTGGAACAGCATTTACAAGCAGTTGAAGAGCTTATTGATTTAACCCTCGCAGAGACTAATTTACCTTTAGTTCTACTGGGTGGTTTAGCCGAGGTTACACAAAAGTATATTGCGGCTAAATACCAACATAAACTAATAAAAGCAAAAGGCGATGCTTTAGACGGTGCTTGCCTTTTAGCCAAAAGGCTTTAATTGAATAACGTAATCTATCAATAATTGGCTTAATAGTTTTAATTTAAGCGATAATCATGGTTTTATATCGTTGATATAATGAGTATATGTAACATTTAATAGGTAATAAAATGACTACGTCTAATGCAAGTAATATCACATTGTTTGCTAAATCACTTGCTGACTTTGTTATTCAAGAAAATATAATATCACGTTATATTCAACGATTTTCTTACGGTACAGACGCTAGTTTTTATCGATTGATACCTAAGTTGGTAGTGCGTATTGATGATCAAAAACAATTAATTAAACTAGTTTTGTGCGCTAAGCAATATCAATTACCGTTAACTTTTCGTGCCGCAGGCACAAGTCTTTCTGGACAAGCAATAACTGATTCTGTGTTAGTGATTTTATCTAATAAATGGCAGCACAGTGAAGTATTAGAAAATGGTGAAAAAATAAGATTGCAAGTAGGTATTGTTGGTGCACAAGCGAATAAAGTATTGTTACCTTACAGTCGTAAAATAGGGCCTGATCCCGCTTCAATTAATAGCTGTAAAATAGGTGGTATTGCTGCTAATAATGCTTCAGGTATGTGTTGTGGAATAAAACACAATAGTTATCACACGTTAGAGGCAATTAGCTTGGTTTTTGCTGATGGGAGTGTTTTAAATACAGCCGATGAAGGTTCTAAACAAGCTTATTTAGTAAGCCATCGTTTACAAATAGAGCAACTACAAATATTGGCTAAAAAAATAAAGCAATCGCCTGATTTACTACAACGCGTACAGCATAAATATCGTTTAAAAAATACGACTGGTTATGGCATCAATGCTTTAATAGATTTTGATGACCCTATTGAAATAATCAGCCATTTAATGATCGGCTCAGAAGGAACACTCGCTTTTATTTCAGATATTACCTATAAAACGATTGAAATTAAAAAATATAAATCAGCAGGCTTGTATTTATTTGATGATATTAGTGTGGCTTGTCAGCTTGTTACACAGTTAGCTAAAGAGTCACTTGATGCGGTAGAAATATTAGATGCTAGAGCATTAAACTCAGTATGTCATGTATTAAAAACGTTATTGCCATTTAATCATGCTGAAAAGCGCACGGCAGCCTTATTAATTGAGTTTAGTGCTAATGATCCCCAAGATTTGGCTAAATTAAAAGAACGCATTGAAACGCATATTTCGCTATTAACTCAGCATTTGTTACCGAGTATAACCTTTACCATTAACAACAAGCTTATTGCTAAGTTATGGGACATACGCAAGGGGATGTTTCCTGCTGTAGGAGCTAACCGCCGAGCAGGCACCACAGTGGTTATTGAAGATATTGCTTTGCCACTGGACAAATTATCGTCAGGCGTAGAGCAGCTACATCAACTTTTTAACCAGTTTGGTTATGATGAAGCTATTATTTTTGGTCATGCATTAGCGGGCAACTTACATTTTGTTTTTACTCAATCTTTTGAAAACGAAGCTGAAATAAAAAGGTATCATGATTTTATGGCGGCAGTTAGCCAAATGGTAGCCATAGATTATCAAGGTTCGTTAAAAGCTGAACATGGCACAGGCCGTAATATGGCACCATTTGTTGAGTTAGAGTGGGGCACAGACCTCTATCAAATAATGCAACAAATTAAGTCTATTTTTGACCCTTCTGGCTTGTTCAACCCCGGTGTGATCATCAATGATAATAAAAATAGTCATGTTGAAAACCTTAAAGCTATGCCAGTTGCCGATAACTTAATTGATCAATGTATTGAATGTGGCTTTTGCGAATCGGTTTGTCCATCAACTAATTTAACATTAACACCACGCCAACGTATTGCAGTGTGGCGTCGTATCAATGAATTACAAGCGTTAACAAAAAATTCCAATGAAGTAAATAAGCAAGAACAACATAGTCAAAAAGTAGAGCTAGCAGAGCTGATACAAGACTATCAATATTTTGGTATTGATAGTTGCGCCGCAACGGGACTTTGTGGTCAAAAATGTCCTGTAGATATTAATACGGGAGACTTCATTAAAGCGCTACGTAGTAAAAATATGATTAACAATACGGGTAGTAAAAAAGTAGCACAAGTGTTGGCTAATCATTTTTTTAACGCAATAACTCTTGCTAGAATTGGTTTAAGTAGTATTGCACTACTTAACAAGGTTGTGGGTAAAAAAGTAATTTATACCAGTTTTAATTCAATGAATCGTTTAACGCATAATAAAATTCCTAAGTGGTATTCTGCTTGGCCATCGGGTGCAAAAGATAATGTAAAAACTCAAATATCAAAGAATAATTTTTTTGTTGATAAGGTCGTTTATATTCCTAGTTGCGCCAACCGTATTTTTGCTGCGGATAATACCGCAGAAGATCAGCGTCCATTACCTGAGGTTATGCTGTCAATTTTAACTAAAGCCAAGATCAGTATTATTATTCCAGAGGGAATAAAGAATACTTGTTGTGGTATGCCGTGGCTATCTAAAGGGTTAAATGATATTGCTGAGCAAAAGCGTCAAACGTTTATTGAACTAATGAACAACGCCTCAGAGCATGGTAAATGGCCAATTATTACCGATGCCAGCCCTTGTGCTTTAACTATCAATTCTGCTGCTAGTTGTGGTGAATATAATAACGTGAAAATTTATGAAGTGAGTGAGTATATTGCTAAATTTGTGCTAAATAAATTAACTATCACTAAAAGCCTCGATACATTTATGTTGCACAAAACATGCAGTAGTATAAAAATGGATCAAGGTATTTATCTTACGCAAATAGCCAAAGCTTGTAGTGATAATGTGATTATTCCAGACAATGTGCATTGCTGCGGTTTTGCGGGTGATAAAGGTTTTTATTTTCCTGAACTTAATAAAAATGCGTTAGCAGCACTTCCTGCGCAAATCCCTGAATTGTGTCATCGTGGTTTAAGTAATAGTAGAACTTGTGAAATTGGTTTAAGTGAGCAAAGCAAAATTAGTTATCAATCTTTTTTATACCTACTTGATGAAGTAAGTGGATAATATTAAAAGCTACTCAGTACGGTAGTTTGACAGAACTACCGTTATACTAACGCTACAAACTAAGTGTTAATTTTCCTACACAATTAAGTATCTCACTTAGTTTATAGAGCTAATGTTGATTTAGTGCTTTAATTGGTTAACAACGTTACTCGATTTGGTTTAATGAATTTTCGTTAGAGATAAAACGCTCTTTAATGTTATTCATTTTAGTATTCCAAATTATGGAGGTTGCTACACCACTTACGGCTAAACTCCAAACAATCACTGCACCTGACGGTAAATCAAAGAGCGCAGAGGCGGTTAAACCTAATGCATAAGCAAACGCACCTAGAAAAAAAGCATAAATTAATTGTTTGTTGCCGTTTAATTTTCGCATAACCAAAGCGGGTATGATCAAACTGGTAAAGACTAAATATACACCGACTAGCTGCACAGAAACGGTTACTGCAACGGCAAACACTAAATAAAAAGCACTAGGAAAACGATCACCAATTTTTAAAGTAAACCAACTGAACAATAATACTGAGTAAATGAGTGCAGCAGGAATTAATTGTTCATAAGATACCCATAAAATTTGACCGACTAATAAGTCTTTTAAATGTTCTCCTCCATGAGGGTTATTAGCAAGCAATAGTAAAGATAAGGTTGCAGCTAAAACAAAGAGCACGCCAATTAATGCTTCTTGTATATTACCAAACCGTTTTTCAATCCAACGTAGTAACATAGCACCCAAAATTGCGGTAGTAACTGCTGATATTTGTACTTGCCATGGATTATCATCCCAACCAAATTGATCAGCGGCGATCACACCAATACCTGCAATCTGAGCAACAGCTAAGTCGATAAAAATAATGCCTCGTTTTAATACTAATCGACCCAAAGGGACGTGAGTAGAAAGTACAAGTAAACCAGCAACAAAAGCTGGTCCTAAAATGGATAAATCAAGTGCTTGCCAGTTCATTCCTAGCCCTTACTTTTTAATGTATTAGTTAATATAGCGAAAGTATCATTATAAAGGCTAAATAAATCAGTCGCTTTATCGTTACCACCAATAGTGAATGGTAAAGTTACTGTGGGTATACCACTACGTTTAGAAAGCCATTTTGATGCACGTTCATCTTGATAACCAGCATGAATAATTATATCAGCAGGATTATTTTTAAATTGATTAACTAAATCAGCTAAATGTCCGCTAGTCGGAGGAATACCCGGTTTTTCTTCAATGGTTGCCACTTGTTCAAATTTACCGAAATCCATTAAATAATCCCAACTAGCATGCTGGACAATAAAACGAGAGCCTTTTAAGGCGCGTACTTGTTTCTTCCATTTACGCATTGCTTGTTTCCAGCGAGCTAAAAAGTTATCCGTTTTGTTTTGATAATAAGCCGCATTATTAGGGTCTATTGTTTTCATGCGCTTAACTAAGGCTTTCGCTATTAATGCGATATTTTTAGGGTTGGTTTGTACGTGAGGGTTTCCTGCTGCGTGTACATCACCTTGACTTCTGTCAATAATTTTAGGAGCACCAAGCAATTTTACATGATTAGCCGCAAAGAAATAGCCAGGTTTATTTACCGAAATTTTACTGTTACTTGCACGGCGTAGTAATACGGGTAACCAACCAACTTCTAAATCTGCACCTGAGCAAATTAATAAGTCAGCATTACGCATTTTAGTAATTAAACTTGGGCGTGCTTGTACTTGATGTGGGTCTTGCATGCCTGTAGTGGCAGAAAACGTCGTAACTTTATCGCCGCCAAGTTCTTGCGCCAAAGCTTGCCATTCCGGCTCACAAGTAAAAACATTAATGTTGGCTGATACAGTATTAATATGACAAAAGGTGATAACAGAGCAAATTACCGAGATTCTTTTAATTAATTTCATTGTTGATTCCTATTAATTTTTTATTAAATGGTGATTATATTTTTCGCAATTTAAAAACTGTGTGCGCCATGCGCACCAAAAGCGGCAATGTATTGCAATATCCATACATTGTTTTGTTCACCATTTAGGTTGTTATTATCAACTTGTAAACGAATACGGCTAAATTCACTATTAGACCAATCTAGCATAAGGGAATGTTGTTTAGGCGAATGATTTAATCCATCTAAAAAGCTACCATTAAATTGTGTGGGTAGATTATCGGAACTGAGTTTTGAAGTACGTAAACCAACACGCCATTGACGCGCAAAACGATAGACACCTTCTAAATACCAGCCATCTTGATTTCTATCAAGGCTAGCATTAGCTAAATTAATATCGCTAAAAATACCTTGTTCATTTCGAGATAAATATTCACCTTGGATTTTTAACTCTTGATTGGCTCGATTGCCATTTGGTGACCATTTATAAATAAAGTCAGCAATAGATAATTTACTTGTTCCTGTAAAGGTATTACCAAGATCATTTTCACGATCATTAACCTCGGCATGTAAGTAAGACAAACCAGCACGCCAGCTTTGTGAGTTACCAATATCACCACCAATATGAGAAAATGCAGTCCATACGCCTAGACCAGAGTTACCCGCACCAGCGGCTGGAAAACTGTCACCACGGTATAATTCAACACCAGATTCCCAATAGAGTTCAGTAGGTGCTAACCAAGTAGTTTGAACACCAGTATCACCAAACTGACCACCTAAAAAGGCTTCGTAAGGTAATGGGCGATTTGCAAAATCATCGGTGTGTGTATGTTTATTTGCTAAGTAACCAATATCGGAAAAAAACTTTCCTGCTTTGATCTTAAAGCCATTGCCCAAATTAATGGTTTGCAGAAAAGCTTCTTCGACTGATACTTCCCCATCACCAAAAGCAATGGTTGAGCTAGCAAAAAATTTATCATCGACATTCGCACTCATATTTAGTTCTGATTCTCCAATTTGTAATCCTTGATCACCAGGGCCAACCTCATCACCTAAGAAAAACCCAGGTAGGTTATAATCAAAGTGGTCGTTATAATTAACATAACGACCATTTAATATGACACCAATACCAGGGTTGAAGGTATTTGCTGCTTTTTGATTACCTTGTTGAGAGACATCAATAGATAATTGTTCAACGGTTTCTAGTGTTTCATCATTACTGTCTTCGGCATCATTTAATCGAGCCTCAAGTTCAGCAATTTTATTTTTATATTCTTGTTTAAGTTGTTGTAATTCATATTTTAATTTATTTAATGACGATTCTTTTTTTTGTTCGCTTGCAACAACTGGTGTACTAGCAAGCGCAACTAAAAAGCTAGTTAACAGCAAAGTATTTTTATTTAATTTCATGGTTCAACTTCTTTAATTATGTACTACGTAACAAGGACGTACGAAAGCAGTATGTCTTTTGATAAGTTTTATATGGTAAAGGATGAAAGAGAAGTTATTTACGTGGCGGGCCGCGATTACCGGTGATTAATTTAAAGGTTGTAATGATACTAATGTAGGCTTGTTCAACAATGAAGCTGTCTTGTATTACAGGAATAAACGATAAATGATCACTCAGTATAAAAGGCGCATGATTAAAACTAGTAAGACATACTTTACATTGATGGTCATGCACTAAGGTATGTTTTTGAGCATGAACTAGTGAGATAGTAGAATAACTTAAAAAAACTGAAAGCAATAAAATCCACACCAAGCGCTGTTGCGCGAGTTGTTTGATTTTATGATAAATAATGTTATTCATTATATGATTGCTTTAGTATGTTTTATTATTCCAAGCGTTATAATAAAAAAAGCATTAAGGTTTAGCAATGAGTTTTAATGAAAAATGCCTAGGAATATTGTTATTATATGTAACAAATGTTGGCAGAATAGCCTTAAAACACCCTTTTAGATAGGGGGGTAGTTATTTGTTATAGTTGAATCAATTATTTAATTACGGGTGAATATATGTCAAAAGAAACAGTTTCATCTCAACGTGCTGCAACGATATATCAAGCATTATATTTGGTTAATTTACTGTTATTGCCGGGGCTTACTTTTCTTTATTTAGCTTATTTATTATTTTTTACCTCTATAAACTCTCAATTTTTAAAAATACATTTAATTCGTTCAGTGCAATTGTCTGCTATTGCGGGGATTTTTTTGTTTGTTATTCCGTTTGTCGTAGTGTTTTTTTCACCCCAATTTGAAACATCGTTAATGGTAATGATATTCTATTTTGTTACTTTTCATGCTGGTTTTGTGCTGATAGGAATGCTAAATCTATCGCGCGCTATGGTAAAAAAGCTTCCTATCTTTTGATCTAGTTCAATATTGTTATTCTTTTAGTTACATTTTGATACATATAGTTGAAAACTTGATTTTCATCAAAGTTTTACTGTCTATATATAGGCTATGATTTGTTTGCTTTATTACTGTTAATAAGGGAAACATTATGTCAGAAAGCTTTACTAAAGGAATGGCACGAAATATTTATTATGGTGGAAGTATATTCTTCTTTCTAATATTTCTAGCGCTAACCTTTCATACCACAAAAGAGATGCCTAAACGGGATCATCGAGAAAACTTAACTGCAGCTGTTGCGAATGGCAAAGCACTTTGGGAAGAAAATAACTGTATTGGTTGTCATACACTTCTAGGAGAAGGCGCATATTTTGCTCCTGAATTAGGTAATGTATACAAACGTCGTGGCGGTAAAGAGGGCTTTAAGCCATTTTTTAGCGCATGGATAAAATCTCAGCCATTAAATATTCCTGGCCGTCGTCAGATGCCTAATTTTCATTTAACTGATCAAGAAATTGATGATTTAGCTGAATTCTTAAAGTGGACATCAGAAATGGATAATAATAATTGGCCACCAAACATAGAAGGATAAGCGCGTGAATACTTTAAAATATCAATCGCAAGCCGTCGCAAAACCTTATTTTGTTTTTGCGCTGATCTTGTTTGTAGGACAAATTTTATTTGGTCTATTAATGGGTTTACAATATGTTGTCGGCGATATCGTCGGTGGCTTAATTCCCTTTAACGTAGCGCGTATGGTGCACACTAACTTACTGATTGTATGGTTATTGTTCGGCTTTATGGGCTCGGCCTACTATCTTGTCCCCGAAGAATCTGAAACTGAACTTTATAGTCCTAAATTAGCTATGGTTTTATTTTGGATTTTTGCTGCCGCTGGTGTTGCCACCATTTTAGGTTATTTATTAGTGCCTTATTCAACCTTGGCTGAATATACTTTTAATGACTTATGGCCAACTATGGGACGAGAGTTTCTTGAGCAACCCACCATTACTAAATTAGGTATTGTTGTTGTTGCATTAGGTTTCTTATTTAACTTAGGTATGACCATTTTAAAAGGGCGTAAAACAGCGATTAACATGGTTCTAATTACTGGTTTAATCGGTTTAGCCGTATTTTTCTTATTCTCTTTCTATAATCCTAGCAATTTAGCACTAGATAAATATTTTTGGTGGTTCGTTGTTCATTTATGGGTAGAAGGTGTATGGGAATTAATTATGGGCGCTATTTTAGCATTCGTATTAATTAAAGTTACTGGTGTTGACCGTGAAGTGATTGAAAAATGGCTGTATGTGATTATTGCAATGGCATTAATTACGGGTATTTTGGGAACTGGGCATCACTTTTATTGGTTGATGACACCTGAATACTGGCAATGGGTTGGATCAATATTCTCTGCTCTGGAACCATTACCTTTCTTCGCAATGGTATTATATGCCTTTAATATGGTTAACCGTCGTCGTCGCGAACATCCGAATAAAGCTGCAACATTATGGGCGTTAGGTACTGCGGTAATGTCATTTTTAGGTGCAGGTGTCTGGGGATTTTTACATACACTAGCTCCTGTTAACTACTATACACATGGTACACAAATTACTGCTGCGCATGGCCATATGGCTTTTTACGGTGCTTATGCAATGATTGTTATGACGATTATTTCTTATGCTATGCCTAAAATACGAGGTATTGGTGAAGCAAATTGTAATAAAGCACAAGTATGGGAAATGTGGGGCTTTTGGTTAATGACTGTTGCTATGGTATTTATCACGCTGTTTTTAACGGGCGCGGGTATTTTACAAGTTTGGTTACAACGTTTA
>Ga0316202_10001799_pt1 | contig 15512 bp, 7 predicted proteins | sample 3monrhotite_MG_FD_204934 | JGI IMG/M metagenome (GOLD analysis project Ga0316202, IMG submission 204934) | Microbial mat bacterial communities from mineral coupon in-situ incubated in ocean water Damariscotta River, Maine, United States -... | ecosystem: Environmental > Aquatic > Marine >... | reverse complement strand
TTCGACAATGTTACTATTCGCGCCTGAAATTTATGCCAATCATGGCAAGTTATCTCTCTCAACATCATTTTTAACTTCAACAATTGCATTGCATTTCATCAAGGGATTCGCCGCATATTTGTTTGAACTGGGGTTTATTCCAGGCTTGGTTGCTGATGAGTATCTCTGCCATTTCAGTGTCATTTATGTTTGTTTTTGAGTTGTCAATTTGCGCAAGAAGTCCACTATAAAAAACCTTATTGCGCAACTCCACCGTCAGTCACGGTCCAGCCAAAGGCTTCTGTGAGGGTATCTCTGGCAGCTTGTGAAGAAGAGGAATACTGACTGTTTCCTCCGCTAAATGTGACATTACTTTGTAAGCTTTGTGCGCTCCATCCTAAAAGCAAAGCATCATAGTTGGCCAGAGTGAGGGTTACATCGGTAAACATACCATCCATTTCTCTCACAGAAGAAACATTCCAGGCGCTTAGATTTTGATTGAAGGCACTGGCACCGTCAAACATATGTCTCATGTTTGTCACGGCAGAGACATCCCAAGTGTTTAGATTCTGATTGAAGACGCTGGTATTGCCAAACATACTAGACATATCTGTCACGGCAGAGACATCCCAATTGCTTAAATCCTGGTTGAAGGCACTGGCGCTGAAAAACATAGCATTCATATTTGTTACAGCAGAAACATCCCAACTGCTTAGATCCTGGTTGAAGGCGCTGGTATTGCTAAACATACCAGATATATTTGTCACGGCAGAGACATCCCAACTACTTAGATCCTGATTGAAGGCACTGGCATAGCCAAAAATAACACTCATATATGTCACAGCAGAGACATCCCAACTACTTAAATCCTGGTTGAAAGTACTGGCCCGATAAAACATTCTCGCCATATCTGTCACGGCAGAGACATCCCAAGTGTTTAGATTCTGATTGAAGGTGCTGGCACTCAAAAACATAGCATTCATATTTGTCACGGCAGAGACATCCCAACTGCTTATATCCTGATTGAAGTCATCGGCAAAGCTAAACATACCAGACATATCCGTCACTTGTGATAGATCAGGCACGTCACTTGCGTTTCCCACAAGATTTCTACACCCAAAAAATGCATTGCTCATCGATTGCCACTGTATGCTCCCCCATTGTTCTATGGAGAGCAGTTTTTCGGCATCTGTATCTAAATCGGAAATAATTCGCGGAAAATCGCCCGTGATGGATACGGTGTAAGTACCGGCAGTGGCGTAGGTATGTGTGATATCACCGGCCACGTTGCTGTTGGTTTGACCATCCCCCCAGTCAACGGTGTAGTTGTAACCACCCCCAGATGTTTTTATCTGTATTTGGTTGTCTGCAATGCCCGAATTATCGGTTTTCCAGGTGGTGATAAAAGCAGTGGCAGCATTGACTGTCACAGTCCGGGTTGCGGTGCTGGTGTTGCCTGCGGTGTCTGTTGCGCTATAGATGATGGTATAGGTGCCAATGGTGCTGGTATCGACGGAGCCGCTGGTTATCACTGCTACACTGCCATCTCTGTCGTCTGTTGCACTCGCCCCCGCATCTACATAAGTATCGCCTTGTATGAGCGTGACGGTGTTAGCGCCATTGAGTGTAATGACGGGTGCGGAGTCATCGACATCGGTTACGGTAATGGTAAAGGCTTTGGCGGCACTGTTATCCGTGCCGTCGTTGGCGGTTACGCTGACTATGTAGACATTATTATTGCCACTATTCTGCTGCGGGTTTTCGAAGTCGGGCGCAGCGATGAAATTCAGGGTATTCCCAACCATGCTGAACAGCGGACTGTCGACGCCACTCAGGGCGTAGGTAAATTCGGTATTGTCGATATCCGTGACCGCAATGGCGGTCACGGCTGTGGTGTTTTCTTCAATGCTAAGACTGAGATTGGTGTTGGTAATTGTTGGAGCATCGTTTTGCGGAGTGATGCTGACGTTGATCTGGATGCTGTCGGAGCCGCCCTGACCGTCGTTGACCTGTACGGTAAACACATCGCTGCCATCGACGTTGGCTTGGGGGGTGTAAGACACCTCGGCGGAGGTGTTGTTGCTGTTTATTTGTGCAGTACCACGATTGGCCGGGGTGGCGATGGTCCAGGTTAAGGTGTTGCCGTCGTTATCGGTGGCGTTGAGAGTCAGGGCAAAGGCGATGGGTGTGCTGTCTTCGTCCAGGGTGACCGTGGTGGTGGCTCCCTGGGTAATTTGCGGTGCCTGGTTGGGGATGTCCTGGACGATTTCCACGATGGTCGAGGGGAGGCTGTCGCCGTTGCTGTTTTGGGCGATTATCTGATAGTAGAGAATACTGGCCGGAGGCGATTCATGCACAAAGGATGGGGTGCTGACCGTCGTGTTTTGCGGATCACTCATATCGGCCTGGGTGGACCATTGCACGATGTATTGATCGGCTCCAGTGACGACTTGCCATTGCAGGGTATTTTGTCCGTTACCGGTGCTGCCTTGTACGTTTTGGGGTTGAGTGGGTATTGCGTTGCCGGGGGTAAGCCCACCATCAGTCACTAGCCAGCCAAAGGTTTCTGTGAGGGTATCTCTGGCTGCTTGTGAAGAAGAGGAATATTGACTGTTTCCTCCATCAAATGTGACATTACTTTGTAAACTTTGTGCGCTCCATCCTAAAAGTAAAGCATCATAGTTGGCGAGAGAGAGGGTTATATTGGTAAACATATCTTCCATCGTTGTCACAGCCGAGACATCCCATGCGCCTATATCCTGATTGAAGGCGCTGGCACCGTTAAACATACCAGACATACGTGTCACGGCCGAGACATCCCAGGTGCTTATATCCTGATTGAAGGCGCTGGCAAAGCGAAACATTTCAGTCATATCTGTCACCTGTGATAAATCAGGCACATCACTTGCGTTTCCTACAAGGTTGCGACACCCAGCAAATGCATTGTTCATGGATTGCCACTGTATGCTTCCCCATTGTTCGATGGAGAGCAGTTTTGATGATTCGGAAATAATCCTCGGAAAATCACCGGTGATGGATACGGTGTAGGTACCGGCTGTTGCGTAGGTATGCGTGATATCACCTGTCACGTTGCTATCGGTTTGACCATCACCCCAGTCAATGGTGTAGTTGTATCCTCCCCCGGATGTTTTTATCTGTATTTGATCGTCGGTGCTCCCACCTGGATTATCAGTTTTCCAGGTGGTTACAAAAGCAGCGGTCGCCGGCTGTGGCGTGATGTTGATCTGGATGCTGTCGGAGCCACCCTGACCGTCACTCACTTGCACGATGAAGGCGTCGCTGCCATTGACGTTGGCTTGGGGGGTGTAAGTCACCTCGGCGGAAGTGTTATTGCTGTTTATTTGTACAGTTCCGCGATTGGCCGGGGTGGCGATGCTCCAGGTTAAGGTGTTGCCGTCGTTGTCGGTGGCGTTGAGGGCAAAGGCGATAGGGGTGTTGTCTTCGTCCAGGGTGATAGTGGTGGTGGCACCCTGAGTGATTTCCGGTGCCTGGTTGGGGATGTTCAGGACGATTGCCATGATGGCCGAAGGGAGGCTTTCGCCGCCGCTGTTGCTGGCGCTGACTTGATAGTAGTAGGTGGTGTCATTCTTAAGCCCAGTGTGACGGTAAGTGGGTCGGGCATTACTGAGGACGTTGCCGCTGTTACGAGGGGCGATTTGGGGATCGTCGCTCCAGTAGAGGGTGTAACGCAGGCCGGGCTGGGTATGCCAGGTGATGTTGAGTGTGTTGTTAAGTTCAGTGTTGCCGGTGACGCTGGCCAGGCCGGTGGGAGTGGCAGGTGGATTGGGTTGCGGGGTGGCGCTGACGGGTGCGGTGAGTGGGCTGCTGCCACCGGCATTATAGGCTTGCAGGCGATAGTAGTAGGTTTGCGTATTGTCCAGGTCGGTGAGTGTGTCTCCCGGCTGGAGGGTGCGGCTGGACCATTGAGCCAGGGGCGCTTCGACATCAGGATGCCAAAACACGCGATAGCCGGTGGCTGTCGGGCTGAGTGCAAAGTTGATGATGACTTGGCCGTCGCCGGGTTGTACGGTAAAACCGGTGGGGCTGGCTGGAGGCCGGGGCTGGGGTTGGGCGGCCAGCAGTACGGATAAAGCACTTTCGCCACCGGCATTGATGGCGGCTATGCGGTAAAAATAGCTTTGGCCGTTGTCCAGGCCGCCGTGTACAAAGCCGGGTTGTAGGGTGTCGCCGCTGAGGCGATTGCTGGTTTGGGGGCTGATGTCGGGTTCGGTGGCCCAATAAATCACATAGCCGCTGGCTTGTGCAACGGGGCTCCAGTTCAGGGTGACCTGGCCACTGTCGCTGAGCGCTTGGGCATTTTGTGGGGCTTGCCGGGGGGCGGGTATTTGGGGAGTGGCGCTGATTTCGCCCGATAGCGGACCTTCATTGCCGTCGTTAACGGCGGAAATGCGAAAAAAATAGTGTGTGCCGTTGGTGTTCGGGCCACTGCTGAAACGGTAGCCGGGTTGTATGTTGCTGATCACTTCGGTGGGGCTGCGTTTCCCACGCCCGTTATCAGCGAGGGCTTGGGTCCAATACAGGTTATAGGTGAATGCTTCGCTGTTGCCGAGGGGGGTAAAATCAATTTGTACCTGTCCATCACCGGCTTCGGCTGACAGGCTGGTGATGATGCCGGGGGCGGGTGCCTGGGGGCGGGCCCAGACTTCCTGCGACGGGCCGCCTTCTCCGCCCGCATTTTGTGCGCTGACGACATAGTAGTAGCGCTGGCCGTTTTGCAACGCGGTATGGCGCAGTTGCCAGCGGCCGTCGTTGTTGCGTGTTGGCGTGGCGTCGATCAGGGTGCCGTTGTCGGGACGGACACCGGGGCGGGTGGCGTAATAAACCCGGTAGGCGGTGATAGTTTCGGCTGGGTCATTGGCATCTTGCGGGAGTGCGGCGGTCCATTGCAGCAGTATTTCGGCATCGCCTGGGCGGGCGACGAGGTTGTTTGGGGTGTTGGGCACGGGCGCTTGCGGGGTGGCCGTTACGGGGTTTGAAGGGTCGCTCAGACGTCGCATATTTTGCGCCTGGAGCTGGATTTGATAGGCGGTGCCGTTGTTGAGACCGGTGATTGAGTAGGGGGAGCTGACGTCGGTGAAGGTGTTAGTGAGGGTGCCGTCATTGAGGGTCAGGGTATAACTTGTGGCTTCTTGCACGGGGTTCCAGCGTACGAGGATGGATGCATCGCCTGCCAGGGCTTGTATGCCTGCTGGAACACCGGGAATGATGATTTGTGGAGTGTCATTCACTTCTGTGGACAGGGCACTTTCGCCGTGGTCGTTGAGGGCGCTGAGGCGGTAGCGATAGCGGGTGCCGTTGTTGAGGTGTATGTGGGTATAGGGCGGTTGGATCTGGGCGATGCGTGAATGGGTGGGAGTGATTTCGCCCGTTTCATCGCTCGTCCAGTACAGATTGTAGCCTGATGCGCCGTCGACCGGGGGCCAGTTGAGGCTGAGTTGGCCGTTTTCCAGTCTGATGGCAATGCCGAGGGGTGCGGTGGGTACGGTGCCGGGTTCAGTCACATGTGCCTCGCCGGGCGGGGTGACTTGCACGGAATTAGACAAGGCGCTGGTGTGGGTGCCGTTACGTGTGCGCACGCGGTAATAATAGGTCTGTCCGTCCAGTAGCGGGGTGTGGGTGTAGGGGCTGGTGACTTGAGTCAATGGGGCGTTGTTTTCAATGGCGTTGTCGCTGAGGGGCTCGGTGCCCCAGTACAGTTCGTATTGGCGGGCGATGCCGGTGTGTTGCCAGTGCAGAGTGACTTGGCCGGAAGCGACGTCAGCTTGGGTGATTTGTGGGGCGTTGGGCAGGGGCAGTAAGGGGGTGGCGCTGTGTTCTGCGGAGGCGTCGCTTGCGCCGTGGGCGTTTTCGGCCACCAGGCGGTAAAAGTACGTTTGGCCGTTTTCGAGTCCGGGGTGGACGAAGGGTGAGGTAACTTGTGTGATGCGCGCATCAGTCGTGCCTGTGTCGGCGTTCACATTGGCGTGGTTTTTCCAATACAGTGTGTAGTGGGTGGCGCCGGGGACGGCGTCCCAGCGCAGGGTGATGCGGCCATTACCGGCTTTCAGAGTAAGGGCATCGGGTCGGGCGGGAGGGGTGGCTTGGGGCGTGCCTTCGACCTCCACCGAGGGTGGGCTTTGGCCAAAGTCGGTGTCGGAGGTGATGACATAGTAGTAAGTGGTGCCGTTGGTTAGGCCGCGGTGCTCAAGAGTGGGTTGTTGGGTGTAAATTGCGGTACCGGTGGTCGGGGTTACACCGGGTGTGATGGACCAATATACCGTGTACCCACGGGCGCCGCTTACCCCGCTCCAATTGAGTTCATTGATCCGTGTGCCAGTGGTCAGGGTGACATTTTTCGGTATCGTGCGGGCGTTTGTGTCGGGGTCTTGATCGCTGTCACTTACGCAGGCGCTGAGCAGCGTAATGCTCAGTAATACCAGGAAAAAACGGCAATGGGAAAAGAAAGAAACCGGAAGTGAAGCGGGAAAGTAATTCAACAACATGACAATATCCTTTGTCGTCAGTCAAACAATCAATACAAAAAAATAGCGGGCGATGTGGTTTTGTTATCTGGCAAATACCACAGCACCCACCGTCGTATTTAAATGTGAATTAAGGGCTAAAAGCACACTACTTTTAAAAACCACCGAGTATCACACCTCACTTGCCAGTGCCACGACAACATAATCTCCCTTAATAGACTGGGTGCTTATCCAGAGGTTTTCTAATTGCCTTTGGACTCCGGCATTCTTCGGAGTGACGAAAAATAGTAAGACCGATTTTTCTAATACCCCGTCTGCTCGCCTTAAGCGCCTATTTTTGGTACGGCGAGGTTGTTTATTCGAATAATGGCTTGTCTGTGCGCTGTAGACGAGGTGCTTGATACGGAAAAAAATACTAACGTGTTAGCGTTGGAAAATAAATCAAGGGAGCCTTTAATGAAGAGGGAATATTACCTGGATATTTTGGTAAAAAAGTGGAAAGCTTACGCATAATAAATAAAGCGTTGGTCAGTCGCTCGTTGTTTCGACGACACTAATGGTTACACTTAAGCCTAAATCTTAAACGCCACGGGTATACACAAATCATTTCTCGCAGCATAATTTCTAACTGTAATAAGTAAGTCGGTTCAATATCCCTGTATGGAAATCCATACAAGTAGTGGAAGGATATGGACAATATGAATTCCTGCGCAAGATCATGGACGTCAGAAACATCTCATTCGAAGGTATGCCACAACGTGATACAACTACCAGCAATCCAGTGCCAAGTTAACGGTTGTTTCGTTAACAAAAACATTATCAGAGAAAACATCGTTAGTCATGATGTTGTCAATTCTGATAATGGCATTCATTACGCCCGTGCCAGCACGACACTGATATTAGCGATCTTGATGCTGTTTCCTGCTTTTGCTCAGGCGGAGCTGCAGAATGTGGCTATTTCAGGTGATGTAAATCAGCTAATAACACTCAATTTATCCCAGAGTATCAGCAATATCAGTGAGCCTGTGGTGACGATTCCTGTCCAACCCTCGTCGGGAACGGCCACTGTCGTTGGGTGTACTGACGGAGCCCAGGTGTGCGTGGAATATCAGCCTGCGGTTAATTACGCAGGCCAGGAAAGTTTTGAATATGCGGTGGTGAATGACCAGAATATAACGGAAACAGCGACAATAACTATTAATGTGGGCAATGTGGCACTCCCTAATCAGGGCAGCTCGCCCGGTGTTGTTACGAACAATGCGTTAACGGGTATTTGTCTGGATCAGACTAGAACATATGACCTGTGTGCACAGTTTCGTGTTGCAACCGAGTCTGGTGTAGCAGAGGATTTGCGTGAATTTATCGATGCCACGTCCCCCACTAATGTGGGCGCGCAAAGCGCCTTGAATGATGAGCTGACCAAGGAGCAATTATCCAATGTCAGCCGCCGTTTGACGGCGTTACGACGTGGCCAGAATTTGACCCTGCTCAGTGATCTGAACCTCAATTATGACAATAATCGCATCACGGGCGATATGTTTGATCAATTGTTACAAGACAATGCTAGCGGTGGCAGTGCGGGGTCGGGGTTGGGTAAAAATCAGGAATGGTTTATCAGCGGTAAAATAGGTGGCGGTACACAGGATGAAACCATTTATGAAACTGGGTTTGGGTTTGATAGTTATGCCTTGACCATAGGCTCTGATTACCGTTTTGCAGACAAAGGTTTAATGGGTTGGGCATTAGGTTATGGGCAAACGAACATGGATGTAGATCACAAAGGAGGTGGCATGGATATTGGTAATTACAACGGTACTTTCTACGGCAGCTATTATCCTTCTGATAACAGTTACATTGATGCCATTGGTGTTATTACGCGCAGTCATTATGAAATGCAGCGCCGTGTGGTGTTTGGTAGCACAGACGAAACGGCCAAAGGTGATACGGACAGTACGGGCTATGCCATAAGCGTTGGCGGAGGATACGACTTTGTGCGTAGAGGTTTCACTTCAACGCTGAATGCGCGGCTGGACTACCTGAGAACCACTATTGATAGATACCAGGAAACCAATGCAGGCTCTTATAACATTGCGATTAATAAACAACAGGTATCTCAACTGGTTTCTACGGTGGGTGCGCAATTGCGCTATGCCTTTAGTTATTCATGGGGGGTGTTAGTGCCCCACTTCAATATCTCGTGGCTTCATCAGCTTCAAGGCGATGCCAATAAAGTGAAAGGGAATTTCCTTGTCGACCCAAACACGCAGTTCAGTTTTGAAACCAATTCGCCCAGTGTTAATTATTATGTGCTGGCTTTGGGTGCATCAGCTACGTTTGCCGATGGTGTCTCTTCTTACCTTCAGTACGAAACCACGGTGGCGCAGGACAATCTGACGGTCTGGAATGTGGCGGCGGGTTTGCGGTTTGAATGGTGAATGGGGTGCGTGGCGCACATCTATGTGACCGCCCTCAGCAATCAGGGTGTTTCTGGGTACTTCTTTAAGTCTTCAGGTAGCGTGTACGTAATAACTTCTCTGTTACAATCGAGGCATGAATCCTGATCAATACATCAAGCCCGCTGAATTTGCCCGTCGTCGCAAACGTCTGATGCAGGGATCTGTACGGGGACTCTGAGCAATCTAGTGTTCCTGTTGTGACTGTTTAAATAAATACTAAACGATACCGATATTTATTTAGGCTCAATATGGATTCCAGGGTCTTATTTGTCCATTGGCGTAGAACGAGCTAGATATTGGACAATATTGAGTGTCTGAGCACGCATTACGATCACTAATTGCGCACATTTTAAGCGAATTAGTCGTTTCGGCCTGCAATTTCTTTACGACCCAGGAATCCATATTGAGCCATTAATTATTCACGCATTTCGGTCAGCCGTTTCGGCCAAAAAATATCAGGAGACAACTATGTCAGATGGCCAGAACCAGGAAGTTTCTTTTCGTGAAAGTGTGGATCGCATGGTCGATCATGCGCTTGAAGCCATAGACTTGTCGGTCGATGTAGCAGCAGCCATTAAATCCTGCAATGCGGTGTTACAGGTTAAATTTCCCGTCAAAATTCGTGGCAAAATTGAGGTTATTTCTGGTTGGCGAGCGGTACACAGCACCCATCGTCTGCCAGCGAAAGGGGGGATTCGTTATGCCCCCTGTGTGAACCAGGATGAAGTGGAAGCGCTTGCGGCATTGATGACCTACAAGTGCGCCATTGTGGATGTGCCTTTCGGGGGTTCCAAGGGGGGCTTGCTGATTGATCCACAAAAATATGACCGGGATGAAATGGAATTGATTACCCGACGTTTTACCCTTGAGCTGGTGCGCAAGGATTTTCTGAATCCGGCCACTAATGTGCCAGCGCCGGACATGGGCACTGGCCAGCGTGAAATGGCCTGGATGGCTGATACTTACAAACACCTCAACCCGAATGACATTAACTACACGGCTTGCGTTACGGGAAAACCGGTGGAGCATGGAGGTATCCGCGGGCGGACAGAGGCGACCGGTCGTGGTGTGCAGTATGCCTTGCAGGAGTTTTTTCGCCACGACGAGGCAGTGAAAGAAACCGGTTTAAAAGGTGGCCTGGGTGGCAAGAGCGTGGTGGTACAGGGTTTTGGTAACGTGGGCTATCATGCATCAAAGTTTTTGTTTGAAGAAGATGGCTGCAAGGTTATTGCCGTTGCGGATAGCAAAGGTGTGCTGGTCAATGAAAACGGTTTGGCCATCGAAGAAGCTTATCGTTACAAAGTAGAAAATAAAACGCTGAGCGGTTTTTCGGGTGGGCGTTATGAAGAAGGTGATGCCACGCGTGCGTTGGAGATGGATTGCGACATTTTGATTCCCGCAGCACTGGAAGGACAGATTAATCTTGCCAATGTAGATAGAGTGACGGCGAAGATTATTATTGAAGCGGCGAATGGCCCGGTTACCTTTGCCGCCGACGAAAGACTCAATGAGCGAGGCATTATTGTTATTCCCGATGCCTATGCCAATGCGGGTGGTGTGATTGTTTCCTACTTTGAATGGATTCGTAACTTGTCGCACATCCGCTTTGGGCGCATGCAGCGACGCTATGATGAAATTCGTGGACAAAATCAAATTGACGCGCTGGAAGAAGTGACGGGTAAACAGGTACCTGATCATTACCGGAAAAAAATTAACGGTGGTGCCAGCGAGTTGGATTTAGTGCGCTCGGGGCTGGATGACTCCATGCGTCAGGCTTTTCAGGAAATGCGCGCAACACGAGAGAGCAGTGAAAAAATAACCAGCTATCGCATGGCCGCGTATGTTAATGCCATTCGTAAGATCGCTCGTTCATATCTGGATATTGGTGTTTATTGAAGTCGATAGATATACCCGTAGCGATTGAGATTTAGATTTTATTGCACGCCCTCTTCATTCCATGGCAGCGTTGAAATTCCTCGCAATAGTCCGGCTATTACTCGTCATTTCGCCTCGCCATGAAATGAATATGACGCACACTAAAAGCCTAAATCTCAAACGCCACGGGTATAGTAAGGAGTGCGTGCTGGAAATCGACGCATACGTATTACCTAAAAACTGTGCTAATCGTCAAAGCGTTTATATATCGTAGTATGGCATTTGGGGCAGGGTGGTATATGTCCGGTTTTATGAAAATGCAATTGTTTGCCACAAGCGCTGCACACCAGTGTACCGGGTCCGGTAATTTCCCCCGTGTGCCACTCATCCAAACGGTTTGCGCGAGCTTTTAGCTGTTCCAGTTCGATGGTGGTTTTGTCCACTAGTAAAGACAGTGAATCCCAGATTTTTTTCTCAATCTGTTCGACATCAAAACGCAGCCAGTCCGCTAATTCTCCACGTTGTTGCTTGATGTACTCTCCAGCATCGTGCAGATCGCGGCGCAAATAAGTGCTGATCAGTTCAGCTTCATCTTTGGTGAGTTCTCCCAGGTGAATCGCCTGTTCTTTTGCAGATTCAAGTGCATCAATCAGATTCGGCAATAAATCCTGAGTGTTTTCATCGAGGAGCTGGCGGGTGCGTTCCCGCATGCGCTCATAGGCATTGGTGTGTTCATTGTTTTCGTGGCTGGAATTCGTCTGTCCGTGTTTTCGGTCTGGGTGTTGGGGGCTGGTACTCACGATCTCTGCCTTTTCATGACATGTGATAACCTAATTATGGTAGAAGGGCGTGAGACTGTATAGTCGATGTTAAGCGTTTTGCTCATGGGTCACCAATCCGGGTGCTTGGTTAAAGTGGTAATAATCCACTTTAACAATGATATCTCCGTTCGTGAGCCTTGATCATTTCTTGAAATGAGTGGTAAATTGTGCGGGCATTGGATGGGGGAAACGTAAAGCTGTGCCTTCTTAGTGGTGGTCTCTTGCTGTTCTTGTACCGTGTGCGCCTTACTTAAAACGCTTGCTTTCTCGCGCACTTGAGTATTTTTATATTTCAGTTTTTTTAGAAGTCCCTTATTTTTAATTTAGCGATTTAAACAGGAATTTGTCATGATTTTTCCGCACGTATTCTCCCGCTTGTTTCATTCCCTTTTTCTCTTTGGGTTGTTGGCGATTCCCGTAATAGCGATGGCTGCTCGCCCGACCATTGCAGTATTGGAGTTTAGTGCCGACAGGGAAACCATTACCTTTTCTCCGGGCTTTGTGGTGGTGCAAACGGTGGAGGATAGCACTCGTTTACTGTCATCCGATCTCATGACCTATCTGGTTAAGACTAATAAATTTAATGTGGTGGAAAGAAGCCGCATGAAAGATATTCTTACTGAACAGGAGTTCAGTGAATCCGGGTACATTTCACCTGAGAGCGCGGTAAAAATGGGGCAGCTTACTGGAGCCGACTATTTCGTGATGGGCAAAATCGAAATGTTGAAAGCCGGAATAGAGCATAAAAAGATCCCCTATACCGATACCGTTCGCTCTCTGTACGTTGGCAAAATGATTGTTAACGTACGAATTGTTGATAGCCGTGGTGGCAAGATCGTTGCTGCCGACAAATTTACCGTTGAGCATGAAGACCGGAATCCGAAAGGGGAACTGACCGCTGCTGAGTTTTTGGAAGCATTAAAGGAAAAAACGGTAAAAGAAATTGTTAACGGTGTGGTCGTAGGTGTGTTTCCTCTGGAAATAATTAAAGTGACGGGCAATACGGTGTATATCAATCGTGGTTCTGGGGTTGATTTTGAAGTGGGGGATCATCTGTCTGTGCTGGCGCAGGGAGAAGAATTGATCGACCCAGGTAGCGGTGAGTCGTTAGGTAGCGCGGAAGAAGAAGTGGGCGTTGTGGAGGTGACATCCATTCAGAAGAAATTCTCCAAGGCAAAAATTATTAGTGGCGAGAGGAGTATTAAAAAGGGTGCGCTGGTGCGATTGCGGCAGGTTGAGCCCGAAGAAATGGCTCCAGTGGAATTGACTCCGGGCTCAAGTGACAAACCGGTGAGCTGGTAACTGAATTTGAATCGTCTTTATCCGTGAGGTTATGGAGCCAGCATTAACAATAATCGTCACGACTTGGCTTATTTTTGATTTGCCTGATGGCTGTGCCAAAGGCGCTTATTGACACGGGTAAATTTCGTGCTTTTTCTTGTTCTCGAACAAGTCAGAGGGAATCTGCGCAATTACAAATAATAGTTGGTCGAATAACAAGGAAGTCCTGGCAAATGTTAGCAGAGGGAATTTGTCAGAGACTTCTGAAAAGATTCCTGGGAGGAGTCATGTCTCATTTATTAATCAAAAAACTGCCACCACTGATGTTGTTGGGGGTGGCGGTATTGTTTTTGGGCGGTTGTGCAACGGGCTCGATTTTTACCTCGTATCCGAAACAGATACAGCCGATCAAACTACAGTTGGAAAGTAAACAGTACACGCAGGCGCAAGCGGCACTCGATGGGCGTCAGGATGATGCGGATAAAATCCTGTACCTCATGGAAAAGGGACGGGTAGCACAACTGGCCGGAGATACCGAGGTCAGTATCGAGGATTTCAAACGAGTTATTGAAGCCTTTGAAGAGAATGACGAAAAGGCGAAGGTATCCGCATCCGATACCGCAGCGCAGGGCGCTGCCCTGTTGACCAGCGATAATGCCATTCCCTACGCAGGAGAAGGTTACGAGCGGGTATTTGTGCATCAATTCCAGGCAATGAACTACCTGATGTCGCACAATCTGGAGGCCGCGATGGTGGAGGTGAGGCGGGCCAATCAGGAACAACAATATGAGTTGGAGCGTTTTGAGGATGAAGTCGCCGATGCTGAAGAAGGTGCGCGCGAGCAAATGGAAAAAAATGATGGCTTTATGGATTCATTTACGTCCTTGCAGGCTGCCGCCGGGCAGGTAAAAAACTCCTTCCAGAATGCTTATACTTTTTATGTGTCCGGCATCTTGTTTGAGGCGACAGGTAAACCCAACGACGCCTATATCGATTACAAAAAGGCGCTGGAAATTTTTCCCGACAACGCTTACGTGCAGCGAGACGTGTTACGGCTGGCGCAGACTCTAGGTATGCGGGAGGACTACGAGCGTTTCAAAAAAGAGTTTGGTAATGACTACCCTCCGCCAAAAGCCAGTGAAGGCGAAATTGTCCTGTTGTTTGAGCATGGTTTTGCCCCGGTAAAAACGAACGTGGACGTTAACCTGATTATAAATAATGGTGTGCGTTCCATCGCATTTCCCACGTATGTGGAGCAATGGCAGGCTCCTTCATTGTTAAATGTCTCGATTTCCGGTGGTGCTGTGATCGGTGAAACCAGTCCTATCGTGAGTGTGCAGGCGCTGGCGGCAAAGGCGCTGCTCGAACGTTTGCCAGGAATGATGGTCCGGCAGATTTTGCGTCTTGTTGCCAAGAATGAAACGAGTGAACAGGGAGGAAAGCTGCTTGGCGATTGGGGGAAACTAGCGGTAAATGTGCTTAATGTCGTTACCGAACAGGCTGATCGGCGTAGTTGGCTGACACTTCCTCAGGACGCACAAATCCTGCGTAGTAGTTTGCCGGAAGGGCAATACCAATTACAGCTTCAAAATGGCACCGCAGTGGGGGCTATGGATATCAAAGTGGTTCCTGGCAAAAAAACCCTGATTCGGGTTGTGGCTACAGGGAACACCTTTCATACTGCGTCCGTTGTGCTGTAGTACTTGTGTTGCGATAATTGTGCTGCCATTTGAATCCTGCAAGTGCTCGCACTCACTCAGCACAAGCACGATTACTTGCAGGATTCCGATGTAACATTGAAACAGTGTAGGAGAATAAAACGATGAATATCTTGAAATGCTCAGTTCTGCTTTCGGGCGTGCTGCTGTTTGCGGGTTGCGCTACATCCGGGATTGAAGCGACGGGAAAAACCGAAGGTGATCCAGAATACGCCAAACATTTGGTCATTCATAATGAACCATTGGCAAAGGCCATCACCATTACCGACATGAAATCCCGCTTTAAAGGGGGGCTGCTGGAGGTGAATGTGGAGTTAAGTAATCTTAGTAGCTCGGATAAAAGTATCCAGTACCGTTTTTCATGGTATGACGATGACAACTTTGAAGTGGAGCAAGGGAGTCGATCCTGGATTCCGGTTGTGCTGCACGGAAAATCCAGCATCAACATGCAAGCTGTCGCCCCTAATCCTTCTGTAACAACCTATAAAGTCAACGTAAGGGAGTTGTAAAAAATGATAATATCAGAGCAGCCAGTTCAAACAACAATGGGTAAAAGGCTAAAATCGACAGGCATACTGCTTGTTGCTGGATTACTATCAGTATCATTGATCGGTTGTTCAAAGGCCATCAAGTATGGTGATGCTGCCGAAGTGGAAACAACCACGACCGGTTTCGGTTCGACCGATCTACAGCAAATCGCCGCAAAAATGGTGGATTCGGTGTTGACCTTCCCGCCTGTTGTGGAAATCACTGCAAAACGTCGGCCAGTGATGTTTGTGGATACCATCAAAAACAAGACAACCGAACATATCGATACAGAATCTGTCACTGACACTATCTCCACGCGATTATTGCGTTCCGGTAAATTCCGTTTCGTGG
>Ga0316202_10001798_pt1 | contig 15526 bp, 14 predicted proteins | sample 3monrhotite_MG_FD_204934 | JGI IMG/M metagenome (GOLD analysis project Ga0316202, IMG submission 204934) | Microbial mat bacterial communities from mineral coupon in-situ incubated in ocean water Damariscotta River, Maine, United States -... | ecosystem: Environmental > Aquatic > Marine >... | reverse complement strand
GAGTGATGCACCGCCCCTGCGCAAGCCATGTGACAGACCCCTCACGGGGGAGTGACAAAGGCGGAGCAACGCGGGAGGGGGTTTTACACCGCAGCGGCAGAGGTGTAGCACTGGCGCGAAACCATCCAAGACGAGATATGCCCGTGGCCGACACACCCAAATCCGATCTGCACCCCGCAACCGTTGCCGCCCACGCCGGTGGGGCCGCTGACGCGCATACCGCCGGTGTTGTGCCGGGTATTCACATGGCCACGACCTTTGTGCGGGATGAAAACTATGATCCAGTCAATCCGGACAATGTCTATCTGCGGTCCCACAACGAGAACGTGCGGGTGGCCGAAGACCTGCTGTCAAAGTTGGAAGGCGCGGCGGAAACCTTGCTGTTTCCCTCAGGCATGGCGGCGGTTGCGGCGGTGTTTCGCACGGTGCCAACCGGGGCCAGCGTTGTGGTGCAAAGCCAGATCTATTGGGGGACCACCGCGTGGATCCGCGATTTTTGTACGCGGCGCGGGATTGCCCTGCATGAAATCGACGCCTCTGATCCGATCAGTTTCGAGATCGCCTGCAAGGTGCATAAACCGGCGCTGATTTGGATCGAAACCCCGTCAAATCCGTGGTTGCGTATCACTGATGTGACCGGCGCGGCACGAATGGCCCATGCGGCGGGGGCCAAACTGGTGGTGGACAGCACCGCCGCCACACCCGTGCTGAGCCAGCCTTTGGCGCTGGGCGCGGATATTGTCATGCATTCGGCGACCAAGGGGATCAACGGACATTCGGATGTTCTGGCTGGATCGCTCTCAACCGCGGCGCCTCAGGATGACATCTGGAAAATGATTGTGGATGACCGCAATCAGGCTGGCGCGGTGATGGGCCCGATAGAGGCGTGGCTCTTGACGCGGGGCATGCGGACTTTGCCTTTGCGGATGCGGGAAATGTCGCGCAATGCCCTGAAAATCGCGGAATATTTACAGGATCACCCACAGGTCGAGGCCGTGCTTTACCCCGGATTGCCGGACCATCCCGGTCATGAGATCGCCAAACGCCAGATGACGGGTGGCTTTGGCGGGTTGTTGTCTTTTGTGGTGAAGGGCGGCGGCCCAGCGGCGCTCAAGGCGACGGGGCGGTTGCAGTTGTTCTTGCGGGCAACCTCGCTGGGCGGTGTTGAAAGCCTGGTGGAGCATCGCCACACGATTGAGCCGCACACCGGCATTCCCGAAGGCCTGCTGCGGCTGTCGGTCGGGATTGAAGATGCGGGTGATTTGATTGCGGATCTGGGGCAGGCGCTGGGCCAATAAGGGCGCCTGTGATGAGGACTAAATGATTCAAGATCAGGGCGTTGCGCCGCGTTCTTAATGTAGGGCATTCACCGCCGCCGCGCGGGTTCTAATAAAGGCGATCCGCTTCGTCGTTTGAATGATCCTCCTGCACCTCGTCCAAGGTTTGGTCTCTGTCGACCACTTCAATCACCCATTCAGCAAGCGTTGGCGCGGTTTTTCGGTCGGGCCAATGATCGGGGTGCCACAGGCGCGACCGGATCAACGACTTTGAACAATGCATAAAGACCTCTTCGACATCGACAACCAGTGCCAAAAGCGGTGCGCGGCCCTTGATGGCATGGCGTTCGCTGATCGCCTTGTCTTTGACAATCCGCGCCTTGCCCGCAACGCGCAGCGTGTCGCCATGGCCCGGCACTATGAACAGGATCGCAATGTTCGGATCTTCGAGAATGTTCTGAAACCCGTCGACGCGGTGATTTCCCAATCTGTCCGGGATGATCAGGGTCTTCTCGTCAAAGACCTCGACAAAGCCAGCCGGATCCCCTTTGGGCGAGACGTCGATCAAGCCGTCTGATGATTTGGTACCGATCACAATAAATGGCGCAGTTTCGATAAAGCGAGTTGCGACAGGGGTGATCTTGTCGGTGACTTTCAAAAAGGTGTTGGTGAACCCTTCTGTGGGCAGCAATTCACGCAGCCGCGTGAGGCTGGTGATCTCTTCATCGACGTCTGGCATTGGCCTATCCCCTTGGCAGAATGCCCCGATCTTTCAGAGCAATAAGGGGACGGTACCATATGTTAAGCTTGAGGTCAGCAGGTCTGAACGCGCGATGGGGATGGCAGGCAGGTCCAAAACAAAAGAAAACCCCGCCCGGCAGAACCGGACGGGGCGAATTTCTGCGCTTCGGGTCCGATTAACGGAACAGGCTCAGGATGTTGCCGGGCGCCTGATTGGCAATCGACAGGGACTGCGTCGCCAGCTGCTGCTGTACCTGATAGGCCTGCAAACGCGCGGCTTCTTCTTCCATATCTGCGTCAACCATGGAGCTGATGCCGGAATCCAGCGTATCTGTCAGGCTTTCGAGGAAGTTCGATTGGTCTTCAAGCGTTTTTTCGGTCACGCCCATGGACGTTGCCGCGTCAATCGCGTTGGACAGCTGACCCTCGGCCACGACCAGTTTGGCGGCCATGGTTGTCGAGGTGTCGGTCACATCAACCGCTGCCATTGCGGTCTGGATCGCCTGAAGATCGACCGTGTCAAAGCTGATTGTGGTTGTTGCGAAAGAACCGCTGGCGCGGGAAATACCGCTGACAACTGTCACGGTCGAAGACGCGGCGCCCACCAGATCGTCACCGTTGAAGGTGGCCTGATCAATGGCGGACTGCATGTTTTCGGCCAGAGCATCCAGTTCGCTCTGAACGTCGGCTTTGTCCACACCATCGCTCTGAGCAAAGGCGATACGCTCAACCATCTGGTTGGCCAGATCTTTTACGGTTTCTGAGCCAAGGCGGGCGGTTGCAACGGAATTCTTTGTGGCTGTCATACCTTCGTTGATGGCTTTGAACATGCCGCTGTCGCCCTTCATCGTTTCGGAGATGGCGAAATAGGCGGCGTTCTCTTTACCAGAACGAATTTGCAGGCCGGTCGAGACACGCGACTGCGTTTCGTTCAGGCCACGGTTGACGTTTTTGAGTGTGGCCAGGGCCACCGTTGCGGAATTATTGTTGAGAATGGACGACATGACTGCTCTCCTCATTTCTCGGGATGTTCAGTCTTCTGACCTACAAGGGCTTAATGCCGAGGACGGGGATAGGCGCGAATTGTGCAAAAATTCGGGCAAATGCCGGGTAATTCCAAGATGTCCTACGACATAGGCCAGCAGCACGATCAGGCGTTTTGAGGTAAAAACTCACTTCAAGATATTGTTTTTACTTAATTTTGTTTAAGATTGAAGGCTATTCCCCCATCAAAGCGGTATCAAATGGATAGGTTGTCAGATTCTCAAAACCATCTTCTGTGACCAAAACCTGATCTTCCAGCTTGATGGAAAAATCCCCACCCTCGGGGGACACCAGCGCCTCTACACATAAAACCATGCCAGCCTCCAACGGGTAATCGTAAGCCCCCGCAACCGCATGATCAGGATAGGCCACCAACGGCCATTCATCACACAATCCGACCCCATGCATCAAACAGCCGTATTTGCCCGCTTGATACTGCGCATCCAGCACATGGGTGCCTGCGCTCAATTCGGGGATCATCACACCGGGTTTGAGCATCTGCATGTTGGTTTGAATATGCTCGACCGCGTGCTGCATGGCATAGACCATATCCGCCCGCGGCTTTTCATCGCCGACCCACCATGTGCGCGAGATGTCCACACAGATGCCATAGCTGCCGATCAGATCGGTATCAAAGGCGATGATCTCGTTGGGCTGGGTGATGCGCGGGCCGCATTCCTGAAACCACGGGTTTGTCCGTTGCCCCGAGGCCAAGAGCCGCGTTTCAATCCATTCCCCGCCGCGTTTGATGTTCTCGGCATGCAGAACCGCCCAGATATCATCTTCGGAGGTTTGCCCGCCCGGCACAGCTGCGCGGGCAAAATCTTCCATCGCGCGGACGGACACCTCGCAGGCATGGGAGGCACAGCGCATCGCCAAAATCTCGTCCGGGCCTTTGATGGAGCGGCTTTTCTCGGTGACTTCTTCACCGTCCATGATCTCAAAGCCTTGCGCCTCAAGTGCACGCAGCCCGTGCAACATGATCTTGTCCACCGCCAACCGCATGTTGCCGCCGCTGTGTTCCGCAATGAGCGCCCGCACTTCGTTGCTGAACACATCTGCCGCCACATCAACCTTGTCGCCCCGATCAAAATAGAACAGATCCGCACCGGACCTTTGTTCGCGCACCAGTGGGTTGAACTCGCTCAGGAAAGGGGAGTTCTTGTAGTCCCAGATCACCATATAGCCATCGGCGCAGACAAGGACCGCACGAAACGGATTGTGGGTGTTCCAAAGCTGCATGTTGGTGCTGTCGGTGGCATAGCGGATGTTCAGCGGGTCAAACATCAAGATGCCGCCATAACCGCGATCCACCACATGACGGGTCAGCCGTTCCCAACGATAGCGGCGCATTGCCTCAAGGTTGGGCATCTCCAGCCCCGCCGCCCGCCATTCGTCAAAGGCCAGCTGCGTCGGGCCGATTTCAACCCTGTTGTTGTCGTTGGGGCTGCCATCGGCAAGGGTGCTGCCCAATTGCGGATCAATCTTGCGGGTGTCGCGGTAATGGCTGTTCATGGCATTCTCCAACGCAGGTTACGTCCAGAGTGCCTGTTTCCTTTGCCAAGGGTTGCTGAAATCCGACAGAATCCGGTGTCGTTTTTGCACGACAACGGCAAGTGGCTTTTCTATGGTCCGCAGATGACCGAGATCCTGCAAGACCAATTGCCGCCTGCGCAAACCGTAGAAAACAAACTGCCCGGTGTCGGCCCATGTGACCCTGACGATTGGTTGCGTGTGGATGAAGCCTATGCCGCGCAGATGACCTATCGCGCCGAACTGCTGACCGAAAACCGCGAGGCTGTGCTGTGGATGGACCCGGCTGCATTGCCTGCCGCACAAGAGGTGCTGGAAGAGGCGCTGCACCTGTTGCCGGGTCTAGGGTTTGAGCGGGCAGGGGATGAGGTGATTTGCCCCGATGGCCGCATTGTGCCGCTGGACCATCATCAACCTCTGCTGACCTTGGGCCATCTGGTGCAGGAAGACGTCTGTATTTTGGAGAAACAGGGCGATGAACATGTGCTGACCGGCGCGGTTTTGTGTTTTCCGGCCAACTGGCGATTGTCGGAAAAGGCAGGCAAGCCCTTGATTGGTATTCACATCCCCGTGCCGGAATATACCGATGACATCGCACGCCGGGTGCAACGCATGTTTGACGGTGTACGCGCCGGACGGCCACTGTGGCGGTTCAACCGGCTCAGCTATGTGGAGGCCGATCTGCACCAGCCGCGCCGCAAAGCGGTGGGCGAGGTGGAACGCTTTGATCGATCAGAGCGCCAATGCATCATTCGCATGCCGCGCACGGATGCGGTGATCTTTACCATTCATACATGGGTGGTGCGGCGCTAAATTTGGGCCGTTTAGGGCGCAGATTTAACAACCTGCGCCCCATTGCTTAGGTGGCATCCAACACCATATGCGGCACCCCGTCAGAGGTCTTTTGCGGCGAGACACCCGCCGCATTCACGGTGGTGTTCACCTGCCGCCGGTACGAGCTGAACAGCTCGGACGCCACCACATCAATCGCCTCATCAAAGCGAAGGGTCAGCGACCAATAGCCATTGGACGACAGCCGCGCCGCCTTGACCTCGCCGCGAAAGGCATGGCCCAGATAGCGCCCTGATATCCGCTGACCTGGGGTCCAGCCGGGATGGGCGTTGGCCGCTTTGGCCGCGATGGTGTTCCAGTCGCGCATGCCCCACTGATGGGCAACGGTTTCCAGCGCTTCTGCGTGACTGATGGTTTGGCCGCGTGCGTTCAAATCACTGCGCAGGCGTTTGGCCTGTGCCTTGAGCACATCACGGGACGGAATAGGATTGGTCATATCAAACACTCCTGCACTCGCGTCGGGTGAAAGGGATCCGCGTTGCCTGTCAATCAGCGAGATTGAAGGTTTGAAAACAATTCAGGACTTCACCGGATTGCGGATGGCAGGGGCCTGACCCTTGGCGGTCATATAGGGGGAGGGATGGCGGTGTGCAAGGGGGCGTGGGCGGGCAACGACGACACGAAAGATGATGTGCTGCTTATTTGCGCATATGTCGTTCGGGTGACGCCCTCAACCCTTGATTGCATGTGCAGTAAATGTGATACCAAGAGTTTAGATAAGAATTTCGGAGCATATCGTGGGTACATTTCTAATAAGCGAACATGGTGGTTCATTTAACTTTAAGTATCCTAGTGGACCTGCGTTAGAAATTGATATTGAACCAAACCTCATTAGGGTTTCGTCGTTCAAGTCAGATGCCCAGATTGATGAATTCACGCCGCGACGGGTTGTCGAATTTCATGGCACGTTTGAGAATAATCTGGATGGTACCGCGGCCGGTACAGTTACAAGTGCGAGCCGTCATTATTACTCCCATCTTGCGTTGATCGGAGAGGGTGATCTCGGTGAAACAGTAGCAATTGGTACGGGTTTGAATTTCGATGCTGCTCTCATCTTCGAAGCGGCAGGATCGGATGAACTCAGCTTCAACGACATCATCTATTCTGGCGACGATTTCCTATCGTATGGGCAGGACGTAACCGACGGGCACACCTTGTTCTACGTTTCAGGAGCGGGCGATGATACGATTTCAGGCTCAGGCCTGATAGACAAGGTGTTTGCCGGGCCGGGGCATGATGTCGCCTATGGATTCAATGGCGACGATAGCCTCGCCGGCGAAGACGGCGATGACTTGCTTGTTGGCGGGCGCGGGGATGATACCCTCGAAGGCGGCGCCGGGAATGACACGATTGACCTTGGGTCTGGTAGTGACCTTGCACAGGGCGGCACAGGTAACGATACGATAGTCGGTGATTTCGAACTAAGTAGCGATTTTGTGGACACAGCTATTTTTGACGGTGACAGCGCAAGTTACACATTAAGCATTGATCGGCTTGGTCTTTTTGAAATCGCGTTAGAGGACCGAGTAGATCATCGTGATGGCACGGACCACCTCACTCGGGTGCAGCGGTTGAAATTTGCTGATATGTCGTTTGACGCGGATACACTGATTTTTCTGCCCATACTTGATGAGGAAACTGTTGATCCTTTGGTCGAGCTTTTTTATATCGCTTATTTCGGCAGGGCGCCCGATGCGCTGGGCCTCTATTATTGGGGAGCGCAGCGCTGGTATGACCTGAACAACAGTTTGTTTCAGATTGACGGATCATCGCTCAACGAGATCTCTGCCTTTTTTGAAAAATCTGCCGAGGCTCAAGCTTTGTTCCCCTTCGATGGAGACAACCCTGCCTTCCTCACATCGGTCTATCAGAATGTTCTGGGCCGTGACCCCGACGCCGCAGGCATTGCGTTTTGGCAACCATTGCTGGACGATCAGACGGTCACCAAGTCGTCCTTCATTTTGAGTGTTCTTGAGGGAGTTCGGTCCGAGAGCACAGTCAACCTTGATCAAGACAGTTTTCTTCAGCGGGCAAAAGACGCGGAATATCTCGATGCCAAAACCGCGATTGGTAAATACTTCGCAATCGCCAAAGGTATGAGTGACACAGACAATGCCCGCTCTTTAATGTCTGCCTTCGATGGAACGGAAAGCGGACTGATCGCCGCCAAGGGCTTGGCCGACCAATACTATTCGGATGCACTAGACCCTTTGGAGGGTGAATTCCTTGTGCAGATAACAGGTTACACTCAGGAAGAAGCTGACAGTTTATTCCTGTAAGAACTTGTTGCGGGTAGGCACTAGCAATCAATGCACCTTTTCAGAACTCTCGCAGCGCTGCCGTTGCGAGAGTTCCAACGTCCAATAGGTATGTTTATTACTCCACCAATCCGGCGGCATAGGCGATGGCGCGTTGGTAGTTGCCGCTGTCATTCCAAACCGACAACACCTTGAAATTGCGGGTGCCTTGGCCGAAGGGTTTGCCCGGTTTCCAGCCGTTTTTGCGCAGCATATTGGCCGCCGTGGCCAGTGCATCAGCGGCGGCGTAGGGATCGGCGCGGCCATCACCGTTGCCATCCACCCCATAGCGCAGCCAGTTGCCTGCCAGAAACTGCATATGCCCCAACTCGCCCGACGGGCCGCCGCGGGTCTTGCCGGTAATTACACCGCGATCCGCCATCTTGAGCGCGGCAATCGCGTGGACCTCAAACTTTGGATGGCGGCGGCAATAGGACGACAGCGTCACCGCGCCGTTCACAATCGGGGTCTTGCCCAGATACCCGCCCCAGCTTGTCTCAAGCCCCCAGATTGTTGCCAAAAGGCTGGCGGGGACGCCATATTTCCGCTCAATCGCAGCGAATGTATTGGGATTACCGGCAATCTTCTTGCGGGTCTGGTTGACGAAATTCTGCGCCGAACTGCCGGATCGTTTGGCCAGGAACCGCGCCGGATCACCCTGCGATACGCCTGTCTGGCTTGAGGGGCGCGATTCAAACCGCCATGTGATGTCCGACAGGCTGGCCGCGTTCAACGCCTGAAGCCCCCGTTTGCCCACGCCTGCCTTGGAGGCATCCTTGGCCAAACCTTGCTTGTAAGCGCCAAAGCTGCCTTTGCTGGTGATGCATTCTGCGGCAAAGGCGGGGGTTGCTAACACGGCAAGGGCCGCAATGGTAAGGAGTGACTTTTTAAACATACTGGGAAACCTCAAAATCCGAACTTAACGAAGATTAACAAGGTTTGGATATGTTTCAACGGGCAACTGCGGCCCGCGGTGTCAGCCGGTTGTCCAATCCGTCAGGACCAGCACCCATTGAGGATCTGCGCGGGTCACAACCCAGGCATAGGCCGAACCGCCGGTCAGAATACCAACGCCAAAGAAAAAGGGAAAAGTGAACCGTGCGCGACGGGATCTACCTGCACTCTTACGAGGACTGCTGCATGTTTCTACTGCCTGCCGTCCGCTCTGGTGCTTCTCGATCCTGCCGATGCGTTCTGCAAAGGTTGTGGTTGAGATTGCCATTGTCTGCTCGCTACTTATTAACTTGATCACATAATGGTGATAAATTTGACAAGATTGGGGCGGAACGTTGTCTTGGCTGTGTTTTATATACCCAAAGAAAAGGGCGCCTCTTGCGGGGCGCCCTAACATCTTGATGGTCTGTTTGTCAGCTTAGACGCTGTAATACATGCCAAATTCAACGGGGTGAGGTGTGTGCTCGTAGTTGTGCACCTCTTCCATCTTCAGCTCGATATAGCCTTCGATCTGATCGCGGGTGAACACGTCACCGGCCAGCAGGAAGTCCATATCTGCTTCCAGCTCTTCCATGGCTTCACGCAAGGAACCACAAACCGTTGGGATACCAGCCAGCTCTTCGGCAGGCAGATCATACAGGTTCTTGTCCATCGCCTCGCCGGGATCGATCTTGTTCTTGATGCCGTCAAGACCGGCCATCAGCAGGGCTGCAAAGCACAGGTAGGGGTTGGCGGCCGGATCAGGGAAACGAGCTTCGACACGCTTGGCTTTTGGGCTTTCCGTCCATGGAATACGCACACAGCCGGACCGGTTACGCGCAGAATAGGCGCGCAGAACAGGTGCTTCGAAACCAGGGATCAGACGCTTGTAGCTGTTTGTCGCCGGGTTGGTGAAGGCATTGAGCGCCTTGGCGTGGGACAGGATACCACCGATGAACCAGATCGCCTCTTGTGACAGGTCGGCATATTTGTCGCCTGCAAACAATGGCTTGCCGTCTTTCCAGATCGACATGTTTACGTGCATGCCAGATCCGTTATCGCCATAGATCGGCTTGGGCATGAAAGTTGCGGATTTGCCGTAGGCATGCGCCACGTTGTGGATCACATACTTGTATTTCTGCAGCTCGTCCGCCTGTTCGGTCAGCGAGCCAAAGATCAGACCCAGCTCGTGCTGGCAGGAAGCAACCTCGTGGTGGTGCTTGTCCACTTTCATGCCCAAACGCTTCATCGTGGACAGCATTTCCGCCCGCAGATCCTGCGCTTCATCCGTTGGGTTCACAGGGAAATAACCACCCTTGAGACCCGGACGGTGGCCCATGTTGCCCATCTCATACTCGGTGTCCGTGTTCCAGGACGCGTCAGAGGCGTCCACTTCGTAGGACACTTTGTTGATGGTGTTGGAGAACCGCACATCGTCAAAGAGGAAGAATTCCGCTTCGGGGCCAAAGTAGGAAATGTCGCCGATGCCGGAGGATTTCAAATAGGCTTCGGCTTTCTGGGCTGTGCCGCGCGGGTCGCGCTCATAAGGTTCGTTTGTGTCAGGCTCAACAATGGAGCAATGCACGCAGATGGTTTTTTCCGCATAAAACGGATCAACATAGGCGCTGGACACGTCTGGCATCAGTTTCATGTCGGAGGCTTCGATGGATTTCCAGCCCGCAATGGAGGAGCCGTCAAACATAAAGCCTTCTTCGAGGAAGTCTTCGTCAACCAGATCATTCACAACCGTCACGTGCTGCAGCTTGCCGCGGGTGTCAGTGAAACGGATGTCGACATATTCGATGTCTTCGTCCTTGATCTTTTTCAGGAACTCTTTGTTGTCCATGATGATACCTATTCTGATAGATGGATTGATAGATTACAGCGCGTCCGAGCCGGTCTCGCCGGTCCGGATGCGGATTGTTTGCTCAACAGGCGAGACAAAAATTTTGCCGTCGCCGATTTTTTCTGTTTTTGCGGCGTCTACGATGGCCTCAATGGCCGCGTCGACCTGATCGTCGTCCAGCACCACTTCGACTTTGACCTTGGGCAGGAAATCAACAACGTATTCCGCGCCGCGATACAGTTCAGTATGGCCTTTCTGACGGCCAAAACCTTTGACCTCGATCACAGACAGGCCTTGAACGCCCACGTCTTGCAGGGCCTCTTTCACCTCGTCCAGTTTGAACGGTTTGATGATCGCTTCGATCTTTTTCATGGCGTGCCCCTTCGTGGATGAAATCGCTTGGGGATCTCATTTCATTTTACCTGTCGGGAATCCATCTGCTGCGGTAAGTTGAGACAAATGGGCGCGGCGATTTTATACGTCGCGCTCAGTATTTGGGCGAAGCGCACAAAAAACAGGCAAAACTGAATCGGGGGATCTCGGGCCATGACCGAATTGCTGACATCTGGGCAAATGCGCGCGGTGGAACAGGCCGCAATGGACAGCGGAGCCGTGACCGGATTAGAGCTGATGGAACGGGCGGGGCAGGGTGTCATCGACGCCGCATTTTCCCATTGGCCGGAGTTGGCGCAAGCGGCGCACCGCGCCCTTGTTCTATGCGGCCCGGGAAACAATGGCGGAGATGGATTTGTCATTGCGCGATTGCTCAACGAGGCAGGCTGGGAGGTTGATCTCTTTCTATATGGCGATGCAGACAAACTGCCGCCAGATGCCAAGGCCAATCACCAACGCTGGACGGCGATGGGGGGCGTCATGGAGCTGACAGCAGAAAACCTGCAAGTGGCGGTGCGGCCCGATTTGATTGTTGATGCTGTCTTTGGCACAGGCCTGACGCGCCCCTTACCATCCGTGATGCAGCAGGCCTTTGCCGCATTGGGCCGGAACAAATGGAAAGGCCGGACTTCGATCCGGCGCATTGCGGTGGATTGTCCGTCGGGCCTGAACCTCGACACTGGTATGGTACCGCAAGATCTGGAAAAGACCGGTGGTGTCATATCCACCAACCTGACCCAGCTGACCGTCACCTTCCACACGCCCAAACCGGGTCATTACCTAGGTGCCGGGCCGCTGGTCTGCGGGGCGGTCAAGATCGCGGACATCGGTTTGGGTCCATCCGATCCGGAGCGCAGCATGTTGGGCCAGCCGCCTGATGACAGCCGCGCCCGGCTGGTGACGCCGGTGTTTGCAGGATCAAAGCTGCCCCCGCGCATCTGGCCGGGATCCTTTGTCAGCAAAACCCGCCGCAATGGCCACAAGTTCGACCATGGGCATGTGATGGTTTTTGCGGGCGGCGTCGGGCGCGGCGGGGCAGGCCGGCTTGCCGCGCGGGCGGCGCTCAGGGCAGGGGCAGGGGTGGTGACACTGGTCTGCCCGCCCTCTGCATTGATTGAGAACGCCTGCCAATTGGATGCAATCATGCTGCGCTCATTGCCCAAGGATGCCCCGCTGGACAGCGTGGCCGATGATCGTGTCACGGCGTTTTGCATCGGTCCCGGCCTTGGCGTGAATGACCGCACCCGCGATCTGGTGGCGCAGGTTCTGGCGCGGCGCGGCGGAACGCGCGCGTGGCGTGATCCGGTTGTGGTGCTGGACGCCGATGCGCTTGGCAGTTTTGCCGGCGATCCTGCCGCGCTTTTTGACCAATGCCATCCGCGCACCATCCTGACGCCGCATGAAGGCGAATTTGCCCGATTGTTCCCCGATCTGGCCCTGTCGCAGAGGGGCGATCTTTCCAAGATTGACGCAGCCCGGCAGGCAGCAGCGCGCGCGGGCTGTACCGTATTGCTGAAAGGTCCAGATACCGTGATTGCCACGCCAGAGGGCGGCGCAAGCCTGCATGCGGCGGCCTATGACAGGAACGCCCCATGGCTGGCCACGGCGGGTGCGGGTGATGTGCTGGCCGGTCTGATTGCAGGCCTTGCGGCCCCCGATACCAGCGCCGATCTGATCACCATGGCCGAGATCGCAGCATACCTTCATGTGGAATGCGCCGCCTCTTTTGGTCCGGGTCTGATCGCCGAGGATCTGCCCGAAGAGCTGCCCAAAGTGTTCCGCGCCATGGGGCTATGACAAAAGGCGTAAGTCTGCTCAATCCGCCGTGGCCAGCTCAACCCCGCCCGCATAGATCACCTGTGGCTGGCCGCAAAAGATCGAAAACACCTGTGCCGGCCCGTTTGCGCAGGATGCAAAATGCGGTTGGCCTGCCATCTCGGACAGCGGGACCAAAACCTGCGCCTGACCAAAGAGCGCCCTTGCTTGACTGCCCCGCAGCAAAAGCCGTTGTTCCGATGGCAAAGCCAGATCCGTCCCCGGTTTGCCCGGCCCAAAGGCACCCGCCGCAACCACCATCCATGCGCCACTGCAATGGTCATGGCACACCGTCTGCACCGTCACAAAACCAGCGTCCCGGCTGACGATCCGGTCCCCGGCCGAGAGAAACTCAACCGGCAGGACACCGTCCACAGTGAGGATCTCGGTGCCCGCAGGCACCCCCGATTGGCGCCGACCCTGCCTGCCCACCACCCGCGCGGCATCAGGATGGGGGATGTCGTGATCAATTGGATAAAGGTCCATTCTGCCCCTGCCTTGCCCACTTTGCCCCGGTTGTCGCCCAAAGGTGCAAATATCATCTTAAGTACAGGCATTTTTGCCCTCGCCAAGCGTTTGAGGTTTTGATACTCACCCGCCTGTTGCCTCTGGCAATGAGTGCGGGTGTGGCGGAATTGGTAGACGCACCAGATTTAGGTTCTGGCGCCTATGGCGTGGGGGTTCGAGTCCCTTCACCCGCACCAAAGTTCCTTTGCGCAGCAAATGAACCAGCCTCTTTGAAGTGGTGCGCTGGGCGGCAGTCGCTCTGAAAGAGCGATGAGAGCTTCGGCAGTTCTAGCTTTGTCCCACCGCCCGCACCAAAGGCTCTTCCGAAGGACGACGCCGCAGCTTTTTACAACATCTGAATGCGACAGTTGTTCTGCAAGACCAATGAGCGCGCGGGCTTGAACCGTCCCTTGCCCAAGCCCCGCTTGAGACAGAGCCGTCTTGCGGTCAGTATCGGATTGGAAGAGATGTAGCCTGTCATGTGCAATAAAAGAGCAGCAAAATGAAATCCAACCGAATTCACGAAATGCTTGGGCTTGCCTCTGCTGCTGCGGGGTTTTGCGACAGAACCATACAGACAGTTTCAGCGCTACGGGACCGCCTTGGCCGTGCCACGATGAAACGGGACAGTCAACTTGTTGAAACTTTGAAAAAGCTTGATGCCGATCTTTCAGCCGCCGCTGTTGTCAACGCACGGCTCAGCGCCGAGCTGACGATCCTGAACGATGAAGTTTCAAAAGCAGAAGAGTTTGAAAAAGAGAAAGCCAGATACGAATTGGTTGAAACATCCGAGGGCGATTTTGTGTTTCGGATCAAAAGCAGCATGGCTGATGAACAGCCCATTCACTATATTTGCCCTGTCTGCCTGAACCAGGATAAGACCATAAGCTTCATTGGTGGAAGGCACCGGAAAATCTGCCAAACCAACCGAAAACATGTGTTTAACTTTGGCAAATCCGCTCCTGTTCTGACCCCCAAGGTCAGGCACTGATAGCCACTCTTCGCCGTTTTGACCCATGTCAAAGACAGGTTTCTGGCTGTGCCATAAAAAGAACCATAGGTGCGGCGAAATCGGAGGGTGGAGAATTGAGCATGTTTTCAAAAGTCGGCAAGAGCGCCGACCTGTCCCAGCAAATGGCGGACAAGGTTGGTGTGGATGTCAGTGGCATTATTGACCAAGATCCTGTGGCGGCTGGCAAGGTGTTCCGCTCGATCACACTGCGGTGTTCAAAGTGTGACCAGCAGACAGATTGCCTTGACTTGTTGTCCAATAACGAACGGCTGGATGCGCCGCCTGATTATTGCCTGAACAAACAGATCCTTGGAACAATGAAGGATAAATAGCACCCAGAAGAGGGATCTTCGTAGGCGCTTTTCCTGAGTGCCTTTCCAGCCTAGAGATGGTTTGCATCTGAACCTCGTTTCAGTGGTGTTCCCTTTTTTGCGCCAATTCTTCAACTAAAATCCCCACTCTCAGACTGATAATGGGTTTCTAAAAAATGGTTATTTCCCAGAGGCTTAATTGCTTTTGGGAGCCGCTTCAAAACACCCTAAATCGCCAACTCGTTTATCACCCATCTGACTGGGCTGGATTTTTAGGCCCTGACGGATCACTGTGATGCCTGTTGTTCAACCTGGGCAATGGCTGATCTTTGTCTTTGACCGGTCCGCTTGCCCGCCTCGGGCGTCTATCGGAGGTTGGCATCTTTCGAGCGCGAAAGACTGTTCTTTGGCCCCATTTGAGGAGACGAATTGTGAGAAAGCTGCTTTGGTTCTTGGGCGCTCTGCTGGCCTGCCTGATCGCTTATCTCGCGCTGTGGCCTGTCTCGGTGCGGCCTGTGGCTTGGGAGGTGTCTGAAAACCCCGGCTACACCAATGCCTTCGCTCCAAACGATCGCCTGTCATCGCTTGATCTGGTCGGGCTGGACGGTCGTCTGGGCCCCGAAGATGCGGACATCGGGCCAGATGGCCTTGTCTATGTTGCGAGCCACAAGGGGGAAATCCTGCGCATTGAGGCGGATCGCAGTATCACGCCGTTTGCCCAGACATCTGGCCGTCCCTTGGGAATTGAGTTTGCGGACGATGGCACGCTTTTTGTGGCGGATGCCTATCTTGGTCTGCTGTCAATTGACCGCATGGGGCAGGTAACCTTGCTTGCCAATGAAGCCGACGACGAAAGTCCGATCCTTTATGCTGACGATGTTGATATCGCGGCCGATGGGGCCGTCTATTTTTCAGATGCCTCGACCCGATTTGGGGCCGAGGCAAATGGCGGCACATTGCCTGCT
>Ga0316202_10001797_pt1 | contig 15539 bp, 12 predicted proteins | sample 3monrhotite_MG_FD_204934 | JGI IMG/M metagenome (GOLD analysis project Ga0316202, IMG submission 204934) | Microbial mat bacterial communities from mineral coupon in-situ incubated in ocean water Damariscotta River, Maine, United States -... | ecosystem: Environmental > Aquatic > Marine >... | reverse complement strand
TGAATTGCGATTTAGGGGAAAGTTTCGGTAGTTGGCAAATGGGCATGGACGAATTTGTAATGCCACATATTGATCAAGCGAACATTGCCTGTGGTTTTCATGCTGGCGATCCTTTAGTCATGCAAAAAACGTTAAGTTTAGCTAAACAACACGGCGTAAAAGTAGGCGCCCACCCAGCATACCCAGATATACAAGGATTTGGTCGACGTTCGCTTAATTGTTCTACAGCAGAAATTATTGCCTTTATGCATTATCAAATTGCCGCACTTGATGGTATGGCAAAAATGCAAGATGTTGAAATTGAATACGTTAAACCACACGGTGCATTATATAATGACATGATGATAAATCATGATGTGCGCGAAGCGATTATGCAAGCCATTGCTGATTTTCATCGTCCTATTACCTTAATGTTACAAGCAACGCCTGATTTTGTTGTTCATCAGCAACAAGCACAAAAACATGGTTTAATATTATTAAGTGAAGCGTTTGCTGATCGCTGTTATAACAACGATGGTACGTTATTATCACGCAGGCAAATAGGTGCTGTTCATAACAAAGATAAAATGCTTGCGCAAGTAAAACAGCTAAAGGAAAAAGGCACCGTAACAACTATAACAGGTAAGGTTTTGACGTTAAATCCTGATAGCTTATGTGTGCACGGTGACAATATTGATGCGGTTCAAGTCATTGCTCAAATTAAACAATTATTAGTCAGTTAAGGCGTTATCGGTAGTGAAAATAGAAATTGCTGGTGAAAATGCATTGATCCTATATTTTGGCGATAAAGCTAGCCCTGAAATTGCAGCAAAAATTTATCAGGCAGAAAAATTAATACGTGAACATTGTGCTGATGTGTTGATAGATTTGATCCCATCTTACGCATCAATTTTAGTGATTTTTGATCTTTTTCTTTGTGATTATTATCAATTAAAAAACAAATTGCACTCTTGTTTAGTCAAGTTACAAGCCGGCAGCATTGTTGATGGTCGTTTAGTTGAATTACCTGCTTATTATGGCATTGAAAGTGCTCCAGATTTAGCTGCATTAGCATATCGTGCACAATTATCTATTGAAGAGGTCATTCGTATTCATCAAGCGCAGGAATATCGTGTATATGCCATTGGTTTTGCGCCAGGTTTTGCGTATTTAGGTGAGGTTGATACGCGGATTGCTGCGCCACGTTTAGCTACACCTCGAGTTAAAGTACCTCGAGGTGCTATTGCCATTGCCGATAGACAAACAGCTATTTATCCAAGTGTTTCTCCCGGTGGTTGGAATTTGATTGGCTTATGCCCAACACCTATGTTTACTACTGAATGTGAGCCCAACATGCCTGTTAGTGTTGGTGATAGGGTTAAATTTTGTGCTATTAATAAAACTGAATTTTTAGCACTTGGTGGTAATTTATAATGAACGGATTTCTTGTGAAGCAAGCCGGTATTCATACGCTTATTCAAGATTTAGGACGCTTTGGACAACATCAAATAGGACTAACGAATGGTGGGCCTATAGATAAGTTGGCATTTAGCTGGGCTAATCGTTTATGCCAAAATGTATTAAATAGCAGTGCACTTGAAATTACAATGGGCGGTTTAGAATTGATAGCAACATCAGCGACAAAAATTGCTATTACGGGTGCCAAGGTTGATGTTTTTATTAATAATCAACGTAAAGAACTTTGGCGTACACATACGATTAATTCGGGAGATGTTATTCGTTTAGGATTTGCTGAGTCAGGTATTCGTGCTTATTTAGCTGTTGTCGGCGGCTTTCAAATTCCACTAAGTTTTACTAGCAGTGCTACGGTTTGTCGCGAAAAAATGGGTGGTTTACAAGGAACAGCTTTAATTAATAATGACTTTTTACCTATTAATGCGCTAACAAAGTACGATGAAACTGATTTTACATTGAACTATCAATATAGGCCAACCTACAGCAAGAATGTCGTGTTAAGAACCATAATAGGTTATCAGTACCAACATTTTTCTTCAGTAGCTAAACGTTTGTTTTTTAGTAGTGAATATACCGTGAGTGACCGTTATGATCGCATGGGGTATCGGCTTACTGGAAGTAAAGTAAAGGCAGATATAAAAGGTATTTTATCAGAAGGTATTTGTCACGGTGCGATTCAAATTCCAGCGGATGGTCAACCAATAGTATTATTAAACGACAGACAAACCATTGGTGGTTATCCCAAAATAGGATCGGTGATCGCATTAGATACAGCAAAACTTGGGCAATTAGGGCAGGGCGATAAAGTACATTTTGAACAAATATCAATTGAAGACGCTCATAACCTTAATCAATTGTCTGCATGTTTGTTTACAGGAACAAAGCTTGAGCTTTGTTAAGGAAAGGATAACAATGATCGAACTTGAACTGAGTAAAAAAATTGAAAATTTATTAGTTGAACGTAACTTACGTGGTATGAAAAAAGTTCAACCGGCCTTAACTGCGGGCTATTGTTTGCGCGCAGCACAAATGCTTAAAAATATTAAAGGTAATATACTTATTGGTACTGGGTTTCCTGTTGTTGATACTTTTGAAACAGATGGCCCTGTTGGTGCACTCATTTTATATAAAGCCCTTGAAATTTTAGGGGCAACACCAATACTTGTTTGTTGCGATTCAATGGCGAAAGCATTAAGCGATACTTATAATGTACGTAGTATAAAACAAGGACAGCTAGAACAAGCTCATCAAGATACAAGAAAGGCGTTGATAGAATTAAATCCTCAAGCCATTATTTCTATAGAGCGCCCCGGTTTAGCCGCCGATGGTTGTTATCATAATATGCGAGGAGAGGATATTAGCTCTCGTGCAGCCTGCTTTGATCATTTTTTAACCTTAGCCCAATGTCCAACTATTGCTATTGGTGATGGTGGTAATGAAATTGGTATGGGTAAAATTAAAGAGACACTAACCAAATTTGACATTATTCCGGCGGAAACTAGCTGCGATGAATTAATTATCGCTGATGTTTCTAACTGGGGGGTTTACGGCATTTTAGCTTTTTTAAGTTTATGGTCAAAGCATGATTTATTAGCTGAAACTTGCCCAGAAGAAATTTTAAAATATTTATCAAACCTTGGTAGTGTTGATGGTGTAACACGAAAGAATGAATTAACAGAAGATAGCTTACCCGCGAGCGAAGGTATTAAATTAATTAAACAAATTAGATCGTTGATTGGTTTTTTAAATGACTAATTAGTTATGTTGAACTTTTTTCAGTCTTTATAAATATAGAGGAATAAAATGAATATCGTCTATTTAAACGGTGAATTTATGCCTGTTTCACAAGCAAAAATTTCCCCTCTTGACCGTGGCTTTTTATTTGGTGATGGTATCTATGAAGTGATCCCTTCTTATGCAGGTAAAATGATTGGTTTTATTGCTCACATTGATCGTATGATTAATGGTTTGGCAGAAATAGGCATAAATTTTAACTGGGATCACGCTAAATGGCGTGAGTTATGTGACCAGCTTTATCAACAAAACGGTGGTCAAGCACTGGGTATTTACCTACATATTAGCCGAGGTGCCGATAACAAGCGTTTTCATGCTTATCCTGAAAATGTTGAACCTACTGTTTTTGCGATGACTTTCGAAATACCTATACCGGAAAAACCCAATAAAATGACACGCAAAGGTTATGCACTTAAAAGTATTGAAGATTTACGCTGGCAACGTTGTCATATTAAATCAACCGCATTATTAGGTAATGTAATGCATTTTCAACAAGGTGTTGAAGCGAATTGCCAAGAGGTATTGTTATATAATGACAATCAAGAATTAACCGAAGCAAGTTCCTCAAATATTTATATTATTAAAAATGGTGTAGTGATCACACCATTACTCGATCATCAAATTCTTCCCGGTATTACCCGTAAATTACTCTTAGATATTTTACGTAAAGATGGCTCTATTGTTGTGGAAGAACGTGTAGTTACGCTCAAGGAAGCAAAAAGTGCTGATGAAATTTGGATTTCTAGCTCAAGTAAAGAAATTGCTCCTGTAACGATATTAGATGGAAAAAAGGTGGGTGATGGTCAAGTAGGGGCGGTATGGGAAAAGGCCGCTGAACTTTATACAAAGAATAAATTTAATTATTAGGTTCACTAGGGGGTTGTGTCGTTATATTTGTACAACAAGTGATTACTAAAATCAAACAGAAGTCACTTCTACTTAAAGGCTAAATAATGACAAATGTAAACGTGAAACACTCACCAACAGATATGACCATTATGGAGAAAGAAGCCAAGCAAAGCCCATCGGTGATAAAAAATCAGTTGAGTTTAAATGAGAGTAAAGCAAAAAATATTGGTAAAAAATTACGTCTTTTTGATCCTAAAATGGTCATGATTATTGGTCGAGGTTCTTCTGATCATGCAGGCGTTTTTGGTAAATATTTAATTGAAATTGAAACAGGTGTACCCACGTTTTCTGCGGCTCCTTCTGTAGCAAGTATTTACGGTAAAAAATTAAAATTATCAGAAGCTTTGGTTATTGTTATTTCTCAATCTGGTCGTAGTCCTGATATTTTAGCGCAAGCTGAAATGGCTAAGCAAGCGGGTGCTTATTGTGTTGCTTTAGTGAATGATGAGACTTCCCCATTAAATAATATTGTTGACGATGTTTTCCCCTTAAGAGCTGGTGTTGAAGTGTCTGTTGCGGCAACCAAAAGCTATTTAGCAACCTTATCAGCGTTATTACAAATGACAGCATATTGGTCAGAAAATAAAGCATTAATCAACGCGTTAAATACATTGCCTTCAGCATTGCAAACAATCATTGATTCAAAAGCTCAATTAACACCATTATCACTTGATGGCGTTAAAAATATGGTCGTTTTAGGTCGAGGTTTAGGTTACGCGGTGTCAAAAGAAATAGCGTTAAAATTAAAAGAAGTTTGCAGTATTCATGCTGAGGCATTTAGTAGTGCTGAATTTTTACATGGCCCTGTTACACTCGTTGAACAAGGATTAGCTATTTTAAATTGTGCGGTAAATGATGAAAGCGCTGTATGGCATCAAGAACAAATTGATGAAATGGTTCTACGTGGCGCTGATTTTATTTATTTACGCCAAACTGATATTAATGTGCATCCGCGCCTTGCCCCTTTAGTTGTTTTACAACGTTTTTATATTGATGTTGCTAGCGTTTCTGTATGCTTAGGCTTCAATCCTGATGAGCCAGAGGGTCTTAAAAAGGTAACTAAAACCCTTTAAAGAAAACAGTAACTTTACAGCTTGCGTAACTTATTAATTTATCGTTAAGATTTAAAAAGTATTTGGCGGTCAAGCCGGATCAAATTAATAGCAATATAAAAGGTAAGCAGGACTAAAAACAGTTTGCTATGCTCGTGCCTCGCGATTTTAACAAACTATTATTTGTCTCTTTGTGAGGCATTATATGTTTCAAGGAAGGTTTAGTGATAGTTTCAAACAAATTTAAAATCGTATTCGTCATTATTATCTTATTTTTGATTTCAGCTTTTATGCTTTCCCAAAAGTACATGAAAGATTATACATCTGATTTTATCGATTATAATTTTCATTCTTCGATTCTTAATGAAGATAGAAAAATATTTATTCGATTACCCGAAAATTATGATAAAAAACAGAGTTATCCTCTCATTATTAAAACAGATGGAAATTTCAACTTAAATCGTTGGGATGAATCAATCACAGAATTAGCCAAAAGAAATATTATTGAAGATTCAATTGTTGTAGCAATACCTAATTTGTTTTGGACTGATTCTCGAAATAGGGATCTTGTACCACCTTATGCAAGAAAAGATGTAAAAATTGAGGCGCGCTTACCAGGTGACAATTCGCCTTCAATATTTGGTCACGCGGATTTATTTTTAAAATTCATAGAAACAGAAGTTATACCTTATATAGAAACCAATTACGCTATTAATGATAATAGGGTTTTAAGTGGTTTCTCTGCTGGAGGTAGCTTTGGTTTATATGCAATTGTTACTAAACCTCAATTATTTACTGGTTATTTTGTGTTTAGTCCTGCTGCTTGGTATGACAATTCAGTCGTTGTGGAAAAATTTAAGCAAGGGTTAGTGAATGTTAGTGGTAAGCCGTTATTCTTATATTTGAGCTTAGGAGGAGCGGAAAATAAAATTATTACTGGCTCGTTCAAAGGCTTACTATCAGCAATTAAATTTAATGCACCAGCAAATCTCTATTCTGACCATAGCTATAGTGTTGGTGCAGAGCATGTAGAAAACCCTTATGTTTCAGTACCAAACGCTCTCGAATCATATTATGAGTTTAGAGAAAAGAATATAACAAGGCGATAAAATTTTGGGGTTGATCAGGGTCACATTTTAAGTTATTGATTATTATGATATGAAAATTGGTTGCGGGAGCAGGATTTGAACCTACGACCTTCGGGTTATGAGCCCGACGAGCTACCAAGCTGCTCCATCCCGCGTCCGAATGAACTTCTTAAGATATTAAGAAGAAAGCTAAGTAAGTTTTAATTCTACACTTAAGAATTGATTGTGGGAGCAACTTCTTTTTAAAGAGAGTGGAACCTACGACCTTTACTGGTTTTTAAGAGTTTAACCCAAGGGTTGTTCTCTCTTATCTTTTATTCAAAGATAATTGGTTGCGGGAGCAGGATTTGAACCTACGACCTTCGGGTTATGAGCCCGACGAGCTACCAAGCTGCTCCATCCCGCGTCCGGATGATTTTCAGTGAATTTTAATCTCCCTGAAAACGAGGCGTATCATAAGGAGTGTCATTAACAATTGCAAGCAACTTTTTATAAAAAAGTGATGTTTTTCTTAGTTGGTAAGTTAATTGCTTTATTTGTGAACTAATTGCTGTAATTAGCTGCTATTTTATTTTTTTACTCTAACCTTTGCATAAAAAAGGGTATAATCTGCCGGTCAAAAATTACCTGTTTTCTTTGGAATATAACCATGTATCAATTTTTAGCGCTCACATCTATTGGTGTTGAAGTTTTGCTTGCCGATGAGATAAAAGCGTTAGGCGCCGATCACGTAGTACAAAAACCTGATGGCGTTCACTTTTCTGCATCATTAGAAGAAGGTTACCATATTTGTTTGTGGAGCCGATTTGCCACCCGTATTTTAGTTAAATTAGCTCCAGGGGTTGCCGCAGAATCAAAAGAAGCGCTATACGACGCTGCTAAAGATATTGATTGGCCTGAGCAGTTTTCAGCTGAAAAAAACTTTGCTGTTGATTTTGTCGGTAAAAGCCAAGCCATTCGTAATACTCAATTTGGTGGTTTAACGGTTAAAGATGCTATTGTCGATAGTTTTCGTGAGGCTGGCTTTGAACGTCCCTCCGTTGATAAAAGTCATCCGGATATTCGTATTCAAGCACGTTTATTAAAGTTAAAAGTAACCTTTTATCTTGATTTCTCAGGCCGTAGTTTATTTCAGCGGGGTTATCGACAAAATAGCGGTGCAGCACCATTAAAAGAACATTTAGCGGCAGCGTTAGTACAACGCTCAGGGTGGTTAAACGATATTACTAAACCATTGGTTGATCCTATGTGTGGCTCCGGCACTTTGTTAATTGAAGCGGTAAGCATGGCAGCTAAAGTTGCCCCAGCACTTGAACGTTTACATTGGGGGTTTAGTGCTTGGCATCTTCATGATGAATTGTTATGGCAACAAGTGTTAGCGAGCGCTAAAGAAAGCTCTGAGCAAGGGTTAGATGAATTAAATTGCAAACTAACGGGTATCGATATCGATTCACGCGTATTAAAAACGGCTGAGCAAAATGTTCGTAATGCGGGTTTTGGTCAATTCATTAATTTTAAATGTCGCGACATTAACAAGCTTACTAATACTTTTGAACAAGCGGGTACATTGTTATTTAACCCGCCTTATGGTGAACGTATTGGTGAACTACCTGAATTAGTTGAAAATTTTGTTTTACTCGGTCAAACTTTTAAAACGCAATTTGTTAATTGGCAAGTGGCTATTTTTACCGCTAATGTTGAATTACTTACATTACTTAAATTAGCCAGTTTTAAACGCTATAAGTTAATGAATGGCCCATTAGATTGCCAATTAGCATTATATACACTTACTGAAAAACAAGTGCAAAGTAGCGACGAAAACAGTGAGTTTGCTGAGCAACACTCTGATTTTGCTAATCGCTTGAAAAAGAATATCAAAAATTTGAAAGGCTGGATTAAAGCAGAAAACATTGAATGTTATCGTGCTTACGATGCAGATATTCCTGAATTTAATGTGGCGATAGATGTTTATGGAGAATATTTAGTTATTCAAGAATATGCCGCGCCGAAAAATATTGAAGTGGAAAAAACGTCGAAACGCTTACAAGAAGTGATTTATTGGGCGCCTAAAGTACTCAATATTACGCCAGACAAAGTATCACTTAAAACACGAGCGAAACAAAAAGGAAAAGATCAATACCAACGCCTAGACCAATCTCATCAAGCTTTAATTGTGCAAGAATATGGCGCAAAATTAAAAGTAAACTTATGGGATTATTTAGATACTGGCTTATTTTTAGATCACCGTAAAACGCGTCAAATAGTTGCTAAAAAAGCAAAAAACAAAAGTTTACTTAACCTATTTGCTTATACAGGGTCAGTTTCTGTGCAAGCAGCGTTACATGGTGCAAGTAGTGTGGTTACTGTTGATATGTCGAAAACTTATCTAGAATGGGCACAAGGCAATTTTGAGATAAATGGTTTGCGTGGTCATCAATATCAATTTGTTCAAGCTGATTGCTTAACTTGGCTGAAAAGAAATAGAGATCAATATGATGTGGTATTCATTGACCCTCCAACTTTTTCTAATTCAAAGCGAATGGAAGACAGTTTTGATGTTCAGCGTGATCACGTTGCTTTAATTACAGAAGCTATACCGGCAATAAGCGAGAAAGGGGAGCTTATTTTCACTAACAACAAACGTAATTTTAAAATGGACTTTGATGCCATGGAAACATTAGGTTTGCAAGTAACTGACATAACAGAGATTACACGTGATAAAGATTTTGCCCGTAATAAGCATATTCATAACGCTTGGCAACTAACGCGGAAAATACCATAACATGTATTATAAATTATATAGCAGCGAAGGCTGCCATTTATGCGAGCAAGCACTTGAGTTATGCCAACAAGCAAAGATAGCATCACAAGTGGCTATTATTGATATTGTTGAAGATGAAAAATTAGTGGATTTATACGGCATTAGCATTCCAGTGTTAGAAAACTCTAGCACCACAGAAAAGCTATTTTGGCCATTTACCTTAGAACAAATAAAGAGTTTTAAATAAATAATGGAATTGATCAGAATTACGCAAGCCGAACTTGCGTTTGGCAATGAAAAAATACTCGATAAAACTGAATTTAGAATAAAGCAGGGTGAACGTGTTTGTCTAGTGGGACGTAATGGTGCTGGTAAATCGTCGTTAATGAGAATATTGATGAGGGAACAGAATTTAGACGATGGTCAGCTTGCTTTTTCAAATAGCATTCGTTTAGGTATGTTAGAACAAGATCCGCCTGAGGCTTGTGACTTAACTGTATTTGGATACGTTTCCCAAGGTTTAGCTGAAAATGCTAAGTTATTGCAAGATTATCATCACCTTATAAATCAAGTCAGCTTAACACCTGATGAAAAAACATTAGAAAAATTAGCTGATGTGCAGCAAGCGATAGAACAAGCGAATGCGTGGGAAGATGAACAACGCATTGAACAAGTGCTTAGTACATTAAAATTATCCGCCGATGCTAATGTTGCTGATTTATCAGGTGGTTGGCTGCGTAAAGTAGCCTTAGCTAAAGCCTTAGTTACCGCCCCTGATGTGTTATTACTGGATGAACCAACTAACCATTTAGATATTAACAGTGTTTTATGGCTTGAAAAATTCTTAAAAAACTTTACGGGTACTATCGTTTTTATTAGTCATGATCGGGCATTTATTCGTGCAATGGCAACACGTATTGTTGATTTAGACCGAGGTATACTTAAAAATTATCCAGGTAATTACGATGAATATATCGAGCAAAAGCAACATGATTTACACGTTGAAGATCAACAAAATGCTTTGTTTGATAAACGCTTAGCTGAAGAAGAAGTATGGGTTCGTCAAGGTATTAAAGCCCGGAGAACTCGTAACGAAGGACGAGTAAGAACGTTAGAAAAACTTCGCCTTGAACGCCAACAACGCCGTGAAGTGAAAAATCAAAGTGACGCTAAAATTACGGAAGGAGATCGCTCTGGCAAGTTGGTATTTGAATCTGAAAATTTATCCATTGCCTTTGATGATCCATCAGGTGAATCAAAAACTATTATTAAAGACCTTGATTTATTAATTACCCGTGGTGATCGTTTAGCCTTAATAGGATCAAATGGTACAGGTAAATCGACGTTATTAAAGCTATTAATGGAACAATATCAACCAACATCGGGCAAAATGCGCGTTGGTGTGAATTTAGAAATTGCTTATTTTGATCAACATCGAGATCAATTAGATTTAAATATGACTGTACAAGACAGTGTTGCTGAAGGGAAACAAGAAGTTACTGTTAATGGAAGAACACGTCATGTACTTGGTTATTTACAAGATTTTCTATTCAGCCCTAAACGCGCAAGAACTCCAATTAGAGCTTTATCGGGTGGTGAAAAAAATCGCTTATTATTAGCGCGTTTATTTTTACGTCCGAGTAATTTATTAATTCTTGATGAACCGACCAATGACTTGGATATTGAAACCTTAGAACTACTTGAGGAAGTCGTTGCTAATTATGCTGGTACAGTTATCGTGGTGAGTCATGATCGTGATTTTGTGAATAATACGGTTAATTCATGTTTATATTTCGATGGTTCAGGTAGTATTAATCAAATCGTTGGTGGTTATGACGATGTTGATGCGTATTTGGCTCTTAAAGCTGAGCAAGCCAAAGTTTTTGAACCGAAAAATGATTTAGCAAGACAAACTACGATTCAAACAACAAATACGGCTTCAATAGACGTTAATAAAAAGAAAAAATTATCGTATAAAGAGTCTCAAGAGCTTGAAGCATTGCCGGAACAAATAGATAATCTAGAAAAGTTAATAGATGAATTACAAAATCAAGTGAACCAAGCTGATTTTTTTAGCCAAGCGGCTGAAAAAACGGCAGCTATTTTGAACCAGTTGCAAGAAAGTGAGTCAAAGCTCGAAGCTGCTTATTCAAGATGGCAAATATTAGACGAATAATAATGTTTATTTTCAACTGTTTTAATTGAAATACATTAAAAATAAAATAGTTTGAAGGTTATAATCAATTTTATCTTAGTGATAGCTAAGAATATAAAAAGAAGAGCATAGTAGTAAATGAATAAATTTTTTAAATCTATAGTAGCCTTAGGAATTACAAGTACTCTCAGTATTAATTCAGTTAATGCTGCTACTTATCAAGTGATTGATACTAGTAGTTCAACAACGCATAAGTATACATCGGCTAAGGCTAAGAATAGTAATGGGCTTTCGGTATTGTCTGCTAGTAACCTTTTTAATTACCCTGTTCAGTTTGATTTGTTATCAGAGAACGATTTTTCATCGATACAAAAATTAGCGGCAGCTAGTCATGAACAAGATACGCTTTTAGGTGATATTGAAGATATCGATGCCTTAACTGCAGGAACACCAACGGCAAATGATTTTGCTTGGGTTATTAAATATTTACAGCAAGCGGATAAAGTAAAAAGTAATGTATACCAAAAAATAGGTGGTGGTAATGTACTTGTTAATAATGGTACAGAGAATAGCGTAGTCAATATTTTCGATCAAAATTTATCAAATGGAAAATTGTCACATTCTACGACAGATATCGCTTATGGTATAACCGATGATGCATGGGTTTATGGTAGTGCATCGGCTCCATATTTACCGCTAAGTTTCACTGATAGTAATGAAAAATCAGTAACGTATTGGATTAGAGCTTTTACTTCCCGTGGTTATGTTACTTTAGATAATGGTAATACGATAAAAGAAATCATCCCCACTGAAAGTCAATTAGGTGGCGAATCTGGTTTACTAAATATCAACGATAATCATGTTGGTGTTGGCTATGTTAGTACTGCAGTAAAACAAAGAGTGCTCGATTTTATTGTCGATGAAACGGGTGGTTGTGCTGACCCTGAGGTGTTAAAAGATGTGCCTTTTGAGATGTGTGTACAACGTGCTATTCAAACCGAAACCGAAGGGGCTTTTACGTTAGAAGCAACTAAATTTACCTTTGATGCACAAGGTAATGTTACTGCAAGCGAGAGTCTTGGTAATTTAGTCACACCTAATGCTGATGATACTCGAACGTTTAAAAGCTATGCACAAGCCATTAACAATAATGGTGTCGCCGTTGGTTTTGCTTATGGTTGGGCCAAAGGAGAAGTGACAGAACCTGCAACTAATGAGGCAAGAAGTTTATATGCTGTAATGTATAAAGATGGGCAAGTGTTTTCTTTTACTAAAGAACCAACCAAAGAATTTAATTCACGCGCTTTTGACATTAATGATGCGGGTATTGCTGTGGGTTATGTAACTAAATCGATCAATGGTAATTCGCGGACTAAATTTTATTATATTGATACCAATAGCAGTGATTTAACCTTGGTTTTTCCAAACGATTTTTTTAGTGGCTCATCTAGTATTGCAAAAGCAATTAATGAACAAGGCTTAATTGTCGGAGAAGGGGAAGTTGAAACACAAAATGATAGTGCTTCAAACCCTCGTCGTCGTCATGGATTTTTATATGATATCAATAGTGATACATTTACCGATTTAAATAAATTTTTATCTTGTAACAGTACTTATACGATTGTTCAAGCAAACGGTATAAATGAGTCAAATGAAATATCGGCAACAGCATTAGTGAAAGTTGATCGTCGAGATGCTTATGGTGAATTAGTTAAAGATACGAATGGTAATCAACTAACGGAAGATGTGATCCGTGCTGTTACTTTGAAGCCAATAGTTGGTGAAATTGAAGATTGTTCTCAAGTTGAAGAAAAAATAAAACGACAAGGCGCCGGTTTTGGTTGGCTATCATTGTTATTACTTCCTTTAGTGATGTTTAGACGATTTAAAGTTTAAGTTGCCTTTTAAAACTAACATTAAAAATAAAACGTAAAGTAAAAATGGAAAAAGGCGCTAAATATAATCTCAGAAGAGATATTTAGCGCCTTTTTTATGCGTTATAATTGAGTCTTTATCCTAGCGTGCCAAATATTTTATCACCAGCATCACCTAATCCTGGTAAAATGTAGCCTTGATCATTTAAGCATTCATCAATTGCGGCAAAATATAAATCTACATCGTTATGATGATCTGTAATTACCTTAATTCCTTCTGGTGCTGCCACGAGAAATACCCCGATGATTTTTTTAGCACCTGCTTTTTTAAGCATATCTATGGTTGCTTTGAGTGTTCCACCTGTTGCTAACATCGGATCGATAATGATCGCGGTACGTTCATCTATATCGGTTAAAATATTTTCGTAATAGGTTTCAGGTTGAAGTGTTTCTTCGTTACGTTTCAAACCAACTACTGATACTTTAGCGCAAGGTAATACTTGCATAGCACCAGTTAACATACCCAAGCCAGCACGTAAAATAGGCACTAATGTTGGCTGCTTTTGTGCCATGGTTTCTACCTCTACATCGCCAGACCAACATTCAATAGTTTCGCTACGAGTGGGTAATTCCATTGTTGCTTGATAGGTTAGTAGCATAGTAACTTCGGCGACTAAGTCGCGAAAATCTTTGACAGTGATGTCTTTGGCTCTCATTAATCCCATTTTATGGGCAATTAAAGGGTGCTTTATTTCGAAAATAGCCATGTATTTTCCTTATTTAATCATGTTTGTATTGTAGTAGGTGTGTATATTGCTCTAAGTTCGCTACAACGAATTAATTCCACACTAATTTTTTGAAATGTACTCGGCACATAGATTCATATTTTTCATTACCGCCAACATCAACCTGTGCACCTTCTTTTACTGCATTTCCTTCGGCATCAAGCCTAACAACAAAATTCGCTTTGCGCCCACAATGACAAACCGTTTTTAATTCAACTAATTTATCTGCCCATGCTAACAGATAATGACTACCGATAAATGGTTCGCCTTGAAAGTCGGTACGAATACCATAAGTTAATACGGGAATGTTCAGTTCATCAACAATGTTGGTTAATTGTCTGACTTGTTTTTTTGTTAAAAACTGGGCTTCGTCAATTAATAAGCAATCAATTTTATCGTGTTGCTGACGATTAACCATTTGATCATAAAGATCGGTGTCAGAAGAAAAAAGCTCAGCCTCAGAAGAAATTCCCAAACGAGAAGTAATCTTACCAATACCAAAACGATCATCGAGGGCTGCGGTATAAATTTGAGTTTTCATACCGCGTTCTTGGTAATTGTATGAAGATTGCAGTAAAGTTGTTGATTTTCCTGCATTCATTGATGAATAGTAAAAATAAAGTTGTGCCATGTACGCTCTTTCTTTTAATGTTTATTTAGGTTTTCTTTTTAATTACTTTAGTAATTTTTAATTTAATAAATAGATAAAAATAGAGCGGTAAAACCGCTCTTTATATCGCTAATATGCTTAGTTTATCTTAAGGGCTATTATTTATGCACCGTTTTTTATGCACCATAAGGCACCCAAATATTTTTTATTTCAACGCTGTTTCGTAAAAATAGTTCGTTTTGTGCCTGTTCATCATCAAACCAGTCATAATACTTACCATTGTTTACCCAGGTACGTTTCATTGTTGCCGCGGCTTCAAACTCTACTAATTTACTGCCAGCAGCGCTACCCCAATACCAAAAGCCTTCAATATCATAATGTTTAGCTAAGGTATCAGTTAATACATCGCGATCGCCGGTGATAATATTAATAACACCAGCAGGTAAATCAGAAGTATTTAATACTTGATAAAAATCAGTGGCGAGTAAAGATGTTTGTTCACTTGGTATTACTATTATACGATTACCTAAAGCAATGGCCGGCATAATGGTTGATATTAACCCTAAAAAACCACCTTCTTCAGGTGCAACAATAGCAATATTACCTAACGCTTCTTTCATTGCTAAGGTAACTACGCGGGCTGGTGGTTGATGAATTTGTCCATCGTATTTATCGCACCAAGCAGCATAAGTAAATATTCTACTAATCGCTAAATCAAATTCTGTTAATGCATCTTTGTCACTTTTACCGGTTAATTGGCTAATGCGCTGGCAAAATTCATTTTGGCGAACTGTTAAGTTTTCAGCAATAAAGTAAAGCACTTGGGCGCGATTATGCGCACTGGTATTTGTCCAGCCAACGGCTTTATTGGCTGCTTCAACCGCGTTACGAATGTCTTTGCGAGAACCATCAGGTACTTCGGCAATTTGTACACCGTTAATGTCGTACACCGGTAAGCTATATCCACTATCTGGGCGAACTTGTTTTCCACCAATATAAAGCTTAGGTGTGCGATCGATTACTTGTTCATTGTTTACTTTAGCACTCACTTTAGCT
>Ga0316202_10001795_pt1 | contig 15555 bp, 10 predicted proteins | sample 3monrhotite_MG_FD_204934 | JGI IMG/M metagenome (GOLD analysis project Ga0316202, IMG submission 204934) | Microbial mat bacterial communities from mineral coupon in-situ incubated in ocean water Damariscotta River, Maine, United States -... | ecosystem: Environmental > Aquatic > Marine >... | reverse complement strand
AGGCGGATGATCGCGTCGCGGTTGGGGAAGATGCCGACGGAGTCGGTGCGGCGGCGGATCTCGCGGTTGAGGCGCTCGTTGGGATTGTTCGACCAGATTTGGGACCACACGTCTTTGGGGAACTCGGCGCTGGCCCCTCCCCCGGCCTAGATTGACGGTGCTGGAGGTCGATCACTGTGGGGATCGACACGTTCCACGGCACTCGCCCAAACCCAAAGTCGATGCCGCCGCCCGGCGGCATCGATGAGCTCAACATGCACGGCGACGTCGTTCCACTCCACCGCGACGCCTTCGAGCTGCGCCGGAGTAGGTGTGAACTGCACCCATGCTCGAATCGGCACCGGATCGGTGTGTGATCGAGCAGGTTGCCGGGCGAGGTCAACCTCCAACGGCGAGAGCCCTGCAGGGCGCGGGGCACTCGCGACCTGCTGGGCACGGGCCGCCAACTGTTGGTCGACGTGCTCTGCGTAGCGGCGGTTGGTACCCATGCGCCAACACTAGAACATACGTTCGATAGCACCCTTCCCCCTTATCGCTAGAGGTGTTGTCGGTGGTGTGAGGAATGATTGCCTTATGTCGAACGTGGCGAAACGCTCAGTAGCCAAGCGGCACCACGTCGTGCCGCAGTTCTACCTGCGCGGTTTCGCCCAGAACGAGCGTCTGACCTCAGTCCGCTTGGATGGACCCGAGGTCGTTCCGCAGTCAGTTCGAAAAGCAGCGAGCGTCACGAATTTCTACGCCCTCGAGGGGCACCCTGACGGAACTGATGCATTCGAAAGGGTGCTCTCGTTCATCGAGGGAGAGGCCGCGAAAGTGGTCGACAAGGTCGTTTCCGGCACCTGGCCGTTGTCGGTGCAAGACCGCGGAACCCTGGGTTACTTCGTTGCACTTCAGGTCGTTCGGGGACAAGATCACCGCCGCACCATGGAGTCCGTCATGGCGCAGCTCGCGCGTCTAGAGATCGGCGCCAACGGCAGGGCTGGGGTGAAGGGATGGTTCAAACGGAACATCGGTGTCGAGCTCACTGACGAACAAGCCTCTGCCGCGTGGGGTGAAGCGATCCAGCCGAGCGGCCCCCCGCTCAGCGTTCCAGCGGCGATGCATGTGAAGCAGATCGTCGATCTTTCGGACGAGTTGCTACCCGCCATTCTTGGCCGCCCATGGTTGCTCGTCGAGTTCGACCGACGTTCACTCATCACCTCAGATTCACCCGTGGGGCTTGTGCGTGACCCCAAGGACACCCATCCGTTCTTGGGTGTGGGCTTCCACAACGCGCAGGCCGTTACATTTCCTCTGACGCGAAAGCTCGGGATTCTGATGCTAGATCCAATCGCGATCAGCGAGCAGATGTCGATCGACAAGGTCGCTGCTGGTCTGGCCGACTTCCGACAGCCCGGAAGCACCGCACTGGAAAAGGAGATCAACCGACACACAGCTGCATCGGCCAGTGAGTGGCTGTTCCACCACCCCGACGACGACCGGTTCTTGCCGCGTGAGATGCCCAAGTCACGACCAGTGAAGATGCACATCGCAGGAGGGCCGCCCGAGTTCAGCGGTAAGCCGCTGTTTGATATACCTGATGGGTCGACTGTTGCCCCCGCTGTCATGCCGAAACCACCAGCCCCATGAGCGCGTCGGGAGGGGGCGCTCCGAAGGCGTCCCGCGAGCACAGACGGTCCTTTCTCGACCGAGAGTCGCAGCGCTTCATTGCTGCGGCTTGGCGCGATGAGCCTGACCGACCTTTCTTCGTGCTCGCCGACGGAGACGCTGACCGCTACCGCGAACTCGCACGGACGCAGCTACGGTGTGTCGTGCACGATTGTCCTTCGCCGGCGATAACGACCGTCGCGCGGAAGCACCATCGTCAGGGATTCCGTCACTATCGAGCTGGCGACCATTCGCCCGAGGGGTTCCATCACCTTCAAGGCAAAGCCGTCGTTGCAGACTGGTTACGTCGAATGCCGGGCGGACTTGAGGTCCAGCTCGAGCAGAGCGTCGACACGCAAAGGCGCCGGCGAGCTCGAGTTGCAGACGTGATGGCGACAGATCCGCGAACTGGCCAGAGAACGGCATTCGAAGTGCAGTACGCATCTATCTCTGTCGAAGAGTGGCGCACCCGGACGGAGGAATACGTCGAAGCGGGCATTGCGGTGGTCTGGCTATTTGGCCACGCCGGGGTGCACATGCGAGCGCGCAGAGGAGACGATTGGTACGGCACCACCGTCCAGGTCGGTGCTGTACACGCGGAGGCCTCGGCAATGAAGGGCCTTCCTGCGCTCTGGTTGAACCCGGCCGCTGGGTTGCTCGCCCTCGCGACGACGCGTCATGACGAGTTGCTCGTACACCGCGCCACAGGCACTGCCCTACTCACTGCATTCCCGATCGATGAAGTGTCGCTCGTCGACGGCCGACTGGTCTCTGCACGTTTCGCGGCGATGGCTGATCGTGAGAGAGCGCTGGCGCAACAGCAACTACAAGCGCAGCAACGCGAGGAAGCGCTTGCCCAAAAACGCAAGGAGTGGAAAGCCAAAGCGCTCGAACGGGCTCAGCACGGGAGAGTGATGGCAGCCTCACTTCAGAGGCAGGCGGGGCTCCGTGCGAAACGAGAGTCGTTCCTGCCTGGGGCGCCAGCTCCGACCCTGCCCTCACCGTCAACGCCTCCGCCACCCGACCTCACCCGCGAGCAGCGCGATCTTCCTCCAGAGAACTCGGCCTACGCAGAACTGCTGGACCGCATTGCGCATCGATATCGCGAGGGGCCGATGTACACAAAGCGTGATGTGATGTGGCGTCTGTGGGGGGCAGTCGCAGAGAATCCCGCGAGCCCGCTTGCCCCCAGGTGCATCGACTGTGGTGAGATTCTTGGCGAAGAGGAGAACCGCGCCGGATCTCCACGTCACAGAGTCCGATGCGGTGAGCGATCGCCGTTCGGCGTGCAATTTGGCGCTGTCCACCGAATCTCCCAGCTGCCTGACAGACTGATGAACCGAACGTGAGCGAAATGAGAAACCGACGTGGCGAGTGAAGCAACGAGCAGCTTGACACTGCGCGCTGCTCAAATCGTCGACTGGGCCGGCGCCGCTCCTGCCGGCGTTCACCTTCACAAGATCTACATCGGTCCGGACCCAGACGGACTTGGCGGACTCCAGATCGCCACGGCAACCGTTGGGGCAGAGCCAGGGCGCGGCATGCTGGACAAGCTCTTCACTCTTCGCAAAGGCAGCCGCACCATCACGCTGGTCGTGGCAGTCACCGACGGAAACCGCACCTGGCTGTATGGCCCCGACGCGCGCGCAGACATCATCGTCCTGGCCGCGAACCAAGCACAGCGGCAACTTCAGTCAGTCCTCGACGAGCCCGACTCGACCGCAGCCTTCAATCGAATCGCGGCACTGCGCCGTCAGGTCGACTCCGGCGGCGTGGGGTGGACGAACAATGGACTTTTCGCCAAGCACCACCTCGAGCACAACGTTCCTTCCCGTCCTGACTGGACGTCGAAAGGCGAGCAGGCAAAGCCCCTTTTGGCACTCCGTGGTAAGCAGCTAATCGAAGCGCTCGGATTCCGAACCACCGCGGCAACCGGAGATACCCAGATCCTGGCTGCCGCGTCGGGAGACTCCGAGGAGCCCCGTGCGGTCGCGGTGTTGCTCGACGAATCCGAACACTTCGACGCCAAATCCCCTCGGTATCAGCTCACGCCCATCGCGTTCGGCCTGGCCGTGGCTCAACGTCAGGGCCTTCCGTGGGTTATCGGCCTCCGCAAAGACGCAATCCGCCTCTACCCAGGCACAGTCGGCGTAGGTGTCGGTCAAAAGGGTCAGGTCGAGACCTTCTTCGAGATCGATCTCTCCGCAATCGACGACACCCAGGCCGCGCTGCTCGCCCTCGTGTTCTCGGCAACTGCACTAGCGAAGGAAGGCACCACCGACGAACTGCTGCGCGATAGCGCACGCTACGCCACAGGGCTTGGCCTTCGCCTCCGCCAGCGCATCTACGAGGAAGTCGTGCCGCCGATTGCGCGCGCCGTTTCCGAACGGCTACCGACTATCGGTATCAAGATCGACACTGACGGCCTCCATACCGCGTACGCGCTCACACTCCGGATCCTGTTTCGACTGCTCTTCCAGGCGTACGCGGAAGACCGCGGGCTGTTGCCCTCAGGGCGCAACGAAGGTTATGACGCCAATAGTCTGAAGACGATCGCCCGTCGCAATCTGGACATTGACGCAACGGACTTCGGCGACGCAGCGTCGATCTGGCTCGACCTCGTGCAGGTGTGGAACGCGATCGACCACGGCAACAAACAGTGGCAAGTGCCGGCCTACAACGGCGGCCTCTTCGCATCAGCGCCCACCCACAGTACAGAGGGTGCGCTCCTTGCCCGCCTGTCTCTGCCGGACTCCGTCCTGGGGCCGGCACTGCAACACCTTCTCGTCGACGTCACACCTGAAGGAGTGCCGGGTCCGGTTGACTTTCGAGCGTTGAGCGTTCGCGAGTTCGGAACGATCTATGAAGGACTTCTAGAGTCGAGCCTGTCGATCGCGGATGCTGACCTCACGACCGATCGCAATGGTGCGTGGAAGCCAGCCGTAGATGACGAGCTGATCGAGGCCCCGAAGGGCAGCGTCTACTTCCATGGTGCATCTGGGGAGCGCAAGGCGACCGGTTCCTACTTCACCCCGAAGGTCGTTGTCGATCACCTCATCGAACGCTCGATCACACCTGCGCTCGAGGCCCACCTCGAGAAAATCGCCGGAAGCCTTTCTCAAGGGGAAAGTGTTTCCCGCACCGAATTCTTCGACTTCCGCGTGGCCGACCTGGCAATGGGCTCAGGGCACTTCCTGGTCGCAGCAATCGACAAGATCGAAGCGCTGATGCGCACCTTCCTCACCGAGCACGACGTTCCCGATGTGCGCCAGGAGCTCTTGACCATCGCCGGGGTGGCGCGTGACGCTCTTGGGTCCGACGAGGTCGCGAAGTCAGAGGTTGAAGAGGTCGGATTGTTGCGGCGGCAGATCGCTCGTCGCTGCATATACGGGCTAGACATCAACCCGCTCGCCGTCGAGCTTGCGCGACTCGCACTGTGGATCCACACTTTCGTCCCGGGACTACCCATGTCGAACCTGGATCACGGGCTCGTGTGCGCGAACAGCCTCACCGGAATCGGCACCATCGACGAAGCCATCGACTCACTCGTCGGCACACCCACCAGTGCGAGTGCTACGCCAACGCTTTCGCCACAGGACGATGGTCTTTTCGGCGGAGTCGACACCACCCGCCGTGAAACCGGCCACCAACTCATGGTGCGCACAGCGGTCACCAACTACCTCAAAGACTCGTTGCCACTTCTCGCCGACGTCGCCAACGCGGCCGAGGCAGGCAAAGCAGAAGTGCAACGAGCCGCAGAGCTGCTGGCAGAAGCGAAAGCCAAAGCGGCCCCGGCAAGCCGCATCTTCGACGCTGCAGTCGCAGTTCGACTCGGCCAGTGGTCCGTTTCAATCACCAAAGAAGAGCACATCTCTCGACTCGTCGACACCACGGAGCCAGCCACGATCGTTGAGCCGCTGCAGCCCGCACATATGCCGGTGCTGTTCCCTGAGGTGTTCGTCCGAGACACGCCAGGATTCGATGTTCTCCTGGGCAATCCGCCCTGGGAAGAAGTGATGGTTGAGGAGCCAAAGTTTTGGCTCCGCGTGCGTCCCGGACTTCTAGGACTGAAGCCCGCAGTGCTGAAGGCAGAGATCGAGCGGCTCCGGATCGAGCGGGCAGATCTGCTCCCCGAACTTCAGCGCGAAATCGACGCGGTCAATTCACTACGAAAAGTCCTGCTGACAGGCCCGTACCCCGGCCTTGGCACGGGCGACGTTGACCTGTATCAGGCCTTTGCATGGCGATACTGGCACCTGCTTCGCGACGGTGGAACGATCGCCTTCATCACTCCCCGTTCGCTAATGAACGCCGCGGGAACTGCCGAGTGGAGGAAGACTGTACTGCCCAATTCGCGCGCCGAGATCGTTGGTCTGATCAACAATAGGCAATGGGTATTCCTGATCCACCCGCAGTACTCGATGTCCCTCAGTGCCTTAACCAAGACTCCCGACGGCAAGCTCGAAATCGCCGGTCCGTTTTCGAACGAGAGTGAGTTCATCGCTGGCCGTCACGATCTCGGGACAATCGACTTTGCCGCACTGCTCGCCGCTAGCGAGTACGCCGCTCTCCCAAATCTTCCGGACTCCGACAGCGTCGAGATCTTCACCCAACTTCGAAAAGCGCCACGGCTAGACGCGGTTCGCCCTGGGTGGGACTTCCGGCCCGTTGCCGAGTTCCACGCAACGAATGATCGGCCAACCTTTGACGCCGGGTCCCAAGCGCCAGGGCGTCTCGCCGTCCGTGGAGGGGCTGGCTTCGACATCTGGACGCCAGAAACTGCTGAGATCTACGCCTGGGCGGACCAGTCAACGGTGGAAGTTGCCCTTCAGGCGAAGCGTCAGCGGCAGATCGGACTTCGGGCAGCGGCCTTCTATGCGAAACCGGTGTCTTGGGCTGCAGATCCATTGACGCTTCCGTACAAGCATCCACGGATTGCATTCCGTGACGTGACCAACGCGACGAATACACGAACGAGCATTGCCGCATTGGTGCCGCCTGCAACCTTGTTGGTCAACAGCGCTCCATATGCCTTTCGATTCGACGGTGACGAGCGAGCGGAGGCTTACCTGCTTGGCGTCCTCTGCTCGATCCCACTCGATTGGTATGCGCGCAAGTATGTCGAACTGCACATGAACCTCCACATTTTCAATGGCCTACCGATTCCGACCTACGACCCCGATTCGTCGATATCGAGCCGGGCAGTTGTCGTGGCGGGGCGACTAGCCGCGATCGACGAGCGCTACAGCGAGTGGGCCGCTCGAGTGGGCGTTGAGGTGGCCTCTGCGAATGATGAGCCTATGAAGTCGGACCTCATCGCCGAGCTCGATGCGCTGGTGTCTTTGCTTTATGGCCTTTCAGCGGAGCAGGTTCGTCACGTCTTCGCGACCTTCCACCGAGGCTGGGACTACCAGGACAGACTCGATGCAGTGCTCAAGCATTACGAGAAGTGGGCGGAAAAGGCATGACTGAGGACAAACTTCCCGCATTCGCCACCAATAACCCGTCGATGACGGTGGCTGCGGAGATCAACAAGATGTATCGGATCATCCGTAGCAAGCTCGCGGTTACGCCAGCGGCGGCGATCGCCACTGCGTACATCAACCCTGCCGGTTTCGCTCTTCTCGCCGACGAGCTGGGTCAGGTGCCGCGCATTCGACTCCTCGTGGGCGCAGAGCCGCAGGAGGATATTGTCCGGGCAATAGCCGGCGAGGATGAAGGCGGCACGTCACGCATTCAGGCGGCGCTCGACGAGCACGACTCGTGGATGAAGGCCGAACGAGACACGATGGGGTTCGAGCGACTCGCATCACGGCACGCACAATCGATGGTTGGGTGGCTTCGAAGCGAGAACGAACACGGCGGTCCGCGCGTCGAGGTGCGTCGCTACGTCGAGGGCTTCCTTCACGGAAAGGCATACATCAGCGACGACTCAACACTTGCCGCAGTACTCGCTGGCTCATCCAACATGACTCTCGCCGGGCTGTCCCGGAATGCGGAGCTCAATCTTGGCTATCCCGCAGGTGACCCGCACTACGTCAAGAACGTTCGCGATTGGTTCGACGAGCTCTGGGCAGCCAGCGAAACGTACGATCTCGCCGGTTACTACGAACAACAGTGGGCGCCCCACACTCCCTGGTCGGTGTTCCTTCGCATGCTGTGGGAGTTGTACGGGTCTCATCTCGATGAGGAGGCGCAGCCGAAGACGACGGCATTCAACCTCACGCGATTTCAGGCCGATGGTGTTGCCCGGATGGAACGGCTGCTTGACGAGCTCGGCGGAGTACTCGTCGCGGACGAAGTGGGTCTCGGCAAGACATTTCTTGCCGCAGAGGTCATCCATAAGGCCACGGAACAGAACCGCCAGAGGGTGCTCATCATCGCTCCTGCGGCGCTTCGCACGTCAATGTGGGCTCCGTTCTTGCGCAAACACTTCTTCCGCGGTGTCGACGTGATGTCGTACGAAGAAGTGAGGAACAAGGTCGACCCCGATTCGACCGGATATGACAGAGCATTCGTCAAGCAGGCAGAGGACTACGCACTCGTCGTCGTGGACGAAGCACACAACCTCCGCAACTCGGGCACCGCACGAGCCACTGCGGTCGACAGTGTCATCCTCAGCGGCCGATACCCGAAGAAGACCCTGCTGCTCACCGCAACGCCGGTCAACAACTCTCTGAGCGACCTTGAGACGCTCATCCGGTACTTCGTTCGCGATGATGCCCGATTCGCCTCGATCGGGATCCCCTCCATTCGCAAGTACATCCAATCTGCTCGAGCGATCGACCCGGAAAACCTCACCCCCGAGCACCTTTTCGATCTCATGGATCAGGTGGCCGTTCGCCGCACACGAAAGTTCGTGAAGGAGCTGTACCCGAACGAGGAGATCACCGGGCCCGACGGCAAGCCAATGCTGATCCGGTTCCCGCAGGCCGCGGTGCGGCGCATCGACTACGACCTCGACGATTCAGACATCGAGCTGATCGACGCGATGATCCACGCCCTTGAGCTGCCCGACTTTGATGACCCCCACGATCTCTACCGCAAGCAGTCGGCTGACCCCAATCGACTGATGCTCGCCCGTTACGTGACCAGCGCTTACCGCACAGATGACGCCATGGAGGCTTACCAACTTTCTAACGCCGGTCTCCTTCGCTCAGCAATGTTGAAGCGTCTCGAGTCGTCACCACACGCCCTTCGCGCAACTCTGGACACCCTCACTCGCGCACATATCGCCTTCCTGAACGGCCTCGACAAGGGATACGTCCTTATCGGTGAAGCCTTGCGTGAGTGGGGGTCGTCCGAGTCGGACGACCTCGATCTCTTCGTCGAGGCGCTCGATGAAGACGACAAGGAGCAGGCGCAGCCGGTCGGCCTTTACCGAGTCGACGACTTGCGAGCCGATGTGGAGAGCGACCTCGAACTCGTCAGTCGCTTGCGCGCACTCGCGGAGAAGACCATCGCCGATGGCGAGCCCAAAGCCGATCAACTTGTGAAGGAGCTCGAGGCGATCGCGACCGCTGCTCGGGCAGTAGACGCGCGCGGTGTACCAACCGGCGACCGCCGCAAGGTGATCGTTTTCTCCACCTACTCCGACACCGTCCTCGCTCTTCACGAAGATGTCACTGCTGCCATCGCGGCGGCTCCTGACGGCTCGCCATTGGCCGACTATCGGGATCGCTTGGCCCCACCCATTCTCGGCACCTACGCCTCGACACAAAAGCGCGGCGAAACGGGAAGCGTCGACCAAGGCGGCAGGGCCTCCACGATCGCCGGCTTTGCCCCACGGACTGCTGGCGAGCTGAACCAGGCCGGTGAGCCGCTGCATACCGACGACTTCGACATACTCATCACCACCGACGTGCTGGCAGAGGGCGTGAACCTTCAGCAGGCCGCACAGATCGTCAACTACGACCTGCCGTGGAACCCCATGCGAATTGTCCAACGCCACGGCCGTGTCGACCGAATCGGCAGCAAGCACGAGACGGTGAACCTCGGGCTCTTCTTTCCCGCAGACCGACTCGACGATCTCCTCGGACTTGAACGAACCCTGCAGCGAAAGCTCGCACAAGCTGAGGCAGCGGTCGGCGCCGGAGAGGTACTGCCGGGCCGCAAAGGCCGTGAGGTCGTCATCACAGACGCGGCGTCCCCTGACGAGATCGTTGAGCAGATCGAGGATCTAGTCGAGTCAAGGGGTTCATCTGCCGCGCTGTCGGGCGAGGAGTACCGACGGCGGCTCTACAACGCATTCGACCAAGACCCTGTCGTCGGCCGCGAGGCGAAGGATCTGCCGTACGGCTCCGGCAGTGGCTACGAGAATCCCAGGCTTGAGGGCCACGCGTACGTCTTCTGTGTGAAGATCGCGGGGCACTCCCAGCCATGGTTCCGACTGGTGCCGGTGACCGACCAGTGGGAGGCGATGCTCCGTGAGGGTGAACCGATCGTCCAGTCCGACACGCTCCGAGCACTCATCACCGCCGACCCGGGCGGGCCCCGAACTCCGCGGTGGATGAACGAGACGGTCTACGATCGCGCCTACGACGCGTGGGCTGTCGTGCAGGAGAGCGTCCACGCTCGCTGGCAGGAGCTCACCGATCCGAACAATCTGCAGCCCGACTCACCGAAGTCCTTCCGTGATGCCTTCGACCTCGTGCGTGCTGAAGGTGGCTTCCTCGACGACCAACGTGGCACGCTGCTACGCCTCCGGGCGGTGCCGTCAAAGAAGGTGGAGAAGTCGGTTCGTCGGGCGCTCAACGAGGGGCGCACCGCGCGCGAACGTGTTGAGAACGTCCTCGCTGCACTCGACGCCGGCGGCATTCAGGCGCCACCCCCAGTGAAACCACTGCCGTCGGTTGCCCTTGGCGAGGTGCGACTCGTTGCCTGGATGGCCGTTAGGGGCAACGCTTCGCCAGCTTCGAGGTGAACCCAAACCCGCGGACCGCCAGCGGCGCTTGTCCCTCTTTAGTCATTCGCGCTAGTCGAGAGCCGTCGGGAAGGGACTGCTAGGGCTCGTAGGAGCCTTCCTCACGGAGACGTCGCTTGCGCCACTCCACAGAACTAGCCCACTCGTCATAGTCGATCCCCAGGATCACGAGAGCTTCAGCCGGTGTAGCGGGGTTTTCTGCCAGGGCTCGTCGGAGGTCGCTGTCCCAGCTCTTCCGCCGAGACAGTTCTAGAAGTAGGTCTGCAGGCGCATTCGGGTTTTGGGCGGCGGCCAGTTCGACGGCGCCTACCGTGTAGCCGCCGACTTGCCGCACATCCGAAAGCAACTGAAGCAGTGATTCTGTGGGCAAGTTTGGGTTGCGGGCAAGCGCAGTGAGCAGGGAGGTTTCGTCCACCCAGTTGTCGTTGCTGTCGTAGCCCGCTTTCGTGTGGGCGTCTTTTGCTATCTTTCGAAGCAGATGTGCCGGGGTTGCCCGATTGTCTGCAATTTTTTCTTTGTAGCCCTCGTTAGCTAACGACTCGAGGACTTGGCTTGGTGTGTTTGCGTGGGCGGCTACTGCGTGAAGGACTTCGCGCCAGCTGGACCGAAGGCCGCTGACGTCTTGACCCGCAGTTAGCCAGGACCCTTCTGAAGGGGTCGTGGGGGCCGACGCGAGAACGGAATCCAGGTTTCGAAGAAACGGATCCAACGAGGGGCGACGCCGAAACACTTTGGACAGGGCGCTAGCGCTAGCGTTCGCATTCGTGGCCAAGTGCCAAAGCACATAGAGGAATCTGTCCTCAGAAAGGGCTTCAAGGTTTCGAACGCTCGTGTTCTTGTGGGATGCGACGGCGCCTCGGACGTGAGCGCCATGGTGTGACGAGAGAGCGTCGAGTAAGTCAGCGGGAGAATTCCGGTTCTTCGCGAGGCTCGCGGCAATGTCCTTGGGCCACCACTGCCCGCGATGGTAGGTGATCACGCCGTCTCTTGTCAGCCCGCGCACTTGGTCGAGGAGCTGCCAGAGAACCGTACTCTCACGACTCGTCTCGGCCACAGCGGCACGAACTGCCTCATCCTCGTCGTATGCAAGCAGCTGGAGAGTGTCATGATCCACTTGCCTCGCACAGGCGACTGCTTTGCGAACCTCAGGTCGTGACGCGTGCACGAGCAGCTGCAAGATATCAGCAGAGAACTCGATGCTCCTTCCAGAGGACGCAAACCACCCATGGTCACCTACCAGTGCGTCGATCTGACCGCGACGGAGGGCCTCGTAGGTCTGAGGCACGCTTTTGGGAATGGCGGCCGGCTTCACAGGCCCCGATGCAGCGAGCTGTCTCCGCGCTTCGTCTGCTCGCGGGTTTGAGCACGCGGCGAACCGCACTGCAGTGACCGGGTCATCCTCCAGGAGGCGAACTGCCCAAGCAGGTGTTCTTGCGTTATTGGCGACTACCTCACGGACTTGAGGTGCTGAGTCTCGCGCAAGTGAAGCGAGGAGCCCCACTGGGGTGTTGGGGTTTGAAGCCACTCTTTTGCGCGCACTCACGTTTGCAGAATTACGAGCGAGGCGAGCAAGGGTGACTGGTTGAGTTTCCGGTGCACCGGCAAGGGTGGTGCGTTGCCATCCGAATCGCGGCAGTTCCCAGGGATGAAGTCCGCTAGCCACTATCGCCTCCGACCAACGCCATCGTAATGAGCTATCAACTTAGTGTCACTCCTCCGTCTGCGCGAGGGCAGTCCCCGACCGCCAAAGCCTCTCCATCTCTGCTCGGCCGTGGAGTCCCGGTATGTTCGAGGCCGATTCGTGAACTGCTAGTCAACTTGGGCTCCTACATCGACTGGAGCGCACGGTAGAGCGTCGCTCGGCTGACCTACACCATCTCGGCGATCTCCGCGGCCGTGTAGTCGCCGCTAGCGGCGAGCTTGCGAATGCGCTCGAGCATTCTCGCGTCGACCTTCGGCGGTCGACCGCTGAGGCGACCTTGTGCTCGCGCTGACTCGAGGCCGGCGCGGGTGCGTTCGATCAGGGTGTCGCGTTCGAGCTGCGCGAACGCGGTCATGATTGTCAGCATCGCCTCACCCATAGGGCCACCGGTGCTGATTCCCTCGGTAAGCGAGCGGAACGTCGCGCCCTTGCTCTTGATCGTCTCGATGAGCTCGAGTACGTTGCGCGTGTTGCGGCCGAGTCGATCGAGCTTCCACACGACCACCTCGTCGCCGTCGTCGAGTCGATCGAGGAGCGCGTCGAGGCGGGGCCGGTTGGCGAGCGATCCAGACACGCCCTCGTCGGCGTAGACGTACTTCTCGGGGATGCCTGCGGCGGCGATCGCGTCGCGCTGCAGCGCAGAGCTCTGTTCGGTGGTGCTGGTGCGAATGTAGGCGAAGGCCGTCACATCGCTGAGGCTAACAAGCCGTCTCTCACTACTCCGAGATTTGAGAGAGCCTTCTGAGACTCGGCGCCCGGGCGTGTCGTCGGCTCGGCCTGTGGTCTCAACAGACGATCGTTTGCGAGACTCGTTGACCTGAGGCGAAACGAGCCGCGCAACTCGCTCCAGTGACTTGAACCGAGGGTGTCGGGCCACTACTTGCCTGAGTTTCAGTCGCCGGCTGCGGTGTGAGCGCGACGCCATTGTCCCTCAACCACACCACCCCAGCGAGAAGGTAGAGTCAGGCTCGTGTTAGCCCCTCAGGCGCTCCTCCCGTCGGTCGCTGCGGTCGCAGACGCTTCCCAGACTGCAGGCGGGTTCGACTGGTGGTCTGTTCTCTGGATCATCCTGGCCATCATCGGCGTCCTGATTTTGCTGGCTGCGCTCATCGTCGGCTCAGTCCTGTTCCTGCTCCACGCGGGCATCTTCGCGGGCGTCAAAGGCAGCGTGAACGCCCTCCAAGCCAGAGGAATCAAGAAACGGGCAGTGAGGCAGCTCGAGGAGATGAAGGGGAAGCACGACATCGCTCATCAGTCGATGCAACAGCGCGTCGATGACTTCAACCTGCAGAAGATCACAGCAGTCACGGCGACGATCGGCAGGTTTGCAGACTGGATGCAGCGGAGCGGGCTCAACGTGAACCGCCTCGCGCATGACGCTGCGGAGGCTCCACTCATCGATGCGATTAAGGAGCTCCCGAAGCATGAGTTGGACAGCGGCGAAATAGCAGACATCGTGGTCAAGGCAGGCGTAGGTGCGGCGGCGGCAGGTCTGGCCGCTGCGGGTGCTCATGGCGCGACGCTGGCAACAGCATCGGCGATCGGCACCGCTAGCACGGGTACGGCGATCAGTTCGCTCAGCGGCGCAGCCGCGACCAACGCCAGGCTTGCGTGGCTCGGTGGCGGCACTATCGCAACATCGGGTGGTGGCATCGCCGCCGGCAGCATTGTCCTTGCAGTGATCACCGTGGCTCCGGCGATCGCCATCGCCGGTTTCACCGCCGGGATCCTCGGGTCGAAGGCGAAGACGAAGAGCAAGCAGTTCGCAGCAGAGGTCGACGTCGCGTGTGCGCAGATCGAGGCTGTGATCAAGCTACGGGAGACGGGGACGCGCCGAATCGACGAGCTCTCGACGGTACTGAGCGGGCTGACGGAGCGGTTGAGCGCAGCGACGAATCGCCTGGAGGCGCTGGATTTCGATTCCGACCTACATGTCGACCACTTCAGGCAAGCCATGCTCCTCGTCCGGTCGGTCCGGGAGGTGAACACCGTCCAGGTGTTCGCCCTAGAGTCAGGTGACCTGACTGAAGCGTCAGCCCGGTTGCTCAGTCGGTATCGATGAAGGGAACCTCTAGATGAGTGGGAATGGCCTCGTCAAGGTCGTCAAGTCAGCTGGGAAGAGCATTGATCCGATGCAACTGCTGAACACAGTCGTGAGCTATGGCCGCGACTGGATGCTTGAAGAGCAACGAGGACGGACCGAGCGGAAGGCCATCGAAAGTTGGCGAGTCGCCCAGCTTGAGCGGATCCGCGCTCAGCAAGAGGTGCTACTCAAAGCGCTGGAGCTTACCTTCGATGAGAGACGGGAGAACTTTAGCGGTTTGTTTCAGGCGCTGGACGCCGCGATTACCGCTGGTGACACCCACCTCGCCGCGTCCATCCTTGAGTCGATCACGGATCTGGCCAAGACCAGCCCCTTCAAAGACCTCCAGAACGTAGAGATCGTTGTCGCGGAGCTGAAGCGACCGGACAAAGTCTGGGACGTCTAGTCCGATTCGTCTGCCCCGGCCAGAGAGTCTTCCGCACGGCGCGCACCCGATACACGAGCGTCGTCGACAGGCGCCCATTTGACTCGCGTTCGGATCGCCATACTGGCAGGAGTCATGTCCATATGGGAACCCCACGCATCATCCACACTCCCCGGTGTTCCCAGGCGCTCGAGGGACTTACCGCAACTCAGTCACCGTACGCACCATAACCGGAACGAGCCTCTCAGTGAATCCCCCCTGTGTGTTCGACATTGGTGGGCTGGTCTTCACCCATTCACGTCAGGAGCGCGGCGGGAGGATTCGTGTGGTGTGTGCCTCCGTCGGGATGTGCGACTCCCTGATCGACCGGTCGGGTGGTTGACACAACGCACATCGCGAAGAGTAGGGCAGGCGGGGTCTCAATAGACGATGGAATTCGAGACACTTAGGTAACGAGATACCGGCTCGCTTCGCTGGGTCGTCAACGTGGAGTTCGGGAGCGCGACGCGTGTCTTCAGGGCGATTATTCCTCGACGGTATCGTTCTGTTCATGGAACACGCGGTCGTTGGATTCGAACTGCTCGGGGACCCAGTTCTCGGCGGAGAGTTCATCGCCTTTGAGGATGGCCTCAACGTGCTGTACGGCCTCAATGGCGCTGGCAAGAGCCGGCTTCTCACTGGCATCAGGAGGTCAAGTCCCGGGAATTGGTGTAACGGCTGATCCTTCGTTCTATGCGCTGAGTGCGGTGACGGTGTCGGTGACCACCTCGCTTCCGGTGTCGGGGATGGCGTGCATGCGGGAGCGGGCCAGCACG